>ERZ857521.40-NODE-40-length-177752-cov-22.558164_pt1 | contig 177752 bp, 124 predicted proteins | sample MGYA00519701_ERZ857521 | MGnify/ENA primary metagenome ERZ857521 (study PRJEB31778, sample SAMEA3449346) | human gut metagenome | biome: human gut; feature: human-associated habitat; material: faeces | place: United Kingdom | collected 2010/2012 ...
AGTCACTTCTAACTCTCAAATTTCGTTTGTGTAATTCGCAAACCATTTCTTTTTAACTATAAGATATCATCGAAAACAAAAGAATAAAAATATTCAATACAAAAATAAGGACAAAATAGATCAGCTGCAAATAGAAATATCAAACGTCGAAAATGAAATTAATTCTATTAATAATGATGACTCTCTAAAAAATCATACATACATCATTTCTAAACAAGATGTTGAAAAAAATTATCCTGATTTGGAAGTGACTCTGACTGATTTAATGCAGTACTTTCCAATGCAACAAAATTCAAAAAAATCATATGATAAACTGATAAGGGAATGTGCTGAATTCATTATGATGATTAATGATGTGAAGCTGTCAGCCATACAACGTAGATTTTCAATCGGTTATAATAGAGTTGGTAAGATTGTAGAGCAGTTAGTTGAATTAGGTGTCATAAAGAAAAAACCATCAAATAACGGTTACATAATTTTAATTGATAATAAAAATGATTTAGACAATATATTCAAAAAACTACAAAATTAACATAAGATAGACCATATTGCAATACATATAACCATCATTTTCTTATCCGACACCAAATCATAAGTATATTATCTTAACGATATACCAACAAAAGAGACATCAAATGACATTACGCTGTCTGTGACAACATCTGATTTATGTCTTAAAAGATGAACACTTATTGAACATAAACGACTGATTATTAGTCCTGCACATATACATGCACACAAAAACTAAAACATGTGAAAACGGAGCTCTCGGAATATTAAAAAATAATGTATGAAAATACGGAAGAATCCATAATGTCTTCCATAAAAGATATTCCAGCGCGAAAGACGAGATTCTCCGGCATCTTCAGCACGACATTGACATTCAGCGATATAAATAAATCCGCCACATCGTTATGAAAAAACGACGGAGCGAAAGAGCCCATCCGACATCACCGGATGGGCTTTTTCACACCCTAACTGCTCTCGTATAGGATGATGAAAACGTGCCCGTCGCAACGTGAAACAGACACAACCAGAAGTCATAACCGTACGGACAACACATCAACACACCACACATTATCCGGCAGAAAGGCATACTTATAAATAAAAACGGTATAAATTATTTTTCCACGAGCCGGAAGAAGCGGCTTGAAAATATTAAATCAGAGTCGGGTTTTCATTAATGATTGCCTGCAAAACTGCGCTCGTCGCGCCATCGCGCACAGCCGTCGCCACCCGTATAAGCCCCACCCTGCCAGCACGAAGCGCATCGACAGACATGTGTCCGCCTGACAAAGAGACGCCGCCGGGCTTCAATTTTTGTCATTTTATTCGTTTTTTACGATGATTATTAGTAAGTTTGCAAATACAATACGCATACGTGCGGACCTCGCACACGAGCACCCCGTTCTTATGCGGAACGACAACGGACAACAAGAAAACATATTTTAGATAATAACTCAAGATGGACATTACTGAACGATTTTTAAACTACACCAAATTCGACACGCAGTCGAGCGAAGAATCCGAAAGCGTGCCAAGTACGTCAAAACAGCTTGTATTTGCTGAATATCTGAAAAAAGAACTCGAAGACGAGGGCTTCAGCGACGTGGAGATGGACGACAAAGGCTACATCTACGCCACACTGAAATCGAACTCAAAGAAGAACATACCGACAATAGGATTCATTTCCCATTACGACACAAGCCCTGACTGCAGCGGCGCCAACGTCAACCCACGAATCATAAGAAACTACGACGGAGGCGACATCGTGCTGTCTGAGGGCATCGTTTCGTCGCCGGAAAAATTCCCGGAACTCAAACTTCACAAGGGCGAGGACATCATCGTAACCGACGGACACACCCTGTTGGGCGCCGACGACAAGGCCGGCATTGCCGAGATTGTGCAGGCCATGTGCTGGCTGCGCGACCATGACGAGATAGAGCACGGCGACATCAGAGTGGGATTCAACCCCGACGAAGAAATAGGTATGGGCGCGCACCACTTCGACGTAGAGAAATTCGGATGCGAATGGGCATACACCATGGACGGCGGAGACCTCGGAAACCTGGAGTATGAGAACTTCAACGCCGCATCGGCAAAGATACACATCAAAGGCATAAGCGTGCACCCGGGATATGCAAAGGACAAGATGGTGAACGCCGGACGCCTGGCTGCCGAGTTCGCAATGATGCTGCCTGAGGACGAGACGCCTGAAACCACGGAAGGATATGAGGGATTCTACCATCTGCTCGGCGTGCAGGGCAACATTGAGAACGCCACTTTGCACTACATCATACGCGACCACGACCGCGAGCGTTTCGAGGACCGCAAGGACTTCATAGAGGAATGCGTGAAGCGCATGAACGAGAAGTATGGCGAAGGAACGGTGACAGCCGACCTGAAAGACCAATACTACAACATGAAGGAGAAGATAGACCCGAACATGCACGTCATCGACATCGTGCTGAAAGCCATGCAGGACTGCGGCGTACCACCGAAGGTTGAGCCCATACGTGGCGGCACAGACGGCGCACAGCTCTCGTTCAAGGGTCTGCCATGCCCCAACATCTTCGCAGGCGGAGTGAACTTCCACGGCCCGTATGAGTTTGTGAGCATACAGGTGATGGAGAAGGCCATGCAGGTGATTGTTAGAATTTGCGAGCTTACGGCTCACTTCAACGACTAAACAGAAGCGTAAATATCAAGGCAGTGCGGCGCATGTACAACCACAACGGCTGTTCATGCGCCGATGCTTTTAAAACCATGGCGCAAAACCGCGGAAAGGCCGTTACTACACAACAGACGACAGACCCGACGCGAAACGACGCATTTAACTAAGACAAAACAAGGACCGGAAACGGCACAAAACAGCAAAACCGGAGAACAACTATGTCCGAAATACCAAATTTCATATCAGACCTCGCACTCATACTCATAGTGGCAGGCGTGGTCACAATACTGTTCAAGAAGCTGAAACAGCCGCTCGTGCTCGGCTATGTGGTGGCCGGATTCATCGTCAGCCCGCACATGCCCTACACCATGTCGGTGATAGACAGGTCGAGCATACAGACGTGGGCCGACATCGGAGTGATGTTCCTGCTCTTCTCGCTCGGACTCGACTTCTCGTTCAAGAAGATAATGAAGATGGGCATCTCGCCCGTCATATCCACATGCACCATAATATTCTGCATGATGACTCTGGGCATCATCGTGGGCCACTCGTTCGGCTGGAACCGCATGGACTGCATATTCCTCGGCGGTATGCTGGCAATGAGCTCAACCACGATCATATATAAGGCCTTCAACGACATGGGCCTCAGACAGCAGCAGTTCACCGGACCGGTGATGAGCGTGCTCATACTCGAGGACGTACTGGCGATAGTCATGATGGTGATGCTGTCGGCCATAGCCGTTGGCAACGGCGCCGACGGCGGCCAGATGATAGGCAGCATAGTGAAGATTGTGTTCTTCCTGATACTATGGTTCGTGGTGGGCATCTTCGTAGTGCCGCTTGTTCTCAGGTCGGTGCGCAAGCTCATCAACGACGAGACGCTGCTCATCGTGTCGCTCGGACTGTGCTGTCTGATGGCGGTGCTATCGACAAAGGTGGGATTCAGCAGTGCTTTCGGAGCGTTTGTCATGGGTTCAATCATGTCTGAGACCATCGAGGCAGACAAGATAGAGAAGCTCGTCGCGCCGGTGAAAGACCTCTTCGGCGCCATATTCTTCGTGTCGGTGGGCATGCTTGTCGATCCGAAGATACTTGTGGAATATGCCATCCCAATATTGGCACTCGTAATCACGATACTCGTCGGACAGGCCATCTTCGGCACAATAGGATTCATGCTCGGCGGACAGTCGCTCAAGTCGGCGATGCGCTGCGGTTTCTCCATGGCTCAGATAGGTGAGTTCTCGTTTATCATCGCCTCGCTGGGACAGTCGCTCGGAGTGACCGGCCACTTCCTTTATCCGGTTGTCGTGGCCGTATCGGTAATAACGACATTCCTCACTCCCTACATGATAAAACTGTCGGTACCCTGCTACGGCTACGTGGAACGCCATCTGCCGAAGAGCTGGATAAAGTCGCTCAACAACGTGTCGATGAACAACGCGCCCGTACAGGAGAGCAACTGGAAGAAGCTCATCACGCAAATGGCGCTCAACACTCTGGTATACTCCATACTCTCAACGGCGTGCATAGTGCTCATGTTCACGTTTTTCCTGCCGTTCATCAGGAAGATAATGCCCGGCATGCACTGGTGGGCAAACGGCATATGCGGCCTTCTCACGGTGTTCGTCATATCGCCTTTCCTCCGCGCCATGATAATGAAGAAGAACCACAGCAAGGAGTTCATGGCGCTGTGGCACGACAACAGGATGAACCGCTTCCCGCTGATATTCACCATCATCGTGCGGGCCGTCATAGCCATTGCCTTCATATTCTATATATGCAACTATCTGTCGCGCTTCACCAACGCGCTGATGATAAGCATAGCCACGGCGATGGTGATGCTCATGATGGTGTCGAGACGACTGAAAAAGCGCAGCATAAGGATGGAAAAGATATTCGTGCAGAACCTCAGATCGCGCGAGATAGAGGCGCAGGTGCTCGGCATGAGGAAGCCGCTGTATGAGGGACGTCTGCTCGACAGAGACGTGCACATAAGCGACATAGACGTGCCGGCCGACTCGCTGTGGGCAGGCAAGTCGCTGCGCGAGCTCGAACTGAGCAACCGCTACGGAGTGCACGTGAGCAGCATATTGCGCGGACACAGACGCATAAACATTCCGGGCGGCGACGACAGGCTGTTCCCGGGCGACCGACTGCAGGTGATCGGTAGCGACGAACAGCTGACCACATTCAGCGCTGCGGTGAACAGCAACGTGACAGAGAGTGACCCTGACGTGGAACAAAGGGAGATGCACCTCAAGCAGATTGTGATAAAGAAGAACGGAAAATTCAACGGCAAGACTCTCGGCGAAAGCGGAATAAGAGACAAATACAACTGTATGGTGGTGGGAATAGAGGAAGGAAAGGAGAACCTCTCGGCCGTCAGCGCGTCTTACAGATTCCGTCCCGACGACATTGTATGGATTGTAGGCGAGACGGCCGACCTGGAAACCGTGGCAAGACACAACCGCGGCAACGAGGCGGACAAACGCCCTGGCGGGAAATAAGCGGTATAGGTTACGATAAAAACCGCGGCCTCAAGCCCTTGCCCGGCGTTGTTTCCTTCTTATTGGATGAAACAATAAGACGGCTTTCAATTTGTAACCGCATTTTGTTTTTTCCGCCTTAGTTTCCTGTTCTACCCCGAAAAATAAGCGCGTATTTGCGGACCGGCTCTCCTTCGGACGCAAATACGCGGATTTTGAGCGCTTTTCATAAGATACTGAATACCAATAATTTAATTTTAATGGGTATTTCCCCTTTTTGCAAAAAGCACCATTTCGGCTTGCAAAATGGCCCATTTCGGAGGCTGAAAAGCACCATATCGCACCCTGATATGGGCTTTTTCGGAATGCGAAATGGGCTTTATTAGAAAGCAAAACGAGTGATTTCGGACTATGTTATAGGGTATAATAAAAGCCGATTAACACCGAAAGGGCCTTTATAATGCCGGATTTAACATTCCTTCACATCTCTTTCGCGAAAATATTTTGTCAAAATAAAGTCAAGAAAAATTGTTAGTCCGTCCTTCGGTTTTTCCCTGAAATCACTGACATCAGGCGCAGGGAAAGCACAGAAAAGATGCTCTCCGGCTCTTGCGACCATGATTCATAAGTAGCGGTAACGTGAGTTTATCATTACGCCATACCCGTGCCGTAACGGCTTGCACCAGCAGAGTGTCTGCAAGTTTTGCGGGCCTCGACGGCACTTTACGGGCAGAACCATCCACCGCCGGATTCATACTAAACAGTATAAAGTCTGCCAAAGCACCGGACTTCTGGTTTTCATTGATACAGAGAGCCGCTTTTTTACTTTCCGCACCGTAACTCCTGTGGGCCGGAGAAACGGCGGGCGGCATTGACAGAAGCCGACATACAATAAAAGCCTCACCTAAAAAGGCGGGGCTTTATCCGTATATCATATAATAATGTATGGGCTTAATACCATTGCACGGCGTTGCTGTAGCCGCTGCGCTTGTCGTATTTGAGCGCGTCGGTAAGCGTGGATGCGTTGCAACGGAACGTGAAGTTGTAGCTCGTGTAAGGCGCAAGCACAACCGAACAGCTCATGTTGAAACAGTGGAGATCGCGCTGGAGCGACGCCGTCGTCATGGATATGTCCTTGCGCTCGAAGTCGTAACCGCTGGAGAAACTGATGTTCCATCCGTCGCTTATGCGTATGTTGCCGCTGAAGTTGAGTGTCTGGGTGAACCTGTAAGGATAGCGCATGCTCTTGGTGTTGAACTTTCCCGAGGTGTTCTCACTCATAGTTATACCGTAACCGAAGGTGAGCGACCACGGCATAGAGAACTTCATGTATCCGTCGGCATCAGTCTCTGCCTTGCCGCCTCCCGACTTCTTCTGGGCTCCACGCTGGCCTTCTATCATATCGTCGTCTACGTTTGTCTCAATGCCGGTGTCTATTCCTTCCTTCTCCTCGTCCTTTTTGTCATCGTCGTCATCGCCCTTTCCGAACCATTTCTTCAGCTTTTCAGGCGTGAGTGTGAACGAGATGTTCTGTGATGTTCCGCGGAAACGTCCGAAGCGTCCCTTACTCCACTCGGTGTGATTTCCTATGTATGGCTTGCCATTAGCGTCGAGCTCATAGGCGTATGTAGCGAATACGGCAGTCATGTTGAAGGTGTAGTTCTTCCACCATTTCAGCCTTATTCGCATCGAAAGGTCGCTCCACGGCTGTTGCTTGGCAGCCATATTATAGCTCATGTTGGCGCCGAGCTCATCAATGATGCTTATCTTCTTAAAACCCGTTGAGTCTTTGTCAGACTTTATTTTCATCTCGATGTTGTTGGAAACATCGAACGTGACGCTTCCTGTCTTTCCCCTTCCCGGCACTCCGTATAGCGCATTGCTGAAAGGCGAATACTCCACAAGCGACACGTTGCCGTCGGCGTCGGTCTTCTGATATGTATCCCAATAGCCGTAGCGGGAGGCACCGAAGTCTGGCGCATAGCTGAAACTTACAGAAGGAGTGATGACGTGGCGTATGGCCTGAATCTTGTCGCCGAATATCTTGCGGTTTGGTATCCAGAATCCGTAAAGCTTCGTTGACATGCTGAGACTAAGATTCCAGTTATACACATTGTAGAATCCGTATGTCGTGTCGGCAACCTCTGTCTGGCGCTCCTCGTCCCACGAACGCATCACCTTGTTGGTGTACATACGGTCGGTGAAGCGGAACGACGGCGACACATTAATATAATTGAACAGCGTGAAGTTGCCGCTGATAGGTATGGAATGGTTGAAGCCGTTGCGCCAGTCTTTTATGAGGTTCGACTTCATTATCATGTTTTCCTTCGTGTTGATGGAGTTTGAGAACTGTCCGGTGTAGCTCATCGAGATCTTCTCATACCAACGTTCCTTGCCGACAGCGTTCTTGCGCTTGAACGGATAGAAACGGCTTATGGAGATGTTGAGGTCGGGCAGCGTGATGGCGAGGGTAGAGTCGACCATGTTCTGCGAGAGGTTGGCGGTAGAGCTGAGCGTCATGCCGATGCTCGAGAATGTCGTGCTCCAGCTGACGGATGATGTTCGCGTCGACTGGGTGAGCGTCTGCGGATTGTAAAGACTGGTGAGGTTGTTGCGCTCATAGCTCGACGTGGCGAAGTTGACGCTTGCCGACAACGAGCTGAAAGGGTTAGCCTTGGAATCCTGACGGTGGCTCCACTGTATCTTGAAGCTCTCCTGACGGCCGTAATCAGGCATGCCCTTCTCTCCGGTACGCGTATCCTGATAGCTGAAAAGGAAACTGCCGCTATACTTGTAACGCTTGTTGTAGTTGCTGGCTGCCGATACACCCCACGAACCTTTGGTGTATATCTCGCCCAAAAGCTTGAGGTCCCACTTGTCACTGATGGCAAAGTAGTATCCTCCGTCGCGCAGATAGAAACCTCGGTCGCTCTCATCGCCGTAGGTAGGCATAATGAAACCACTCGAGTAGCTCTTGGTAAAGGGGAAGAATCCGTAAGGTATGGCAAGCGGAAGCGGCACGTCTGCCACTACAAGATAGGCAGGGCCGAATATCACATCCTTGCCGGGACGCACCTTGGCACGCGAGAGGGCGATGTAGAAATCGGGATGCGGAGCGTCACACGTGGTGTAACGGCCGTGCTGTAGATATATCTCTCCGTTGTCGTTTCGCTTTGCCAGCTCACTGCGCAGGAATCCGTCCTGCTGCTCTGTATATACGCTGCTTATCAGACCTTTCTTGGTCTTGAAGTTGAAAGCCATCGTGTCGCTCTCATACGAGTCCGCCCCCATGGTGAAGACAGGCGTTCCCGTTAGCTTCAGACCGGTGGTGTCGGCAGTGTCGCGTATGCCGGTGGCATGCACAAGACTGCTATCCAGATTCATGTAAATCTTCTCGCTGGCAAGATCCATGTTCTCATACTTCACGCTGGAGTTGCCATAAAGGAAAGCTGTCTTGGATGTAGCGTCATACACGAGCGAGTCGTCCGCGCTGTACTGCACGGGCGAATTGATGCCCTCGGACTTCTGTCGGTTGAGTGAATCGAGGCGTATTGAGTCGTCTATGGCCTTGTTGTGATGATAGATGGCAAGTTCGAGCGAGTCCATTTTCGTAGTATCAACGACGACGTTGCCCAACGAATCGCGCATGATCGAATCGCTTTGCATCACTGAATCGCTTACTACCTGAATGTTTTCTTTCTTTTTCTGAAAGAACGATATCTTGGTATCAGCCATCACAAACATGATGGCGAAAAGCAGAAGGGCTATGATCGACTTTGTCCTCATTCAAAATGCAAAATTACGTAATAAATAAAGAACAGGCGAGTTATTTCGTTACTTTAACATTATTCGAACATCTCCACCCAACGGCGAAAGCGCGACAGTCCCGCCTCTCCATACTTGGAGATGCTCTTTTCGGCCTGGGCTATTGTCTTCTCGCGGTCAAGATGTGATTTGGAATAAAACTTATCGGCATAGCATATAACCTGTTCTTCGAGCGTCTCAGGCAGGAAATCGGAATGTGGAAGCGGCAGGTCGCGCCCGCATATCTCTTCTTTCGACAGTCCGGCTCCGGTGTGACGCTCACATACACGGGCGTGTCTCGGAAATCCTTCGGCACGCAACATGGCAGCACCTATCACTCCGTGGCGTATGTACGGCTCGTCACCGAAACAGCAGATGCTCGGTGCGTCGCAGCGTATTATGCCTATATCGTGCAGCATGGCGGCCTCGGCTACAAAGTCGCGGTCGAGGTTCAGCTCGGGATGTAAAGAAACAATCTGTAACGCACGACGCGTTACAGATTGACTATGTGTTAAAAGTATTTCCCTTAGTTTGCTATCCTTAGGATAATACTTGTCTATTATTATTTTCCAATCCATTTATCATAGATTACTCGTGAGCACGCTCAATATAGGCGACAACGTCACCTTTACGAACCTTAGAGCCCTGTTTTGCACCAATCTCGACGAGCTTTCCGCCCATATCTGCCGGCACTTCAACGAACTCACCCCACGGAGCCTGGATGTAGCAGAATACATCGCCTTCCTTGTATTCCTTACCGATGTAAGGCTCTACAGACGGTGCGCACTCGCCTTCTCCGTTGAACTCCCAGAACACCTGACCTCTTACAGGAGCTACAACAGCATCAGCCTTTGCGTGCTTGAACGCAGAGAGCTGCTCCGGTGTGATCTTGCTGCCGAGCTTGGCGTCCTTTGCCTTCTGCAGATCGGCAAGGAAGTTCTTCTTTGCCTGACCGCTCTTGTAGTTGCGATACTGCTCCGGATGCATTGCAAGCTCGAAGAGTTCCTCATCGTCCTGACCGTAATCCCATCCGTTCTCATCCATCTCCTTCTTGAACTCATCAAGGTTGTTGGGAATGAGTGTGTGCGGATCGGCATCGGTGAATTCGCGTCCCTGTGCCTTTGCAAGCTCAACAAGCTCCGGATCTATTGTTCCAGGAATCTTTCCACTCTTGCCGAGTATCATGCCCCACATGGCGTCGTCCATCATCACGAAGCGTCCCTTGCCCTGCTCAAGCGTGAGAAGGTTCATCAGAGCTATGTTCTTTACATACTGAGAGAACGGTGTTACGAGTGGTGGATAACCAACGCGCGGCCATACATAAGCCACCTCGTCGAACAGCTTAACGAGCATGTCGTCCATGGACAGTTCGCTCTCACCCTTCTTCTTACGTATGTTGTTGATTGTCGAACGTATGCCGCCAAGATCGGCCATCATACTTCCCATCATACCTCCGGGCAGACCGCAGCCGAGCAGAAGTGAGGACATTACCTTGTTCTGCGGGTTGATGAAGTAGCCGAGCCACTCATCGATGAACTCCTGAGTGAGCGAACGTGCCTTCATGTAAGCGTTCATGTTGATTTCAGGAACGTCGAAACCTTCGTTCTTCAACATGCTCTGTACAGAGATGATATCCGGATGTACCTTGCCCCAAGACAGCGGTTCCATAGCTGTATCGATGATGTCGGCACCGTTCTTGCATACTTCCAGGATAGAAGCCATGGAAAGTCCAGGACCTGAATGGCCGTGATATTCTATGATGATATCAGGATATTTGTCCTTGATAGCCTTTGTCAGCTTACCGAGCATTGCCGGCTGGCCGATTCCGGCCATATCCTTCAGACATACTTCCTTTGCTCCGGCAGCAATCACCTTGTCGGCAATGTCACAGTAATATTCAACTGTGTGTACCGGTGAGTTGGTGATACAGAGAGTAGCCTGTGGTGTCATGCCAGCCTCTGTAGCCCACTTAATGCTCGGGATAATATTTCTAACGTCGTTCAGACCGCAGAATATACGTGTGATGTCAACGCCCTGTGCGTGCTTTACCTTATACATCAGCTGGCGCACATCATCAGGCACCGTGTACATACGGAGCGCGTTAAGACCGCGATCGAGCATGTGAGTCTTGATTCCTGCTTCGTTGAAAGGCTTGCAGAAAGCTCTTACTGCCTCATTAGGATTCTCTCCGGCGAGGAGATTAACCTGTTCGAAAGCACCACCGTTTGTCTCAACACGAGCGAAACATCCCATGTCGATGATTACCGGAGCGATGCGCTCCAACTGGTCTTTACGCGGCTGGAACTTTCCTGAAGACTGCCACATATCCCGATATACGAGACTAAACTGGATTTTCTTTTTCATATTTTGTATGTTTCTGATTTTTAATTTCGTTCATTCTTTCAAACGTGCAAAAATAGGCAAAAAATTCCAAATAAGCGAGTATATATACTTTTTTTAGTTATTTTGACTACTTCATAATATATTTAAGATGTGCGACATACATATTCAAGTGCCTGCCTCAGCATATCCATCTGCCTGCCTCGACATAACGCATCATCAGAAATCGAAGCCCAGATTTATGTAAAAATAAACGCTTTTCGTGCGATTCGACCATCCCAAAGACGCTCCAAGCGGTCCGAACATACTGTTGTAGAAATATGCCAACTGGCTGCCTATCATAAGCGGTTCGCGCAAAAGATCGGCAGCCTTGTGCGACATGCAGGCAGCAGAGAGTTTGAGCGACACATAGTTGTTGGTGGCAATACGCTGGTAGGCAGCCAACTGCACAGCCACAAACTGATTGTCCACATGCTCGGCATAGCCCACTCCGGCAAACGGCATCTGCTGTTCGACATAAGTGCCGAACCTGTCTCCACCTATGACATTGGCACAACAAAGCGGTATTCCGCTGCCGAAGAGCATGCGTCCGTAAGCCATCGGCTGCAACGTCAGACGCTGCGACAGGGGCAAAGCCGTACGCCACGAAGCATTGATGATGCTGAATCCGCGCTTTCCGTTGTAACCGACAAAGTTGTCGGTGTTGTAACTATATGAAGCATTGAAGCGCGAGCCACGCGTCGGGAAATACCATTTGTTCTCAGAATTATATCTCACTCCGGCATAATAAGAGATGTAATTTCCTCCCGCGATTATCGTTTTGAGGTTCTCGTTCTCCACATTCGACAACATCGTGTTGTAGTCGTAATAATCCCACCGCATGCCTATGTCGAGACTGAAATTGCGTATGTTGAAGTTCAAAGGCGACAATATGGCCGAATGTTGATTGTATGTCATATTGAAATCGCGGCTTCCCTTATAATAAAGATTCAGATCGTTGTGTCTGAATATGTACGAGAGCCGCATACGTCCTGCCTTTATCGGGTCGTAAATGAAATCGGTACGAGCCATTATACGCTTGCCCAACCGCAGCGTGAGTCCGGTTGTAAGCGGCGAGCCGGCAGGCGTGAACGAGCCGTTTATCTGCAAAGCCACAATCTCCTCGGTGTCGAACCGCACACCCAGTCCGGCCATAATCATTCCCGCGCGGTCCTTCCGGCTTACCTCAGACAGCGTGTCGGGCAGCATGGCTTCGGGATGAAGCTGCAGCCGCCGCGGCACAAACGTGCTGTCGACGCCTATTATTCGCTTCAGAGCCATGAGCTTGTCCCACTGCCTCATGGCCGCCTCCTCGCCACGGTTCATAAGCGTGTCGATGGCCGAGGCCGTGAAACTTGCCGACGAGTAGCCCGACGTATTGACACAGATGGGCACGTCTGTCATTGCCAGATTCTCGTCGTACTTGTTCTTACAGTTGATGTTTACAATCTGCATAAGCACGTCCGACGTGCTCTTCAGGTCGTAAGCACTCTTCAGATCTTCCTGAACAGTCACTCCTATCACAACGTCGGCACCCATCTGCCGCGCTATGTCAACGGGGAAATTATTGCGCAATCCGCCATCCACGAGCACCATACTGTCCTTCCTCACCGGCGAGAACACACCCGGAATTGCCATGCTCGAGCGCATCGCCTCAGAAAGAACGCCGCTGTGCATGACGTATTCCGAATTGTCAACAATATTGGTTGCCACGCACGCGAAAGGTATAGGCAGACTGTTGAAATCGATGGAATCGCGATAACCTGCCGTGAGTCTGTTGAACAGTTTGTCGAGGTTACGGCCCTCAATCATTCCACCCTGCTTGTTGGTTATCTTGTTCTTGCTGAGCGTGAACGTCTTTGTGAGGAAATAAGTGTTCTGCCTTTCGCGGTTGTCAAGCAGCGGACTGTGTGCCTCCAGCTTGTCGATGAGCAGGAACGACCAGTCCTGCACCCTCACCATAGAGTCGAGTCTGTGGGCATCGTAGCCTATGGCGTAAAGTCCGCCAACGATAGAACCCATCGACGTTCCAGTGATGATGTCTATCGGTATGCCCGCCTTCTCTATCACACGTAGCGCTCCGATGTGCGCCATACCCTTCGCGCCGCCTCCCGACAACACCACAGCCACCTTCTTGCGGCCGCCGTCGGTTGAGGCATACGCCCTGTCCGGCAACAGCAACGCGGCTGCTGTCATAAGTACGGCAATCTTTACACAAAGTCGTCTGTTCATACTCTTAGGGGTAATTGTGATGATTGGCTATGCGCCGTGAGCACTATGCTATACGTTCATGTCGTGCGTAACGAATCGCTGTTCGGCCAGTTTCTCATACTTCGTGCCCGGCCTTCCATAGTTGGCATAAGGATAGATGCTTATGCCTCCGCGCGGAGTGAACAGTCCTGTGACCTCGATGTATTTCGGGTCCATCAGTCTTATGAGATCCTTCATGATGATGTTCACGCAGTCCTCATGGAAATCTCCGTGATTGCGGAAGCTGAAAAGATAGAGCTTCAGGCTCTTGCTCTCCACCATTCTTACGTCGGGTATGTAAGAGATTCTTATCTCGGCGAAGTCCGGCTGTCCCGTTATCGGACACAGCGACGTGAACTCCGGACAGTTGAACCTAACCCAATAGTCGTTGCCGGGATGCTTGTTTACAAACGTCTCGAGCACTTCCGGCGCATAGTCGTCGGCGTATTTCGTCTTCGCTCCGAGGGCCTTCAGTCCCTCGTCCTTCCTGTTTTCACTGTTGTTGCTCATATATTGAATATTTTCCAAACACTGTAATTTATTCCGTTGTCATAAACATCGGTGTGCTCGTGTGCCTTTGTCATGCGTACCACACGCACCGTAACCGGCAGCACCAATATCTCGTAAAGCGTCTTCAGGACCACCTGCGAGATGATGAGCGACGGCATCTCAGCCAACGGCACCACTCCCGAGAGGGCGAGCGGAAAGAATATCAGCGAGTCGGCAGTCTCACCGAACACCGTGCTGAGCACCGCACGCAGCGAGAAATGACGGCCTCCGTGTGCCACCTTCATGCGGCTCATGACATAGGCATTGATGAACGATCCGGCAAGAAAAGCCACGAACGACGCGGCGGCTATGCGCGGAGCGAGTCCGAACACGGCGTGGAATCCGGCGTCGTTGTCCCAATAAGGCGCGCCGGGAATGGCGTCGGCAAGCGCTCCGAACATCACGAATATGAAGTTCATTGCGAATCCCAGCCAGATGAGCAGCCGCGCCTTGGCATAGCCCCACACCTCGCACACGCAGTCGTTGATGATGTACGACACGGGGAATACGAGCAATCCGCCAGTAATGTTTATCGGTCCGAACGATATTTGCTTTGTCTCAAGCACGTTTGCCGTAATAAGGCAAACGCAGAAGAGCATGCTGAAAAGCATGAACAGCACGCTCACAGTCTTCCTGTTTATGTCCATCTTCTTGTTTTTTAAGAGGTTTACCAAGCACTCTGAATTCAAATTCAGCGGCAAAGTTACACATTTTTAATCGATTAATACCCGCCGAACGGAATAAAATATTTAATTTTGTGCCCGACAAACAAAACAATTTTAAAGTTATAAAGATTATGAAGAATTCAATCATCACAGCTATCCTTGCCTTCTGCTGCATGCCTATCATGGCGCAGACGGGTAGCGGAGACACTGCCTATGAGGTTAAAGGCACATGCCCGACAGACATCGCGAAGGTGTATGTCATCGACTTGATGAAGGGCGTTACAGACAGTACCGAGACAAAGAACGGAACATTCGAGATAAAGGGAAGCAACAAGAAGGACGCTTTCCTCGGCATTGCAGCTAAGGGAAGTTCCAGCTACATCGTGTTCATAAACGACGGAACACCGGTAAGCGCCGACCTTGCCACCATGACGCTCAAAGGTTCTGAACTGAACAACAAGCTCAACGGATACGACCGTCAGCTCGATGCAATAAACGGTGAAGTAAGAAAATACATCGAACAGTACAACGAGGCACAGAAGAGCGGCAAGTCGGAAGCCGAGCTGAAGGCTCTCGCCGAAGAACTGAACACAAAATACATAGAGCCTATCATGGCTAAAACCACTGAGCTCACAAAGCAGATAATACGCGACAACAAAGACAACATCATTCCGGCGGCGTTCATCAACAACATCATGTACGACTGCGAACTCGACGAACTGAAAGAGCTGCTCGACCCGAAATATGCCTACGCTAACCACCCGATGGCTGCACGCGCAAAGGCTTACCTGGCCGAGCTCGAGAAGAAGATGGCCATCATCGGCACTCAGTTCAAGGACCTGGAGATGAAGGGAACCGACGGAAAGATGCATAAGCTGAGCGAATATTGCGGCAAGGGAAACTACGTGCTCATCGACTTCTGGGCAAGCTGGTGCGGACCATGCCGCGCAGAGATGCCTAACGTGAAGGCAAACTACGAGAAGTATCACGCCAAAGGATTCGAGATTGTCGGCCTGTCGTTCGACAACAAGGAGGACGCATGGAAGAAGGGAATGGCCGACCTCGGCATGACATGGCCCAACCTCTCCGACCTCAAAGGCTGGCAGTCGGCTGCCGCTGCACTCTACAACATCCGCTCCATACCGTCGAGCCTGCTCGTAGATCCGCAGGGAAAGATTATCGGACTCGACCTCAGAGGCGACCAGCTGGGCAACAAACTGAAGGAGATATACGGTTTCTAAACCACGAGTATAAACTAAAGGCACACGCCCTGCCCGATGCTTTCACGGCATCAGGCAGGGCGTTTTCAGTTACCATAGGGAGGCCGTCATGTCTTCTTTCATACATATCTGCACGTCTCCAAAAATCAAACCATACGCCCGTGACCGCAACAATATGGAATGAAAACGATTTTATCAACACATGAATACCATCGTATAAAATAAAATTCATATATTTGTAACCTATTGACTGATAACATATAAAAACATAAAACCAACATGAGAAAATCTATTATTACCGCCATCATCGCGATGTGTTGCCTGCCTTTCATGGCGCAGACCACAGAGACCGACACTCAATACGAAATCAAAGGCACATGCCGGTCCACGCTCAAGAAGGTCTATCTGCTCGATGCCAACACTGTGAGATTCCTTTCCGACATCATAAAGATAGACAGCGCGGAGACCGTAAACGGCAAGTTCGAGATGAAGGGCAGCTTCAAGAAGGACGCCATACTCGGCATCTTGGGTGAGAATGCACAGATGTGCGTGTTCATAAACGACGGTAAGCCCTTAACGGTTGACCTCAGCACCATGAAACTGAGCGGCTCTGAACTGAACAACCGTGTGAACAGCATCGACCGGCAAATTGACGGTCTGTACGCCGAAATGAGCAAATACATGCAGCAGTATGCCGAAGCAAGCATGAGCGGAAAGTCGCAGGACGAACTGAAGGCGCTGGCCGAGGATCTGCAGAAAAACCACATCGATCCAATAAACGCCAAGATGGAGGCTGTGGTGAGGAAGGCTGTGGAGGAAAACCGCGACAACCTCATACCGGCGATATTCGGAGACAACATAGCCGACAAGTACACAACCGAAGAGCTGCGCGAACTGCTCAACCCGAAATATGCCTACGCCAGCCACCCGCGACTGGCACGTTCGAGAGCGCGCCTGGCCGAGATAGAGCGCAAAGAGGCCATCATGGGCTCACTGTTCAAGGATGTGGAGATGAAGGGAGCAGACGGAAAGATGCACAAACTGAGCGAATATTGCGGCAAGGGAAACTACGTGCTCATCGACTTCTGGGCAAGCTGGTGCGGACCGTGCCGCGCCGATATGCCTAACGTGAAGGCCAACTATGAGAAGTATCACGCCAAAGGATTCGAAATCGTAGGCCTGTCGCTCGACAACAAGGAGGATGCATGGAAGAAGGGAATGGCCGAGCTCGGCATGACATGGCCCAACCTCTCCGACCTCAAAGGCTGGCAGTCGGCTGCCGCTGCGCTCTACAATATCCGCGCCATACCGTCGAGTCTGCTCGTAGATCCGCATGGCAAGATTGTCGCACTCGACCTCAGAGGCGACCAATTGGGCAACAAACTGAAGGAGATATACGGTTTCTGAGACATGTCAGAAGCCGAGACCATGCGCCCTGCCCGATGCTGTCACGACATCGGGCAGGGCGTTTCATTTTCATCCATACCTGATTATTTAATCCGAATCATCATTGTTTCTTTCTGCTTAAAGGAAACAATATGTGCATCTTACGATTTAAAATACTTACCATTCAGCGCTGGTTTACTCTGTTTAAAGAGCTGTTTTCCTTTTGTTTAAAGAGCTTTTTCCTCTGCTTAAAGAAAACAATACGGACAACTTTCAAATTGTAAGCAGTTTTTTATTTTTACGCCTCGATTTCCCACTCTACCCCGAAAAATAAGCGCGTATTTGCGGACCGACTTTCCTTCGGACGCAAATACAAGAAAAATAAGAGGTTTTCATAAGATATTGAATATCAACAACTTATATTTAAGGGGTATTTCATCGTCTTGCGAAAAGCACCATTTTGGCATACAAAATGGCCCATTTTAGGGGCTGAAAAGCACCATTTCGCACCCTGAAATGGGCTTTATCGTACTGCGAAATGGGCATTATCAGAACGCAATATCAATTTTTTCGGACTATGATACAGGGTATATCAAAATATGTTATTATCCTAAATGCCCCTTATCTTATACGATTTAACATTCCTTTACATCTCTTTTGCAAAAATATTTTGTCAAAATAAAGTCAAGAAAAATCGTAAGTATGGCGAGTGTACTGATTGTAAGCCGGAGCATAACTAAAATAAAAAATAATAAATTTTAAAGCGTAAAACAATCACAAAATGAAATAAAAATTATATATTTGTGACATCCTATAAAAGCATAAAAATAATATCACTTATGAGAAAATCTATTATTACCGCAATCCTTACACTATGCTGCCTGCCCTTCATGGCACAGGATTACAACACTGATGTATCCTATGAAATAAAAGGTAAATGTCCGGATAACGTGACCACAGTGAATATACTCGACCTGAAAGATTTCAAGAAAGTAATAAACAGTACGGAAGCAAAGAACGGTAAGTTCGAAATAAAAGGCGTCAACAAGAAAGATGCTTTCCTCGGCATATCATGCAATGGACAATCCGATTACACGACGTTCATAAATGACGGTACGCCGATAACGGCAGACCTGACAAACATGAAGATCAAAGGTTCAGAACTAAACGAAAAGCTCAACAAATATACAAGAGAGCTGCATGACATTACAAAAAAAGCTGAAGATATTTCCAAATACATGGATATGTATAAAGAAGAGAAGGCTAAAGGAAAAACTGATGAGGAGCTGAAACCCCTAAGTTTGAAAATTGGAAAAATAATGAGAGGGACACAAAAATATTATATCCGGCAGAAAGAAATAGTACAAGATAATCTCGACAATATAATTCCGGCTTTCATACTTGCCGATGACGCCATGTACCTATATACAATTCCGGAACTTAAAAACCTCTTCAAGCCTGAATATGCTTATACCAAACACCCGATGGCAGAAAAAATAAAGACATATCTTTTTGAGCAGGAAGAAAAACAATCGCTCATCGGCATTCAGTTCAAGGACATCGAGATAATGGGAGCCGACGGCAAGAAGCACAAGCTAAGCGAATACTGCGGCAAAGGCAGATACGTGTTGATAGACTTCTGGGCAAGCTGGTGCGGACCGTGCCTCGGTGATATGCCAAGTCTGAAGACCAACTACGAGAAATATCATCCGAAAGGATTTGACATCGTGGCAATATCTCTCGATGCCGATGAGAAGGCATGGAAAAATTGCATAGAAGAGAACAAAATGACATGGACAAACCTCTCCGACCTGCAAGGATGGAAATCCGTCGCCGCCACGACTTACGAGATCCGCGCCATACCGTCGAGCCTGCTCGTAGATCCGCAGGGCAAGATTGTCGCACTCGACCTCAGAGGCGACCAATTGGGCAACAAACTGAAGGAGATATACGGTTTCTGAGACATGTCAGAAGCCGAGACCATGCGCCCCCGACCGCCATACCGATAAACATGAAAGCCCGCAGCAGACGTACGGGCAAAAAAAATCCCCGGACGGAATGTCCGGGGAGGATATTTAAAACCTAACTTTCTAAAGAATGCCAACCATGAGTATATAACTCTCAAAGAGTTACTCAACCGTAATCTGTCTGCTTACTTTGTGCTCTTCCTTCTTTATCTTAGGAAGCTCAACAGTAAGAACACCATCGGCAACTCCGGCTTTAATCTTTTCCTTATCTACATCATCCGGCAGGATAAGGGTCTGCTCGAACTTAGAGTAAGAAAACTCGCGACGCAGATAATGAGCTTTTTTATCTTCTTCCTTGTCTTCTCTCTTGTTCTCCATCTTTATTGTGAGGTCGCCGTCGTCGTTGATGTGAACCATAAAGTCTTCTTTACGCATACCTGCAGCGGCAAGCTCTACTATATAACTGTCTTCTGTTTCCTTAACATTGATGGCCGGCGCTGTTGCGTTAGTCTTTGGTGCGTTGACAAACAAATCGTTGAAAACTTCTGGCAGCCATGAATTTCTATATACTGGCATCATAATTAATACCTCCTGTTTTTATTTTATGTTGTTAATATTCTTTTTTCCGAGGCCTCTTTTGAAAGGCTTCACCCATATATATACAACAAGCGTACCAACCGGAGAAAAATGCCACATTGTCGCAGATATGCGCCATTTTGTCATCAGATGTCATTCAGCCCACTTCTCGACAAAGGCCTTCACGCGCTCAATGTACTCCTTCTTGTGGTCGCGGTAGGACACGGCGTGAGCACTGCCGGGCGCTATCCAGAGGGCCTTGGGCTGCGGTTTCGCCTCATAGCAGGGATATACCATCGTCGTCGGCACGAAGTCGTCTTTGCCTCCATGTATGAAAAACATAGGCTTGCCACACTCAGCCACGCGCCTGACCGGCGCCGCCTCGCCGAAGCTCCAGCCGTATTTCAGCTTGCACAAAGCACTCGAGACATAGAGCAGAGGAAACTCGGGAATGTCGAAACGCTTCTTCATTTCATGGGCGAACTCGTCCCACGCACTGGTGTAACCGCAGTCCTCGACGAAGCACTTCACGTAACCGGGTGTTTTCTCACCTGATATGTTCATGGTAGTGGCGGCTCCCATAGACACACCGTGAACCACCATGCGCGACTCGCAACCACTCTGACGGAACATGCGCTCGGCCACATCCATCCAGTGCATCACGTCGAGGCGGTCCTTCCACCCCATCTGTATGTCGTCGCCGTCGCTCAATCCGTGACCGTGAAGGTCGGGCAACAGGATGTTGTAGCCCATCACCTTGTTATATATATAGGCGATGTGGAGCATGCCGGTGGAGCGGTCCTTATAGCCGTGCACAACAACCGCAGTGCGTCCGCGGGCACTGTCGGAGCGCGCGAATATGGCGTGCGCACGCTCGCCGTCGGGCATTACGATGAACGTGTCGCGCAGAATGTGGTTGCGTTGCAGGCTGTCGAGCCAGGGACGTGTCTCGGGATAGTTCTTCATGACGTACGCATAGCTCATCTTTTTAGACCTGTCGGCGTTCGACAAAGCATAATCGAGCATATAGAAGCCCGAACCTATGAGGACTGCAATCAGCACAAACGCCACTATCGCAGCCGATATCAACAGTTTCTTTTTCATATCATCATTCGTTTGATTGTTTCACTTATGTTTGCGCGGGCCGTGTCGGGGCGCATGGCTTCAGCCGTATCCATGGACGCGGGACTGACGGCCTCGACACGCGTAAAACCAGATTCTAAAAGTACGGAGGCATCATCCACACTGCCGGCAATGAGCCAGACGGGCACACCGGCGGTACGGGCACGCGACAGGACACGCGCAGGCAGCTTGCCCATGAGCGTCTGACGGTCGGCCCGTCCCTCACCCGTTATCACGCACGATGCACCTACGAGCATGGAGTCGAAGCCCGCCATGTCGAGCAGGAGGTCGGCTCCGCTGCGCACCGTAGCACCGAGATACTGCATGAAAGCATAACCGAGTCCGCCCGCAGCGCCTGCACCGGGCTCGGAGGAGCGGTCGTATCCGAAGTGACGGGCGGAGAAATCGGCAAATCGACGGGCACGGTCGTCAAGTATGGCGACGTCGGAAGGCGACGCACCTTTCTGCGGAGCATAGACACACGCCGCACCTTCAGGACCGTAAAGCGGATTGCGCACGTCGCTGGCAAGAGTGAAACGGCACTGCCCGAGCACACCATGCAGCGCGTCGTCCATGGTTCCGCCATCGGCAAAAGCATCGGTGAGGGCACGCAGCATACCTATTCCGGCATCGCTCACGGCACTTCCGCCCAGGCCCACGACGAAGCTCCGGCATCCGCGCCGCACGGCGTCTGCCACAAGCTCACCCACTCCATAGGACGTGGCACGCATAGGACTGCGCAACTCGGGTTCGATAAGAGTCAGTCCGCACGAGGCAGCCGACTCGATGAAAGCCGTACCGTCGGGACCGATTCCGTACTCAGCCTCAACGCGACGCATCATGGCATCGTGAACAAACGCCTTCTGCCGGCTGCCTCCGGAGAGGCTGAGGAATGCGTCGAGCATGCCTTCTCCACCGTCGGACACGGGCAGACAAACAACATCGGCATCGTGCACAACCTCGCGGATGGCATTTTTCACCGCCGCCTCTGCCTCAGCAGAAGACAGACATCCCTTGAAAGAGTCGATCGCAAGAATATATTTCATAATGTCAGTATTATCTTTTATGTTGATTAAAAATGTTATACAAATTCACGGACAAAGGTATGGGATGGGTATGTTATATATTACAAAGATATGAAAACTCTCCCGAATACAAATACATTCATAAGAAATAATGCAATCCATCCGGTTTTTATGAAGATGCAAAATATGTTTACGCAGCCATTAATCCGTACTATAAAAACCGTCTTTTTAATAAGGAAACAGAAATATTTATGGTGATCTGACTGTATTCTTAACGCCTCTTCCCGTGACGTCCCTTTATATTTACTTCTGAATAAATGCGCTCAGCGCAATTAAGCGGGCATTGATTGATATAGAAATACGGCCTTCTCAATTCTGAATAAACATTGTTTTCTGCTGTTGAAAAGAAACAGTATGTGATGCTTCCAGATTAATATCTCTCCCAATCTGCGTTGTTTTTTCTTATTTAAAGGAAACAATAAGAATAGCTTTCATATTAATATTCCTCTCAATCAGTGCTGTTTTCTTCTGTTGAAAACAAACAAAACGGACCACTTTCAAATTATAACCGGATTTTGATTTTTCCACCTCAGTTTCCTACTCTACCCCGAAAAATAAGCGCGTATTTGCAAACAAACCTTCCTTCGGACGCAAATACGCGAATTATAAGAGGCTTTTATAAGATATTGATTATCAGTGCTTTATATTTAAAGGGTATTTCTTCACATTGCAAAAAGCACCATTCCGGTTTGCAAAATGGCCCATTTCGGAGGCTGAAAAGCACCATATTGCACCCTAAAATAGGCTTTATCGCAATGCGAAATGGGCAATATCAGAAAGCGAAACGTGTGATTTCGGACTATGATACAGGGTATATCAAAAGACGATACATACCGAAACGGCCTTCATAATGCCGTATTTAACATTCCTTTACACCTCTTTTGCGAAAATATTTTGTCAAAATTATGTCAAGAAAAATCGTAAGTTCGCCTCTTGAGTTTTCACTAAAAACGCTGTTATAAGGCATAAGAGGAAATACGGGATGTATTTATATTACGAACCGAAAATACATCTCTGTCTTACATTAATGATTTACCGGTTGTGGCATCATAAATTTATTATTACAGCAGCACCTATTCATTATTGTTGCATCATCAATTTATCGTTACGGCATCATAAACTCATTATTGCAGTAGCACCACTTTATCTTTGCAGCAACATCAATTCATTGTTATTGTATTATCAATCTATTATTGCGGCAGCATCAATATATTGTTACGGCACTATAAATCAATTATTGCAACATTACCGGATTATCGTTTTTGCAATATGAATTTATTTTTAGTGCAATGCGATTTTATTGTTTATGCAATATGAGTTTATTGTTTTGACGTATGTCCACTCAATCCCGATGAACGCATGGCAACATTTTACATATATGAGAAAATTACGGCATCATTATCCCCAAGCCACACGACATCGCAATGTCATTTTATCTGAAGGATGTATCCCTTTTTCTTTACAGAAACAATATTTATTGTGGCATCCGGAGCAAGGATGTGGCGCAAATACGTGATTTGCACATTCAAGGACATCGAATTGGAGTAACTGCTGTCGCCCCACACGGGGTTCAGAATATCGTCGCGCGACACCAGCACACCGACACTTTGCGCCAACAGCACCAATATATCAGTCTGCCGGGCAGACAGATTTTGGGTTATGCCATTGTATGTCACTGTCGAGTTCTTGCTGTCAAACAGAGTTTTCCCAATCATATACTGACACTGAGCACCTGTCTTTCTGTTTTCGAACCGCTCACTTATTCTTGCTATCAGTTCCTCCGGATAAAACGGTTTGGGTATGTAGTCATTGCCTTTCAGCCGGAAACCTTTCAGCCGGTCAGCCTTTTCGGTGCGGTCGGTAAGGAAAAACAGGAACACCTCGTTGTCTGTCTCGCGTATCTTCTGAGCAAGCTCGAAGCCGTTTAACCCGGGCATATTGACATCGAGCAATATCAGGTCAGGATGTTGCTGTCCGTACATTTCCCATGCTGCGACACCGTCGGAGGCGTATGTCACCGAATAACCCTCGAGCTCCAGGAAACGTTTCAGGAGCAAGGAATTCTGCACATCGTCGTCAGCCAACAATATATGTATCTCGTCTTTTCTCATTGTGGTAGTTCAATTATAAAAGTACTTCCGTTGTTCAATTCACTTTCTATGCGTATGCTGCCTCTATGCGCCTCAACAAGCATACGGACATAAGCCAGTCCGAGTCCCATGCCGGCTATGTTGTTTTCCACTCCCCGCCGGCCGCGATAGAATTTCTCGAATATGTTTTTATACTCTGACTGCGGAATACCGAATCCGTTGTCTTTTATGGAAATGCGTATGTTGTCGTTGTCGCACTTCTTATAGTCTATTTCAATATCAACACTTTGGCGTGAATATTTTACCGCGTTCTCCAACAGATTGTCGATAATATTAACCAGATGCATCCTGTCTGCGGTTATAACCATATCGTCTTTGGGAATTATGGATATGTTGATTTTCTTGTCTCCCGGAACATTCAGCTTGTGAATACACGCATCGAGCAAGTCGCGCAGACTGAAGACCGAGAGATTCAACGGTATGTCAGACGCGTTGCTGAAAGTCATAAGGTCGCGCAGCTTGGAGAACAATGCGGAAAGACTGTCCAATGCCGTGTGGAAATCGGCGACCACCATCTGCCGGCACTGAATATCATTCATGAGCCGTTCGTTACCGATATATGACACGCACATCTTGAGTGTCGTGATGGGACGCTTCAGTTCGTGAATCATTGTCTGCGTGAAGTCCGACCGGAGATTGTCTATCTTGCGCTGCTTCCGGATAATGGCAATCTGCGCGATAAGGCAGGAAATCAGCAGGACAGACAGGACTAATGATATCAACATGATGTCCGACATCTTCCTTATGACTGAAGGCAACGCTATGGAACAGTCTATTCTCACCAGTTTCTGATCGAGAATATCGTATGGAAATTTTATGGAGAACGCAGGCCTCAACAACGATCCGTGCTCCGTAAGAACCGGTTTCCACACCATGGAATCAGAACGTATGATTGACACACGGTCGAATTCTATGCCATTTGCCCGCATTATTGTGTCCAAGCCTTCCACGGAGAAGGGTGAGCGCCGGTCGAGACAGCTGTATTCTATCGCGTCGAGCACATCCGACTCTGTGCGCGCCTGCTTCACGATGAACACTTCATTGCTCAGCCAGTCGGGATGCTGCGTCTCGTATATACTTGAGAAAAATTCGGCCGTCAGCGAGTCAATTGACGGACAACGGTGCTTGTCTGCCGTATATATGTCGCACAACAATAAATCAGAACCCTTATTGTCTATGCGCTTTATAGTATATTCCACGGCGACATCATTATTTACCGCGTTCCTGCGTAGTGCGTTGTATTCGTGTATTGATTCAATGACACGGCTGTATAGTGTGTCTGTACATGTCTGCACCATGTACTTATACCTGGAATAAAGCCAATCGCCCTGGACAACGATAAACAATATAATGACAATCACTGTCAAGGCATTCAATATTTTAAATCTTTGCTCCATGATGCAAATATAATGGATATGATATTAAATCATTTTCAAACTCGGGAAAAATATACCGTTCGTAATAATTTAATAATAATTCCATAAGAATAGCATAATGATTATTTTTCCGATTCCATAAGGTTACTGATAACTTTGCATGAACAAAAATCCATGAGACAGCCGGTAAAAGATAATAAACAGGAGTGACTACATTGACGCAGGATTACAGATATAATAAACATTTAATATGAAACAGATAGGTTTAATTTTATTGATTGCGCAATATGCCATGTGCGCCATTGCGCAAAGTAATGAAGACAAAGCAGCGGTGCCGCAAAGCGAGTTTGAGTGTCTGTACGAATATAAAGTGACAAATACGAAATCGGTTACCGACACCTATACCACCATTTTACAGATAGGACGTGACTGTTCCTGCTTCATGGATTACACTACGTTCCAGTCCGATTCGGTCAATGCCAGCCCCGGCTCTTCCAAAGACGACATAAAGAAATATCAAACACGGAAGATGAAAAACAGCATGTTCTTCGACCAGACTGTATTGCAGAATCATCCGCAAGGCGAGATGTCGGTTTACAGTGTGATACCGCCGGATGACTATATGTACAAAGAAAAGCTGCACGGCATACAGTGGAGCTTAGGCAACGAAACCGATACCGTCTGCGGATATGTATGCAAACAGGCGACGGGTGAATACGGAGGAAGGAAATGGATAGTATGGTACGCGCCCGAAATACCGTCAACTTTCGGACCGTGGAAGTTCTGCGGGCTTCCAGGACTCGTAATGCTGGCTTATGATACGGCGAACATCCACCGTTTTGAAGCCATTGCTTTCCGCAAGAGCACGTTGCCTATGTTCTTGCCTGACGTAGCAAACATAGTGAAAACAGAAAGAGACAAATTTATAAAAAGCAAGAACAAGTATGAAGAGAACCCCATGAATAATATTCCGATTGAGTCAATCAGCAATATGACTGTGATAAAAGATGATGCCGGCGGCAGCTCAATTCTTGTCAACGGTGTACAAATACGACTCCGTCCAAACGGTTACACGCCTTTAGAGTTGGAATAAAAACTTAACCATGCGATTGTTTTTCAGTATATTGTTTTTCTTCATTGCGAGCATGTCCTACTCCCAAAGCCGGGTGGAAGGGATGATTAAGAATGTTTCAGGCGCAGGCATTGACGGTGCGATAGTCAAGATATCGGCAGACAGCACAGTCATTGCCTATACCATTTCGGACAAGGGACATTTCAGCGTTACGTTCAATACAGGTTCAGAAAAGGTAAAGCTGATTGTCGAGTCAATGGGCTACGGGGCAGTAGAACGCGTAATATCGAATGTCTCTCAGACCTGCAACATAACAATGGAAGAAAAGGCTACCGTACTGAAAGAGGTCGTAGTGAAGAGTCCTGCCATATATATGCGTGGCGACACTCTGTCATATAATCTTTCTTCATACATCACACAGAGTGACTATACACTGAAAGATGCGTTGAAGAAACTTCCGGGCATAGACGTGGAAAAATCGGGAAAGATAAAATATTTGGGCAAGGATATCAAGAATTTTTATATAGACGGCCTGGATTTGCTCGGCGGAAAATACAACATCGCCACAACAAACATACCGGCTTCGTCAGTAAACTCGGTTCAGGTATTGAACAATCACCAGGCCATAAAAATGAATAAGGATATCTTTTCTGACGATGTTGCCATAAACATAAATATGAACAACAACGCACGTTTAAAGCCCATCGGGACTTATGAAGGCTCCGTAGGCTATGGTGACGACTGGCTGTATAAAGCGAGCGGAGCCGGAATGCTTTTCAAACCCAAGTTCCAGACCATTGCCACACTGAAGCTCGGCAACATACATTCATTCGCTTCTGATGAGGTGGTCTCACTTTTCGGAGGCATCGAAAACAAGTCGATGGCTGAGCAACTTATGGGAAACATATCGGCATCAACCCCTCCGATAGACAAAGACCGGTATGCTTCTCCCACCGAACGACTGCTGTCTGTCAACTTCATTCAAAAGATAAGTGAGACAGCTACACTACGCGGAAACGTAGATTACAGTTATTCCAAAAGCCGGTATGACTACGACATACAGCGCAATTTTTATGATGAGGACGAGAATATAATAATCAATCAAGGCATAAATTCGCTGTCATCCAGCCATTCACCCGGTTTCTCCATCGTCTATAAAAACAATGCGGAAAAAAGCTATCTCAACAATAAATTGTTCGGAAAGGCCACATTCCTGAGAAACGAACTGCCAACAACGGAGAACAATCAGGCTCTTATGCAGCAGCAATCAATGCGCGACTACTATGTAGGAAACGATTTTTCATACAGCTGGCGCAAAAAAGATCTGCGCTGGAGACTGTCTTCGTCAGTCCTGTTATTCAACACACCACAAGTGCGTCTCAATATAACTGACGGAGGAAACAGCATCTATCAACACGCAAACAGCCTGAGTTTTCAGACCAAGAACCTCTTGTCCGCGGTATATGACTACAATAATTCGCGTTTCTACTTCCCCTTGTCATTCAACTACTCGGCTGATAAGATACAGACAGACTTGCAGTCGTATCAGGAAATTACAGAAAATCGAAACGACATAAAGGGCGGTAAACTGAGCGCATCTTTTACTCCGATGTATGAATATACGCATCCGAAACGCATATATGTCTTTAGGATTGATGTGCCTATGCGGATAGATTACATATACAACAATGACCAGATAAAGAACGATAAAGATAATTTCAGCTTCTTTTCAGTGTGTCCCGGAATTTATCTCAACTATAAAGCCAGCAGCCGTTCCACATTCAGGGCTCAGGTAACATACTCGAGGAACTTCGGAGACATATTGGACTTCATTACGTTTCCGGTGCAAACAGACATCACGACTCAAAGAATAAGTTCCGGAATATTGCAGGACAACAAGTCGTTGCGGGCTGACCTGCACTATGACTTCAAGATTCCTTTGGACATGTGGTTTGCTAACGCCGACATAATATACCAACATGACCAGAACAATATGCTGGCATCACAGAACGTAACGTCAGACTTGATTCAATCTACTTACATGCAAATGCCCAACAACACCCACAGCATAACGGCGCAACTGGGCATCACCAAACATATTGAACCGATAAAAACAAAAATATCATTGAACGCAATCTACATGTGGAACCGGCAACAGGCTGAGCAGAACAATCTGCTTACGACATATATCTGGCAAAACTTAGGCATCTCGCCCACACTGACCTCGCAGCCCTGCAAGTATATTGAGCTGGACTATCATGGCGAAATGAGCAAGACATTCCTGGGCTATGAGGACATAAGGAGAAGTTTCTGGTCGCAGGTACATAAAGTATCATTAAAGATAACACCCGTGCAGTCTCTGATATTCTCCGCATCATCCGACATCGTGAAAAGGGACTTGACCGATGACCAGAGTAAAACCATGGCCCTGCTGGATTTCGACATGACCTGGATTCTCAAGGCTTTCAGATTCAATCTGAGCCTGCAAAACGCACTGAACCAGGATTCGTACAGCTATTCAATATACAACTCCATCAATACCTATACATATAATTACAAACTGCGTGGACGCGAACTGCTGTTCACGATTACGATGACACTGTAATAAATGTTGTCATAACAATAAATTCATATTGCGGCAACCGATACCCACTACTGCCGGTGTGGCACATATTTACGGTTCATACGACAAATGACATCCGTGTCCCGTGTTTTTATTTCACACCTGATGTCTGTGTTCTTGAAGAAAACTTGGAAGATAAACTTACAATTTTTTTTGATTTTATTTTGACAAAATATTTTCCGGAAAGAGGTGTAAATGAATGTTAAATGCTGCATTATGAAGGCCATTTAAATATAAAACACTGATAATCAGGATTTTATAAAAGACTTTCATAATTCGCGTATTTGCGCCCGAAGACGACTCAGCTTGCAAATACTCGCTTATTTTTCGGGGTAGAATCGGAAACGGAGGCGTAAAAATCAAAATCCGGTTACAATTTTGAAAGTGGTCCATATTGCTTGTTTTCAACAGAAGGAAACAACTTTTATTCGGAAATGAAATCACGATTTTTTATCAAGCCATATACCCACTCGCCCCCTACTCTTCCTACACCTATGAGCCACAAAAAACAAAGGGTGTATGCCTTCAGAACGCATACACCCCGTAGAATGATGTTGTCCGCGCAATGGTCCGGCGGACACAAGACCGGGAAGATTATTCTTCCTCCTTGCGGTCGTCAATATTGTCGCCCTCGGTCGGCATAAGGACTTCCTTGAAATCGGTGATGCCGTTCTTCACGAGGAGGTTGTACCACTGTATCAGTTTCTTGATGTCGCTGTCGTGCACACGATCGCGGTCATAGTTGGGCAGCACCTCTGCGAAGAAAGCGTGCAGCTCTTCCTTAGAGCACTTCTTGTAGTTGAGCGAGCACTCTTTGCTCTCCTCCTTGTTGCCAAGGTTCTGGAGCACCTGCCACAGAGGCACGTCCTCGCTGTCGGTGTACATTGCTATATCGGCGAGACTCGTCACACGGTCGGACGCGAAAGCCGGCATGCGGCGGTGAGTCTCATCAAGTGATTCAACAATAAGATTCATTTTGCCACGCGAAACCAGACGATAGAGACCCGGTTTGCCTGCGATTGAAAGAATTGTTTCCATTTTTATAATCTGTTGTTTATTTTGTTTAATATGTTGTTAATCTGTAAGTCAATGTCATGCTGTCCGTCGTTCACGATCTCGAAATCGCTCCGTGCCACCACTTCCTGCTGCGGCAGCTGACGTCCTATCCACTCGAGCGCCTGCTCGCGCGTTATGCCGTCGCGCGCCATTATGCGGCTTATGCGCAGCTCTACGGGCGCCGTGACGCACACCACGAGGTCGAAAGGCACACGCTTGTAGAACCCGCTGTCGAAGAGTATTGCGCTCTCGAGCCACTCGGTGTCTGAAGACATGTAGTCGGCTGCGACCGCCGGATGCACTATGTCGGCCACGGCACGGTTGTTGTCGTCGCTCGCAAGCAGGAACGCCGCGAGCACCTGCTTCTGCAGCACGTCGCCTTCGTAGACACCGTCGCCCACAAGCCGGCGGAGCGCCTCGCGCAGTTCGGGAGAGGTGCGCATCAGTCTTTTGGCGGCTGCATCGCAGTCGTACACCTCAATGCCGCGTCGGTTGAGCGACTTGCACACGAACGATTTGCCCGCGCCTATGCCTCCTGTTATAGCTATTTTCATTTTCTTGTCTTCTGTATCAATATTCTCCCCACACCGTGAGACCAACGTCCGGCCACGCCCGGCAGCCGTACTGATGCCCGGTGATGCGTTTACAGCAGACTGAGCGGACATAAACCGTCATTGCTGTTCCACCAAATAATCTACCTGATTTATCTCGAGCTGTGCGTTGCGCACCATGTAAGGAGTCTTTATCAGTTGAAGGTCGCACTTGTCCGACTTGTGCTGCATCACCTCGTTATAGTCCACCACGACCACAAACTGGTCGGCCTTTACCGTGCGGAACATGCTTGCCCCGACAATGAACCTCACGTTGACATGCGACGGGAACGTGCGCAGCACCTTTCCTTCAGGCAGGTTGATTGCCTTTATCGGCACCGATACGCTCTCCTCGGTCAGTATGTCAGGATATAACCCGATGCGCACCGTTGACGGAACACATTTCACTCCGTACATCTTTGCTATCGGAACTTCCTTTATCACCGTGTCCTCGAAGTTCACTATGCGTATGGGCTCTGTCTTCACATAGCGTATGCTGTCGAGCATTTTCTTGCTCGCATACACCGTGACCTTCTCCGGCCAGAAGCGAGTGGCAGCCAGATAGTAAGACCGTCCGGGCGTAACCGAACCGTCCATACGCACCGGCACTACCTTTGATGCGCCGAAATTGAAATAGAAGTCGAGCTTGTCGGGATTGACAGACACTATCTTCGATGAGCCCATCAGCTGCTGATATACATATTTCTGTATATCGGCCGAAGGCACTACGCCATATCCTGTCTGCCTGTTGGCGTATGTTCCGAAATTTATTTTCACGGGATGCAGGCGCTTGCCGTACAAATATGTGACAAGCGTGAAGCCCTTATCGCGCACCGTCACCTTGACTGTGGAATCCATATCGGTGGTCAGCACCACATTCTTCGGAACATTGATAAGCGACATCGATATGGGTATCTCGCGCTCATATGTCTCGTTGAGAGCCATCATAAGCCAGAAAATACTGCTGAGGGCAAGAAAAAACAAAAAAATCAGAAAGTCCTTGTTCAAGAACCCGAACAAGAATTTCCTGATATTTTTATAGTCATGCGCCAATCGTTCCATAATTCCGACGTTCAAGGTATCACCTGTTACACCGAATCAGCGACGTTATGCTTTCTGTGTCTGAGAGGACAGATCGGCGAATACATAGTTCTTGTCAACCACAACAACCACGCCACGTGCTATTTCCACCTCAACGGTGTTGGTGGTCAGATCGACACGCTTCACTGTTCCATATACACCTCCGCCGGTGACAACCTTAGCACCCTCGGTCAGAGAATTCTGAAACTTGCGTATCTCTTTTTGCTTCTTCTGCTGGGGACGAATCATGAAAAGCCACATAATAACGAAGATTGCTATCATCATTATCAACATGCCCATGCCTCCGCCCTGAGCTCCTGCTGCCTGAGCAGCCAATACCAATGTGTTCATTCTTTAATTATCTTACGGTTTTTATTTATATCGCTTAAGTTTTATTTCGCACTGCTGTTCTTGTCGTCTGCAGCCTTATCGCCGTCTTTTTTATCGGCAACGGCTTCGGTATGAGTCTTCTTGGAGCGTGGCTCATCCATCGACTTGAACATCTTTCCACTGCTTATCAGATAGCGGGCTATGGCATCAAGCATGCCGTTGATGTATCCGCCGCTCTTCGGAGTGGAATAAAGCTTTGCGAGCTCCACGTATTCGTTTATGGTGACGCTCACGGGGATGTTGGGGAATGTAAGCATCTCGGCGATGGCAATCTGCATAATCACTATGTCCATATATGCCAGACGCGAGAAGTCCCAGTTGCGCGATGTCTCGCTCATGTAGCGCTGATACTGCTCCGCATTCAATATAGTGGTGCGGAAAAGCTTGCAGGCGAAGTTTCTGTCTTCCTCGTCCTTGTATTCAGGCAGCAGCTCCTGCTTCTGCTTGTTTTTCGGGTCGAAGCGCTTGATTGTCTTCAGAACGAAGGTGTCAACTATTTCCTTGTCGTCGTTCCAATAAAGACTCTTCTCCTCCAACAGTGAATCCAGATCGTCGTTCTCCTGTATAAGCTGCTTGTAAAGCTTGCGCCAAAGCTCGCGGTCGGCCTCATAAGAGTCGTCGTCCGACTGCATATAATTAATGTATGTCTCGCTCTGCTCTATCTGATTACACAGCTTTCTGACAAACTCCAGGTCCTCTTCCCATGATTGTTTCTGGGTTTCAGCAAACTCGCACAGCATCTTGTTTTCCTCGAGCTGCACGGCGAACTTGTTGTAAGCGAACTTTGCCGACGGTAACTCTTTACCCTCACGCTGCGCACGCTGTGAAAGAATCTCGACACGATGTCTTTCCTCACGCGTTATGGCAACAATAAGCTCAAGCAGATAATTATATAAATCATATGCTTTAGAAAGGCTGAACAAGAGTTCTTTCTCAGCGTTATCCATATTTTTGTTGCCATTCTGATAGTAAGAATAGGTTAACTGGACTATCTTTATTCTTATTAGCTCACGATTAATCATTATCCAACATTCAAATAAAATTCTTTGCAAAAATAGAGAAAAATACAATAACCGCCAAAAAAATACACACGTTTAATGATTTTTTTTGATATGCTTTGCGCAATCCGAAGAAAAAGAGTAACTTTGCACCGCTTTTATGAGTACATCGATACAGAAAACATTTCTCGTGTGATGGCGAATTAAGGCATGACAATCATCAAACTTAATTTAGAGTAACACATTTTATTATGAAAGAGATTAACTTGACAGGTCAGAAGCGTACTGCCCTTGGAAAAAAAGCTTCTAAAGAATTGAGAAAAGAAGGTTTGGTACCCTGCAACCTCTACGGCGAGGCTACACAGGACGGCAAACCGGTAGCAATGGCTTTCGCTGTTCCTATGAGCGAACTGCGCAAAGTTGTATATACTCCGCATATCTATATGATCAACCTCATCATCGATGGCGAGTCTCACACAGCTATCATGAAAGAGCTGCAGTTCCATCCGGTAACAGACGCTCTGCTGCACATCGACTTCCTCGAGGTGAACGAGAACAAACCTGTTACAATCGGTATACCTGTTAAACTCGTAGGTCTGGCACAGGGTGTACGTGATGGTGGTCGTATGAACCTCTCTATCCGTAAGATTGACGTAACAGCTCCTTACACAGTAATACCTGAGCACCTCGACATCGACGTTACAGCGCTGAAGATCGGAAAGAGCATCAAGGTAGGCGATCTCCACTTCGAGGGTCTTGAGCTTGCTACAAGCAAGGATGTTATCGTATGCTCTGTCAAGATGACACGTGCAGCTATGTCTGCAGCATCTGCAAGCGCTACTGAGGAATAAGTTTCCAATATAGACAATCTGATGCCGGACAGCGACATCGCTGAATAATGAAAAGACTTGGCCATGCCACTGTCCGCAACATTATAATAATGGATAAATACTTAATTGTAGGGTTGGGAAATCCCGGTGACGAATATGCCGGAACCCGCCACAATACTGGATTCATGATATTGGACGCTTTCGCAAAGGCGTCCAATATTGTTTTTGAGGATAAACGTTACGGCTTTGTGGCCGAGACAAGCCTCAAAGGACGTAAACTGTTCCTGCTAAAACCCACCACATACATGAACCTCAGCGGCAACGCCGTACGCTACTGGCTCAACAAGGAGAATATAGACCAGTCGCGACTGCTTGTCGTCGTGGACGATCTGTCGCTTCCGCTCGGCGCGTTCCGCCTGAAAGGCTCGGGCAGCAACGGCGGCCACAACGGGCTCGGAAACATTCAGCAGCTCATAGGTCAGCAATACGCACGTCTACGTATGGGCATCGGCAACGACTTCCCGCGTGGCGGACAGATTGACTGGGTGTTGGGAAAATACAGCGAGGACGACATGAAGATACTTCAACCGTCCATCGACTACGCCGTTGAGATTATAAAGAGTTTCGTGTTGACGGGCATCGACAACACGATGAACGCCTACAACAAATTAGGAAAGAAATAATGGCAGACGAAGCACGAATAGACAAATGGCTGTGGGCAGCACGCATATTCAAGACACGTTCGATAGCGGCAGACGCATGCAAGAACGGTCGTGTCACGATAAACAACGTAAATGTAAAGCCAAGCCACATGGTGAAAGCCGGCGAGACGGTAAGCGTTAAGAAGCCGCCAATCACCTACTCTTTCCGCATTCTGAAACCAATAGAGCAGCGTGTGGGCGCGAAACTCATTCCTGAGGTTTACGAGAACGTTACAGACCCGAAACAATACGAGCTGCTGGAGATGAGCCGCATAAGCGGTTTCGTGGACAGAGCACGCGGCACCGGACGTCCTACAAAGAAAGAGCGCAGAGCTCTCGACGCCTTCATCGATCCGGCGATGTTCGGTTTCGACGATGACGATTATGACGATGATTTAGACTAACAAACCACTATGAAGAATATAGCAATATTTGTTTCCGGCAACGGGACCAACTGTGAGAACATAATAAAACACTTTGCCGGCTCGTCCGAGATATCGGTCGCGCTTGTTGTAGCCAACCGCCCCGACTGCTATGCACTGACACGTGCGGCACGCAATAATGTTCCCACGGTGGTGATACCAAAAAGTGAGTTCAACAACGAAGCCACTCTTATGGACACCCTGCGCCGTTACAATATTGACTTCATAGTACTTGCAGGTTTCCTTCTGATGATACCCGACTTCCTTGTCAAGGCATACGACCACCGCATGATGAACATTCATCCTGCGCTGCTTCCTAAATTCGGAGGCAAGGGAATGTACGGACGACACGTACACGAAGCCGTAAAGGCAGCCGGAGAGAAGGAAAGCGGAATAACAATACACTGGGTAAGCAATGTGTGCGACGGCGGAGAGATAATAGCACAATACTCTACTCCGCTAAGCGAAAGCGACAGTGCCGACGACATTGCCGCAAAAGTGCACGAGCTGGAAATGCGCTACTATCCGGAGACAATAGAAAAGGCGATTGCCTCTATCTGATTTCCGGTCAGCCGTTACGGCGCGTATTACGCCCTGATTTCCTTCCTCCAAACATGTTCAGCCTGTATTCCAGCTTCAGCATCACGTAGCTATTGATGGAGTTATACTCCGTATCGTTTCGGCTGTTGGCGTTTATCGAGCGTGAGAAATTGCTCTGCTCGCACAATATATCCTTAAACTCAAGCATCAGCATGAGCGATTTTTTCTTCAGAAAACTCTGACTTATCTGCAGATTCCATATCAGTTCGTCAGTATTCATCGACTTTTCGTTGTATCCGCGACGGCTGTTCTGATTGATGCCAGTCCAGAAAGACATGCCCCACGGAGCATTTATATTGACATCCATACCGTAAGAATATCTCCACGTATCCAGATTGTTGTTGGACTGCAACATATTTCTTGTCCTGTCATAATTTACCGAAGCGTGCAGTCCCACGTCCAGCCAGTCGTTCCTGAAGTTACCCCATATATTCTCTCTGAACGTCGTTGAGTGAGTCACATTCTTCTCCGACGAACTGGAATTATTTAGATTTATATAGCTCACATAGTGGTTATAGTTCACCCAGCTGTCCGAGCCCACAGTCCATACACCGGCAGTGTCTATCGACATATTGTAAGAGAAGCCAAGCGATCCGTTCCAGTTGCCGTTTATGTTCTGCGGCTGCGTGATACGGCCACCCGTCTGTTCGTTATACGTAACCATGTTGCTTATGCTGTTGTGTGTTGTACTGAACCTTGCGCTTGCCGTTATAGTGCGCTGCCGTTTTATGGCATACGACTTGAAGTTCAGATTTATATTGCTCGTGAACGACGGCTTCAGTCCCGGATTTCCCTTGCTTATATAGAGCGGATTGCTGTCATCCGTTATGTCGAGAAGGCTTGTTATGCTCGGCTGCGACGTCGATCCACGATAGGTAAGACGTATGTCGCTGTACTTCGAGAAGCGGTAACGGAAGTTCACAGTCGGCGATACATTTGTCACCGTACGCACCGTATCGACGAGCATTCCCCAATAATCCTGTATGAGATGCGAGCGTTGCGGCCTCACCACTACGCCAGCGTTAAGATTGTATTTCTCGTTAACCACCCTCAACTGCACATTGATGTTGTGATTATAATTGTTGTGCTCGGCATACCGGCTCAGCTCGTCGTCGAGATAATATTCCAACGGCTGTTCAAACAATCCGAGCATACTGTTCCAGTCGCGATACGCGTTCATGATGTCGTTCCACGATTCTTCTGGTATCCGTTCGAAATTATAAGTCCTGCGGTCACTCACACTGTGACTGTACTGATACTGATAGCTCATCTGCAGAAACACGTTTTTGAACAGCGGTTCGGTGTATGTTGCCCTGAGACTGTAGCTCATATTGTTGGAAGGAGCCACGTTGTAGCGGTTTGTCTGATATGTAGAGTCATTGCCGTACATATCCTTCACCTGATAAAGATGAACGTTAGAGGCCGACAGACTCTTGTTGTTTCCCCTGCCGTAATTGATGTTTCCGTTCACTGCAATGTTGCGTCCTTTACTGTTCAGCTTACGGAAGAACTGCAGCGAAGCGCCTGTTGACCAGTTGTCGCTGTTGCTCAGCGACTTGTTGCGGCGGCGGTTCACCATCAGTCCGTTGTCCTCCATCACCCCGATACCTTCATCGTCGAGCGGCTCATCCACATAAAGATAAGGATCTTCCTTATACGAAGCCAACGAAGAGAAGCCACGTCCGTCGTTCACAGAATAGTTGAACGACGGTCTGAACGTTATGGTCGTCATTGTGTCCGGCTTCCATTCCAGTCGCATATTGGCGTTCCATCCGTCACTGCGCGAATAGTTCTGGTTCTCACTGTTCGAGAAAGCTCCCGTAGTATTTACGAAACTCTCCACTGCACTCTTCGACCAGTTGTTGTTGTCGGAGTGATTCCACCTTATGCCTCCGTCTATTTTCAGCTTGTCACGTTTCTCATAGTTTATGTTCACACCGGTCATCTTGGAACGTCGCTTTCCGCCTCCGCCCGTGTTGTTCATATTCCCCAACAAAGTATAACGCAGGTCGCCATAGAAGCGCGCGCCCATAAACCGTCCGGCATATCTGTCGTGCGTACCGTAGCCTATATTGGTGTTCACGTTGAAACCCTTCTTCATCTCCTTCTTCACACCGAAGTCGAGCACCGTCACCTCCTCGCCGTCGTCTATTCCGGTAAGCTTGGCCAGGTCGCTCTTCTCATCATACGACTTTATCTTGTCCACGATGTCTGCCGGCAGATTCTTCAGTCCCGTTTCCAGATCACCGCCCATGAACTCGCGGCCGTCAAGCAACAACTTCTTCACTTGCTTGCCGTTTATGGTTATGGTACCGTCTTCCTCAATCTTCGCACCCGGGAGTTTTTTCACCAGCTCCTCTATCACAGACCCCTCAGCCACCTTATATGCCGCCGCGTTATACACAAACGTGTCTTCCTGCACAACCACTTTAGGCACGTTGGCCGTGATTACAGCCTCGCCAAGGAGCGTCACACTCTCCGACAATCCTATCTTCCCGACATCCGATTTCTTGCCTGACTCCACCGTGACATTGCGCATAATCTCGCTGTATCCCATGCTCGACACCTTCAGAATATAGCTTCCGGGCATGTTCACGGCCATATTGAACTTACCGCCATTATCCGTCAGAACCCCGCCGACAAACGTAGAGTCAGACTTCAGCAACTGCACGGTTGCCCTGAACAGAGTGCTGTCGTTTGCCGCATCCACAACGGTTCCGGTGACCGATGATTTCTGTGCGAAGGCACAACCAAAAGATAAAAGGATAAGAAAATATAGCGTAATAAGTCGTTGAGTCATAATAATAGCTGGTTTATTATTATGACGTATATAATATAATAAGGTTTAAATATGATATAAAAAAAGTTTGTTTTTTCTTCATAATGTATAAAAAGACCCGGCCTCAACGTTCACACGTTCAGACCGGGTCAAGCAGATATTTTAATCAACTGATCTATATATCACATTATCGGCATCATAGGGAAGCCTCCGCGTGGAGGGCGTCCGCCATGACCACCGGGTCTTCCGCCGGGACCTCCGTGACCACCAGGGCCGTCAGGACGACCCGGACGGTCTCTCATCTCACTGCGCGACTGCTTGTTGCCGAAGAGATTGAAACGATAGACCACGTGCAACATGGCATAACTGTTGATTGCGTTATACTCCACATCGCTGCGCTGCATGGCGTTGATGGTGCGGCTGAAGTTGCTCTGGTTGTGCAGGATGTCGTAGAACTGAATCATCACCGACAGCGGCTTACCCTTGAGGAAGCTCTGCGATATCTGCGCGTTCCATACAAGCTCGTTTGTGTTCAGCGACTTGTCGTTATATCCGCGGCGGCTGTTCTGATGCAGATCCGTCGAAAGATTTGTGCCCCACGGACATGTCACGTAGAGCGTGGCACCGTATGCGAACTGCCATGTGTCGAGGTTGCTCTGTGCCTGAAGCTTGTTGCGTACGTGGTTATACTGCAACGATCCGTCGAGTTCCAGCTCCAACCAGTCGTTGCGGTAGCTGCCCGCCAGACGCTCACCGAGAGTCATCGAGCGTGTCAGGTTCTTCTGCGAATCCGAATTGCGGTCAAGGCTGAGATAGCTCACGTAGTTGTTATAGTTGAAGTCGGTCGTGGTGCTCACGTTCCAGTATCCTGTGGAGTCGATTGCCACGTTATACATGAACGCACTGCTCAGGTTCCAGTTTCCGTTTATGTTCTCCGGCCTTGTTATTCGCCCGCCGGTCTGTTCGTCGTAGGTCACCTTCGAGCTTATGCTGTTGCGCGTCGTACTGAAGTTCAGATGAGCGGCTATGGCCTGCGTATGGCTCTGTATGAAGTTGTTGTAGAACACTCTCAGGTTGTTGGTGAACGACGGCTTCAGTCCCGGATTACCCATCGTGATGTTCAGCGGGTCGCTGTCGTCGGTTATGTCGAGCAGGTCGCTTATGCTTGGCTGCGACGTATATCCGCGATAGTTTATGCGCAGGTTGCTCATCTTGCTGAAACGATAGCGGAAGTCGAGCGTCGGCGTGATGTTCATCACCGTGCGCACCGTGTCCTTGTAAACACCCTGATAATCCTGTATGTAGTTAGAGCGCTGCGGCTGGAAGAGCACACCCACATTGAAGTTGTATTTCTCGCGTATCATTCTGAACATCACCTCAATCTCGTGCGTATAGTTCTTGTATTCGGAATAACGGCTCAGGCTCTTGTCGAAATATGTCTCGAAAGGATTGTCCAGACGGGCCAGATATGAGCCCCATCCGCGGTAGACAGGAGTGAGTCCCGAGAAGAAGTCTTCGCCCAGATTGCTGAAGTCGTAGGTGTTCTGGTCGCTCTTGCTGAAGCTGTAGTTGAACTTATAGCTCAGTTGCAGGAATGTGGCTTTCCACAAAGGCTCACTGTATGTGGCCTGTAACGTATAGTTGTAGTTGCGGGTAGGAGTGACGCGGTAGCGGTTGGTCTGATAAGTGGAGTCGGCACCTGCGGCATTGAGAATCTGATAAAGATGCACGTTGGTGAGCGACAGATTGTTGCTGTTGCCCTCGCTGTAGCGGCCCTCGGCACGCAGGGTAAAGTTGCGTCCCTTGTTGCCCAGACGGCGGTTGTACTGTAGCGAGCCACTGACCTGCTTCGACTCACTGTAGCCTATAGAGCTTCCGTTGTTGCTGTTCACCATCACGTCTTCTTTGTCAAGCGCGGCTATCGACTCCTCACTGAGCGGGTCGGTCACATAGTCATACGGATCGGCGTTGTATGATGCCGAGCGATTGATTGACCGGCTGTCGTTGGCCGAGTAGCTGAATGACGGTCTGAACATGATGTTGGTCATCGTGTCGGGCTTCCACTCCAGTCGCATCTGCGCGTTCCAGCGGTCGCCGCGCGAATAGCTCTGGTTCAGACTGTTTGAGAACGAACCCACGGTGCTCACGAAGTTCTCCGACGAGCTCTTGGTGCGGGCGTTGTTGTTGGTGTGGTTCCAGCGCACGCTTCCGTCGAGCTTCAGCTTGTTGCCGTCGTCGTAGTTGAAGTTCGCGCCAAACATCTTCGACGTTGTCAGTCCGTTGCGTCCGCGTCCGAAGTTGCCGCGTCCGCCACCACCGGGGAAACCCTTGTCGTTCACGTTGTTCAGATTGCCCATGAGCATCACCCTGAACTTATTGTTGAAATATGCTCCCATGAGTTTCTCGGCATACCGGTCTTCTGTTCCGTAGCTTAAATCAATATTGCTGAAGATACCTTTGTTCATGCCGCGCTTCAGTCCGAAGTCGAGCACCGTCTCCTCGTTTCCGTCGTCAATGCCCGTCACCTTGGCCAGGTCGCTCTTCTCGTTATAGGCTTTCACCTTCTCGACGATGGACGTAGGCAGGTTCTTCAGCGCGGTCTCCGTGTCGCCTGTCATGAACTCCTTGCCATCCACCTTTATCTTCTTCACTTCCTGTCCGTTGATGGTCACCTTGCCGTCGTCGTCTATCTTCGCGCCCGGCAGACGCTTTATGAGCTCCTCTATGGCCGAGCCTTCAGGCGTGCGGTAGGCTGACGCGTTATAAACCAGCGTGTCCTCATTCACCACCACCCTGGCTGCGTGGCCCGTGACGGTGGCTCCCTTGAGCATGGTGGCCTCCGCTCCGAGCGTTATCTCGCCCAAATCCACATCGCGGCCATCTTTCACTTCCACATTCTTGAAGCTGACAATATATCCCACACTTGTGAATTTAAGGATATACTTGCCGTCCGAACGGGCCTTCAACGTGAATTTTCCGTTATCGTCCGACGTTGCACCTGTGACATAGGTGCTGTCGCTGTTGAGCATCTGCACAGTCACCTGTGGCATTGCTTCCTTCGTGTCACGGTCTGTCAAGAGGCCGGTGATGCTGCGGTTCTGTGCAGAGACAGCCGTCCACACCAGCGCAAGCAGCATAATCAGAACAGTTTTTTTCATTTCCAGTTATTGATTGTTTTTATAATGGGTTCACGCTTTTTTAGACGAATCTTTATTTTCAAGGTTTAATTTACTTTCAAAAAAGCACGTTTTTATTCATTTTTATGTGAGATATGATTCTTATTGTCGTTGCGCGGACTGATGAATATGCACATATCTGCACATGCCGTTTCCAGTGCCGGAAACTCGCTGTCTGCCGGCATCAACAACTTTGCGATAAAGCCGTAAACGGCCATGAAACCGCATAAATATTCATTTTCAAAAGTAAAAAATCTTTACAATATTTTTTTGCAAAATAGAAACGAGCGTGCCGGGAAAGCTGTATATAAACTGCATATTCATACCGTGACAGGTCCGTTTTCTTTTCGTTCTATTGCGATAAAGGCCATTTCGCACTCTGATAAAGCCCATATTGCATGCCGATAAAGCCTAATTCGTGGCATGAAATAGGCTCTTTCGCATCCCGATATAGGCTCTTTCGCAAAACGAAGAATACAGTTCCGTACGTCTATTTTGCATAAATCGCTGATTGACAGCAAAATAGCAAAACCTCTCAAAACTCGCGTATTTGCGTACAAATATATTTTTCTGAGCTGCACTGGCACTCTCGTGAAGTTGACGATGAATATTTATTCATCCGCGATTTTATTTCTGTATATTTATGCAATTATACGCAACGGTTGTTTCCGAGCCACATACAGGCACACGCCTGTCGCCATTGCGCGATAATCTCACCCCCTTTCCATACATTATTTTAATATAAAAATGCCTTTATTTTTAATACCCCGAACACCTTTCACACCGTATTCATCATCCTTAGTCTGACATTCTCCACATAAGCCGGGAACGCAAAAAATGACGCTTTTTATTTCGTTTTCCGCTCGTTTGCACTATCTTTGCATAAGACAAGGCTGCGTTCAGCAATATGAAAGCAAGCTGTCATTGCGTTCACTTGCACTGTCTTTGCATAAGACAGGCTGCGTTCAGCAATATGAAAGCAAGCTGTCATTGCGTTCACTTGCACTGTCTTTGCATAAGACAAAGCCGCAAGCGCCGCTCCGGCGACATTCATATTCACAAATAAAGAGGGATGATATTATGAAACAGAGAATTATCTTATCACATGATATCGAGGCGGAGATTGCCGAGGCGATATCAGAATGTGAACACGACAGACTGTTTGTACTGACCGATGAGACCACACGCGACTTATGCTGGCCGCGGATAAAAGATTTTCTCTCGCTCAAAAACGCAAACGTCATCACCATAAAGGCAGGCGATACCAACAAGGACATCGACTCGACAATCAGCGTATGGCACAGTCTGCAGGACGGAGGTGCCACGCGCCACTCGTGCCTCATCAATCTGGGTGGAGGCATGGTGACCGACCTCGGAGGATTCGCCGCATCGACGTTCAAGCGCGGCATCGACTTCATCAACATCCCTACGACACTGCTCGCCATGGTAGACGCGTCGGTGGGAGGCAAGACCGGAGTGAACTTCGGAGGGCTGAAGAACGAGATAGGAGTGTTCTGCGACAGCCGGTTCGTGATTCTCGACACACTGTTTCTCGGCACGCTCGACCATACCAACATCTGCTCCGGATATGCGGAGATGCTCAAACACGGACTGCTGAGCAACGACCGTATGTGGAGCGAACTGCTTACGTTCGACCTCGACCGCCCCGATCTGAAACACCTGCAGCACATGCTGGCCGAATCGGTGAGGGTGAAGGAGAAAGTGGTTAAGGCCGACCCGCTGGAGCGTAACATACGCAAGGCCCTGAATCTGGGACACACCGTGGGTCACGCATTCGAGTCGCTGGCCATGAAGAAAGGCCACCCTGTGCTCCATGGCTACGCCGTGGCGTGGGGACTGGCGTGCGAACTGTATCTCAGTCACATGAAAGAGGGATTCCCCATCGAGAAGATGCGCCAGACGGCGACGTTCATACGCGAGAACTACGCGCTGCCCGAAGTGACGTGCGACGACTATGAGGAGCTTTACGGACTGATGACCCACGACAAGAAAAACACCGCGGGCACCATCAACTTCACGCTCCTTGCCAATGTGGGCGACATTCACATAAACCGCACGGCGACCAAAGAAGAAATATTCGAAGCCCTCGATTTCTATCGCGAAGGGCTGTGACTATGTTAAATAACACATCAAATAATGGACATTGAAAAACTCAAAAGAGTGAGACTTGAGCAGGACGGACTGTCCAAGACACTCGGAATGGACTTTATCTCTACTCCCGAACCCGACACGTGCATGGCACGAATGAAGGTGGGACGACACAACCGACAGGTGTTCGGATTCCTCAGCGGCGGAGCATCGCTCGCACTGGCTGAGAACCTCGCGGGCATAGGCTCGATGGCACTGTGCCCGGGCAAGATATGCCTTGGCATCAACGTGACGGGCAACCACATGAAGGCAGTGCTCGAAGGCGACACCGTTACGGCTTACGGACGCTGCATACACAAGGGCCGCACGCTGCACCTGTGGCACATAGAACTGAAAAACAACGCCGGCGAACTGATTTCGTCGGTTGAGGTGACAAACTTCATACTCACCCCGAGAACAAAATGACAAGCTATGCCATGTACCGTCTGCCGCACAGCAGGCAGATAGTAAAGATAACGCAGACCGAAGGACTGCCCGAGGAACTGCACTCGTATCGTGAACTAAACGGACGGAGCGGATTCGTATTCGCTCCGTTCTGCGTATCGACATCGTGCCCTGTGCTGCTCATAAAGCCAGACATCACGGAGACAATGCCGGCGCCCGAGTGTCTATACTCTCCTTCGCCGTGCGCTCCGCAACGACATACCGACAGCCGGGAGAGAGATATTTACGCCTCCGACTTTGCGGCGTTCAACGACGCGTTGCAGAGTGGCAGGTTCGAGAAACTGGTGCTTGCGCGCAGCTCAAGAGTGAAGTGCGAGCACCACGCACACCCCGAACAACTGTTCATGAAGGCGTGCCGACTCTATCCTCGAATGTTCGTGGCACTCGTGTCCACACCGCAAGGGGGCACGTGGCTCATGGCGACACCCGAGATTCTGCTCTGCGGCGACGCGCCGGTATTCTCCACCATGGCTCTGGCAGGCACAATGCGGCTGGACGACAGCCAGCTCAGCTTCGACACGCCGGGAAGCTCTGCGGGCGACAACGCCATAGAATGGGACGACAAGAACAGGCGCGAGCAGGCGTATGTGGCAGCATACATACGCAACCGCATAGGTAGCCTGGCATACAACATAAGCAGAAAAGGACCATACACGGCACGCGCCGGACGGCTGGTCCACCTGCGCACCGACTTCACATTCACGCTCGACGACATGAATATCCTGGGCGATGTCATCGACTGCCTGCACCCCACTCCGGCTGTTTGCGGCATTCCCAAGGACGAGGCACGCGACTTCATCATGAGCCACGAATCTGAAGAGCGCGGCTATTACAGCGGTTTCAGCGGACCGTTGCATCCTGACGGCGAGACACGTCTGTTTGTTTCGTTGCGCTGCATGAGCATCGGTGACGACGGCTATCACCTCTATGCCGGCGGAGGATTGCTACGCGAGAGCGACGAACAGCGCGAGTGGGAGGAGACTGAATGTAAGATGGACACCATGAGGTGTGTGATAAACAACGACTGAAATGTACAGCAACAAGGAAAACGTGAACATTCTCACGGCGCTGCTCGCAGCTTACGGGGTGCGCCATGCGGTGGTATGCCCGGGCAGCCGCAACGCGCCCATAGTGCACAACCTCAACGAATGTCCTGACATAGAGTGCCATCCGGTGACCGACGAGCGCTCGGCCGGATTCTGCGCAATAGGCATGAGCCTGGCAACAGGAATGAAACCGGTGGCGGTGTGCGTCACGTCCGGATCGGCAGTGCTCAATCTTGCACCGGCAGTGGCCGAGGCTTTCTATCGACACATACCACTCATAGTCATCTCTGCCGACCGTCCCGCGCAATGGATAGGCCAACTCGACGGACAGACTTTGCCGCAACCGGGTGCGTTCGGTACGATGGTGCGCAAGTGTGTAACGCTGCCCGAGCCTCAGAACGACGAGGAACGCTGGATGTGCAACCGCCTTGTGTGCGAGGCGCTCTATCTTTCCACATGCCGCACAGGTGCTCCGGTACATATCAATGTGCCGATAACCGAGCCGCTATTCACATTCGACAACGAGCGACTTCCCGACGAACGCATCGTAACGCGCTGCAGACGCGACAGCCGGACAACATCGTGCGACACCCTGCCAGAGGCTTGGTTCGCGGCACGTCGGCCGATGGTGGTCATAGGACAGATGCCGTGTGGCACGATAGACAGCGGCACACTATACACACTCTCACGCTCGTTCGTCACACTGTGCGAACCGCTCGGAAGCGATGCCGTGCACTTCGATGAGGTGATACGCATAAAAAGCAGCGACGAGAATTACATGCCTGACTACATATTATATATAGGTGACACGGTAGTAAGCAAGGCCGCGCGACGCTTTCTGCGATGCTCCGGAGCTCCGTCATGCCTGCTTACGGCAGACGATTCGGTCATTACCGACCCGTTGATGCGCCTTACACACATTGCCAGATACGACAGTCCGGACGTTCTGAAGCGTCTCCCCGAATTGCTCGGAGCTGACAACAGACACAACCGTGAGTCGCTTTCCGCGGACAACGCAGCCGACATTGCCACAGAACGCGCACGTTTCCTGCAACGGTGGAACAACGCTCTCGACGCCGCCAGCCGCCATGCCGAGGACTACGAACCTGAATATTCGTCTATGGCTGCGGTGAAATACTTCGAACAACAGCTTGCCGATATGGAATACGACTGGCACGTGCACTATGCCAACAGCTCAGCCATAAGGCTCGCAAACATATTCGCCACACATCATGTTGAGTGCAACCGAGGCGTGAACGGCATCGAAGGCAGCCTGTCAACAGCGGCAGGTCACTCCATGGCTACCGCCGACATGGTGTTCTGTGTCATCGGTGATCTGAGCTTCTTCTACGACCAGAACGCTCTGTGGAACACTTCTCTGAAAGGCAATCTGCGCATAATCCTGCTCAACAACGGTGGAGGAAGCATATTCCGCGGATTTCCAGGACTGAGCGAAAGCGCGGCGGCGGACTCACTCGTAGCCGCATGTCACACTACAAAAGCCGAAGGCATATGCACACAGAATGACATTGGTTATATGGCGGCACACGACATGGACGAGATGCAGTTGGGCATTGTGACACTGCTGACAAGACAGGCCGAGCGTCCGATGTTGCTCGAAGTGATGACCGATTCGACCAAAGACAACGACGTGATGGCCGATTACATCAAATCGTTCAGGCCATAACCGTCATACAGAATCATATGTCATAGCCTTTAAAAAGAGTTTTACCATACCGCAAAACCATCATACGACAATAAGGAAAAACCTGTCTTATAAGGACAAATAACACCTTAAAACATCATAAAAAACATTGTTTTAATATACCTCAAGTAAGTAAAAAATCAAAAAATTAACACACTTTGTAAAAAAAATCGGTATTTTCTTGCTATTTGTAAAAAATTATATCTACTTTTGGAAAAATTTTTCAAACACATTAAAAATTAGTATTTATGAGAAAACTTTTACTTATTGCAGCTGTCATGTTTTCTTTAGGCAGCATGGCGCAAAGCCCATTACGTTTAGCCAAAGAATTTAAAATGGCTGAAAATAATCTGAAGAAGGTGAACAATCTTATGAGAGTAAGTCTGCCTTCAGCTTCTACAATGAAAAAAGCACCGGCAAAGGCAGCTCCGGAAGGAGAATCTCGCACTTATTATCTCGACTTCTATACCAGCGCTTACGGAGTTGGTACACTTCCAGAATTCCACAAAGCAGTCAATGTTGTTTACGGTGCCGACAACAAGGTTTTACATTCAGAATATGATGTATCCTTCTCTGTTCGATACTTACATTGAGGGTGAACTGAACGGAAACACAATAACCATTCCTAACGGACAGGCTATTGGTACATTTGGTGACACCTACAATATGGTTTTGTGTAATATGGCCGTAGTAGAAGAAACCGATGGTGTATCATTTGTTCCTGATCAATCAAGCGAATTCACACTCACCGTTGATAATGAATATGGCACTATCACAAGTGGTGAAAATAGTTTCCTCGGTATAGTTACCGACGATTATCAAAATACTCTCACCGTTGGAGGAATCATGCAATTTGTACCGGAAGATTTCTTCCAGGCTGCAGACGAGCATGAATACACATACGATCATGAAGGTTACGACACTCCGATGCAGACTGTAAACGGCACTCTCGAGGTAATCAGCCTCGGAGATTACAGCTACATCAAGGGTCTTATGCCTGAATTAAATCCTGACGCATGGTCATTTGCTTACATGGAGAATGGCAACCTGACATTGTCATTACCACAAATCATTGACGAGGATATGGCAGCTGTTTTCGTTGACTTCAATAACGGTGGCCTGATTATGACCGATCCTATAGCATTCACATACGATGCTGCATCTGATTGCTACACGATGTCTGACTATACACTTGTAAACCTGTTTGCAACTTCCAGTAACTCCTTAGGTTACAGCGACAGCTATGAGAACCTCAAGATAAAAGCCACAACAACCGGTATCAACAAGGTTGAAAGCAGCGATGCTGATGTTGTTTCAACCCAATACTTCGATATCTCTGGCCGTCGCATCAACAGCGCACAGAAGGGTATCAACGTAAAGGTCATGAAATACTCTGACGGAACAACAAAGACTGTTAAGGTTATCAAGTAAAAGATACACACTTATCAAACTTTATAATCACGGCAGGCATGTCTTCAGAAAGACATGCCTGTTTTTTGTATATATACCCGACAATTAATACGGAAAACGATGTCATGCGGACACTTGTTTGCTCTTATGACAAAAAATTGATAACTTTGCCACAATTACAATGAAGGTGATCGGATAGCGGAAAAGCACGTCCGGACAGGCCAAGGACATGAAACCGCGACACCATATAGATGGGAAACCATGACATAAAACAACTTACGACAACACAAAACATAACAAATATGAGCACAAGAGAATGGAAACCGATAGAAGGTTTCGACTTTAAGGAGATTCTTTTCGACGAGTACAACGGCATCGCCCGCATAACTATCAACCGCCCGAGATGGCGCAACGCCTTCACGCCACGCACAACGTGGGAGATGTCGAAGGCGTTCGCATGGTGCAGGGAGGCTCAACGCATAGGCGTGGTGATACTCACCGGTGCTGGCGACAAGGCGTTCTGTTCGGGTGGCGACATGCACGTGAAAGGTCGCGGAGGATATGTAGGTGAGGACGGAGTGCCGAGACTCAACGTGCTGGATGTGCAGAAACAGATACGGTCGCTGCCGAAACCGGTGATAGCAATGGTCAACGGATATGCCATAGGCGGCGGACACGTGCTGCACCTGATGTGCGACCTCACCATAGCAAGCGACAACGCGATATTCGGACAGACCGGACCGAAGGTGGGATCGTTCGATGCCGGATTCGGCGCATCATATCTGGCACGCATCGTCGGACAGAAGAAGGCGCGCGAGATATGGTTTCTCTGCCGTCAGTATTCGGCTGAAGAGGCTGAGCGAATGGGCATGGTGAACAAGGTGGTGCCCTTCGACCAGCTGGAGGACACATGCGTGGAATGGGCCGAGAAGATGATGGAGCACAGTCCGCTCGCACTGAGAATGATAAAGGCGGGCCTGAATGCGGAACTCGACGGACAGGCGGGCATACAGGAACTTGCCGGCGACGCCACCATGCTCTACTACTTCCTGGACGAAGCTCAGGAGGGAGGCAAGGCGTTTCTCGAGAAGCGCAAGCCCGACTTCAGCAAATATCCGAAGCTCCCGTAAGTCATTCTGAACGTCGCAAAGCCTCATCATCACACAACATAAAGAAACAAAAGACACCGGTAAATGAGAAGACTCACTGTAACGAAACGGACGCTCCACTTCAAGCAACCTGCCGGAACGTCGCGCGGAATATACACCACACGCACATCGTGGTTTCTGAAAATGACGTCGGACGAGGAATCGCAACGCGAAGGTTTGGGCGAATGTGCGCCCCTGCCCGACCTTAGCTGCGACGCGTCTCCCGAATATGAGCAGACGCTGAATGCCCTGTGCCGGATGTACGAGACGAGACAATCGATAGACTACGACCTGATGCGTCCGTACCCGTCGATGCTCTTCGGCATGGAGACAGCCGAGAAAAGCTTCGACAACGGCGGCACCACCATATTCGACACTCCGTTCACACGCGGCGAGGAAGGCATACCGATAAACGGTCTGGTGTGGATGGGTTCGTTCGAAGAGATGATGGGCCGGCTTGAGGAAAAGATGCAGGCAGGCTTCGCATGCGTCAAGCTGAAGATAGGAGCAATAGACTTCAATCAGGAACTGGAGCTTATAAGGCACATAAGAAAACGCTTCGGCAAGGACAGCATGGAGCTGCGTGTGGATGCCAACGGCGGTTTCACTCCCGACAACGCGGCGGAAAGGCTCGAACAGCTCGCAAAATATGACATCCACTCCATAGAACAACCGATAAGGCAACGACAGTGGAACGAGATGGCAAAGCTGTGCCGTGAGACTCCGCTGCCCATCGCGCTCGACGAGGAACTCATAGGTGTGAACGCCAAGGACATGAAAACCCAGCTGCTCGACTTCATAAAACCGCAGTACATCATACTCAAACCGTCGCTCCACGGAGGTATGCACGGCACGGAGGAATGGATAAGACTTGCCGACGAAAGAGGCATAGGCTCGTGGATAACAAGCGCACTGGAAAGCAACGTGGGACTGAACGCGGTGGCCCAGCTTGCCGCCCGCATCTACGGACCAGGCATAAGCATGCCGCAGGGACTGGGCACAGGACAGCTTTTCACGGACAATCTGCCCATGCCGCTCGAAATAAGAAAGGACCGGTTGTGGCGCACACGATAAATCAGCAAAGCCCTTTCGGCACAACGGGACAATGGTTTAAGGAAGAAAAACAGACGCAAATATGACTCTCGACGAATTTCTTGAAGAATGGAACAACGGCGACGACTGCATAACGGTGCACACCAGCGGCTCGACAGGAAAACCCAAGCCGATGCGTGTGGAGAAGCGCCGCATGGAGGCAAGCGCACGCATCACGTGCCGTTTTCTCGGTCTGAAGCAGGGCGATACGGCTCTGCTGTGCATGCCGCTCGATTACATTGCGGGCAAGATGGTGGTGGTACGTTCGATTGTCGCCGGCCTAAGACTGATAAGCGTGAAGCCGGGCGGCCACCCGTTGCGCGGGCTCGACCGGTCTCCCGTGTTCGCCGCGATGGTGCCGCTTCAGGTTTACGACAGCATAAGCGACCCCGAGGAGCGCCGCCTACTCATGGGCGTCAGACAGCTCATAATAGGCGGCGGAGCGGTGGACGACGCGCTGTGCGACGCTCTGAAAGACTTTCCCAACGCCGTGTGGAGCACATACGGCATGACCGAGACGCTGTCGCACATAGCCCTGCGACGGCTCAACGGACCGGAGGCGAGCGAATGGTACACGCCGTTTGAGAACGTAAGAGTAGCCACCGACGCCGACGGCTGCCTCATGATAGACGCGCCTGCCGTATGCGAAAAGCGGTTGAAGACCAACGACATAGCCGAGCTGGATGCAGACGGGCGGCGTTTCCGCATCGTCGGACGCAAGGACAACGTGGTGTGCAGCGGAGGAATAAAGATGCAGATTGAGGAAATGGAACGGCAGCTGAAGCCACACACGGCGTGCCGGTTCATGATAACCAAGGTGAAGGACCACCGTCTGGGCGAGGCGGTGGCAATGCTTGTGGAGGGCGACGATAGCGAAACGATGCGCCGTCTATGCGAGGAGCATCTGCCGAAATACAGCCGCCCGAGACATTATATATGCGTAAGCGAGCTGCCGATGACCGCCACAGGCAAACCGGCACGGGCCGAAGCCATGAAGACAGCGCAGGCGGCAATAGACGGAGAATGACCGGAAAGCGCGGTCAGACAGCGCTTTTCAGTTCAGCATCGACAAGATTTGTAAGTTCCACAAACTCGGCGACAGACAGCTGTTCGGGGCGGCGCGTCATACATTCGTGCTGCCAGAACTCCGGCGCGACGGTCTTGTCGCCCATTATCTGGCGCAGACTCACGCGCAACATCTTGCGCCGCTGACCGAAGACGGTCTTCACAATGCGTTTGAACAGTGCCTCGTCGCAGCCGAGATTCTCAGTTGAGTTGCGCGTCATGCGTATGACGGCGCTCTTCACTTTTGGCGGCGGATTGAACACGTTTTCGTTCACCGTGAACAGATATTCCACATCATACCACGCCTGTATGAGCACCGACAATATGCCGTACGACTTGTTTCCCGGCGCCGAAGCAATGCGCTGCGCCACCTCGCGCTGTATCATTCCCGTGCAGCAAGGTATGAGTTCCTTGTTGTCGAGCATCTTGAAGAATATCTGCGACGATATGTCGTAAGGATAGTTTCCCGTCAATACAAACTGCCGACCGTCGAACAGGCGCGACAGGTCCATACGCAGGAAGTCGTCGCCGATGATGTTCTCGCGCAGCGCCGGATAATGACTGTTGAGCCATTCCACCGATTCCGCGTCTATCTCAACAGCCTTCAGCAGACGGTCTTTCTCCATGAGAAACTGCGTGAGCACGCCCATGCCCGGTCCAATTTCAAGCACCGGAATGTCCGGACACGCGTCCACTGTGTCTGCTATCGCCTTTGCGATGTTAAGATCGGTCAGGAAATGCTGACCGAGATTTTTCTTTGGTCTGACAGTTTTCATACGGCAAAGATAATGCAACTTGGGTGGCGGACAAAATAAATGGGCCATTAATTTGAACATGCCACGCATAATGGATGCATAAACCGTACATATACACGTGAAAAAACAGCTGCCCCGGCTGCATATAAACATATAAACAGCCGACCGGCATATGGCCCAACGGATATTCTGCGGCGGTTGGGCGTAATAAAAGACTGCGGTCTCGAGCCGGAATAAGTGTTGCTTTCTCACGATTAAAGAAAACGATATGCACAGCCTCGAAATCATTTCTCTTCACTATTGATATCGTCTTCTTATGATAAAAAGAAATGATTTGTGTTAGTTTCATATTATTTTCCATTCATATCTGTGTTGTTTTATCATGTTGAAATAAAACGATATGGACTATTTTCATATTAATCTTCCTATCTATCAGAGGTATTTTATTATGTAAAAAAGAAATGATATAGGCTAATTTTATATTATTTCCCCTCCCCATCAGAGGTATTTTATTATGATGAAAACAAACAATATATACTACTTTCAAATTATAACCGAATTTTGATTTTTCCGCCTCAGTTTTCCGATATACCCCGAAAAATGAGCGCGTATTTGCGAAGCGACTCTTCTTCGGCCGCAAATACGCGAAATATAAGCGGTTTGTGCAAATTATTGAATGTCAACAACTTATATTTAAAGGGTATTTTATTATTTTGCAAAAAGCACCATTTCGCATTGCAAAATGGCCCATATTGGAGGCTGAAAAGCACCATTTCGCACCCTAAAATAGGCTTTTTCGCAATGCGAAATAGGCAATATCAGAAAGCGAAACGAGTGATTTCAGACTATGACATAGGGTATATCAAAAGGCGATACATACCGGAATGGCCTCCGAAACGCCGTATTTAACATTCCTTCACACCTCTTTTGAGAAAATATTTTGTCAAAATTTTGTCAAGAAAAATCGTAAGTCCACCTCCTGAGTTTTCCTTAAAGACGCCGGCAGCGATGAATGGTCCGGAATGTATTCACAGCAACAGCCGGAAGCATGCGTCATGTTTTTAAGAATGATTCATCGTCTGCGGCAATTTGAGTTTATTATATGCCAGAAAACACGCTCTCACGGTTTATACCGCTCCACCTTGTACGGAAGTTTTTCTTCATTCTTTGGCATTTCATAAGGAAAAACAATCTGCACCGTATTCCCACCGGACCCATAACCACACAAAAGCGGACACAGCGGGCCGACGTAAACACGCCGGAAACACGCTGTGTCCGCATTATTCATATGTAACAGGCGACTGCGGCCCGTGCAAAGCCGCGCCGCAATGCCACATGTTTATTTCTCAGGAATGTTCTCGAGAGTCTTTGTAAGCAGAGTCCAGAACGGCTCTATAGACTCGATGAGACAACGCTCGTTGGTTGTGTGCGGCGAACGGATCGTAGGACCGAACGACACGACGTCGAGCTGCGGATACTTGCCAAGGATGATGGAGCACTCCAGTCCGGCGTGATCGACAACCACCTGTGCCTCCTTACCGAAGAGTTCCTTATATTTCGTGGTGATGAGATGGAGTATCTCGCTCTTTGTGTTAGGATCCCATCCGCAGTAGTCGCCCGAAGTCTCAACGCGCATGCCGGCCATGTTGAATGTGCTCTGCAGCGTGTTTACGATATACTCCTTGTAGCTTTCGCGTGAGCCGCGTGCGAGAATCTTGAAGTTTGCCTTGCCTTCGCCAATCTCGATAATGGCGAGGTTTGAGGAAGTCTCGACAACTGAAGGGAACGACGGAATCATACGCATCACGCCGTTGTGGCATCCGTAGATGGCGTCGATGAGGTTGTCCTGGATGTCCTCAGGCACTTCTGTTGCCGGAGTCTCCACTTCTTCTACGAAGAAATGTATCTCGTTCTCTATGCCTGCGAACTCGTCGTTGAACAGCACACGGTATTCCTCGACCATATTTTTCAGCTCCTCCACGTTCTCCTTCGGCAGTGTCAGCACTGTCTCACACTCGAACGGGATGGCGTTGCGCATGTTGCCGCCGTGCCATGTGGCCAGGCGTGCGTCGAGCTCTGCCACAGCGTCGCGTACGAAGCGCACCATGAGCTTGTTGGCATTGGCGCGACCAAGATGAATTTCCAGACCGGAGTGTCCGCCCTTAAGTCCTTTGAGCACTACGCGTACGGCAGCATCGGCGCTGTCGGTTGCCACCTCTTTATATTCGAGAGTAGCTGTCACATCCACTCCACCTGCGCTACCTATGCAGAACTGTCCCCATGTCTCAGAGTCGAGGTTTAGCAGGATGTCGCCGTGCATCTGTCCTGCCGGCAGATCGTTGGCACCATACATACCGGTCTCTTCATCAGCAGTGATGAGTCCTTCTACAGGTCCGTGCACGAGAGTCTTGTCCTCCATCACAGCCATTATTGCAGCCACGCCTATACCGTCGTCGGCTCCGAGAGTGGTGTTGCGTGCCTTAACCCATTCACCATCAACCCAAGCCTCGATAGGATCGGTCTCGAAGTTGTGTGTGCTTTCCTTGCTTTTCTGCGGCACCATATCCATGTGTGCCTGCATGATGACACCCTTGCGGTTCTCCATTCCCGGAGTGGCAGGCTTGCGCATTACGATGTTTCCTGCCGGATCCAAGAATGCCTCTACACCGGCATTCTTGGAAAAATCGAGCAAGAACTGCTGCACTTTCTCAAGATGTCCTGACGGACGCGGTACTTGCGTGAGGGCATGGAAGTTTTTCCATACGCACTCAGGCTTCAGGTTTGTAATTTCACTCATAGCTTTTATCTATTAATGTTAAAGTTATATCATTCGTTTCCAACGGTCACGGCCTCCGTTCCCCTTTTACGTTTCTTGGTGAACGCGAGCGCCATCCACGCATATATGCCCAGCAGAATGACCAGCAGCGTCTGCACCGAGTGCACTATCAGCACGAAGTAGAGAGCGTCGGTCTCGCCCACTCCGTAGAGTATGAGCATGGTTTTCACGGCGAAATGCCACGGTCCGGCTCCGTTCGGCGTCGGCACTATCACGGCAATGCTTCCCACGATGAACGTCACCAGGGCGCACGCCATGCCAAGGCCCGAGGTGGCCTCGAAGCAGAAGAACGTGAGATAGTAGTGAAGGAAATAGCTCACCCATATACCCAGGGTGAACAACACGTACAAAGGCATGTTCTTGACGCCGCGAAGCGAGAACACACCCTGCATCAGTCCGCTTATGGTACACTTCACCTTATTATATATTGAGAACCTCCGCAGGAGATACCATAGCAATATCAGCACCGCCACGGCGCACACGGCTGTCACCACATAGCCAGTGGTCGAGAAACGGTCGAACATTATCTCGATGTTTGTGCCCGTGCGGCTGAAGAACCGGTCGAATACGCGCAGCTGGAAAAACAGCGTCAGCAGCGTTATGGCGAGCACGAGCAGCGAGTCGATTATTCGCTCGGTGACCACCGTGCCAAGAGCCTTAGTGAACGACACACCGTCGTAGCGCTTGAGCACTCCGCAACGTGCGAACTCGCCGATGCGCGGCACCACGAGGCTGACGGCATAAGAAAGAAATATGGAATTGATGCTTGTAGATGCACGGGGATACTCGCCTATGGGGTTGAGACTCATCTGCCAGCGCCATCCACGGAACATCTGCGCCAATATGCCAAAGGGGAAAGACAACAACATCCAAGTCCAGTCCATTTCATGGAGAACCACCCGACTGACATTTTTAAAATCGAAGTCACGATACATCCAGTATAGTATTACTCCGCCAAGTAACAGCGAAAACACTACCTTCAGTATGTCGTTGAATGTTTTTCTGCGTTCCAATGTTTCTGTACGAAATATTTATTGTTCTATATATAATGCAAATGTACGAAAAAAGACTCGTATAATGTAATTATATGAAACTAATAAACATTTTTTAGCTTCATGAAGGCAGGATTTTCACCTCCGGCATGGCGCATGGCGAAAATTGCGGCACAACGGGCTTAAAGCCGTTGGAATACACATCGAAAAAACGGACGATTTATGCCAAATTGGCGTTTCACTTGCCATTATGTCAGTTTTATTAATAAAAATATGACATATTGTACACTTTCAGGCCGATTTTATAGGCTTTCATTGATGTACGTCAATAAAAGTCCATATTCGGCTATTTTTGAACCAAAAGTGTTTGCACGGTACGCTATTAGCAAGTATCTTTGCAGCGTCGAAAAGACAAAAGGATAACAAATTAACAATTAAAAGAAAGGTAAAAAGATTATGTTAACATTCATTACATTTGCCGTTGTAGCAATCATGATTGCTAAGGCAGTAAGCTTAGGACACAAGATCGACCTTCAGAAATAAGATCAGTCTCCTGTCTTCTTCTTTAAGAAGAATTTTATTAAACGTTTATATAGAAAAGCGGGGAATCGGCATCGACCGGTTTCCCGTTTTTTCGTATGCGGCAAACACTACACGAGCAACGGCAGGACGTAAGCCTGCGACAACGGAACATCCATACGATGGCGGTGGCACATATATACATGTGCAGCGGCTAATCCGTGCGATGACCATGACATATCTGTGCAACGACGGCGGCATACACATGCAATGGCTGCGAAACATTTACGATATGACGACTGCACAAACCATCATAATCCATACAACACTACATATATAAGGCACGAATAAACACGGAACGTGACACACGGCGGCACCCGCCGGCAGCCCCACTCCGCGCATAAGGAAACAAAAAACCGGATGCATCTTTGCGATACATCCGGAACTCTGTTGGGATACTCGGACTCGAACCAAGAATGACAGGACCAGAATCTGTAGTGTTACCATTACACCATATCCCAATTTGTTGCTTGCGTCTTCATTTCTGAATTGCACTGCAAAGGTACACAAAATTTTTAAACTACAAACATTTTTCGTGACTTTTTTCTAAAAAAAATAAATAAACAGCCTTTTTAGCGTGTTTTTCAGATTATTCAATGTAACTTTGTACATTATAATAAATAAAAACAATATCAAACAATACAAATCCGATACACACGGCAAGAGCTTCTCAAACCTAAAAAAGAAACTCAAGTCAAATCAAAGAAACAAATTTAAGTAAATGGAAACAAAAAACAGACTGGTTGACACAATAACTAAAGGAATTCAGGAAAAAAAAGGACAAAACATAACCATTGTTGACCTCCGCCACATCGACGGAGCGATAACCAACTACTTCGTGATATGTCAGGGCGGCTCACCGATGCAGGTTGAAGCCATCGCCTCGTCGATAGAAGACATGGTGCGCGAGGGTGTCGGCGAGAAGCCGGCCAACGTCGTGGGACTCGGAAACAGCCAATGGGTGGCAATGGACTACATAGACGTGATGGTACACATATTCCTTCCGGAGACGCGAGAGTTCTACAATCTCGAGAATCTGTGGGAAGACGCCGAAATGACACACGTGCCCGACATAAACTGACAAATAACGGTCAGACCGGGAAAAACTTATCAACACACACAATACTGGCATTGATTTAGCATCTATATAAAATTATGGACAACAAAGAAAACAAACATCAGAACGACAATAACCAGCCGAAGATGCCTAAATTCAATATGAACTGGATATACACAGTCATACTGATAGCGCTGTGTATTCTGTTCATCACTGGCGGAGGCGACGCACTCGCCATTGGCAGCTCGGCAAAACAAGAGGCTACATATACCAAGTTCAAGGAGTATGTGGAAAAAGGCTATGCCAAGAGCGTGGTGATCAACAAGGACCGAAGCACCATAACCATGTACGTGAAAGCCAAGAACATACGCGACGTGTTCGGCAAAAATGCCCAACAGGTAGGTCCGGAACCGTCGGTGAAGGTGGAGTTCGGCTCTGTGGACGAACTTGAGAAATATCTCACTTCCATGCAGAAGGCCGGAAAGATAACCGACTTCAGCTATGAGAACGAGAAAGGCAACTCGTTCATGAACCTGCTCATCAACCTCTCACCGTTCATCCTTGGCATCGCGCTGTGGATACTGCTCATGCGCCGCATGGGCGGAGGCAACGCCGGCGGAGGTGTGTTCAGCGTGGGCAAAAGCAAGGCACGCATGTACGAGAAGGGCAACGACCTGGGCATAACATTCAAGGATGTGGCCGGACAGGCTGCCGCCAAGCAGGAGGTACAGGAGATTGTCGAGTTTCTCAAAGAACCGCAGAAATACACCGACCTGGGAGGAAAGATACCTAAGGGCGCACTGCTCGTAGGTCCTCCGGGAACAGGAAAGACCCTGTTGGCGAAGGCAGTGGCAGGCGAGGCAGGCGTACCGTTCTTCTCGATGAGCGGTTCCGACTTCGTAGAGATGTTCGTCGGCGTGGGTGCAAGCCGCGTGCGCGACCTCTTCAGACAGGCAAAGGAGAAAGCACCGTGCATCATCTTCATTGACGAGATCGATGCCGTGGGACGCGCAAGAAGCAAGAACCCGGCCATGGGAGGCAACGATGAGCGTGAGAATACGCTTAACGCGCTGCTCATAGAAATGGACGGATTCGGAACCAACAGCGGCGTCATCATACTGGCAGCAACCAACCGTGCCGACATGCTCGACAAGGCATTGCTGCGCGCAGGACGATTCGACAGACAGATAAACGTGGATCTGCCCGACCTTACAGAGCGTAAGGAGATATTCCAGGTGCACCTGCGTCCGGTGAAGACCGACAATACCGTGGACATAGACTTCCTCGCACGACAGACTCCAGGATTCTCGGGTGCCGACATAGCAAACGTATGCAACGAGGCCGCCCTCATCGCGGCACGCCACAATAAGAAGGCCGTGGGCAAGCAGGATTTCCTCGACGCCGTGGACAGAATAATCGGAGGACTGGAGAAAAAGACCAAAGTGATGACCTACGACGAGAAGCGCACCATCGCGCTCCACGAGGCAGGACACGCCACTGTGTCGTGGTTCTGCGAATATGCCAACCCGCTTGTCAAGGTGAGCATCGTACCGCGTGGCCGTGCTCTCGGCGCTGCGTGGTATCTGCCTGAGGAGCGTCAGATAACGACAAAGGAACAGATGCTCGACGAAATGTGCGCACTGCTCGGCGGACGTGCCGCAGAGGAGCTGTGCAACGGACAGATATCTACCGGAGCCATGAACGACCTTGAGCGCGCCACAAAGAGTGCTTACGGCATGGTGGCATACGCCGGAATGAGCGATAAGCTGCCGAACATCTGCTATTACAACAATCAGGAATACCAGTTCCAGCGTCCCTACTCCGAGACAACGGCAAAGATAATAGACGACGAGGTGCTCAAGATGATAAACGAGCAGTACAAACGCGCCAAGGATCTGCTTACCGAGCACAAGGAAGGACACCGACAGTTGGCCGAACTGCTGCTCAAGCGTGAGGTGATATTCGCCGAAGACGTGGAGAAGATATTCGGAAAACGTCCGTGGATAAGCCGCTCACAGGAGATAATGGCCGAGGAAGAGGACAACGCTCCGAAGCTCGAGGACATGCCCGACATCGTGAAGGAGGCCCAGGCCGAGCACGAGAGATCACTTGAGAACAAGTCGGCCGACACCGACAACAAGCCGGAACCGTCCGACAATGACGACAAGAAAGACGAGAAATAAGAAACAATAAGTGCACTATGAGTGAGAAAATGAAAAACCTTATCACACGCTCCATAACCGGCGTATTGTTCGTCGCGATTATCGTGGTGTGTTTCATGCGCCCCGAAGCTATGATATTGCTTTTCGCGCTTGTCACCGGACTGACTGTCTGGGAGTACACCGGACTGGTGAATCAGATTGACGGAGTGACGGTGAACAGGTTCATCTCCACCGCAGCCGGCGTCTATCTGTTTCTTGCGATAGCCGGCTTCTGCAGCGGCATAACGCCGTCGGCAGTGTTCATCCCCTATCTTCTGAGCGTCATCTACCTGTTCATCAGCGAGCTGTACACCGAAAGCAAGAACGCCATAAACAACTGGGCATACACTATGCTTTCGCAGATGTACGTGGCCTTGCCGCTCGCCACCATAAACATACTGGCGTTCAGAGACATCGGCGGACAGGTGGTGTTCAGCTATATCACGCCGCTTAGCATCTTCATCTTCCTTTGGGCAAACGATACGGGAGCCTACTGCTTCGGCTCGCTCTTCGGAAAACACAAGCTGTTTCCGAGAATAAGCCCGGGTAAGACATGGGAAGGCAGCGTGGGCGGAGGCATCCTCGTGCTGGTGGTTGCCGCCATAATAGGTTATCTGGAAAGCAGCAACGCCGACCAGATGGTGGGCGGAAGCACGATGTCAATACCCGAATGGATGGGCATGGGACTCGTCGTTGTGTTCTTCGGAACATGGGGCGACCTCGTGGAATCGCTCTTCAAGCGCACGCTTGGCATAAAAGACAGCGGCAACATTCTGCCCGGACACGGAGGCATGCTCGACCGTTTCGACTCGTCGCTCATGGCCATGCCGGCTGCCGTAGTCTATCTTTACACGCTGACACTTGTCTAAATAAACATACGTCCCGGCGCAGGTAAGATCCGACCTGCGCCGGGATTTAATTTTATAAGGATCAACCTTAACCCTGCAATCACAACTAACCTTATATCCACTTTATGAAAAAAACAGTTTGTTATTGCATACTGGCGGCTACGATGCTGCTGATGTGCTGGAGCTGTGCACCGAAAAGCATGGCAAAGTATACTCCCATCGAGGTGAAAGTTCCGGAACGCCCGAAAGGACAGACCGACGTGGTAGGACTGCGTGCGCCACGGCTCGACACCGTGAGAGTGGGCTTCATCGGACTCGGAATGCGCGGACCGGGAGCCGTGGAGCGATGGACTCACATACCGGGAACGAAGATTGTGGCTCTGTGTGACATAATAAAGGAACGCGCGGAGAACGCTCAGAAAATAGTGACAAACGCCGGACTGCCCGCGCCCGACCTGTATTACGGCAGCGAGGACGCATGGAAGAAGATGTGCGAACGCACCGACATCGACCTCATATACATAGCCACAGACTGGAAACACCACGCCGAGATGGGCATATATGCCATGGAACACGGCAAGCACGCGGCCATAGAGGTGCCGGCGGCGATGACTCTCGACGAGATATGGGCGCTCATAAACACCTCTGAACGCACACGCAAGCATTGCATGCAGCTGGAGAACTGCGTATATGACTTCTTCGAACTGACCACGCTCAACATGGCCCAGCACGGCGTGTTCGGCGACATACTGCACGTGGAGGGCTCATACATACACAACCTTGAGGAGTTCTGGCCATACTATTGGAACAACTGGCGGCTTGACTACAACCGCAAACACCGCGGCGACGTGTATGCCACACACGGTCTGGGACCTGCCTGTCAGCTGCTCGACATCCACCGCGGCGACCGCATGAAGACGCTCGTGGCGATGGACACCAAAGCCGTGACCGGTCCGGAACTGGTGAAGAAACTGCAGAACGAGGACGGCTCCGACTTCCAGAACGGCGACCACACCATGACTTTCATACGCACCGAGAACAGCAAGACCATACACATACAGCACGACGTGATGAATCCCCGGCCGTACAGCCGCATGTATCAGCTCACCGGAACGAAGGGCTTTGCCAACAAATATCCGGTGGAACAGTATTGCCTGCGTCCCGACAAAACGGGCGAGACAGGCATGCCCGACCTTGAAAAGCTGGACATGCACTCTGCCGTATCGCAGGAAGTGAAGGATATGCTGATGAAGAAATACAAGCATCCTATACACCAGGAGCTCGAGGAAATGGCGAAGAAGGTGGGCGGACACGGCGGAATGGACTTCATAATGGATTACCGTCTGGTTTACTGTCTGCGCAACGGACTACCGCTCGACATGGATGTGTACGACCTGGCGGAATGGTGCTGCATGGCTGAACTGACACGCCTGTCTATCGAGAACGGCAGCGCGCCGGTGGCTGTGCCCGATTTCACGCGCGGAGCCTGGAACAAGACGAAGGGCTACCGCCATGCGTTCGCCGAATAGAAAATGTGACTTCAGAAAATACGACTGCGCCCGTGACACGATTGATGTCACGGGCGCAAATGATATATAACGCCCTTACGCCCCGTCAGATAAATATTCTCCATATTTCCTTTCCCCTTGACATCCGCGTTTCCAAGGAAAACCGGAAAGCTCAACTTACAATTTTTCTTGACAAATTTTTGACAAAATATTTTCACAAAATAGGTGTAAAGGAATATTAAATCATACACAATAAAGGACATTTAGAACAATACCATATTTTGGTATACCCCGAATCGTAGTCCGGAAAAGTTCATTTCGCTTTCTGATATTGCCTATTTCGCAGTGCGATTAAGCCTATTTCAGGGTGCGAAATGGTGCTTTTCAGCCTCCAATATGGGCCATTTTGCAAGCCGAAATGGTGCTTTTCGCAAGACAATAAAACACCCTTCAAATATAAGTTATTGACATTCAATATATTACATGAAGCCCTCATAATTCGCGTATTTGCGGCCGAGGAAAGAATCTGTCCGCAAATATGCGCTTATTTTTCGGGGTATATCCGGAAACTGAGGCGGAAAAATCAAAATACGGTTACAATTTGAAAGTAGTCTATATCACTTTATTTTAACGGGATAAAATAACGCTGATAGAGAGGAAACTTAAATACCTTCACATACGAAAACAATACTTCCGTATATGAAAAAAATACTTTCCATATCTGGAAAAATCTTTTCCGCTGCTGAAAACAGTTCTTTCCGATACACGAAAAAAATCATTTTTCGGTGAAAAGAAACTCCGTCACATAATCCCGGAAAGCCCATGCCATAACATCTTATACGCAAAACAGCCGCTGACTATTCTATCAACGGCTGTTTCGTGTTTTTATAATCGTATATCCTATCAGCTGTTTTTTGCTCCCTGTCCGGCCGACCTTGACCGCAACAGCCCGCATATTATCCTTGCGGCATTCTGCGAAGCATCCTCATGGCCGAGACGTTCGCTCACCGAGGCATATCCGTCGAGCATGGCCTTACGCCCCTCGCCACCGGGCAGAATGAGCGACAGCTCGTGAGCGATGTTCTCCACGCTGAAGGTGTCGGCGACAAGTTCGGGCACCACTCCGGCATCGGCTATTAGATTTACAAGCGATATGTATCTCACGTGCAGGAGCCGGCTGCGCAACCACGAGATGAGTTTCGGCAGCGGTGTCTTGTAACAAACCACCTGCGGAACGCCGAACAATGCTGTCTCAAGCGTGGCAGTGCCACTCGTCACCACAGCCGCGTCGACATTGGCAAGCAGCGCATAGGTCTCGTCGCGGACAAACCGAAGCGTGCCGCCATGGGCGAAAGCGTCGTAATATTCGGCCGGTATGCCGGGCGAACATGCCAGAACCGGCTGACAATCGGTGAAGCGTGCGAGAGCCTGCATCATGGCAGGCAAGTTGTCCTTTATCTCCTGTCGGCGGCTGCCGGGCAGCAAAGCCACCACGGGTTTGCCCTCATCCAGCCCGACACGCTTGCAGAACGCCTGTCTGGTCTCCTTGTAACCGTCGAGAAACGCGCTCACCTCTCCGGCTGTGGGATTGCCAACATAGTGTATGGGATAGCCGTGCTTCTTCTCGAAAAACGGTATTTCAAAAGGAAGTATCGAGAACAATTCGTCCACGTCGCGCTTTATATCTTTTATCCGCCATTCCTTCCACGCCCATATCTTAGGCGATATGTAATAATATACAGGTATGTCGGTGGAAGCGTGCACGTAGCGTGCTATGCTGAGGTTGAAGCCCGGATAATCCACGAGAATGACGACATCGGGCGCCCACTCCTTTATGTCGCGCTTGCACAACGACATGTTGCGCATGATGACATGAAGGTGGGTGATGACCGGAACGAAGCCCATGTAGGCCAGCTCGCTGTAATGCTTCACGCGCGTTCCGCCGACAGCCGACATAAGGTCGCCTCCGAAGAAGCGGAACTCGGCCTCGGCGTCGTTCTCCTTCAGCGCGCTCATGAGTCGCGAAGCGTGCAGGTCGCCACTCGCCTCTCCCACTATAAGATAATATTTCATCTGTAAAAAAGCTTTCAGAAAGTCCAGTCCTTCATCTTTTCTATCATATCGTATGCCGTAACGTCTATCGTCGTAGGCGTTATCGCCACGTATCCGTGATTGAGAGCCCAGTTGTCCGTGTCTTCAGCCTCGGGCTCGTCGTTAGTATATTCGCCTGTCATCCAGAAATATTCGTAGCCGTGAGGATGCTTCATGCACACGCACTCGTTGCCCCATGTGCCCTTTGCCATGCGGCATATCTTCACGCCGCGGAACTCGTCCACGAGCGGAAAGTTTACGTTAAGACACACTCCCTTGGGCAGTCCGTCCCTCAACACTCTCGACGTGATGCTTCTCACCAGCGGGCGCAAAGGCTCGAAATTGGCCTCGTCGCGATGGTCACAGAGCGAGAAAGCCACCGACGGGATATACTTCATGCAGCCCTCCGTGGCCACACCCATTGTTCCGCTGTAATGCGTATTCACGCTGGCGTTGTCGCCATGGTTTATTCCTCCTATCACCATATCCGGCTTGCGGTCGGCACAAAAGCGGTCGAGGGCGAGCTTCACACAGTCAACCGGCGTTCCGTTGCACGACCACACATCCACACCTTCTCTGTGTCTGCGCAGCTTCAGACGTAGCGGCGTGGTGGCAGAGAAAGCACACGAGAAACCCGAACGCGCCGACTCGGGAGCACACACAAGCAGGTCGGCCATATCCGACAGCATATCCATCAGGCAGTTAATGCCACGGGCATGATATCCGTCGTCGTTTGAAATGAGTATCAAAGGCCTTTTTTCTTTCATAAATTTACGTTTAATTTGCATGCAAAAATACGAAAAAAGGTTTAAACTATCCGTTTCTCACATAAAATATGTATCTTTGCCAATAATTTTATCAAGATATACAAGACTGCGTGCTGAGCATATATCTTGATGTGTGCACGAGCTTCGTGCAACGAATAAAGCATAAAAAGAGATGGGAAAAATTATTGCATTGGCTAATCAGAAAGGCGGCGTAGGTAAGACAACCACGACAATAAATCTTGCCGCCTCGCTTGCTACTTTGGAAAAGACTGTTCTCGTCGTTGACGCCGATCCGCAGGCAAACGCATCGAGCGGACTCGGAGTTGACATAAAGGAAGTGGACTGCTCCCTCTATGAGTGTATCATCGACCACGCCGACGTGCGCGACGCCATCTACACGACCGACATAAACGGACTTGACATAATACCGAGCCACATCGACCTTGTGGGAGCCGAGATAGAGATGCTCAACCTGAACGACAGGGAGAAGATGATAAAGAAGCTGCTCGAATCCATACGCGACGAATACGACTACATACTGATTGACTGCAGCCCGTCTTTGGGACTGATAACGGTGAACGCGCTCACGGCTGCCGACTCGGTCATCATTCCGGTGCAGTGCGAATACTTCGCGCTCGAGGGTATCAGCAAACTGCTGAACACCATCAAGATAATAAAAAGCAAACTGAACCAGAAACTGGAGATAGAAGGATTCCTGCTGACAATGTATGACAGCCGTCTCAGACTCGCTAACCAGATATACGACGAGGTGAAACGCCATTTCCAGGAGCTCGTGTTCAAGACAGTCATACAGAGAAACGTGAAACTGAGCGAGAGCCCGAGCCACGGTCTGCCGGTAATCCTCTACGATGCCGACTCTACCGGAAGCAAGAACCACCTTGCACTGGCAAAGGAAATCATAAACAAGAACAAGTGACATCCACTGAGAAAGTGGACTGAAAAACGATGAAAGGACACGCCGACGGCCGACATACATATAAATATGACACAGCACCGGCGGAACGGCGGTCTTGAACAAACCACATCATACAATACTCATATAACCCAAACGCCATATGGCAGTACATAAGAAATTCAGCAAAAACGTTCTCGGACGAGGACTTGACGACATAGAACGGGGCCAAGGACTTGACGCGCTCATCGACACAAACGGAGTGCGCACACAAGGCACGTCGACCATAAACGAAATTCCTCTGGACCAGATAGAGCCCAATCCCAACCAACCGCGAAGGGATTTCGACGTTGAAGCCCTGCAGGAACTGGCCAACAGCATAAGTCAGATAGGCATCATACAGCCTATAACGCTCAGGCAGACAGCCGAGCACAGATATCAGATCATTGCCGGAGAACGCCGCTGGCGCGCGTCGCAACTGGCCGGTCTGACAGCCATTCCGGCGTACATCCGCACGATAAAAGACGAAAACGTGATGGAAATGGCGCTCGTTGAGAACATACAGCGCGAGGACCTGAACGCAATAGAAATAGCACTTGCATACGAGCACCTGCTCGAAGCTGACGGCATGACACAGGAGAAGGTGTCTGAACGTGTGGGAAAGAGCCGCACGGCAATCACCAACTATCTGCGCCTGCTCCGCCTTCCGGCACAGGTGCAGATGGCTCTTCAGAAGAAAGAGATAGACATGGGACATGCCCGTGCGCTGCTCGCCATCGACAGCCCGTCGCTACAGATAAAGCTTTTCAACGAGGTGCAGAAGCACGGTTACTCAGTGAGAAAGGTGGAGGAACTGGCACAACAGCTGAAGAACGGCGAAGACATAGAGAGCGGCAAGAAGAAAATCGCGGCCAAAGCAAAACTTCCCGAGGAATTCAACATGCTGAAAAGCCGTCTGTCCGACTTCCTGCATACAAAGGTACAAATGAGTTGTTCGCCAAAAGGCAAGGGCAAGATAACAATTCCTTTCGCCAATGAAGAGGAGTTGGAACGCATTATGAACATCTTCGATAAAATGAAAGAGCAATAAACGTGAGATTTCATTTATCCGACATACTGCTGGTATGCCTTATAAATTGTACGCCTGTCGCGACGCACGCAAACGTATGCAAGACAGACACGACTGACACTTCAGCACAGTCGACATGGCATGAGAACGCTCTCACCGACAGCGTCATAAGTGCCGGGAGCCTGCTTTCGCGCAACGACAGCCTGTCGCTCGTAGTCTCAACAGACTCGGTGGCAAAGAAGGCGAAGCGCGACTGGACTACGTGGAGGCCTAATCCTAAAAGAGCATTATGGCTTGCACTGGTGTTGCCCGGTGCCGGACAGATATATAACCGCAAATATTGGAAGATACCAATCGTTTACGGAGGATTTGTCGGATGCATATATGCAATGCAGTGGAACAACCAGATGTACCGCGACTATTCGCAGGCTTATCTCGACATAATGGACGATGACCCGAACACGCAAAGCTACAATCAGTTCCTGCATCTGGGCAACAAGATAGACGAATCGAACATCGACCGCTACACACGTCTGTTCAAAAGCCGTAAAGACCGCTACCGCCGGTGGCGCGATCTGAGCTTCTTCGTCCTCGTGGGTGTATATGCTCTGTCTGTGATCGACGCATACGTTGACGCCTCACTCTCTGAGTTCGACATCTCGAAAAATCTGAGCATGAGCGTCGCACCGACGATAATAAACAATTATAACGACAACCGGCTGTCGCTGAAGTCAAACTCGATCGGAGTGAGTTGCAGCCTGAACTTCTGAGAAACGAAATATCTTAAAAGACACATTATATAATATAATAATCAGATAATAAGAATAACGATTAATGAAGAAAATCAATTTGTTGATAGTCGCTGTGATTCTTGGATATTGCAGTCCCGTGAACGCACAAACGGACAATGACGATACAGAAATCACAGTGACAAACGAAAAAGGTGAAAAGGAAATTATCGAGTTGCCGGGAGGCATGACATGTGAATTCGACAGTTTGCTGACAGAATACAATGTCAAGACTTATCTGAAACCGGACGCAGACTGCAACATGCCCGACGTGAACCCTGTTTACGACAAAGAGGTGTATAAGGAAAGGCTGAGCAAGATGCCTACGGTGATAGAGATGCCGTACAACGACGCCGTACAGCAGATGATCGACCGCTACAGCATCAAACTGCGCAAATCCGTAAGCATGATGCTCGGCATACAGAACTTCTACATGCCGATATTCGAAGAAGCACTCGAGGCATACGGACTGCCGCTCGAACTGAAGTATCTCCCCGTGGTGGAATCGGCACTCAACCCTAATGCCGTGTCACGTGTAGGAGCGACAGGACTCTGGCAGTTCATGATAACAACCGCAAAGCGCTACGGACTGGAGATAAACTCGCTGGTTGACGAGAGACGCGACCCTGTAAAAGCGTCATACGCAGCGGCTCATTATCTGAAAGACCTCTACAAAATATTCGGCGACTGGAACCTTGTGATCGCCGCATACAACTGTGGTCCGGACAACATTACAAAGGCAATACACCGTTCCAAAGGCGAGACCGACTATTGGCAGATCTATCCCTACCTGCCGAAAGAGACAAGAGGATATGTTCCGGCATTCATCGCGGCAAACTACATCATGACATACTACTGCGACCACAACATATGTCCGATGAGAGCCGACCTGCCGGTGAAGACCGATACGGTGGTGGTGAACCGCGACGTACACTTCGAACAGATTGCGAGCGTGCTCAACATGGATGTCAACCAGCTGAAGGACCTCAACCCGCAATACCGCCGCAACGTGGTAAACGGTAAGACACAACCGTCGGCCATACGTCTGCCCGCTACACAGATAAACAATTTCATTGACAACGAAGAGCGCATATACGCATACAACAGCGACGAACTGCTCAACAAACGCACTGAGGTTGAGATAAACAAGACCGCACCGGTTGCCGTCACAAGAAAGAAGACGACAAGACGCAAACGCCGCACCACAAGAAAGAAGACCGTAACAATAAGAAAAGGCGACACTCTGTCTGAAATAGCCGAGCGCAACAACACTACGGTGAGCAAGCTCAAACGACTGAACAACATAAGCGGAACGAACATACGCGCCGGCAAGAAAATCAGAGTGAGATAATGTATATTTAATCACCTAAAAAACTATAGTCATGGACGACCTGGATCTTAAAGACAAGCAGAAGGAAGCCTCCGAGGCTAAGATGATAGACGATGCGTTCCAGCATCTGCTCAACACGTATCTGGCAACACGTCACCGTAAAAAAGTTGACATCATCACAAAGGCATTCAACTTTGCACGGCAAGCGCACAAAGGCGTGCGCCGACTGTCGGGTGAGCCATACATCATGCACCCCATTGCCGTGGCACAGATAGCGTGCGAGGAAATGGGTCTCGGATCGACAAGCATCTGCTCGGCTTTGCTCCACGACGTCGTCGAAGACACAGACTATACGGTTGAGGATATAGAAAACATCTTCGGCAGCAAGATTGCGCAGATTGTCGATGGACTGACGAAGATATCCGGAGGCATATTCGGCGAACAGGCGTCGGCTCAGGCAGAGAATTTCAAGAAACTGCTTCTGACGATGAGCAACGACATAAGGGTGATTCTGATAAAGATATGCGACCGTCTGCACAACATGCGAACCCTTGCCAGCCAGCCGGCAAACAAGCAATACAAGATTGCCGGAGAGACTCTCTACATATACGCACCGCTGGCAAACCGTCTCGGACTGAACAAGATAAAAACCGAGCTTGAGGACCTAAGCTTCAGATACGAGCATCCGGAGGAGTATGCCTCAATAGAAGAGAAACTCGCTTCCACACAGGCTTCACGCGACACTCTGTTCAAACTTTTCACCACCCCGATACGCGAGGCACTCGACAAGATGGGAATCAACTACCAGATCAAAGCGAGAGTGAAAAGTCCTTATTCCATTTGGAACAAGATGCAGAACAAGCATGTCACCTTCGAAGAGATATACGACATACTTGCAGTGCGCATAATATACACGCCGAAGTCAAGAAGCGAGGAGATAAACGAATGCTTCAGAATATATGTTGCCATAAGCCAGATATACAAGTCACACCCCGACCGGCTGCGCGACTGGGTGAACCATCCTAAGGCAAACGGCTATCAGGCACTGCACGTCACACTGATGTCCAAACAGGGACAATGGATCGAGGTGCAGATAAGAAGCGACAAGATGGACGAGGTGGCCGAACAGGGATTTGCGGCACACTGGAAATACAAGGAAGGCGACATCGTCGTGGACGACGACAACGAACTGAACAACTGGCTGAGCACCATCAAGGAGATACTCGACGACCCGCAGCCGGACGCAATGGACTTCCTCGACACCATAAAGCTGAACCTCTTCGCAAGCGAGATATTCGTATTTACGCCAAAAGGCGAGATAAAGACCATGCCTGCCGGATGTACCGTACTCGACTTCGCTTTCCAGATACACACATTCCTCGGAACACACTGTATAGGTGCGAAAGTGAACCACAAGCTCGTCCCGCTGAGCCATAAGCTGCAGAGCGGTGACCAGGTTGAGATTCTGACTTCAAAATCGCAGCACGTGCAACCGTCGTGGATAAACTTCGTATCTACGGCAAAGGCAAGGGGAAAGATACAGGTGAGCCTGCGTCGCGAGAACAGAGAGAAACAGAAAGAGGGCGAACAGATCCTTACCGAATGGCTCAAGGCGAACGATAAGGAGATGAATATGACCATAGTCAACAAGCTGTGCGCGCTCCACGAAATGCAGAAACCGGAAGATCTGTTCCTAAGCCTTGGCAAAAAGACAATAACTCTCGGAGACAAAGATCTCGACGAACTGAACGAGAAAAAGAAGGAAGGTTCAATTACATGGCGTAAGTTCGTGCCGTTCCTCGGCAACTCATCCAACAAGGACATAAAGAAGAAAGCGCTGTTCATTGTCGAGAAAGGATTCAACAAGAAAAAGCCGATCATCATATCCGAGGACACCATCGACAACTTCATATATCCCGGTTGCTGCCACCCTATACCCGGCGACGACATCCTCGGATACATCGATAACAAGAACCGGATAGAAATACACAAGCGCGACTGCAAGGTGGCCGACAAGCTCAAGACAAGTTTCGGCAACAAGATTCTCGACGCGAAGTGGGACATGCACAAGCAAATGTTCTTCGACGCGACAATCGAAATACGTGGCATCGACCGCAAAGGAATGCTGCACGACGTCGCCGATGTAATTTCGGACAAGATGAATGTCAACATCCATAAAGTCACGATATCAAGCGACGAAGGCATATTCGACGGCCTCATCGAACTGCGTGTACACGACCGTAGCGAGGTGAAGGAAATAATGAGAAGCCTGAAGAAGATAAGCGATTTGCAGGAAGTGCTACAGACACAATAATGACCCGTCACACACCGGAAACATGACGACAATCATTATGCGTACGGTGGAAAGCATAAAAATGCGGCAGTATCTCAGCGGAACATTCTCCGCCATGATACTGCCGCAGTTCATTTATATATTTCCGTAGGCTTACCATAATTCGTCATAAGGACAAATCGCGACATAGTTCATACTATCCATTTTCTTTTGTGATTTATTCCTGTAACACTTACAGCCATAAAACTTAATATTATACACAATGGAACAGGAATCTGTTACCCAACCGCAAATGCATCATTTGCAAACATTCCATACACGCCTTCATTTTTATGCACATTAAACCGAAATAATCCAAGGTCAGAATCCATCCCCGTTCTGTCTCGCACGCAATGCAACACGCATCAGTTCCTCCTTCACATCATCCATCGGACGGAACGGCACCACGATGTCCAGATCGGTGTTTATGATGCAGTATATCTCCTCCTCGTCGTTGTCCTCACCTCCGAAACCGTCCTCATCGGCAAAATATTGCCCGTCGGGATAAATGATCCACGCCAACGCGCAAAAACCGTCCTTGAAGTCGCTGTACCTTCCAAACCAATACCTCACGACCTTGTCGTCCACACAACCGCAATGTTTGAAACGGCGGCGGATGCTCTCCACGTCGATATCACAGTCGTCCACGAGCACCTGTCCGCTCTCTGATACGAACACCCGACGCTTCCCCGTCTCCATATTCACAAGCGTGAACGAATCGTCACCAAGCAAGGCCGCCACTCCGCAACCTATGTCCTTGTATTCGTCTTCGCCGCAGACAGACTGCGTTTCAGCATTCCTCACCTCGTTCTCCGCGGTCGCATGCTCCACATCCTTTCCGCAAGCACATTCCTCCACAGCCGGCGCGGTCTCCTCAACGACGGCAGTCTCTTCCCTGTCCTCATCCGTTCCTGTATCCTCCACGGCCTTAACATAAGAATTATGATCACGCATCCGCAGCCATGCAGTCACAATAGGCGACGATATTTCGTACAGTTTCGGCGCGTATTCCAGTGCATCATCGCACACGCCATAGTCCACAACATCATCCGTATCCACATTCCGCGCCTTCCACGAATAATATCTGCTTCCGTCGTCTCTCACCTCCACTTCCGGTTCAGAGAGCGCCACCATCACACTCATACCCATGAACGGCACGCCGGCTATGCGCATCTCTACAAACGGCACACCCTTGCGTATATCCACAGTCTCAGCACATGTTTTTACTTTCATATCACTATCGTTTGTTTTTCCATTAATATTCCATCTTTCTTGGCAACCGCCGGCATTCGGCAAACCCTTCCGTCGGCACTGCCTTAATAAACCGGAAGCCGCCCGTAAGAAGATACTGCACAATGCAGTCATCCAGTAACAAAGTTACAAAATAATATCATATAAACCATGTGCGCAACGGTTTTGATATACTGCAAAAATAATATATCATGATAAACACCCTACATACACACCACGCCACACACGCCGCTGAGACACAACAGCACATCTGCGTAGCCATAATATTGTAAAAATAAATTACCAAAAAAAAGTCCGACTGATTATGACAAAATAGAAAACCGGAAATCGTAAACTGACGCATATTAGACGACGGAAAAAGAATCGTGGACACGAAATACGGCATTTGAGCCACACTTAGACCCATTACGAAACGCCACAAAAACAATGTCCGTCTGCAATAAAGGCCATATCACACTGCAATATGGGCTTTATCACACCACGAAACAGCCCATATTACACGATGAAAAAGGCTTTATTGCATTCCGATAAAGCCTTTTTCAGAATACAGAAAAAAGCCCTGCGAACAACAAACGGCATAACACATTGATATTCAATAATATAAATCAACCCCGCGAGAATCGCGTATTTCGGAGCAGAAGTGACTGTGGTGGAAAATATTTAAATTTTAAGCGGGGTAGTGTAAAGATTTTTTACCAAATACAGATGCTATCGAATATATATGAACTGTATCAGACGGACAGAATTGGAATACGCGTTACTGATACATACAACTGGTGTGTAAGGAACAAAATACAGGATGAAGAATATCAGATACACGGGACGTGGAAAACGGGAAAGCCGGAACGCTTCCGCGCCCGAGCCGTACCCGTCAGTTGTCGGCGGTCTGCGTCTTCGGCCAGTTGACGAGAAACAGCTTCTCCGTGGCACGTGTGAAGGCCGTATAGAGCCAGTGGATGTATTCGGGCGTGAGCATGTCGTCGGTCATGTATCCCTGATCCAGATACACGTGCGCCCACTGTCCGCCCTGCGCCTTGTGGCACGTCACGGCGTAGGCAAACTTTATCTGCAACGCATTGAAGTAAGGGTCTTCCTTTATTTTCTTTATGCGGTCGGTCTTCAGACGTATGTCCGAATAATCCTCCATCACGTTCTCAAACAGCCGGTTGTTCTGCTCACGTGTCAGAGCCGGCGCCTCAGTCATCAGGCTGTCGGTTATTACGGTGGCCTGCAACTCGTAGTTGTCGTAGTCGGGTAGTTGCAGCCAAAGGTCGGCAAAGCGGAATCCGTACAGCTCGCGCACGTTTCTCACACGCTGCACCACTGCCCTGTCGCCGTTGGCGAGAAACGATATGCCGGTCGTAGCGGTGTCTGTAGTGTCCGACTCTCCGCGGTCCGCCTTCTTCGCCGCGTCTTTCTTTATACCGGCATCGGTCGGTGCGTCCTTGCCAGCCCAGTAATAATTGTTGCGCACCACCATTATCATGTCGCCCGTGGTGAGCATCTCCTCGCGTCCGAGCACCGTGTTGCGTATGCCCTGATTGTAGATGTTTGCACGCTTGTTCGAGCGTGTCACGACCATCGTCTCGTCAATCCCCACCTCCGAATAGCTCGACGCGAGCGACTCGATGAGCTCGCTTCCGTTCACCATCACCACATCGGCAAAGCCGTTGAACTTCACTTTTGGCATGAGCGTGAGTCGGTCGCGCGTTATCAGGCTGCGTATGGCGGTGGCGTTGAAGAGTATGCCCGACATGCTGTCCTGGCGCACCACCTCGTTTAGGTCGCTCTCATACACCCTAAGTCCGTAGCCTTCCATGAACGCCGCACTCAATGCCGGCGACTCTTCCTCGCCCACCGGAGGCAGCTGGGCACGGTCGCCTATGAGTATCATGCGGCAGTTGCGCCCGCCATATACAAACGACGTGAGGTCGTCGAGCAACCGTCCGCCCGCGAAAAGCGAGTCCATGGAACCGGCGTTGGCTATCATCGACGCCTCGTCTATCATGAAGAGAGTGTCCGACAGCATGTTAGGCGCAAGACTGAATCCTCCGCCCAGCGACCTCTGCCGGTATATGCGGCGGTGTATGGTGCAGGCTGCGTGTCCGGCATTGAGCGCAAACACCTTGGCAGCACGGCCCGTGGGCGCCATCAGCACCACCTTGCAGCCCAGCTGCTTCATGGTGCGCACCATGGCTCCCGCCACCGATGTCTTACCCGTTCCGGCCGATCCGCGCATTATCATCAGCACCCGGTCGGAGCGGTCGGTCATGAAGGCGGCAAACGTACGCATGGCCGCCAGCTGCTCGGCAGTAGGCTCGAAGCCGAGTTTCTCGGCTATCATATATGTCAGTTCGTCGGCTATCATTATTCTTTTCTCCTCATTATTCACGTGCGCCATGAAGGCATCACACGCCGTCGCCGCGTATGGTCGGTCATCGTCCGCCCTCCACGGTCTTTTACTTACGGCGCATGCAAAATTAGTCTTTTTGCCCGACATTAGACTGCACGGGCCTATTAAATTAGGCGAAAATGGGCTCTGCGCTGCCGTATTTACGAAAATTCTTAGTAAGTTTGCATATTATTAATTAACGACAAGGGCAAAAGCTCCAAACGTATGCGGTTATCCACGAGAACCATAAACATCATACTGCTGGTGTGCGTTGCGGCAATGGTCGCGGTGTGTGCCATGAGTATCTGCGCGCCGGTGAACTTCGACAAGCATCGGGCGCAGCGTGAGGCTGTGGTGAAAGAACGTCTCGTGAGGATAAGGGCAGCACAGGAGCGCTACCGCAAAGCCACCGGCACCTATGCCGACAGTTTTGCCCGTCTCGTCAGCGGCGGATTTCTTGCCGACTCGCTTCAGTATGTGCCGTTTGCCGAAGGGCTGCGTTTCAACCTCTCAACCACAATGCAGACCACCAAGAGCGGCCGTACAATACCGCTAATGGAGTGCGGCGCCGAATACAAGACCTATCTGCAAGGTCTGGACAAGGGCATGACCGACAATCTGACGGAAGAGGCTGAAGCCGAAGGAAGATACCCGGGGCTGAAAATAGGAGACCTCACAACACCAAACGACAATGACGGAAACTGGGAATAGAAACTCATCAGGCGCGAAGCTAACCATAAGAGTGAGCAACAACGCGCTATCTTTCGCCACAGACAAACGGACAACCGGCGGAGGCATCGACTACGAGCCTTACGACGTGAACCCCGGAATGTCGATGGCGGCAAACCTCAGACTGGCTTTCGCCGAAAGCAGACTGCTCAGGCGCAAGTATGACTCGGCAACGGTGATGATGGACACACCGGTGCTCATGATACCCATAGAGGAGTTTGAGGACAACAACACCGAGCTGCTCTATTCGCACATGTTCACTACAAACAAGAGCGAACAGATTCTCACTGCCGTGCTGCCAGGACAGAACGCCGTGGCTGCCTTCACCATGAACAGCGACCTGAAGCTGGTGGTGAACGACAATTTTCCCTCCTCAACCATCATGCCGCTGATGCAACCTGTGTGGAACTACATGCACAGACGCAGCTTCACAGGTGCCCACCGCAAGCTATTCGCCTACTTCCACGACAAGCATGTGGAAGTGATGAGCTTCAGACAGAACAGATTTGTATTCTGCAACACGTTCGAGGCTACACACGCCAACGATATACTGTACTACATAATGTATGTGTGGAAACAGCTCGGACTCGACACTACGGAGGCCGAACTGCACATGGCCGGAGAACTGACCGAACGTGACAAGCTGACCGAACTGCTCAGGCAATACATATCGAATGTTTACATCATAAATCCTGCCGCCGACTTCGGATTCCCTGCCGCATCTGAGATGAAGGGGCTACCATTCGACTTGCAGGTGTATTACGCAAAAGGAAGATGAGAATTATCACAGGACTATATAAAGGACGTCACTTCGACATTCCGCGCACATTCAAGGCGCGGCCTACCACCGACTTTGCCAAGGAAAACATATTCAACGTGATAAACGGATACATGGACCTCGACGGAGCCGTGGCACTCGACCTGTTCGCAGGCACGGGCAGCATATCGCTCGAACTGCTCTCGCGCGGATGCGACCATGTGGTGAGCGTGGAGGCCGACCGCGACCATGCGGCTTTCATACGCCAGTGCATGGCAAAGATCGGCACTGACGACTGCCTGCTCATACGTGGCGACGTATTCAGATTCATGAAGAGCTGCAAGCAACAGTTCGACTTCATCTTCGCCGATCCGCCTTACGCGCTGAAACAGTTGCCTGAGATACCGTCGCTCATATTCCAGTATGGTCTGCTGAAAGACGACGGACTGCTGGTGTTCGAGCACGGAAAGGACCACGACTTCTCCACACACGAGCACTTCATAGAGCATCGCAACTATGGAAGCGTGAACTTCTCGCTCTTCAAATGACGCACTGCCGTGACGCAGGAATGCTTCTCACACGTCTGCGCCAACGGCATTACAACACCCCACACGACTACAGATGCCGCGTTCCGGACATTGTTACGAACACGGAAACCATCAATACACGGGCATACACTCTATACCATTGTATGCCTACATGAAAAACAAGACAAAGGGAAAATAATGAAACCGTCAGAGCAACGGCGAGAGAAGTCTCACCAATGACTCACCAAGACGACGGAGGAAAGGACGTTTCTTCTTTTTGATTGCCGAATCGAAGGTGACGCACTGTTCCTGATCGGTCAGGAAAATCTGCTTCATACGCATGGCGGCTTCCTCTCCATAAAGAAATATATTGGCCTCAAAATTGTTCTCGAAACTGCGGAAATCGATATTCGTAGAGCCGCAGGTGCACAGATAGTCATCGCTCACGAGCAGCTTGCTGTGATTGAATCCCGGGGTGTAAAGATACACCTTCACGCCTGCCCTCACAGTGTTGAACACATAGGTCATGCTCGCCCACTCCAACAGACGCGAATCACCGTGCATCGGTACCATCAATCTCACATCGACACCCGACAGCGCCGCCGTGCGCATGGCGAACAGTATGGGTTCTGTCGGAAGAAAATACGGAGTCTCCATATACACATAATGCTTCGCCTCGAGCAGTATGCGCACGTAGCCTTGCATGATGTCGGGCCACGGAGCGATGGGACTGCTCGTCACCACCTGGGCAAGGCTACCGCCCGTAACGGCGTTGTGCAGCGCAGGATAATACTTGCGGTTGGAGACGAGTGTGCGATCGACGAAATACCAGTCTATGAGGAAAGCGCACTGCACTGCATACACCGCACCGCCACGTACACGCACATGAGTGTCGCGCCACGGCTGTCCGGAGGCAGTACCGCTGACATAACGCCTGGCAATGTTCATTCCTCCGAGAAATGCCACCTTACCGTCGATGACGCAGAGCTTGCGGTGATTGCGGTAGTTTATCTTACTCGTGAACGCCGGAAACTTCACCGGCATGAAGGCATGCACGTCTATTCCCGCGTCGCGCATGCGTTCGAAGAAGGTGTTTGGCACGTGCCAGCAACCCACATCGTCATATATCAGACGCACCTCCACGCCCTGACGGGCCTTGTCTATAAGCGCGTCGGCAACGAGACGGCCCAACGGATCGTCGTCTATAATGTAAACATCAAGATGTATGTGGTTGTTGGCGCGGCCTATCTCGCGCAACAGTGAGAGAAAATAACTGTGGCCGTCGGTATAGAACTCCACCTCGTTGTCCTTGAAAGGAAACGAAAGGCTCTGGTTCTTGAAGAGTTGTATGAGCGTCTTGTAACGGTCGGGCAGCTGGAGATTCTTCTGCTCTGCAAACTCGAACATCGAACGTTTGGTGAGCTGGTCGAGGCTTCGCTGGCTGATGAAACGCATCTTCCGCGTGTTCTGCCCGAAGAAGAAATAAAGCAATATGCCTACGACAGGAATGAAAAGAAGCACGAGAATCCACGTCACTGTCTTCACCGGCTGACGGTTGTCAAGCAAAACAGTGACTATTGTTGCCACAACCAGAAGGATGTAAAGCAACATCGGAATCCAGTGGATGTATATCATTTGAAGCCTGCTAATTTATGTATCTGAAGCGACAGACGCCATTCGGGATGTTCCTTGACATATTCCGTGCAGGCGGCGGTTATGCGGCGGTTGCGCTCTTCGTCTCCCGTGTCGCACGGCTGGACGTAATAGTAGTCTGCCTCTATGCCGAAGTCATCGGCTCGGCCGTTCTCGTCGAACAGACATTTCAGCTCACTGCATCTGCGCAATCTCACTCCCGACTTCGGCGAACAGGTTATCCAGTCGATGTTGTCGGGCGGTATGTTGGTACCGTTTGTTTCCATCGCCACCTCAAAACCGGCGTCGTGCAACTTCTCAACGAACGGAGCGTCGGTCTGAAGCGTGGGTTCTCCACCAGTGAGAATCACCAGACGGGCCGGCCATTGGCTTATCTCGGCGATGATGTCTTCGTCGCTCATGAGTCGAAAATCGGCAAAGTCGGTGTCGCAGAACGGACATTTAAGGTTGCATCCCGAGAATCTCACGAACACAGCGGCGCGTCCGGCATTGCGTCCCTCGCCCTGAATGGAGTAGAATATGTCGTTGACTCGTTTCATGGGTCAGTCTTTTTCGTATATTGCAACGTTGCCCTCGCTCTCCTGCACCACTGCCTTGTAGCACGTGGGTATCTGCGAGACAATCCAGAACGCTATGTTCTCGGCCGTCGGATTGAACGGCAACACGCTGTTCAGGTCCTTATGATCGAGAAGGTTCATTATCTTGTTTTTCACTTCGGTGAAGTCAACCACCATTCCGTCGGCGTTGAGTTCACGCGCTTTGCACATCACCTTTATCTTCCAGTTGTGGCCATGTGTGGCCGTACACTTGCTCTCATACGAAAGCGTAAGATGATGACTGGCAGATATTTCGAATGTCTTTTCTATGTAATACATTATCTTCTTATATTTCCGTTTTGTGTTTTTGACGTATCATACCACGATATTCTTGCCGAGTACCTTGGCAAGCTGTCCACGCAGTTTGTGCACTTCCTGGTATTCTTTCATAAGCTCCCGCATGCGGTCGGCATTGTTCACAGAAGCCGTTATGTCGGTCTGCAGCTGACGGAGACGTTTGTCCAGATAGTCCATACGGAAGTCGTTGAGCAGATGTTCCACCTGATTGCGCAGATTAGTAATGCGGTCTTCCTCCTCAATCTGTAGTTCCTTCTCCGATTTCGTTTCGTCATCGGTGCTCTCCTTTGCCATGAACTGCAACTCGTCTATGCTCAGGCTGGCTGCTATCTTGCTTATCTCGATGTCGTCGTGATGAATAAAATATTGTTCAGCCACGAATCCCTTGTCACCCGAATGTGCCACAGCCTCTGAAAGGATGCGGGCATACAGCGGATTGCTGAAGCTGAGTCCGTCCACTCCGAGATTGTAGTCAATGTACTGGGCGACGTTAAGGCTCACCACAGAACCGTCCTCGCTCTCCACATTGTCGTATATCACCTCCTCGCCATGACGTATCACCGCGCCTATAAGCATCTGCTCCACACCCGATACCTGTTTTGCCGTTATGCTCACCATCTCCTGTTTCTGCGCCGCGTCAGACAGACTTTCGTCACGCAGAAGGGCCGGTTTGTCCTCACGGCCACTTCTTATGAACTTGTTCATCGTGTTGATGAGCGTCGTCTCATTGATGCCGAGCTTCACCGAACAATCGTGTATGTATGTGTCGCGCAGTATCTGGTTGGACACGAGCGAGATGCTTTTCACCACCGAGTTGATGGCTTCCGAACGCTTCAGAGGGTCGGTCTGACCGTCGAGCATCAGGCTTGTCTTGAACTGAATGAAATCAGTCTGATGGTCCTCTATGTATTTTCTGAAGTCTGAAGCAGTGTGTTTGCGTGCGAAACTGTCCGGATCGTCGCCATCGGGAAGCAGCAGAACCTTGAGATTCATGCCCTCTGAAAGAAGCATGTCCGTACCGCGCAGCGTGGCATGTATGCCAGCCTCGTCGCCATCGTAAAGCAATGTGATGTTCGACGTGAAGCGGTGAAGCATGTGTATCTGGTGCGTACTGAGTGCCGTACCCGAGTTGGCCACCACGTTCTCAATGCCACACTGGTGCATGGAAATGACGTCGGTGTAGCCTTCCACCATATATACACGGTCCTCCTTGGCTATCGCTTTCTTTGCCTGATAGATGCCGTAAAGCTCCCGATCCTTATGATATATCTCGCTGTCAGGCGAGTTCACGTATTTCTGATTCACTCCCTTGGTGCGCGAATCGAGCAGACGCCCGCCGAAACCGACGGTCTTTCCGCTTATGCCTACCCACGGAAAGATTACACGTCCGGCGAAACGGTCGATCAGATCGCCGCGCTCGGTCTTATAACAAAGACCCGTCTTGACAAGATAATCGGGATTGTAACCCTTTGAAACAGCTGTGGACGCAAGTGCAGAACGGTTGTTCAGGTCGAAGCCCAGGCGGAACTTCTTTATTATGTCGTCCCTGAATCCGCGGCTGCGGAAGTACTGCATGCCCACGGCCACGCCGTCTACATTGTTATGAAGGATGTCCTCGAAATAGCCTGAAGCCCATTCGTTGACAATGAACATGCTCTCGCGCTCGCTCTGCTCCTTCTTTTCCTCGTCGCTGAGTTCACGCTCGTGTATCTCGATATGATATTTTGCGGCAAGCCATCTCAATGCTTCCGGATAGGTCATCTGCTCGTGTTCCATTATGAAACTTACGGCATTACCACCCTTTCCGCATCCGAAGCAATGACATATTCCGCGTGCCGGAGACACGTGAAAAGACGGAGTCTTCTCTTCATGAAACGGGCAGAGCCCCTTGTAGTTGGCTCCGCTCTTACGCAATGTGACAAATTCGGAAACCACATCCACAATGTTCGCGGCTTCCATTATTTTCTCGACTGTAGCCCTGTCTATCATTATGATGCGAAGTTACACAATTTTTTTTATTTTCCAATGATTGTAACTGATAAAAAAGCGGGTACATCACGCACCGTCACGAAGCCTTGGCGGGAAAGCGTTTCGCACATTCCGACCTCTTATAATAGCGGCCGTTACGACGCTACGCAGCGCGGGCAGAAGGCCCTGACGCCGCATTTCTCCCGCCCGGATTGTCATCTCAACTTGTTGCGGTTGTAATGTGGAGTGACCCGCATTGTGAAGAACAGAAGCGAGACGACACAAAGCACCGAGCCGGTGAGATAAACCATATAGAACGTGAAGTGCTGGGCTATCACTCCACCGCTCACAATGCCGATACCGATACCCACATCCCACGCCGTAAGATATGTGCTTGTGGCGGTGGCGCGCTGATTGTTGGGCGCAAGATTTATGTAGAGTGAATTCATCGCCGGGAACATTATGCCGAAGCCGGCACCGAGAAGGAACGGAACGACATAGAACATAACAGTGGCCGCACTGATGTCTGACATGGCCACGAAACGGCACATACTCAGCGTGAAGAAAGCCGCAATGACGGGATAATAGCCCACATGAATGCACTGGGTGATATATCCCCTATCGACCTTCTTGCCCGCCACGATACGCGACGCGCCCATACCCAGAGCCATGAACGTGAAGAACAGTCCGGCAGGAGCGGTGATGTTTATCTCCTTGGCATACATCGCGACATAGTTGGTCGTCGCTCCGTAAGGTATGGAAAGCAGGAACAACGAGATGCTCACCGGTATGCCCTTGAGCAGTATGAAGCGGTCGAGCGACAGCGTGCGCGTTGCCGGCTCTGCCGGCTTCTGTCCGGCAGCCTCCATCTTATGACGCTTGCGGAGCGATTCAGGCATGCGTGCCTTCACGGATATGGCGCATACGAGTCCCACTATGCTGACAAGCATACCGGTGATGAATATCTGCATGTACGTGAAATGGTCGTGCATGAACAGTCCGGTCATAGGTCCGAGCGCCATGGCTATGTTGTTTGTCAGGCCGTAATAGCCCAGTCCCTCACCGCGACGGCTGCTCGGCATGATATCGACACACAGGGTGTTGCCGCCGACTGTCACTCCGCCGAACGCCACTCCGTGCAAGGCCCTGAGAACAATGAACCACGATATGGCCGTGGCAACGGTGTAGGCAGGAAACATGAGCACGCAGACGAAATAACAGAGTATGTATATCGGCTTACGCGGAAAACGGTCCATGAGAAATCCGGAGAACGGTCTGACGCAAAGACAGCTCACCGTGTAACAACTAAGCACGATGCCGATGATTGTCGCCTGACAGTCATACGTCTCCTTTAGATAGAACGGCAGCACCGGCACAAGGAGCCAGAAGCCGAAGAACAAGAGGAAGTTAGCCGCCAGTATGCAGATGTAACTCCGGGTAAACAATTTGTCTGTAGCCATAATCTTTCAGTTTTTACAGGACTCGATACCTTATTAATATTATAAGCCTCAGCGGAAAGACAGCGGCAACGACACGCAAGTCATTGGACGGTCAAACCGTATGAAGGCGCTAAGCGACAGCAAAGTTAAACAAAAAAAGCGTTCTACGGGAAAAAGACTGATATATTATGAAAATAAACGGGGCGTATTCCTGTATAATGAATACGCCCCGTATAAATATTCGTCGAGTATGGATTAAACCATTAAATCATACATATCAGAGATTGGCGAGCTCTATCACCTTATCAGCTGCAGCCGAAAGTGCGTCGGCGTTCTTTCCGCCTGCGGTAGCGAAATGAGGCTGTCCGCCGCCACCACCGTTGATGAGCTTGGCAGCCTCGCGCACCATCTGTCCTGCGTTCAGTCCGTGTTCCTTCACCATATCCTCGCTCATCATTACCGTAAGCATAGGTTTGCCGTCGTCAACCGAACCGATGACACACAGCAGATTCTGCGGAACATCCTGACGTATCTTGAATGCCAGGTCCTTGGCATCGGATGCCTTCATGGGCATGACGGCCCTTACCACCTTCACGCCGTTCACGTCGCGTGCGTCGTCCAGAAGCTTCTGCTTGGTGCGTTCCACTGCCTCAACCCTGAAGTGCTCTATGTCTTTCTTCATTGAGTCGTGCTCCTCGATGTATTTCTCGATGACACCTTTGAGGTCCTTAGCGTTGTTGAACAGTGAGCCGATTGCCTTCAGAGTGTCCTCAATGTCGTACATGAGCTTCTCACACTCCACGCCTGTCTTCGCCTCCACACGGCGTATGCCGGCAGCCACGCTGCTCTCGCTTATTATCTTGAACATTCCGATGTGGCCGGTTGACTTGACATGGATACCACCGCAGAACTCGCAGCTCGGTCCGAAGCGAACCACACGCACCTTGTCGCCGTATTTCTCGCCGAACAGGGCAATGGCTCCGAGCTTCTTTGCCTCCTCGAACGGAGTGTCGCGATGCTCGTCGAGCGGGATGTCCTGACGTATCATGTCGTTCACGATCTGCTCAACCTTGCGCAGTTCCTCGTCGGTCACCTTCTGGAAGTGAGAGAAGTCGAAACGCAGCGTCGTATCCGACACATACGAACCCTTCTGCTCCACGTGGTCGCCCAGCACCTGCTTGAGCGCGTAGTCGAGCAAGTGTGTAGCGGTGTGGTTGGCAGCGCTGGCAGCGCGCTTGTCCGTATCGACACATGCCATGAAGTCGGCATTGACGTCCTTGGGCAGCTCCTTCACGATGTGTATGCTCTGTCCGTTCTCGCGTTTGGTGTCGATGATGTCCACGGTCTCGTTCTCGCTCACGATGACACCCTTGTCACCTACCTGTCCACCCATCTCTCCGTAGAACGGAGTGTTGTCGAACACGAGCTCGTAGAAGGTATTTTTCTTCTGCGTAACCTTGCGGTAGCGCAGTATGTGACATTCATATTCGGTGTAGTCGTAGCCCACAAACTGCTGCTCGCCCTCCTTGAGCACGACCCAGTCGCTGTTCTCCACAACGGCGGCGTTGCGTGCGCGGGCCTTCTGTTTCTGCATTTCCTCATCAAACTGCTGCTCATCCACGGTGAAACCATTCTCACGACAGATGAGCTCTGTCAGGTCGAGCGGGAATCCGTAAGTATCGAACAGGCGGAAAGCCTGAACGCCGTCGAGCTGTGTCTTGCCCTGAGCCTTCAGCTCTTCCATGGCGCTGTTGAGCAGGTTTATACCCTTTTCGAGAGTGCGGAGGAACGAGTCTTCCTCTTCCTTCATCACACGTCCGATGAGCTCGCGCTGTGCAGGAAGTTCCGGATAGGCCTCTCCCATCTCCTGTATGAATACAGGCATGAGCTTGTAGAGGAACGCTTCTTTCTGTCCGAGGAACGTGTAGGCATAGCGTACTGCACGGCGCAGGATGCGGCGGATGACATATCCGGCCTTGGCATTGCTCGGCAGCTGACCGTCGGCGATGGAGAACGCCACGGCGCGCAAGTGGTCGGCGCATACGCGCATGGCCACGTCGGTCTCCTCTTTCTCACCGTATTTCAGTCCGGTGATGTGCTCTATCTCTTTTATTATCGGCTGGAACACGTCAGTGTCGTAGTTTGAGTGCTTGCCCTGCAGCGCGCGTACGAGACGCTCGAAGCCCATACCGGTATCTATGACGTGCATAGGCAGCGGTTCGAGCGAGCCGTCGGCCTTGCGGTTGAACTGCATGAAGACGATGTTCCAGATCTCGATAACCTGCGGGTCGTCCTTGTTCACGAGCTCGCGTCCGGGCACTTTGGCCTTCTCCTCAGGCGTACGCGAGTCGAGGTGTATCTCAGAGCACGGACCGCAAGGACCCGTATCGCCCATCTCCCAGAAGTTGTCGTGCTTGTTTCCGTTTATAATGTGGTCGGCAGGCACGTGCTTTGCCCAGAAACGTGCAGCCTCCTCGTCGCGTGCTATGCCTTCCTCAGGCGAGCCTTCGAACACTGTCACGTAAAGATCTTCGGGCGCAAGATGCAGCACATCAACGAGATATTCCCACGCATAGTCTATGGCTCCCTCCTTGAAATAATCGCCGAAGCTCCAGTTGCCGAGCATCTCGAACATTGTGTGATGGTATGTGTCGTGTCCCACTTCTTCAAGGTCGTTGTGCTTGCCACTCACGCGAAGACACTTCTGCGAGTCGGCACGGCGGCGCGGTTCAGGGTCGCGCGTTCCGAGAATGATGTCCTTCCATTGGTTCATTCCGGCATTGGTAAACATCAGCGTTGGGTCATCTTTTATCACCATCGGTGCTGACGGCACGATGGTATGTCCCTTCGACTCGAAAAACTTTTTGTACGAGTCGCGGATTTCGTTAGCTGTCATCATGTTATGTTTTTTATTTTAATTTTCCAATTCCTTACAAAAAGTTTTGCAAAGATACTTCCTTTTGATTATTTTTGCAAATAAATTAATCATTGTTTAATAAAAATACGCTGTCCATGGCATTAAATACGAATAAGAATCTTAAGTTGTATTACTCCATAAAAGAGGTGGCACAGATGATAGGTGTGAGAGAGTGCACCCTGCGCTATTGGGAAACGGAGTTCCCGCATCTGAAGCCCAAGACCACAGGACAGAAAGTGAGACAATACACCGAGAAGGACATTGAACAGATAAAACTGATATACAATCTGGTGAAGGTGCGCGGATTCAAGATTGCCGCCGCAAGGAAGATGATAAATCAGAACCGCACCGGAGCCGACAAGAGCGCCGACGTGCTCGACACGCTCATATCTGTGCGCGACCAGTTAATGGACCTGAAGAAACAGATAGACGGACTTATATAATAAAAAACGACAGACAATATCCTATGGAAGGCGACAGAACACTCTGCCGCCTTTTTGTTTTGCCACGTTACTAACAGGCTTGGCAGCGCGACTCCGACACATACTGAGGCCGGGAAAACGGTTTTATGGAAACACTGCTGTGGATTGGCCTCAGTGGACAACTGCTGCATCGGGAGCAAATCAGCGTTGTTTTCATATGATGAAACGGAATGATATTGGCGACATTAAAATTAGGTTCATCCCATATTTTTGTTTTTTCCCTTTGATGAAAGTAAATGATATGAATGATTTTCAAATTAAATTCATCCCCTATTCGTATTGTTTCCTTCTGTTGAATGGAAATAATATGAATGATTTTCAAATTAATTTTATTCCCTACCCATATTGCTTCCTTATATAGAAAGGAAATGATATGCGTGGCTGTCAAATCAATTTACTCTCCTATCCATGTCGTTTCCTTATGACAAAATGAAACGATACGGGTTATTTTCAAATTGATTTTATTCTCTCCCCGTGTCACTTTCTTATATAGAAAAGAAACATTTTGTGCCACTTTCAGATTGTAAGCGGTTTTTGATTTTTCGGTCAGAGTTTCCCACTATACCCCGAAAAATAAGCGCGTATTTACAATCAGACTTTCCTTCGGGCGCAAATACGCGAAATACAAGCGGTTTCTGCAAATTATTGAATGTCAATAACTTATATTTAAGGGGTATTTCTTCGCATTGCAAAAAGCACCATTTCGGCTTGCGAAATGGCCCATATTGGAGGCCGAAAAGCACCATATCGCACCCTGAAATGGGCTTTTTCGCACTGCGAAACGGGCTATATCGGAAAGCGGAACGGACTTTTCCGGACTACATTATGGGGTATATAAAAATGCGGTATTATACTAAATGTCCTTTATCATACACGATTTAACATTCGTTCACACCTCTTTTGCAAAAATATTTTGTCAAAATAAAATCAAGAAAAATCGTAAGCACGGCTCCGAATCTTTCGTTGAAAACGCCCACATCAAGCGTGAAAAACGATGCGGGATTATTTTTCCTGTGAAATAATATTGTTTATCGTGTGAAATAATAAAACCCCACAGCCCCGGCGATGATACGACATAAATAGGGAAAATCCTAACCGATGATAGGGATTTTCCCTTTCCGGTGCAGATTATTATTAGTAAATTCGTAGCGTTAATAATAATGTCTGACTATCAAAACAAAAGTCCTATGAAGAAATACATACTGCCCATCATTCTGCTGATGTCTTTCTTCTGCACATACACATCAGCCCAGAACGACACCGGCGACGTGGCGCAGGCCGACATATACAGACACGTTGACATAGCTCCCGTGTTCCCGGGAAGCGTGGAAGAGGGACTGCCGATGTACGTGGCAAAAAACTTTCACTACCCCATCGCGGCATGGCGCACGGCATTCGTGCCCGCAGTGCCGGTGAGCTTCGTGATACGTGCCGACGGCACCACAAGCAACGTGAAGATACTGCGCGACGTGCATCCGTTGCTGGCAAAGGAGATTGAGCGGCTCATTCTCAACATGCCGCGCTGGTATCCTGCCTATCTCAACAACAAACCTGCCAACACCGAGTTCAGATACACCCTGCAACTCGTCGATCCTTATCTCAACCTGCCCTACCACGTAGTGCCGCTCATCGACAAGACAAGAAAATACAACGACTTCTCACGCAAGTATAACACGGGCATGAAAGGCAGCGAGCTGAAGGAGGCCATGGACGAGATAGAGCAGATTACGTCTGTAACGCCGCTGCACGCGCCGAGCACCATAGCCATGACGCGGTTGTGGCTGACCGACAAGAACTATCATCAGGCCACCATACTCGCAAAGACGGCGCTGAAGGAATACGGCTCGCTGAATCTGTATAAACATGACAAGAAAAAGTCGGGACACGACTATCCGCGGCCTGGATATAACGGAAAGAACGAGATAGCGCTCGCCCTGCAGAGGGCTCTGGCGTGCGACGAGGCAGGGCTGAAGGGCATGGCGCACTCGGCTTACACGGACTTGATAAGCCTGCTCGACGAGAAGATAAGGACAAAGGACATAGCCGTGCCGCTCGTAGGAACCAGCGAGGAATATCACATAGAGGAACTCATAAAGCGGCTCACCTACCGGCAGATGAAGGAACTGACGTCTGACGAGGAGCAGATGAGACAGATGACATACGACGACTGGAAGCCGTTGAGATATGCCGTGAAGTATGACGACGTGAACAAAGCCATGGACTATCTCATAGCCAAGGGCGTGATAATGAGCGCGAAGGTGCTGGGCACACACAGCAAGATAAAGGAACTGAGGCGCGAGATAGCCATGGGACGGCTCAATAAGTCGGACACGCTCCACATATACGAGCTGAAAGCCATGGCGATAGGGCTGCGCGACGGGCGGCAGGCGGAGACCGACTATCTCAAAGAGATTGCTTCCGTAGGCAGCAACCGCCTGCAACAGCTTGCCGGAAGACTGACCGAGGCCGTGAATCAACTGCCCAAGGGCGACAGCGAACGGCGCAAGGCGGTGCACAGCATAGCCTGTATGGCTCCGCTGAACGACCCGTCGCTGAGCAGGAAGGAGAACAGGAACGCGGCCTCTGAGTTCTATCGTTACCGCGAGACAATGTGCGACACGTATCCTCTGGACTGGCTGTTCAGCGACACAGGTTATTGACACGGACTGGAAAAAGCATTTCAGCAGAAGTGCCGGAGGCATGGACGTGGATGTAGGGAATACTTGCTGTCTGATAAACCTATTCGGGTTTGATAATCATACAGCCGGAGATGATTATTTATACATCATAAATATGGCTTTATATCTTTTAAATATTATTACTTTGAAGAATAAAACCTATGTCGTATCTTTGCAAATGATATGCTGCGTCCGGAAAGACACGGACAGGCTGTAATTGCCTCACTTGCCACATCTTCACGAACGGGACGCACGGCGTATCATGATTATTTAATCACAAAAACAAGGAAAGATGAAAAAGATATTCATGACTCTGGCACTTGCCGCGACAATGGCGGCAGCACCGTTCTGCAATACATGTGCGCAGAATCTCGCAGCACAGGACGACGATGCCAAATATGCTACCGAACTGCTCGAGACAGGTGCAAAGGCACCCGACTTCAGTCTGAAGACTCCGGAGGGCAAGACCGTCAAGCTGAGCGACTTCCACGGCAAGTATGTGGTGCTCGATTTCTGGGCTTCATGGTGCCCCGACTGCATAAAGGACATACCTAACATGAAGCGTATGTACGAGACCTACAAGGACCGCGGCATAGTGTTCCTGGGCGTATCGTTCGACGACAACAAGGACAACTGGACCGCCATGATAAAGAAGCAGGGCATAAAATACACGCAGGTGAGCGAACTGAAGAAGTGGAAGACCACCGAGGTGTCGAAGGCTTATAAGATAAACTGGATTCCGACGCTCTATCTCATCGACAAGGAAGGTAAGGTCGTGCTGGGCACAGTGATGTCGGAGAAGATGGAAAAGGCGCTCGGGCAGCTGTCGCCCGTATGCGAATGACGACAACCGATGACGCCTACGACAGAACAGATTGCCACGTGGTTCGACACGTTCAACCGTGACTACTTCGCCGGAAGCATGCCCCGCCCGCGATTGTCGCTGGGACATTCGCGCACACGACTCGGCTCAATGGCGTGCAGGCGCAGGCGGACTCTGCTGGGATGGAAAAACTCTGACTTCGCCATACGCCTGAGCACATACTACGACTGCACCGAACGCGAGTTGCAGACTGTGCTGCTGCACGAGATGATACATCTGTACATAGCGTGGAAAGGCATACGCGACGACGCGCCACACGGACGTGTGTTCCGCCGGATGATGGACAAACTGAACACGCGCTACGGCTGGAACATCACCGTATCTACGTCAATGCGCGGCCGACAGACCACCGCACCGCGCGACAGCAACCGCCAAAGACTCGTGCTGGCATTGGAGAACAGCCGCGGCGAATGTTTCCTGTCGGTGGTAAATCCGCGCTATGCCGTGAGACTGAAAGCGCAACTCGGGCGCGCCATCGACGTAAGACCGCGCGCATGGTTTGTGAGCACCGACCCGTTCTTCGCCGACTTCACCACCGTACGCTCGCTTAGGGCACGCCGCGTAACACGCACCATATTCGAGGAAAAGATAGCAGGCGGCAAGGCGATTGCAGTATAAACAGCAGCCATCATTATTTTATTCTCAGATTATTTCATTATGACATAATACGCCATATATGTGTAATAATAACATGGTGCTCCGATATTCTATCAAAAACAATAATGTGCAGCCGGAACTAAAAATGTTATTTCCGACTGCACATTATGCTGTAAGACACATCAACCTATTCTATAAATTGTGAAGCACAAACCTTGATTTTCCTATACACACAAATGCTTCATAAAACATCAGTATTATTTTTCTGCTCCAAAGGTTGAGCATAAAATATATAAAAATCACTGAAAATAATTTTGAATGAATCAATACAATCCTTACGTTCCACACATATAACAGTCAGACTGCGCCATTCATGCAAACTGACATCATAAAATACGCATTGTATTCATTTCATTTATTCCGGTTTGTTTCTTGTCCAATATGTAACAATATCATGTACTTTTTCGGTATAAAATATGTCAAAATAAACCTTAAAATAACTGCACAAAACATCATAAATGCGCATCCACGGTGGCGTTTTGCACTTTTTTAAAGCCTTTAATTTTGATGATTATCAAAAACTTATTACTTTTGCAGCTGTTTGAGGCGTCGCTACGATGCCTGAAGGTGTTATGTGCCTGCTGACCATACACACTTGTCAAGAGACAGTTTAGGTCACGACGACCTTGGACTAAATCAGTTTTGCCGACAGCAAATCGTTATTCAGCAAGACTATCGGTCATAATATGTTCTGAAAAATACATTCACGCTGCCGTGACATAAACCTCTCCCGACACATCGAATTAACAATTTATTAATACTATATTATGAGCTTGAAAATTGTTGTACTTGCCAAACAAGTACCCGACACGAGAAACGTGGGCAAGGATGCCATGACTGCCGAAGGAACAGTCAACCGTGCGGCGCTGCCTGCAATCTTCAATCCGGAGGACCTGAACGCCCTTGAGCAGGCTCTGCGTCTGAAAGAGCAGAACCCGGGTTCTACCGTAGGAATACTGACCATGGGTCCTCCCCGCGCTGCTGAAATCATACGCCAGGGACTCTATCGCGGAGCTGATACAGGCTGGTTGCTTACCGACCGTCTGTTTGCCGGAGCCGACACACTTGCTACATCTTATGCCCTCGCAACGGCAATAAAGAAAATCGGCGGTGTGGACATCGTAATCGGCGGACGCCAGGCTATCGATGGTGATACCGCACAGGTAGGTCCGCAGGTGGCACAGAAGCTGGGACTCTCACAGGTAACATACGCTGAGGAAATACTGAAATGCGAAGACGGAAAACTCACAATACGCCGCCACATCGACGGAGGTGTTGAGACTGTAGAGGCTCCGATGCCACTCGTCATCACAGTGACGGGAAGTGCAGACCCGTGCCGTCCGTGCAACGCAAAACTGATGATGAAATACAAACGCGCGACAGCGCCGATGGAACGTACCGCCGACAACAAATACAACTATCTGTATGAGGAGCGACCTTATCTCACTCTGAACCAATGGTCGGTGGCCGACGTTGACGGCGATCCGGCTCAATGCGGACTCAGCGGCTCGCCTACAAAGGTGAAGGCCGTGAAGAACATTGTGTTCCAGGCTAAGGAAAGCAAAACACTGAGCAGCAGCGACACCGACATCGAAGGACTGGTGAAGGAACTGCTGGAAGAGAAAATTATAGGATAAAATTCATCCAAAGCAGTAAAAAATAAAAGCTGCGCGGCATACGGAAAAATCCGAAGCGCCGGATGCGCAGCTCAAAAGACAAAAAAGAATATATGAACAACGTATTTGTATATTGCGAGATAGAAGGCACTACAGTAGCCGAAGTATCTCAGGAATTGCTTACCAAAGGCCGTAAGCTGGCCAACAAGCTCGGTGTGGAGCTCCACGCTGTAGTAGCTGGAACCGGCATCAAAGGCGAAGTGGAGAAGCAGATTCTGCCCTACGGTGTTGACAAGCTCTTTGTTTTCGACGCCGAAGGTCTGTTCCCGTACACATCAGCACCTCATACAGACATCCTGGTGAACCTCTTCAAGGAGGAGAAACCGCAGATAGCGCTCATGGGCGCAACCGTAATAGGCCGCGACCTCGGCCCGAGAGTTTCCTCATCTCTTACAAGCGGACTGACAGCAGACTGCACACAGCTCGAGATAGGCGACTACGACGGCAAGGTGAAGGAGAACGGTGAGATGGTGAGCAAGCACTATGACAACCTGCTCTATCAGATCCGTCCGGCATTCGGAGGCAACATCGTGGCAACCATCGTCAACCCTGACCACCGTCCACAGATGGCTACCGTGCGCAGCGGAGTGATGCAGAAGGCTCTCTACGAGGGCAAAGCAAAAGAAGAAGTGGTTTATCCGGACGTAGCAAAATATGTTTCGCCGGAGGCATTCGTAGTGAAAGTGCTCGACCGTCACGTTGAAGCTGCAAAGCACAACCTCAAGGGTGCGCCCATCGTTGTGGCAGGAGGCTACGGCGTAGGAAGCAAAGAGAACTTCGACATGCTCTTCAAACTGGCAAAGGAACTCCACGGTGAGGTTGGCGCAAGCCGTGCCGCTGTGGACGCAGGATGGATAGACCACGACCGCCAGATAGGTCAGACCGGTGTGACAGTACACCCGAAAGTGTATATCGCATGCGGTATCTCAGGACAGATTCAGCACATCGCCGGCATGCAGGACTCAGGCATCATCATATCAATCAACAGCGATCCTGACGCTCCTATCAACAAGATTGCCGACTACGTGATCAACGGCACCGTTGAGGAAGTCGTTCCTAAATTAATCAAATATTACAAACAGAACAGCAAGTAAACAAAATGGCTAATTATTATACAGATCATCCTGAGTTCGAGTTTTATCTCAATCATCCTGAGATGAAGCGTGTTGTCGAGCTCAAGGAGCGCAACTTCGAAGACAAGGACAAGTATGAGGACGCTCCGGTTGACTTCGAGGATGCCATCGAGAACTACAAGAACGTGCTCGAGATAACAGGCGACATCGCAGCTAACATTATCGAACCAAACAGCGAGGCCGTTGACCTCGAAGGACCACACCTCGTTGACGGACGCATGCACTACGCATCGAAGACTTACGAGAACCTCGACGCCACACGCAAGGCAGGTCTGTGGGGCATCTCTATGCCGCGTCGTTACGGCGGTCTGAACATGCCTATCACTCCCTACTCAATGGCTTCTGAGATAATCTCTTCCGCCGATGCAGGATTCCAGAACATCTGGTCGCTGCAGGATTGTATCGAGACTCTCTATGAGTTCGGCAGCGAGGAGCAGCGCCAGAAATACATTCCGCGCGTCTGTGCAGGCGAGACCATGAGTATGGACCTCACCGAACCGGACGCAGGTTCCGACCTTCAGCGCGTAATGCTCAAGGCTACATACAGCGAGAAAGACGGATGCTGGCTGCTCAACGGTGTGAAACGATTCATCACCAACGGCGACTCTGACATCCACCTCGTGCTCGCACGTTCGGAGGAAGGCACACACGACGGTCGCGGACTGTCAATGTTCATCTACGACAAGAACCAGGGCGGCGTCACAGTGCGCCACATAGAGAACAAGCTGGGTATCCATGGCTCACCTACATGCGAGCTTGTTTACAAGAACGCCAAGGCCGAGCTCTGCGGAAGCACACGTCTGGGTCTTATCAAATATGTGATGGCTCTGATGAACGGAGCACGTCTGGGCATCGCCGCTCAGTCTGTCGGTGTAAGCCAGGCTGCATACAACGAGGCTCTCGCATACGCTAAGGAGCGCAAGCAGTTTGACACTCACATCATCGACTTCCCGGCTGTTTACGACATGCTCTCACGCATGAAGGCTAAGCTCGACGCCGGCCGCAGCATACTGTATCAGACAGCAAGATACGTAGATATATACAAAGCTCTCGACGACATAGCACGCGACCGCAAGCTCACAGCCGAAGAGCGCCAGGAGCAGAAGAAGTATGCACGCCTCGCCGACGCATTCACTCCGCTGGCAAAGGGTATGAACTCTGAGTACGCCAACCAGAACGCATACGACGCAATACAGGTACACGGCGGTTCAGGATTCATCATGGAGTACAAGAGCCAGCGTCTTTACCGCGACGCACGCATCTTCTCTATCTACGAAGGAACTACACAGCTGCAGGTGGTTGCCGCAATACGCTACATCACCAACGGCACTTACATGGGTATGATAAAGGACATGCTGGAGCACGAGGTTGCCGACAGTCTGAAAGCACTCAAGGTTCGTGTGGCTCTCATGGCAGAGAAGCTGGAAGACGCTGTGAACGCCGTGAAGGAAGCAGGAAACCAGGAGATGCAGGACTTCGTGGCACGCCGTCTGTACGAAATGACAGCCGACACCATCATGTCACTGCTCATCCTCGACGACGCCACACGCTCACAGGAACTCTTCGAGAAGAGCGCCAACGTATATGTACGCTATGCAGAGGCTGAGGTGAACGCTCACCACGCATTCATCAAGAGTCTGCGTCCGGAGGATCTCGAATACTATCGTCAGGCAGAAAAAGAGGCTGAGGCCGCTGAATAAGTCTGAACCGATATACAAAAAAGAGCCGCTTTCCTCATTCTATCGGGAAAGCGGCTCTTTTATTTTATATTTCCGGCTCTCCAAATAAACACGTCCCGTACCTTCCCCCACATCCGACATCAGCCTTTTTCAAGGAAACTCACGTGACAAACTTACGATTTTTCTTGACATAATTTTGACAAAATATTTTCGCAAAAGAGATGTAAATGAATGTTAAATCATACATAATATAGGGCGTTTCAACCATTACCGCATTTTGATATACCCAATAACATAGTCCGAAAACGTTCGTTCCGCTTTCTGATATTGCCCATTTCGCAGTCCGATAAAGCCCATTTCATGGTGCAAAATGGTACTTTTCAGCCTCCGAAATGGGCTTTATTGCAAGTCGAAATGGTGCTTTTTGCAATACGAAAAAATACCCCTTAAATATAAACTACTGATATTCAAGATGTTATAAAAACATCTTATATTTCGCGTATTTGCACCCGAAAGAAAGTCTGTCCGCAAATACTCGATTATTTTTCGGGGTAGAACCGGAAACTGAGGAGGAAAAATCAAAAACTGCTTTCAAATTAAAAGTAGCTTGTATTATTTCCTTTCAACAGAAAATTACAACACTAACTTGAACGAAAATGAATTTAAAAGCTGCCCTTATCATTTCCTTTCAACAGAAGAATGCAGCGCTGATTAGGAAGGAAATTCATTTGAAAGCTACACATATCGCTTCTTTTCAACAGAAGGAAACTACATTGATTTGAGATGAAATTAATTTAGGAACAACTTATATCATTTCCTTTCAACAGAAGAATACAACACTAACTTAAAAGAAAATGAATTTAAAAGCAAATCTTATCACTTCCTTTCAACAGAAAGAAATAGCGTTAATTTAGAAGGAAACGAATTTGAAAGCACCCCATACCGCTCCATTTCCACACAAAAAAACAGCGCCGAGTTGGTAATGAATGTGCAATTTCCCATTCAAACCAACTCGGCGCTGAATTTCTACTGAGTCGATATAGCCTGATGACAATAAGCCTGCGACGTGACGTCACACGCCATTATGTCCTACTACTGTTTTTCTTCCTCTGCCTTCTGCTTTTTCAACATCTCGGCCTCGGCAAGCATATCCGTACCAAGATGCGTCACGCGCTCACGCTCAAGACGCTCCCTCACCTCTTTAGGTTTGGTGGCATAGACAATCATCCTTATCGAATCGTCGTAGGTGACATAGTTCCACAGCCAGTTGAGAAGCACCATGAGCTTGTTGCGTATGCCGAGTATCGAGCGCAGATGGACAACGAGCCACAACACCCACGCAAAGAAACCTTGCGAATGGAACTTGCCTATCTCTGCCACAGCCTTGTTTCTTCCCACCGTTGCCATCGACCCGAGGTTATTATATACGAACGGAGTCAGAGACGAATCGTCGCCCGCCGCAATCTTCCTTATGTTGTGCGCGAGGTTCTTCGCCTGCTGTATGGCAACCTGCGCGAGCTGCGGATGACCTTTAGGATAAGCCGGATCGGTGGTCTGAAGACACTGGTCGCCGATGGCGAACACGCCGTCCATGCCCTTCACACGGTTATACTCGTCCACTATGATACGCTGTCCGCGTCCGAGATGATCACCGTCCATTCCGGTGATGGTGTTGGCCCTGACACCCGACACCCAGATGAACGTACGGGTAGGTATCTCCGATCCGTCTTTCATCACAACCTTATGGTCGTGGTAGTCGGACACCATCTTGCCCAGACGAACCTCAACGCCCATGCTCTCGAGAAACTCCTTAGCCTTCTGCGACGAGTCTTGCGACATGCCGGCAAGCAGTCGGTCGCCTGCCTCTATCAGATAGATGTGCATCAGCGACGCGTCCATGTCAGGATAGTCGTAAGGCAACACGTAGCGTTTCATCTGCGACAGAGCGCCCGCAATCTCCACGCCCGTGGCACCGCCACCCACAATCACCACGTTGAGCAGCTCCTGACGCTCCTCCTCAGTGGCGCAGGTCAGCGCACGCTCCAGATTGCTCAGCAGGGCGTTGCGCAGTCCCATAGCCTCGGCAACGGTCTTCATAGGCATGGCCTCATCGGCTATATTGCTGTTTCCGAAGAAGTTGCTCGTCGTGCCGGCGGCAAAGACAAGATAGTCATACTCCATCTTTCCGATTGACGTCTGGATGATTTTCTTGTCGGGGAACACCGCGCGCACCTCAGCCATACGGAAATAGAAGTCGTCCTTACCGCGGAATATCTTTCTGAAAGGGAAAGAAATCTGTCCCGGTTCTATACCTGCCGAGGCAACCTGATATATCAACGGCGGAAACTGATGATAGTTGTTCTTATCCACCAGAACCACCTGCAGGTCTGAATTGCGAAGCTCCGTTGCAAGCCGGAGTCCTCCGAATCCACCACCGACAATCACAATACGTTTCTTTCCATTTCTCTTAATATTGACACTCATAGCTATTGATTATTTAGTTTATCAATTATGATGATTGCACATGAATGTGCACACGTCCTTTTTATGTTTGCAGAGATAGTGAGAGGTGAGAGCACAGACAAGACAGAGAAAACATAGTTTTTTCTGTTTGGCTTTGCCGACCCGAATCCTATCTTATGCAAAGATAAGGATAAAATATTGTTTCCATATAATAAAAAGGTGAAAAATTCAACCTTACCACTCATCCGGAGCCGATTGCCACTATGTATTCCAATATGTGATAAAATATTCGTCATCTCTGTAGTTTTTTGTATTACCTTTGCGTCTAACTTGCAGTAATGTTCAAATCAATAATAAATGGAAATATCTGAAAAGGAATTCGAACGTATTGTCAGGCAGAACAAAAGCACCATATACACCGTGTGCTATATGTTCGCAGACAATGCCAACGACGCCGACGACCTGTTCCAGGAGGTGCTGCTCAACATATGGAACGGACTCGGAAAGTTCAGGCAGTCGAGCGACATATCTACGTGGATATGGCGTGTAAGCCTCAATACCTGCATAAGCAGTGACCGGAAACGCAAGCGAAGACACACCGTCAGGCTCACAATGGAGGCCAACCTGTATGAGGACAACGACGACGACACACGACAGATACGTATGTTGCGCGACCGCATACATCGTCTTAAACCTTTCGACCGCGCCATAGTGCTGCTGTGGCTCGAGAATCTCAGCTATGAGGAAATAGGCGACATAGTGGGTATCACGGCCAAGAACGTGTCGGTGAGACTGTTCCGCATACGTCAGGAACTGAAACAAATGTCCAACAACTAAAACTGCAAGAAGATGGAAAACAACAACGAACTGGAAATGATGCGCGCACAAGTGGCACTGCTCAAGGAGAAGCTCGACAAGGAGCAGTTGGTGAGCGAGAAGCTGCTGCGCTCCATAATAAAGAAGACTGTCAGAAGACTGACATTCGAACGCATGTGGTCTCTGCCTTTCATCCTGATTTTCATACCATGGATAATATATGTACTCGTAACGGAAATAAAGTTATCTATGGTCTTCGCCATAGTCTTCGGACTGTACATGATAGCCGCGACGATATACACATTCTATTCGCAACGCGGACTGAACAACAAGACGGTGGGAACAGACAGGCTTGTGGATACGGGCCGCAGACTGATACGTCTGAAACGCCTTAACGCCAGATGGCTGCGCATAAGCATCCCTGTCTCGGTGATAATTTTGGCATGGATGTTTCTCGAAGTGGATCCCGATGCGCCATACGGCGTCCCGTTCTATCGCGGTGCAAGCTTTGGTTTAGCCGTGGGAGCGGTCTTTGGTACTATAAGATATGTGAAAAGACGGCGCGAGCTGAAGGATTGTATTCGTCAGATAGAGGACCTTACGGGTGAGAAACTCGACTGAACGCGCCCGTCATAACGACATGACAAACAATAAGCCACCGGCCCGCAGCGACATCAGTGTCATGCTGCGGGCCGGTGGTTTATCATATTCCATACGCCGTATATCTGTTGCTTATCCGTAATGTGAGCCGTGGCTCAGATGCGCTGATATATCTTCAGACCGAAATCATCCACTATGGCGTAGATGTATTCCATTATCTCGGCGAGATGATGCTCATAGGGTTTCCAGTCCTTCTGCTTCAGGAAGAAGTAGAACTCCATGGGCAGACCGGTGCTTGTGGCCTCGAGCTGGCGCACGAAGAACATCATTTCGCTGTTCACATCGTCGCGCGCGGCTATCCAACGCTCGACATACCGGCGGAAGAGAGTCATGTTTACTACGTTGCCTTTCATATCTGTCGCCTTCATACCATACTTCTCAGTGAGCCTTTCTTTCATCTGGTCGTCGGCCAGGCGCACGCTGCGGAAGTCGAAATATACCATACGCTTCACCCTTCGTCCGCCTCCGCTGCGCATCGACATCCAGTTCTGGAAAGAGCCGTCAACAAGCGTGAGCGGCGAGACGGTGAGTATGGTGTTGTCGAAGTTGCGCACCTTCACCGTGGTGAGCGTTATGTCTTCCACAATGCCGTTCACCTCTGTCTTGGGCACTGTTATCCAGTCGCCCTTGTGAAGCATGTCGTTGCTCGTGAGCCTTACGCCCGCCACAAGTCCCGTAATGGTGTCCTTGAACACGAGCATGAGTATTGCCGACGTGGCACCGAGACCGGCAAGGAGCGTCAGCGGACTACGTCCTATCACCACGGCAACCATGACAATGACCGAGATAAATATCACTCCTATCTTCAGCACACCGCAGAAGGTGTGGAAATATTGCTGCAAGGCCGTGCGGCGTTCGCCCTCGAAGCCCTTGAACGAGTCGATGAAGGCTATGCCGAGACGCATGGACATGAGCACCACATAGAACGCCGTGACACGCGAAAGAACCTCAGGCACTGTGTTATAGACAGCGAACACGTCGGGAAGGAACATCCAGACAAACAGTCCCGGCACTATGTGCGAGGCGGCGCGGAGCGTACCTTCGTTCAGCAGGATGTCGTCCCACTCCACCACTGTCTTCTCTGCTATTCGCACCATGAGCGGCACTATGAGCTTATGACACAAGAGATAGATGAGACACGCCGCTCCGAGTATGATCAGAGCAAGGGTCATGCGGCTCGTGAACGTGAGCATGGATCCTGTCAGTCCGGTCTGTCTGAAGAGTTGTTCTGCCTGTATTACAATGTCGTTCATGAGGATATGTATATGTTCGTTACATCAAGGCTGGCACAACACCATGCACACATGATCCTGAAAAGCGCGCGCGTCGCGGCTGCGCTTAACACCCTGGTTTATTATGGAGAAAGCCAGACGATGGCCGTTTGGCGCCGTGCAGTAGCCTGCAAGACTGCTCACGCCTGTCACAGAACCAGTCTTGGCATAGACATTTCCGCGTGTGAAAGTGCCGTGCATACGGTTTTTCAAGGTGCCGTCAACACCTGCCTGCGGCAGCGAAGGGTGCAGATGGAGATAGATATTGTTGTTCATGAAAGCATAGCGCAGCAGTTTCACCTGAAGCTCCGCCGTGACATAGTTGTATAGTGACAGTCCCGAGCCGTCGGCAAAATAATACTGCGACGGATCGAGTCCCACCTTTGTGACCAGCCGGTTGATTACAGCCCGGGCGCTGCGTGCCGATGCCGGATGGTTGCCTGTGCTGGCGGCAATCTGATAGAACATCGACTCGGCATAGAGATTGTCGCTCTCCTTCATCATGTTCATCAGTATCTGGTCCATCGTGTGGAAGCGACGGCAGATGCAGAAGGCGTCGCCCGGCTTCATGGCCTCAGACACAGTACCCTCGACAACGATGCCATACTTTTGCAGCTCGTCGGCAAAACGCTGCATGAAATTGTCCTTACGGCTTATGAGCAACGGCGAGAGCACGGGATTGTCGTCGTCCCAGCACCAGCCCTTACCCAGACGTGCGGTGTCCTTCATTGTCTTGTCGGCATAGAGATTGCCGCGTATCGTATCGACGCCCATCTTGTGAATGCTCTCCACGAAGGCGCGCAGGTCGTCGGAATTGAAGCGTGGATCGAATCCGCCCACGCAATAGACATTGCCTCGCAACACGCCGTCGGCCACCTGTCCGGTGTAGCACAGCTCGGTCTTGAACTGATAGCTTCCGCCCAACTTGTCGATGGCGGTGATGGCGGTGATGAGCTTCATGGTTGAAGCGGGGCGCAGACGCTGGCGCTCGTTGTGGCGGAAGATAACCGAATCGGCGTCAAGGTCGTAAACCATCATGCCCACCTGCGATGTCGAGAACATGTGCGAGTCGAGCAGCGATGCCAACGATGCCTGCACCGACTGGGGCCAAGGCAGCGACGGCACGGAGGCCGAAGCAGTATCGGACACGGCATTCAGGGTGTCGAGATGCAGGGTGTCGGATGCGCCCGCGGCGTACTCGTCATCGTCTTCTATTATTTCCTGAGCATGAACCGGCGTGAACAACAACACCGGAATAAGAAGCAAATACAACAATCGTTTCATTATTTTCTATCAATAAGACTGCACACGACACGGAGCCGTGCGCATCATGAAAAACACTTCAACTTACCATGCACCTTACGTGCGGCTGCGACTATTCGCCATCAGCGTCGGTATCATCGGCGACAGAGGCCGAAGCCATCCGCCGTTCTATCTCTCTTATAAAACCGTCCTCGTTGTCGGGCTGCACCGACACCACGTGTCCGTCGCCCCACTCCACGGCAATATATGGCTTCAGGAGCAGTCGTCCCTCCACACGTTTCACCTCGCGTATCTTCGACAAGGGCACCACGATGCGGCGCGACAGCCGTCCGCCGTCTATCACCAGGCGCTTGTCTGAGGTGAGAAGATACACCGTGTGCACAGCACGCTCAACGGTAAGCGCGGCAAGCACTATCATGGCCAACCCCACCACACCCGACAACAGATTGTGATGCATGAGCGCCCACAGACCGATGAGCGCGAAAACCACAATCGTAACAATGTCGATAAAAAACACATGTTTGTGAAAAATCCTGTCCATAAGAGCATCGACTTACTGACACGCGCGCCGGACCATATGCAGTGAAACCGGCACAGACGCAGCCCGAAAGCACGCGCAAGCACCCAAACACCGCATACACGACATCACCACCCCACACGCCCGTTGCCACGAAACGCGCACGGCGGCACATCAGTCGCCCGACACACGCGGGTACATATTATCTTGATGCAAAGATATAAATAAATATTCATACAGACGAAAAGTTTTTTACGTCGTTCGGTAAACAAAATGTAAGAAAAAGATAATGCCGTCGGCACGATACATTTTTTTATACTTCATTAATAATTAAGCGGCTCAGAAATGTTAAAAACGCGGTATGAAAATCTCTGATTTCTCGAATTTTTGCAGCCGAGGACACATTTTCGGCGGGGAAAACGAGTTTTTGCCGCATAAGCATAATACGCTGTAAATCAAATGATTATATAATATACCCGATTTATCATCAACCGGAACATATCGCAATATGCACTATATCAGGGTGCGATATGGGCCATTTCGCCTTATGAAACAGGCCATATCACGCCCTGAAATGCACTCAATCGTAACACGATAAAGGCTGTTTCGCACCGCCGGAATCCGTCAGCCGCTCCGCACTTAATATTTTTTCGGACGAAAAACACGTTTTAGTGACATTCCGAAATCTGTTTTGTCAATTTCCGAGTGTTAAACCGACTCCGCGCATAGTATAAACTTTGTTAATGCCAGTTCCTGCGTTCGCTTATGGCACACCGCAACAACACGCATCAACAAAGGTATCGTACGTAAAAAACGCTGCATTTTATGGCCTGCATGTAGATGCGGCTTCGATTATTTTATGTAATTTTGCAGTATATTCAAAAAATATTCATATGGTTTTCAAATACGATTTTCTCATTATCGGTTCAGGAGTGGCAGGCATGAGCTACGCCCTGAAAGTGGCCCGAGCCAAGAAGGGCAAGGTGTGCATGATATGCAAAACCACACTCGACGAAGCCAATACGTCGTTTGCGCAAGGAGGTGTGGCATCTGTCACAAACCTTGAAGTGGACAACTTCGAAAAACACATAGAGGACACAATGATAGCCGGCGACTACATCAGCGACCGCGCGGCCGTAGAACAGGTGGTAAGAAACGCGCCTGCACAGATAAAGGAGCTTGTGAACTGGGGTGTGAACTTCGACCGCAAGGAAGACGGCACGTACGACCTGCACCGTGAGGGCGGACACTCTGAATTCAGAATCCTGCACCACTCGGACGATACTGGAGCCGAGATACAACGCGGACTTATGGCTGCCGTGAGAGCAAATCCCGACATAGATATAAAGGAAAACCATTTCGCGGTGGAGATAATAACACAGCACCATCTGGGAGCGCGCGTCACACGACGCACACCGTACATCAACTGCTACGGTGCCTATGTGCTCAACCCCGACACGCAGAAGGTGGATACATATCTTAGCAAGGTGACCGTGATGTGTACCGGAGGATGCGGCGCTGTATATCAGACAACCACCAACCCGATAATAGCCACCGGCGACGGCGAGGCTATGGTATATAGAGCAAAAGGCACAGTGAAGGATATGGAGTTCGTGCAGTTCCACCCGACAGCGCTCTATCACCCGGGCGAGACTCACCCGGCATTCCTCATAACCGAGGCCATGCGCGGATACGGCGGAATACTCAGACTGCCTGACGGAACATCGTTCATGGAGAAATATGACAAGCGTCTGTCACTGGCTCCGCGTGACATCGTGGCAAGAGCCATCGACAAGGAGATGAAGATACACGGAATAGACCATGTGTGCCTCGACGTTACGCACAAGAACGCTGAGGAGACGAAGCGCCACTTCCCGAACATATACATGAAGTGTAAGTCGATAGGCATCGACATAACGACCGACTACATACCGGTGCGTCCGGCTGCCCACTACATGTGTGGCGGTATAAAGGTGGACCTGAACGGACAGTCGAGCATAGACAGACTGTACGCCATAGGCGAGTGCTCGTGCACAGGACTGCACGGAGGCAACCGTCTGGCAAGCAACTCACTCATAGAGGCTGTGGTATATGCCGACGCTGCGGCGCGCCACTCACTGGCTCATGTAGATGAATATGACTTCAACGACAAGGTGCCTGAATGGAACGACGAGGGCACAATGACCAACGAGGAGAAGGTGCTCATAACACAGAGCGTGAAGGAAGTGGGCGAGATAATGAGCAACTACGTGGGAATCGTGCGCAGCGACCTGCGACTCAAGAGAGCGTGGGACCGTCTTGACCTGCTCTACGAGGAGACCGAGGCTCTGTTCAAACGTGTAAAGGCGAGCCGCGACATCTGCGAGCTGCGCAACATGATAAACGTGGGCTACCTCATAACACGCCAGGCCATAGAGCGCAAGGAGTGCCGCGGACTGCACTTCACCACCGACTATCCGCTCCATGCTTACGACAAGAAATAAACTGAATACACTTTTATAGATATAAAAAGGAAAACCGGACACGCTGTTTTAGACGTGTCCGGTTTTCCTTTTTTCGTATATACTGCCGTACGAATACGACTTATGAATAACCTGTTCGGATATATATTTCATGACCGATGAGCACGCACTCCGGAACGGATAAACCCGGCCGGCAAAACCGATACAGCCTGTCCACAAGACCATCGGCGGCTCACGCTTTATCTGGTGAGCGAGAATTTTAGGCTCAGTCCGAAATCCTGCGTGGTCGTAGGATAACTGCTGCTGGCAAGGAGAGGAGTGTTTGTCTGGCAGTCGTAGTAGAAACTCATCGACACGAGCTTCGACAACGTGTACTCAGCAGAGAACGACAGCTTGAACGCACTGTTGCCACTGCTTGCCGCACTGGTCATCGACGCGATGTCGCGACTTATGGACGCCTGCTTGCGCAGACTCACATCGAGACGCAGACGCAGGTCGTTGTTGACGCTCGAAGTGGAGCGTGTGGCAGCCTGTGTGGTGTTATTCTGTTTGTCATCATCCTTCTTTCCCTTGTTCTTCACCAGTCGGTGGTTGCGTCCTCCAAAGAGTTTGAAGTTGTTGATGGTATAACCCATGCCGAGCACCCAGTCGTGGCTGGTGGCCTCGTTTATCTGCACGCTGGTCATACTGAGGCTGAGCACGCGTGTGGTGCGATACTCCAGCTTGGCTGTGAGGTTGTTGTCAAACGTGAGGTCTATACCTATCAATGGCGAGAACGACTCGTTGATGCTCACCGTTGAGACGTTATACATAGAGCTTGGAATCGGGTTTCCGCTGGTGGCATCGGTCACAAAGCCGAGGCCGTTCATGTATTCCATGAAGGTGCTGTACGAACTGTATGAGCCGACTGCGTATATGCTCTTGTATGCGTGGTTTATGTTGACGCTCTTGAACACGTCGCGGAACCACGGCAGACGGGTGAGTCCGCTGTAGCGCACCGACCAGTTAGGCAACAGACGGGCAAGCGACGGGAATATGCTGAGCGACGATCCACCCATGCTTGTGTAGGCAGACAGGAAGGCGGGAATCATCACATCTGAACTGTATTTGTTCACTCCACCGTTGGCTGGGTCGAATTTTTTGCCGGCGAATGCAGTTCCCTCGGGATATACAGCGTTGACATAGCGGGCCTCAACACGCTGACGGAAGCCGTCGAGCGACTTGCAGAACTTCTCGAATGTGGCCGAGTAGTAGCCGTTGCCTGCGTTACCCGATCCCTCGAACGCGCTTCCCAGCGACAGCGTCGTCATTGAGAACGTACCGCTCTGTGTGGTAGGATTGCCCTCATACATATATTGTATGCTCTTGGCTGTGGTCATGGTGCGGCTTGCGTTGAGGTCTATCTTGAAGTTCTTTATCGGTTCGAGCGTTGCGCGGAGCTGCAGGTCCTCGGTCTTGTTTGTAGTGGCCGGGGTGGCGACAGAGTCGTTCATGAGCAGCCATCCGTTCTCACGCGCTTTCTCGATGTAGGAGTCGCCTATCACGCCGAACGCGAAATCGAGACCCGGCGACATGGCACCGACACTGCGTGTCTGACCGAACGCGTCGCCAATGGTAGGCATGAAGCCCGGCAACGACATCGAATACTGGTTGCGGTAGGATATTCCTACGCTGCGCACCATCATCATAACGCGCGCCACACCCTGCATTGTGCGATACCATCCTTTGTCCTCTAACGGTTCCTTTGCCGTAACAGTGACCTTTATCTTCATCGCGGAATCAACCTTGTTGGTGATTCTTATGTTGTTGTCGTCTATGCGTTTGTACTTCAGTTTGAACGCCTTGCCATCGGATGTCTTTGCCGACACGATGATGCGCTTCGACTTCTTGCCGTGAGTAAGTTTCACAACGGTGTCAGGCTTCAGCTCAACCTCGCCCTCAAAACTGCGTTTGTTCTTCGGCAGTTTGCTGGTTAGCTGGGCAGCCTTGCCGTCCTTGTCTTTGGCGTTCTTGTCGTTTTGGTTCTTCTTATTCTTGTCGGCATTATTCCGGTTCAGCCTGTTTCGCACGTTCGAAGTGTTTCTGGCGGGCTCTTTATTAAACCTCTCGTTGGCCTTCTTCAGGAAAGGAATATGGTTGTATAGCTTCTCCAGATTGAACGTACCGTTGACGTTGAGCGTACGGTTGTTCGATATGGTATTGCCGAGCGACGTTCCGTCCTCAAGCTCAGTGCCTCTTACCCAGTTGTATGTAGCGTTGTAGCTGGCGTCGGAGTTCACCCAGTCGAATATAGGAACGAGATTGAGCGGCAACTGATACGACATTGTGAACGTCTGGTTATAGTCGAGCGGAGTTCCGAGATTCTTGATACTTGTCCACACCGAGTCCTTCCACGCTGCGTAACGGTCGGGATACAGATCCTTGTTCACCGGAGTGTAAGGTTCCTCTATCTCGGCATGCGTCGCACTTTGGAAGTTCATGTGCAGATTCTTCGTGAGGTCCCAGCGCAACGAGAAGTCCCTGTTCCAAAGGAACTGCTGGCTGAACGTGACTGGCAGTTCGGAGTTTTCCATGCTCTCCATGTCGCGTTCCTGAAGCTCATAGTAGCTGCGCGTTATCTCCGTATTGAATCCTACGTTCTGCGGCAACCAGTTCAGACCGAATCGACGGAGAATGTCCAGCCACTTGCTCTTGTTCTTCAGCTTCTTGAATGGTTCGAATGCCTTATAGACAGGTGTCCACGAATAGTTCAGCGCACCGCGCCAGTTGTCTTCCGTCTCATACACCGTCGTCTCACCACTTGAGAAGTTATGGCTGTGACTATAGGTCAGAGAGAAGTTCGCCGGGTCGTAAGGCATTGGGTGACGCTTGTTCTGTATGCCCACTCTCACGTTGGAAAGAGAGAAGTTGGTGCTCGTTGTCTTTGTCACGGCGATGCTTTCCACCGAGTCGCGCTCGTGCTCGTTGAGAGACTCGAGAGCGTCGTCGAGCTCCATATCAGTATCGAGAGGATTGTATCTTGGGCGTGTAAACTCCTTCGTCATTGAGTAATACAGAGGCGCACTGACCTTTGCTTTCTCCGGGAAAAACTTGCCGAGCTCTATGTTGGCGGTGATGCTGTAGGTCTTGTAATCGTCGGTCGAGCGCTGTGCCACACCGTCTTCAAGTCCACCGAAACCATCACTTATGTAGCGTCCCTGCACATTCACCGAACCGAGATCGGACAACTGGACATTCAGGTTGCCCTGTGCCGCCCAACCGCCTTCGTTGTTATATTCGCGCAAACGGAGCTCATTGACCCATATCTCACCGCTCTTCACCTCACCGGAATTGTTACGAATACCTATTATCATGGTCTTAACCTCACCCAGTGTAGGGTTACCCATGACGCTGATTTTGTTCGCCGGCTTGTCCTCATCGTATGCCGAATACACCCGATTATATGATGCCCTGCCCTCCGACTTGGCCTTGTTGCGCGCCTTCTTCAACGCGGTGAACACGCTGAGCGGAATGTCAAGCATATTATCTTCAGGCCAAACCGCCTCACAATCAGCACGCGAATACTTGTCGTAATCGTTGCGGTTAGGAGTCAGTTTCAAAGGTATCTCATACTCATAATAATTGCTCTTGTAGTCGCTTCCGAGGCGGATGAACACTGCCAACTGGTCGTCCTGAAGATTGGTCGTGTTCGGATCCATCATGTTGGCGTGCACAAACATCTGCAGACGCTTGTATTGACGGAGGTCCAACGTGGTATTCTTATACACAGCTTTCGACTCACCGCTGGCCAGGTCGGTCACGGTCATGGCAAGTGCCTGCTCGTTGTCCTCCACAAGCTGCGGCTGTGTCGGGTCCTGACCACGCCTTATTCCAGGAGGAAGCACGTAGTTCACAGGTGTCTTGTCGTTGTTCTCCTCAATGTTTACGGCACTTACTGTCAGCTTGCCCTGCTGCGCCGCCGAGTTGTCGAGGTTCTGATCGTAAACTCGCCATTCGCCACGAACAAGGTCGAGAGAGCCGAATCGCAGGATGATAGGATGCTTGAAGCCGGTCATGAACATACGCATGAAACGTATGCTGGTGAAATCTGATATCGAGCCGACGCGTTCCTCATAGTCTGTCAGCGGTATTCTGAACAGATACCACGTAACATCCTCCGTATTGCCATTACGCAGTTTCGGCGACGCCACGCGCTTGTCCACAATGAAGTTGCGGCCCACCACGAGGTCTTCGGGCCTTATTGATACATGATACTGGAAGTATTTCTCATACTCGTTGAGCGTATAGTCCTGGTTGATATCCTCAACATCAGGCATCGTCTTGTAGGATGTGTCGTAGCTTTCGTCGCGCGACTCACTGTCGGGAGAGTTGCCCTGAGGATTGTTTATGTACTTGTAACGGCGCAGGATAGATGCTTCCATCTGGTCGTAATCGCGGCCACGGAAGTAGTGGTAATCGTCGTTAGCCGGGTCGTTCCATATAGAATCGAACACGACGGGATTCACCTTGCCCTGTATCGAAGTGAGAAACTCCTGATAAGCTTCAAAGTTACGTTCCTCCTCATCATTGAGACCATTGAATCCGACGTCTTGAAGCGCACGGGCACCGGATGTTGTCGCAAAGGCATAAGTGACCGTTGCCTGTGTCGGAACCTTACCCCACTGTGTGGTGATGTAACTGTTTGAGCCGTCAACAGGCATTCCGCTTTCGTAGAATTTCTTGCCGTCACGGAGGATATCCTCACTCACCTCGCCGAGGTTGATGTAGAAATCACCACCGTAATCAGATGCCGTGCCGTCGCGCGAAGTATATATGAACGGATCGAGCATCCAGAACTCAATGTACTCCACGTTGGCCGTCTCGAAGTCGTTTGTATCGAGTTTACGCATCATACCGCCCCAGTGCTGCGTCGGATTGTTCAGTGTTCCGTCGTAGTTGAGGTCAGGATTGAAGTTGTAAGGACCACGTTCGTTCGGATAATAAGCCAGGTTGAGAATGCTCAACGTGGAAGTCGCGCCGCTGTATGAGTTTTGGTCACGGTTAGGATAAAGCTCTCTGACAGGCACTTCACGCACATAATGGTTGGACAGCTGCTCCAAATCGCCCTTTATATGGCTTGGAGTAAGCGACGAACTGCGCCTTGTGAACAGCGGGTCTATGGTGTACCATGCCAGAAGCGAGCGGTTATATCCACTTCTCAAGGTAGTTTTGTCGCTGTATTCAGGGAACATCGTCGGCACGCTCGATATGATCCACGATGTCGGAGTGCTCACGTCTATGGCACTCTTCGTATTCTCGAAGTCGTCGAGATAGGACGCGTTGTCCTGCGTACCGCTGCTTTGTCCGGCAATGAGTTGTGCGAACTCACCCGTGAAAGAGATGTTTGAAGGCTGTGTGAGTTGCAGGAACGGAATCTTGTCGAGCAGGTTTGTCAGCCACTGACTCTCTTTCTTCCAGTTCACGTTAAATCCCCATATAGTGTTGTTCAGCGGTTCCGATCCCATCGCCACCTTCGTTGTGAGCGCCTGTTCGGACAGATGCTGGAGCGTACCGCTTATCTGGAAGTCCTTGGAGAAGTCGTATTCCCAGTTCACACCGAACATTGTCTTGCGCTGCTGGGCATACTCCGTGTTGCTCTCGAGCGATACATTGACAGACGTTCCGGCGTCTATGATACTCTGATTGAGAATGGTCACCTCACCGAGATTGTAATCCACGGTATAGTCGGAGCCTTCGGTCAGCACCACTCCACCGGCCGTCACGACGACAGAACCCTGCGGAATGTTCACCGCTCCGAGCGATATGACATTGGCAAGCGTACCGCGGAACTGTCCCGTAAGCATATACTTGTTCTTCTCGGCTATCTGTTTCGCGACGGTCTTTGTAGAATCATACAACTCGGTGAAGGCATATTTGGACGCCTGCGCAGCCGGCACGCCCTTACCGACAAGATAATTATACATATAGCTTCCGAACGGTTCGGTCTTCGGGAAGAACACACGGCCGTCGCTGACTGTATATCCGTCCACATAGTCGAAGTATCCGTTAGGATTCGTCTTCATATTGTTGTCAAGACGGTCGGCACCGAGAACCTTTATAAGAGTCTGGTCCTTAACCTGCGGTTCGGGTATATAACTCAGATAGACTCCGGTTGTGTCGCTCTGGAACTTGACGTCGAGACGGAACTTGTCCTTCTCAACCGACGATGCAAGATAATATACATTCTTCATCATCAGGTCCCAGTTGCCCTGCTGCGGGTTGTTGCTGGTGTTCTTCAACGACTTCACGAAGAGCGCCTGATTGACGTCGGTTACATCCGACGCGAACTCACCCACCTGATAGGTCACGCCTCCATAAGTATATTCATAAGCCACGGCGAGCACCTGATCGGTCTGAAGCGTGGTCTTGAGCGAAATATATCCAAGCGCGGAATTAACCGTATATTCAGACGAATTGAGCAGTCTCGCGCTCTCAAGTTTCTCATAGTCGGTGCCGCCCACAAATCCCGAGATGCCGTCGAGCACCGTTGAAGTCTGATCAATGTCGCGCGCCGCAGCATACTGATTGACCATCGACGAATACTCCGAGTTGGCATTGTTAGACGGAACATTCTGTCCCATCGGCGCCCACAGCGGATTGGATATCTTCGAGTTCTCACCGAGGTCGGTCAGTGCGATGATGTTTCGGGTGTTGGTGGTCGTTCCCGTCTTGTTGGTAACCCATATTTCCACACGGTTGATGTTGATGCCCGTAGCCACAGTAGGCAGAGTCTGCATGCCGGCGTCATACTTGTCGCGGAAATACTGAGAGAGGAAGAAGTGGCGGTTTTCCTCATAGTTGGCCACGTCCATCTCGAAAGGCGTGAGCTGTGCGCCGCCCTTCGACGACACACTTGTGGTTGACGACTTCTTCTGCGAGCCCACAAGCTGCAGCTTGAGCTTGCCGAACTGCAGGTCGGTGCGTATTCCGAAGAGCGACGAAGCACCCTTAACGAGCGACGAGTTTGACGGGAACGAGATGTTACCGGCCTCAACCAGTTTTATGATTTCGTCTTCCTTACCGTCATACTTCAACTTCAGGTTCTGCGAGTCGAAGTCGAATGTGGCGTCGGTATTGTAGTTAAGGTTCATGTTAACCTTATCGCCCACCTTACCGTTCACGTTAAGATTTATCTTCTCATCGAAGTCTATTGTGGTGGTCTTACGATTGCGTATAGGCAGTGAAGGGTTGTCGATGCTCTTCAGCGTAGCGCCGAACTTCAGCTCGGCCGAACCCTGTGTCTTTATGCGCACGCCTCCGGGGCCGAATATCTTTTCTGCCGGTCCGAGGTCGAAGTGCATATCCGTGAAATCGAACTTCTCCTTACCCTTAGCCTCATAAATCTCGCTGTTCTTCTCGCGGAAGTATCTCTGCATCGCCTTCTTCTCACTCCACTTGCGATATTCCTCCGGAGTCATGTATATCGGCGTATTGAGATAGGAGTCGCTCATCTTCGAACCGATGACGTAAAGGTCGAGCGAGTCGTTATATTCCACCTCCTGCTTCAGGTTATCGGGGCGTTTCAGGTCGGCCGCATTCTGGTCGAGGTCCTCCACGGTGATGGGCAACGTGCGCTGGATTTTCCATCTGGCGTTGAGCAGCGAGTCGGGAATTGAGTCGTCGTTCTCTATTATCGGCTGCGCCTTTATGGTCATTGTGTCCTTCTTCTCGGTCTGTTGCGCAGGCTGACGGTTGTTCCTCCTTCGCGGATTCTGGTCCTGATGATAAGGCACGGAAAGAGCATAGCTTGCCAGACTGACGGCAAACAATGCGATGAAAAGTCCGTATATGATTTTTCTTATCTTCACTTTATCTGTTTCAAGGCCAACTTAACGACTTGCTCCACGGGCATGTCCGGATTTTCCTCCATTATAGATACAACCACCTTAGCCGACGGCGCGGGTGAGAATCCGAGCATGGTGAGTGCCGAGACAGCCTCGTCTCTCACCTCCACGTTCACCACTGCGCTTGCCACGTCGCCCTTTTCCTCGGTAGCCATACCGAGCGACAGAATCTTGTCTCTCAGGTCCACGATTATTCTCTGCGCCGTTTTCAGACCGATGCCCTTCACGCTTTTTATGAGTCTCTCGTTGCCTGTTGATATGGCGGAGCTCAGTTCGGCGGGCGACATTGTGGAAAGTATCATGCGCGCGGTGTTTACTCCCACACCCGACACGGTGATGAGCAGCCTGTAAACCTCGCGTTCCTGCTTCGAAGCGAAGCCGTAAAACGTGAACGAATCGTCGCGTCCGCCTGTCACGAGAGCCTCGTGAACATAGAGTTTGACATCGTGTTTGCCCTGGATGGCCGTAAATGTATTGAGCGAAATATTGAGCGCATAGCCCACACCTGCCGCCTCAACCACCGCCATGGCGGGTGTAAGATCGGTCAGTTCGCCTTTTATGTATTCTATCATCGACTTATACTTATGTTACACCTCTTTCTTGTCCGTCACCCGGTGTGATGTGACCTTTATGCGGAAAATGCCGTGCGGAGCGCACAAGAAAACACATTTATTCAATTATATTAACGCCCGCGGCGCCGTTTTATTGTCATGTATGTATATAAAATGCAGTTTTAACATATCGTCATCCGCCTTATTATCCGCTGTCACCACAGACAGACGCATTAACAGTAAGACGTATGGAACACGAGAAAAACATATCCGTCCCGACAGCCGGTGAGCGTGTCGGGACGGATATATGATGATAATCAGAGGGTTGCGGCACACGGTATGCTACGCCGCAACCACACTGCGATAATCTGTAACTATGATCAGATGAAGAGATTTACGCCGGCGTTGTCGGCACGTTCCATGTATGTCGCCACACCGCCCACGGTCACTCCGTCGATGAGTTCCTCACGGCTGATGCCCATCATGTCCATGGTCATCTGGCAGGCAATCAGTTCCACGCCGTTGTCAATGGCCTGCTGCATGAGTTCCTCGAGCTGCGATATGTTCTTCTTGCGCATGATGTGGCGCATCAGACGGTCGCCTATGCCCAGCATGCTCAGCTTAGAGAGATGCAGTTTTGTTGAGTCCGACGGCAACATCCACGCGAACATGCGCGAGAAGAAGTCCTTCGCCACGCTCGGTTTGTTGCGTTTCTTTATTACGTTCAGGCCCCAGAAGGTGAAGAATATGGTCACCTTGCCGCCTGTGGCTGCCGCTCCGTTGGCCAGCACGAATGTGGCAAGCGCGCGGTCGAGATTGTCGCTGAACATGATGAGCGTCTTGTCGCGGCGTGCTCCCTGTGCCGGTGTCTCAGGCGCGGGGCATGCCTCCTGCTTCTGTATCACGACGGTGTGGTAGCCGTTGGCCGACTCTTTAGAGATGAAGCGGTTGCCCGTAGAGCGACACCACGACTCGGCATCGCGCGAGAATCCCGGGTCGGTGGCCTTCACCTCTATCATCTGTCCCGGGCGCATACCGTCAACAGCCATCTTCAGACGCATTATCGGACCGGGACATTGCAGGCCGCAGGCGTCGAGTTCAACCATGTTGCCGCAGTTCTCCGGACGCGATGTGTCACACGTGCAAGGCTGTTCGGCCACCGACTCCACCTTCTGTGTGGCAAGCGCATAGTTCTTGTATCCGCCTGAGAGATTCCGCACATGCTTGTAGCCACGGCCGAGAAGAATCTGCTGTGCCAGATAGCCACGCAGTCCGACAGCGCAGAACACCACGATGTCGTCTTCCTTGCCGAGCTCGCCGAGACGTCCGCGCAGGTCGTCGAGCGGTATGTTCACGGCTCCGTCTATGGTGCCGAGAGCATACTCCGAAGGCGTGCGCACATCCACTATACGCACCTTCGCCCTGTCGAGAGAGGCAATCTCGCGCCATGTCACTATGGGCATCACCTTGTCCAACGTGTTGCATGCCACGTAGCCGGCTATCGCCACAGGGTCTTTTGCCGAGGCGAACGGCGGAGCATAAGCCTGCTCGGTCTTCACGAGGTCGCGCACGGTGCCGCCCATCTTTATGAGCATAGCTATCTCGTCTATGCGTTTGTCCACGCCTTCTACGCCCACACACTGCGCGCCGTATATGCGTCCGGTGTCGGGAGCGAAGGTTAGTTTCAGCGTGAGATTGAACGCTCCGGGATAGTAACCGGCGTGCGACGACGATGTAGTGACCGACGTCAGATATGGCACACCCATGCGTTTGAGGTGCTTGGCAGCCAGTCCGGTGGCGCCTACCGTTATGTCGAACACCTTGGCAATGGACGTTCCGATGGCGCCCTCATACTCCTCGCGGTTGCCGAACACCATGTTGTCGGCAGCTATGCGTGCCTGACGGTTTGCCGGTCCGGCCAGATAGTTGAGCCACGGTCCGCCTGCCACGGGATGCTCAAACTCTATTGCGTCGCCCACGGCATAGACGTCAGTCGCCGAGGTCTGCAGATATTTGTTCACCTTTATGCCGCGTCCGCCAAGCTCTATGCCTGCCTCCTTGGCCAGCGAGGTGGAAGGACGCACGCCGATGGACAGCAGCACGAGGTCGGCCATGAGCGTCTCGCCAGTGTTGAGGAACACTTTGATGCGGCCTTCTTCCTGCGCGAACTTCTCGACACCCTTGCCCAGCAACAGTCCCACGCCCTTGTCCATGAGATGACGGTGCACGTGTGAGGCGATGGAGAAATCTACCGGAGCCATCACCTGGTCGGCCATCTCGACTATCGACACCGCAGCGCCGGCATGATGAAGGTTCTCTGCCATCTCCAGACCAATGAAACCGCCGCCCACAACCACGGCGTGTCTCACACGGTGGGTGGTGAGATACTGGTGTATGCGGTCGGTGTCGTCCACGTTGCGCAGGGTGAATATGCCTTCGGTGTCGATGCCCTCGAGTGGCGGACGCACCGGTTCGGCGCCCGGCGAGAGCAGCAGACGGTCGTAGGTCTCGGTGTATGTGGTGCCGTCGGCGCGCCTTATGCTCACCTCATGCTTGGCAGTGTTGATGGCCAATGCCTCGTTCTGCGTGCGCACGTCTACGTTGAAACGGCGCGAGAAAGCCTCCGGCGTCTGCACGAACAGCTTGTCACGGCTCTTTATGACTCCACCTATATAATAAGGAAGACCGCAGTTTGCATACGATATATATTTACCCTTGTCGATCAGAACTATCTCCGCGTTCTCGTCGGCTCGTCTTATGCGTGCCGCCGCGGTTGCTCCGCCGGCGACTCCACCAATGATGATATGTTTCATAGGAATAAAAAAAATTAATGCCGTAAAGTTAGCATTTTATTCCATTACAACAAAGAACAGAAGCGCAAATGTTTCATCGCCTATCGACATAAAGTGACGAGCTCGCCGACACAATCTCAATTTCACTCACCCTACAAATTCCTCACGTGTTTTCACTCACGCCCGTTCCCGGCGTTTCCAAGGAACATCCGCGGGACGGACTTACAATTTTTCTTGATTTTATTTTGCAAAATATTATCGTAAAAGAGGTGTAAACGAATATTAAAACCGACATGATAAAGGACATTTGGTATAATACCACATTTTGATATACCCCATAACATAATCCGAAATTATTAGTTCCGCATTCTGACATTGCCCGTTTCGCAGTACGATAAAGCCCATTTCTGGGTGCGACATGGTGATTTTTGCAATGCGAGGAAATCTCCATTGAGCTTAAATCATTGACATTAAATATATTATAAAAGCCTCTTATATTTCGCGCATTTGCGCCCGAAGGAAAGTCTGATTGCAAATACTCGCTTATTTTTCGGGGTATATCAGGAAACCGAGGCGTAAAAATCAAAAACCGCTTACAATCTGAAAGTAGTACATTTCGCTTCATTTCAACATAATAATTATTCTTATCCCGATGAGAGCATGAAGGTTTTACTCAAAAATAAGGCAACAGCAGTGGAATATATGAATACTAAATTCTCACATTTGAGTTGTTTGTGTTATGAACCGTCAAAATTGATGTGAAAAACTTGTTGGATGAATAAGGAATCACGAGTATGACTATAAAGTAAAATACATTTTCTAAAAACTACAAATTGTATGTTCTAATTATAAAAGAGCATTATCAAACTCATTTTGGTTCTATGATAATGCTCTTATTAATAGAATTACGATGACTAAGTTTTTGTTTATAAGTTCGCCCTTATGAAATTTAGCTTTTTGTTCATCACCGTGTATTGAAAGAAGACTGTTGAAGGGATATTCGTATTAATCAACTTGATGGTAGAGTGGTTCGTGCCCTCTCATGCGGTGTGTCTCTGAATGACATGTTCTGTCTGACCTTCACTAACAGGCCGGACAGTGGAATCTATTTGCCGCTTTTCGAGTAAGAGCGGTAGTTCCTATACAAGTTGAAGATGCTAATAACCTCCATTACAGCAAAAAATACCTTCGTCCAAATAGTTGAGCTATTTAGAATGCTAATTGCTAAAAAATATATCCATAATAATATTGCGAATACATCAAGTAGCAAGATTAAGGTGTAATACCTTCTATTTTTGTTCATCTTTTATTTCTTGTTTACTATTCCAGAATTCAAAACTAGATGCAGCAACACTAAGAGATCTGTATATATTATCCTTTTCTTCGTTTGATAGTTCAGAAATCTTTTGAACAGCATCTGGGTATTTGTTAATAATAAATTCCATATCTTCTGCTCTATCTGAATATGTTTCCAAAATACTTGCAAATAGATTCATCAGCAGAGAAGAAATGTCTTTATTTGTATTTTGTGGTATTTCCCCATTTATAATACAATTACTCAAATTATTTGTAACACTATTGTCACACGTGCAAGGCTGTTCGGCCACCTACTCCACCTATTTAATAAGGAAGACCGTAGTTCGCATACGATATATATTTACCTTTGTCGATCAGAACTATCTCCGCGTTCTCGTCGGCTCGTCTTATGCGTGCCGCCACGGTTGTCCGCCGGCGACTCCGCCAATGATGATATGTTTCATAGGAATAAAAAAATTTATGCCGTAAAGTTAGTATTTTATTCCGGTAAAACAAAGAACAGAAGCGCAAATGTTTCATCGCCTATCGACATAAAGTGACGAGCTCGCCGACACAATCTCAATTTCACTCACCCTACAAATTCCTCACGTGTTTTCACTCACGCCCGTTCCCGGCGTTTCCAAGGAACATCCGCGGGACGGACTTACGATTTTTCTTGATTTTATTTTGACAAAATATTTTCGCAAAAGAGATGTAAACGAATGTTAAAACCAACATGATAAAGGACATTTAGTATAATACCACATTCTGATATACCCCATAACATAGTCCGAAATTATTAGTTCCACTTTCTAATATTGCCTGTTTCGCAGTACGATAAAGCCCATTTCAGGGTGCGATATGGTGCTTTTCGGACTACAATATAGGCCATTTCGCAAGCCGAAATGGTGCTTTTTGCAATGCGAAGAAATACGCCTCGAACATAAATCATTGATATTCAATATATTATAATAACCTCTTATATTTCGCGTATTTGCGCCCGAAGGAAACTTTGTTCGCAAATACGCGCTTATTTTTCGGGGTATATCGGGAAACTGAGGCGGAAAAATCAAAATTCGGTTACAATTTGAAAGCAGTATATATCACTTTAATTTAACAGGATAAAATAACGCTGATAGGAAGGGAAAATAATATGAAAGTAGCCCATATTGTTTCTTTTCTAAATAATAAAATACCTCTGATATATTGGAATATTAATATGAAATTAGCCCATATCGTTTTATTCCGGCATAATAAAATAACGCAGGCGAGGGAGTGGAATTGATTTGAAAGTGGTACATATCGTATCCTTCCGACAAAAAAGAACGATAAGGACTGTAAATGAAATCAATTTGAAAGTAGCACATATAGTTTCCTTTAAGCATAAGAAAACAGCACAGCTTTAATATTGAAGCCTCTGTTTTTTATTAATATCAACATATTATGATTTTCTACCGAACAATTAATCTTGAATTATGAACATATAAATATAAAACCCGCTACGATAAAATTATTATCCATACATAAACATATTATGAAACGCTATCCCGTCACCGCATCCGCCAACACCGCAAACAAGCACATCATAAAGCCGGATAATGCCTTGACGAAATACCTGATGCACACCAGCCGGAAAACTCACGCAGGGCAAAAGAAGACATAAACAAACTAAAAAAATATTTTATGCTTCCTGCCTTATTCAATATTTTTGTAACTTTGCGATATGAAATACGGCGTCGGCCGCAGGCTCCCGGAGAGGAGCGACAATGAAGGGAACAAACTTAATCTATCAAAAAAACAACCAATAAACATAACACAACAATGAAGAAAATAAGAGCAGCCGTAGTGGGATACGGCAATATCGGACACTACACAGTACAGGCCCTCGAGGCTGCACCCGACTTTGAAATAGCAGGAATAGTGCGCCGTCACGGTGCGGAAAACAAGCCGGCAGAGCTCGCCGACTACGATGTAGTGAAGGACATCAGCGAACTGAAGGACGTGGATGTGGCCATACTCGCCACCCCGACACGCAGCTGTGAGGAATACGCAAAGAAAATACTGGCCATGGGCATCAACACCGTGGACAGCTTCGACATACATACTTCAATACTCGACTACCGCAACGCGCTCATGCCTATATGCAAGGAGCACGGCACAGTGGCTGTGATAGCAGCCGGATGGGACCCGGGTTCGGACTCTGTAGTGCGCACCCTGATGCAGAGCCTCGCACCTAAAGGACTGAGCTACACCAACTTCGGACCGGGCATGTCGATGGGTCACAGCGTGTGTGTGAGAAGTAAGGAGGGCGTGAAAAACGCTCTGTCGATGACCATACCGAAGGGCGAGGGACTGCACCGCCGCATGGTTTACGTGGAGCTGGAGGACGGAGCAAGCCTCGAAGAGGTGACAAAGGCCATCAAGGCTGACCCGTACTTCGCAAACGACGAGACTCACGTGTTCGCCGTACCGTCGGTTGACGAGGTGCGCGACATGGGCCACGGAGTGAACCTCGTGCGCAAGGGTGTGAGCGGAAAGACACAGAACCAGCGCATGGAATTCAACATGAGCATAAACAATCCGGCACTCACCGGACAGGTGCTCGTGAACGTAGCGCGCGCGTCAATGCGCCAGCAGCCGGCATGCTACACCATGATTGAGATTCCGGTGATAGACATGCTCGCCGGCGACCGTGAGGAACTCATCTCTCATCTCGTGTAATCATATATCCGGAATAAGACGAGCCGGCGGGCGGACAGTGAGGATGCTGCCGCTTGCCGGCTTTTTATTATCACATGGCGACGGCAGGGGCGCAGGCTGCTAAAACATGTTTTGCAATCCGCATATTGCGGTGTAACGTAATTGTAACACTATTGCAACAGATGTGAATAGTCTTATCAATAATTTTGCAGAAAACAAAAAGCCAACATGGAAAGTAAGAAAAGAATTCTTGTTGTGGATGACGAGCAGGACCTGCTCGAAATTCTGAAATTCAATCTCGAGACCGAAGGTTATGAAGTATCTACCGCATGCTCGGCAGAAGAGGCGCTCACGCTCAACGTGGGAACATTCGACCTGCTGCTGCTCGACGTCATGATGGGCGGCATGTCGGGCTTTGCTATGGCAAAGAGACTGAAGACCGACCCTGCAACCGCAAACATTCCTATCATCTTCCTGACCGCACGCGACACTGAGAACGACACGGTAACGGGATTCAATCTCGGCGCCGACGACTATATATCAAAACCGTTCTCCATACGTGAGGTGCTAGTAAGGATACGCGCGGTGCTCAGACGTACAGCGTCGCCGTCCGAACAGCAGGCTCCGCAGGTGATACGCTATCAGGGCATCGAGATGAATCTGGGCAAGAAGACGGTGAGCATCGACGGCGAGGAAATACCGTTCACAAAGACCGAATTCGAACTTCTGCACCTCTTGCTTGAGGAACGCGGACGGGTGTTCTCGCGCCAGGAACTCATCGACCGCATCTGGCCGAAAGACGTGCTCGTGCTCGACCGTACCGTCGATGTGAACATAACACGACTGCGCAAGAAGATAGGAAGGTTCTCTAAATGCATCGTCACCAGACTGGGATTCGGCTACTACTTCGACGCATAGACAATAAAAAAGTAATGAAATGATATCACGGTGTATTCGGAACATAAGCGTAGGCAACAGGATTTACTTCAGCGTGCTGTCCGTATTCCTGCTTTTCGCCGTAGCGTTCATAGTGTTCCAGCAGGTGCGCGAGTATCAATATAAGATTGAGTCGCTCGACACAAGGTTGCAGGACTACAACGAACGCATGAGCGAATGGATGAACTACGCCGACAGCGTGAACGAGAACACTCTCAACAGATATGTGAGAAGTCACGGCTTCACGGGACTGAGAGTGACGCTGATTGAGAAAAACGGAAAGGTGGTTTACGACAGCAATCTGAACAACTACACTCATGTAATAAACCATTCCGACCGCCCCGAAGTGATAGACGCACTGAGAAAGGGACACAGCTCCACAATAGACAGAAGCAGCAGAACGGTGGAAGGCAACTTCTTCTACTCGGCTACATACTTCAAGGATAAGAACATCATCATACGGAGTGCCCTGCCCTACGACGACAATCTGTCGAAATCGCTGCGCGCCGACCAGCATTACATATGGTTCGCACTGTCGGCCATAATACTGCTCACCATCATTCTGTATCATTTCATCAGTCGCCTGGGAGCCAACATCACCAAGCTGAAGATATTCGCAAGCCGTGCCGACAATAACGAATCGCTCGATACGGAAGATCTGGTTGACTTTCCGGACGACGAACTGGGCGAGATTGCCGAACGGATAATAAAGATATACAAGCGTCTGCAAAGCACGCGCGAGGAACAGAACATACTGAAACGCCAGCTCACGCAGAACATAGCGCACGAGCTGAAGACGCCCGTGGCGAGCATACAGGGCTATCTGGAGACCATACTCAGCAATCCTGACATGGACGCCAAGGTGAAACAGCAGTTCATGGAGCGCAGCTACGCCCAGAGCCAGAGGCTCACATCGCTGCTGCACGACATATCGACGCTCAACAGAATGGACGACGCGCAGGAGCTGATAGACTTCTCCGAGGTGAACGTGTCGAACATAATAGGCGACATTGAGAGGGACACGTCGATGCAGCTGTCGGCAAAGGGCATGACTTTCGTCAAAGACGTGAAGCCGGACATTCTGATAGAAGGCAACTACAGCCTGGTTTACAGCATCTTCCGCAACCTTACCGACAACGCGATTGCATACGCAGGAGCAAACACAACGATAAATGTCAAGGCGACGGAGGAGGAAGACCGATGGCTGTTCACCTTCAGCGACAATGGCGTGGGAGTGTCTGCCGAACATCTGCCGAGGCTCTTCGAGCGCTTCTATCGCGTTGACAAAGGACGCAGCCGCAAGATGGGCGGCACGGGTCTGGGACTCGCCATCGTAAAGAACGCCGTACTGCTGCACGGCGGAACAATAAAGGCACACAACAATATGACCGGAGGTCTCTGCTTTGAATTTTCATTAAGGAAACACAGATAGTTCTCTTCCATTAAACTGTTGATTCGTTTCAGGCGAGCAGAATACGCAGTTACACGGTCTCAAACAAATGTAATAAAACATTGCGGGGCAGTACATCAATATCTGATGTCCTGCCCCGCATATTTTGTTTATAACCATCCCGTCATCTTCCCGACGTGTGGGTGACGAGCTCTATGTTGTCCGCACCGACACGCTTTGCAAGCCATTTCTTCATCTTATCGTGCTCGGCAGAACTGAGTCTCGCGCCTGCGTCAAGACCGACAACGGCCACCGGACGACGCACGGCGGTAGTGGAATCAGCCGGAACAGTGGCAGACAGCGACAGACTTACGTCGCGCACACCGGGGAACAGCGTCTTCATCTCGGCGGCAACAGCCGGAGCGAGGTCGTCATAACGCGTATATTCGTTCAGTCGGTTCTGCAAAGCGGAAGCCTTGAGAGCCTCTTCGCGCAACATGGCAGCATAATTGTTGCTCGTTGTACGCACGCTGGAAAGGCGGTTGTTGAGCAACATCACGGAATCAGACTGCGAGCCCTGTATCACCTGAAGCTTGTAATGGGCCATCTTGTAGTCGGACATCATGCCTTCGGCACTTCTTATCATGCTGTCGGAAATCTCACGTCCCACTGCCACGACGTGCAGAGTGAGGCTGTCCTTGTTCACATCGTAAGAGATGATGCGTGTGCCGTTGCTCTCCAAACGCTCCTTTACGAAACGGTTGACACTGTTCTTGAATATGCTCGAACGCACAATGTCGTAGGTCATCACCGCCGCCGGCACCATCGTGACAACCACGGCTATGATTATGTAACGCTTCACACGGGCATAATGTTCGTGGTCAAGAAACTGCTTCTCCTCAAACTTCATCATCCTGACACCCAGGTAAGTGGCAAGACTTATGAACACCGTGTTGATGAAGAACAGATAGAACGCGCCGAGGAAATAGTATATATTGCCCGTCGCAATGCCGAATCCGGCTGTACAGAGCGGTGGCATGAGGGCCGTGGCGATGGCCACTCCGGGAAGCACGTTGCCCTTACCCTTGCAGCTGAGTGCCACTATGCCTGCCGCACCTCCGCACAAAGCTATGAGCACATCGTACAGAGTGGGCGACGTGCGGGCAAGAAGTTCCGACTGCGCTTCGCTGAGAGGTGTCAGCAGAAAATACACAGTGGCAGTGACAACACTGATGAGTGTCGCGATGAGATAGTTCTTTACAGAACGCTTCAACAGCTCAAAGTCGTTTATGCCTACCGCAAGTCCCATTCCGATAATCGGTCCCATGAGCGGCGATATGAGCATCGCACCGATAATGACTGCCGTGGAATTGACATTCAAACCAAGCGAAGCGATGAATATCGCGAACACAAGTATCCAAAGGTTTGAACCATGAAACGACACGCCCTTGCGTATTGCGTCGATTGTGTCGGCCTCTTTCTCCCTGTCGAGCGACACGTTGAAATACTTTTTCAATGCCCCGACAGCGCGCAAAAAAGAGTTCTTTAAGCCGTCGCCGACAATCTTCTGTTCTTTTTCTTCCATATTGTTTTGTTTTAGTTTATTCCTTGTTTCATGTCATATCGATTAAAACATGATACCGATATTTACGATTTAATGTGTAACAATCACAAATTTAGCAAATATATCAATCCGATGCAACTTTTTAACGACATTGTTTCTCGTCCGCGACATATCATTTTTCGTATGCGGTCTATATTGCTCATGCCTGTAATATATGTCATTTTGCAACCGTGACATCATCATTTCGCACCTGTAATATCATCATTTTGTATCACATAAATAATCTTTCCACCACATAGAAACGCCTCAATAAATGCGGATAATGATCAAAAAGGGTGTGCCATAAAGACAATATGAAGAGGTTGATTTTGCCCTCTTGCGGATTTATATTATCTTTGCCGTATGCTTGTCAATTCACCACAACATGAACGAATGACGCAAAGCATAACCTTACTAAGCCCAAACAACAAACAAGGAAATTATGAAAATAGAACAGGCAAAGAAAGAACACGCACACGACATCGCGCTGCTCATAATGCAGGCAATGACAGATGAATGTTGCATGAACATGGTAGGACCGGGAAAAACGCTCGCCGACTTCGAGCAGGTGATGACCGATCTCGCATCATCAGAATGCTCACAATACAGCTACCGCAACACGCTCGTGGCACTGACCGACGACAACCGCGTGGCAGGAGCCATCGTGGCATACCGCGGTGAAGACCTTCACGCTCTGCGAAAAGCATTTCTGGACGCGGCGAAAGAAAGGCTCGGACGCAATCTCGACAACATTACCGACGAGACAGAAGCAGGCGAATACTATATAGACAGCGTGGCCGTGTATCCCGACTTCCGACGCATGGGCATTGCCTCGTCACTGCTACGTGCGGCAATAGAACGCGCCCACTCCAACGGTCTGCCTGCCGGCCTGCTCGTAGATAAGCAGAATCCCAATGCCGAGCGGTTGTACACGGCACTGGGATTCAGATATATCGACGACAAAATGTGGAGCGGGCATGAGATGAAACACATGCGCTGCTATTGCCCCGAATAGGTATTGAAGCTGACCGAAGCCGGCCTTCCGCCGGCGATGGTCTCAGCACTGATGTTCATATAAGTGGTGTTACGGCCGTTAAAACATTCTATCACAGCCTCACCATTCTCATCGGTGACGACGTCCGGATTCCAATACAGAGTGCGACGACGGTCGTCTATTCCATCATTAAGAACCGACTCGCTATATCGCGGAGAATAGAACTCGGCCGGAATACTGTATCCCTGTATTTCGGTCTTTCTTATTCCGTGGGTCGGTTTGTAGCTTTTGCCGGAGTTCCAACGGTCTGCCATCTGGAAGGCACACCGCACAAAGAGCGTACGAAGGCCCGCCTGGCTGACGGTATCCATCTTGAACTGCCCTGTATAAATGTCGCGCAGCTCATCCACATCCACCCTGAAATCCTTGTCGTTGAACTTATACGACATCATTCCCGTGTGGTCTATGTAGAGCATGGCAGTCTCAATCATGTCGATACATCCCACGAGATGCACCTGATCGATGTCCTTTCCGTTGGCACTGTACTTCAGTTCGTTCACACCATAAAGCGTTCCTTCGCGGTTTATCCTGTCGTTTATGGTGTGCATAAGATAGCCTATGTCATCGACGACAAACTTTCCGTTGTCGCGCATCTTGTCCACATACTGCCTTATGTTGTAGAATCCGAGAATGTCGCGCTCGAACTTCTCCGTATCCTGCAAGAGTCTTTTATTCTTATATTTTGCCTTGACAACCACCTCGCCGAGCTTCAGTATCTTCTCGTCTCCAGCAAGCGAGTCCTCGAAGGCGCTGATGTCAGTATCCAGTCTGGTCGTATCTATGGGCGTACTCCACATAGGATTGAGCTCATCATAGTCGAGTTGGCGGAGCGGTGGCTCAAAATTGCGATACAGACTGACGAGAGCGTTGCGGTTGTATTTCTTTCCGTCGCGCTTGGTCTGTATGAGTGCCTCCATCTTTCCGTAGAAATCGTCGAGCGGAATCATGAAGTTTCCGAGTGAGTCGGCCCGTGTCGAGCCCATGATAGTCACCGAATCGTTGTGCGCCATGACGGTTATTCCGATATTAGCCTGCGCCTTTCCATACCAGGAATCGATGTGTCCGTAGAGGTTGAGATTCGGTTCGGGCAGGTATTTCGGCGTCACCGGTTTCAGTCCGAAGCTCTCCTGCACGTCGTAACGGCGCCATCCGCGTATGAGCAGCAGGTTGTCGAGCATCTTGCGGCGTGCCACCGACCTGTCGGCGAAATAGAAACCCGGCTGGTGTATGTAGCCCTTCAGCTCGGAGGTGAGCAACAGATCGGTGCAGATGTTGTTGTCATACTGTATGTAGTCCATGTCTAATCCGTCTCTTACAGCGACAGATATGCGTGCGTTGCTCACCGGAGCGTTGGATGAGTCGGTGAGTTTCAGACGGCACACAGCCTTCTTGAACGGCGCGTAAAGGTCGTTGTCTGCCGACGCGCTCAGGCTGAGCGTGTCTTTAGGATAGACATAACAGAAACGATCGATGAGCGAAGCACCCGACGAATTGACCAGCGACAGGCGCACCACACCGCCGGGAAGGTCTGACGTGAGAATCCTTATGCGCTTGCTGTTTGCCTCTCCGAAATTCACCGGGACATAAGTGCACGGCGTAAGACCGGAAAAGAGGAACAGCGCAACGTCGCCACCCGCCATGCCGGCAGAGCGCGACACCGTCACGTCGAGCGACTCCTCGCGCACATTCACCATGATGCCGTAGCCCGCAGGCTGTGCATCCGGCAACTTGAACTTGCGTTTTTTGCCGTTGTAGGTCAGCTCCACCGACAGCGGTTTCTCGCCCGGTGTGTAAACGAAACTGCCCATTCCGTCGTGTATCGTGGCTATCGGCAATATGGGTTTGTCCTCATCCGACAACAGATAGCCCGTGACATCGACCCATCCGCTGTCCTCGCTCAGCGTCTCAAATCCTACAACAGACTGTATGCCCTGCACCAACTGACCGCCCTCGGGGAAGAATCTCACGTTGAGTTCCTTCAGGTCTTCCGTCGGTCTTTGCTTCATACTCTTGTCCATACGGTAGGTAGCGATGCTGCGGCTCTCCTCGTCGTTGTTTATACGTTTGCGGTAGATGGGCAGCGTACGCGAGAAATACTGCGGGTCGTCACCGAACGCAAGCATCCACTTTGTGTATGCCCTCACCTCGTAATATCCTGTAAAGAAAGTGTTCGACAGCGATATCTGTCCGTGCCCCTCACCGTTCTCGAGCTTCACTATCTGACGGTCCATCACGTTGCCGAGCTGATCGACAAACTCCACATACAGCGGTTTGCTTATCTTGCTTGGCATGTTGTCGGCAGGATTCACCACGTAGGCCTTATACCATATGGTGTCACCCTGATAATAACTCGTGTTGTCAAAATGCAGATAAACCTTCTCTCTCGGAAACGCCTGGGCATAAGCCTGGGCCTTGGCAAAATAATTGTCGAAGACCGTAGGCGTCTGGGCACGCGCTGCAAAGCCGCATGCCACAGCCAGGACAAGCATCATCAAACATTTTCTCATAGCGATACAAAACTTTTATTACATTTTCTCAGATCATACGTATAAGCCAGTAGGCCACCATTCCGGCCAGATAGCCCACAAGAGCCACCCACGAAATGTGTTTCAGATACCAGCCGAAGGTGATTTTCTCAAGTCCCATCACAACCACGCCGGCTGCCGAACCGATGATGAGCATTGAGCCGCCCACACCGGCGCAATAGGCCAACAGCTGCCAGAACAGTCCGTCAACAGCCATGTCGCCGGTCGGAGCAATGGGATACATACCCATACATCCTGCCACGAGCGGCACGTTATCGACAATGCTCGAGATTACTCCGATGGTACCCGTAACGAGGTAATGGTTGCCGCCCGACACGTTGTTAAGAGTGGTTCCGAGCGCTGTCAGCACTCCGATCTCGGAAAGACAGGCCACAGCCATGAGTATTCCGAGGAAGAAAAGGATGGTGGACATATCTATGCGCGACATGAGATGGCTCACGCGACGGGCCATAGTGTCGTCTTCGGAGGTCGAACGGTAGAAGAACTCGGTAACCATCCACAGCAGACCGAGCACGAGCAGTATGCCCATGAACGGCGGAAGATTGGTGAGATAGCGGAATATCGGCACGAAGATGAGTCCGCCCACACCGAGGAAGAACACGATGTGACGCTGGCGGCGAGTGAAAGTGCTCACGTTGGCCTCAGGCAGATTCTGCTCACTGGCGAGCTTGCCTTTGAGCGAGAACTGAAGGATGAACACCGGTATGAGCAGCGACACGACAGACGGCAGGAACAGTTCGGAGAGCACTCCGCCGGTGGTTATCATGCCCTTTATCCACAACATGATGGTCGTAACGTCGCCTATAGGCGAGAAGGTGCCTCCCGCGTTTGCCGCGATAATCACTATCGAGGCAAAGATCATGCGCTCCTTATTGTCGCGTATGAGCTTGCGCAGCACCATTATCATGACTATCGACGTCGTGAGATTGTCGAGTATGGCCGAGAGGAAGAACGTCATGAAGGCTATGCGCCACAGCAGTTTGCGCTTGCTGCGGGTCTTCATGATGTCGCGCACGAAGTTGAAACCGCCGTAGGTATCGACAACCTCGACAATGGTCATCGCACCCATGAGGAAGAAGAGGGTCTCGGCCGTATCGCCGAGGTGCATCTTAAGCGACTCACCCACCTGCGTGGCAAGTTCCTGCAACGAGCCTGCCGCTCCGGGCAATGCCTGCGACAGATACTGGCCGGGATCCATCATATAGAGCGTCCAGCACAACACACACATAAGCAACGCTATGGCTGCCTTATTCACTTTGGTGAAACTTTCGGCGGCTATGCATACATAGCCGATCACGAAAACAAATACTATCGTCAACGTAAGAGTTGTCATAGTCTGTAAAAAAATAATTGACTGTTTATGTTTTTTTCTATTAAATAATTTCTGCTTCCGTAGGTCTGATGTTGTCAGGCCGCACGCCGTCCCGTCGCCACAGGCTCATGGTCGTGGCTGCACCGTAAGGACAACGGGGCTAAGCCAAGAACAAAGATAATAAATAAAAAGCAAAACAGCCATAGCAACGGCATTTACATTGCAATAATATAACAAAATTGTAATGTCAGTAGTTGTCGAGTATCTGTTTCTGGCGTGCGCGCTCCTTTTTCGACACGCGCCGTTTGCTGCGGTCGAACAGACTTCCGAAATCGAAACTCCAACCGCTCTTCGGCACTTTTGGCAAAGCCTTTATCTCCGACTCAATGGATTTTTTGAGCGCTACCCTACCGTCAAACGGTGCCACGATCTCCACTCCCTGCAGCGTATTGATGTCGGGAATGAGGAATATGGTGTCGCGTCGCATCTCCACAGCGGTCATATTGCGTTTCATGTAGCCCTTGCGCATGATGGTGGCACCGCCGTAACTGCCGCCGAGCGAGAAATGTCCGCGATAGTCGGTGGTGACACGCGTGCCCCGGTCGGTGATGATTATGACATCGCGCAACGGCTTGTGCGACGACATGTCGGCCACCACTCCGTCTGTCTGAGCCGCAGAGCGCGAAACTGACGCAACCATGATAAGCAAGAATAATAATCTCCGCATGCTCTGAATGATTATACTTTACCGCCCCGCCCGTGCCCCGTCAGCAGGTCAGAACCCGGCTGTCGTCCGGCTATCGTCACGCGACGGCAGGGCATCTTCAGGCAGTCTGTATCCTCAAATATAATAATATATGCCGACAGCCGTATGCTGCCGGTTCCCATTTTTTGTTTTTTTCAATATATATCATAATTGTTTGCACGGCCGTCGACGCATGTCCCGATTGTCCGCGCCGTATGTTCCGCCTCGCCGCATGGTGTAATAAAAAGAACCGTCGCACCCGTTTTCTGTATATTTATACACTTCTGAAAGTAAAAAATTTTGACAGAAGAAATTTTCAAAATAGAAAGACGCCATACCCCGATAAAGCCTTTTTCGCACCAGTTACGCCCGAAGCCGTATCACGACTACCCACATCCCGACACTAATAAAAATCTGACAGTCTCACGAAAAGAACCATTTCGCATTGCAAAAACCACCATATCAGCACCCGATTAAGTGCATTTCGGAGGCCGAAAGAGCCCATATCAGGTTGCGAAATGGGCTCTTTCGCAAAGCAAAGAAAAGGTCGTCGCACCGTCATAAAGCGCAAATCACTGTCTGTCAAGTAATTAGCCAAACCTCTCAAAACTCGCATATATGGAGCTGAAAAATTCTTTACGCATTTCAAGGGCACTCTCGTGAAGTTGACGATGAATAAATATTCATCCGCCGTCTTTATTTCTGCATATTTATACATAATGCGCACGGCACATCCGTACGCTACTGCAACACATATTGCCTTGCACGCCCGTACATATAAACATTAAACACGCGCGCCGCGCGAGAAACATCAACGAAATATCATTGTAAAACATTTATAACCATTGGGAAATACTTGTGCAACATTGCAAATTTAATTTTGCACCCGGAAAACAAGGTATAACATATTTCAATATGATTAAAGTAAAAAGATTTGTTGCCATCACGGCATTGCTGCTCTTCTCTTTCATCGCAGCCTACGCAGAGGGAATAACCGGTATAGTGCTCGACAAGAGCGACCACCAACCGCTCATCGGTGCGACCATACAGGTGGGAGGAACAGACATAAAGACCATAACCGACGTGGACGGAAAGTTCAACATAAAAGGGCTCAAGGCCGGGAAATACACCATCACGATAAACTACATATCATATAAGACCAAGACCATAAAAGACGTAGAGGCACGCAAGGACGCCGAACAGGAGCCTGTCACCGTAGAGATGGAGGCAGACGAGAAGACACTCGGCGAGGTTTCGGTGGTAGGAATAATGAAACAGAACACCGACGTGGCGATGCTTCAGGTGGCGCGCAACAGCCAGATGATAGTGAGCAACGTGTCGGCACAGGAGATAAGCCGCACGCAGGACACCAACGCCGGCGAGGTGGTCAGACGCGTACCGGGCGTGAGCATCATCGACGACAAGTTCGTAATGGTGCGCGGACTATCGCAGAGATATAATAATGTGTGGATAAACGGCGGTGCCGTACCGAGCAGTGAGGCCGACTCGAGAGCCTTCTCGTTCGACATAATTCCGAGCTCGCAGATAGACAACATGCAGATAATAAAGACTCCGTCGCCCGAATATCCGGCCGACTACAGCGGAGGTTTCATCACCATAAACACCAAGGACATACCGTCGGAAAACACTGCCGACATAATGATAGGAGGCAACTGGAACGACGCTACCGCTTTCTCCGCCTTCAAGTATGCCAAAGGCTCCGGAACTGACTTCCTCGGATTCGACAGCGGCATGCGCGGCCTGGCGTGCGGAATGGGCGGAACGCTCAAGAGCATAGCTGGCAATGGTGTTGACCTTCTGGGCAACGGATTCAACAACGACTGGCGCATCAGAAACATGAATCCCGCAGGCGACCTGAAGCTCTCGGCTTCGTTAGGACGCCGCTGGAAGCTGGGCGACCGGCAGATGGGTATGATTGCCGCACTCAACTACACCAACGAGTACCGCAAGTATGAGGATATGGACAACAACCTCTTCGGTGTATATGACGCCGAGAAGGACAAGTCGAACTATCTGCGCTACTCTGTTGACGACCAGTACAACCACAACGTGCGCCTCGGAGCAATGCTCAACTTCACTCTTCTTTCGGCCGACGGCAACAGCAAATATCAGTTCAAGAACATATTCAACCAGCTGGGCAACGACCGTTACACATGGCGTGAGGGCGTGAGCGCGCAGTCTGACAAGGAACATTCGGCCGAGTATTACTACCGCAGCCGCACGACATACAACGGACAGATAACAGGTAAGCACACCTTCGCAGCCGACAATCTGGACTGGAGTGCAAGCTATTCTTATGCCAACCGCAACATTCCTGACCGCCGCCGATATCTCATCAACGACGCGCTGGAGACAGGCGTGATGCAGCTCTCTACTCCTAACGACATCTCACGTGAGTGGACCAAGCTGGACGAGCACATAGTATCGGCCGCCGTGAACGACAAGCACGACTTCAAGTTCGGCTCATGGAATCCTTATCTGAAGTTCGGTGCTTACGGCGAATACCGCACACGTAAATATACAACGCGCGACCTCATCTACAACTGGAACGCTGCCGACAACACCCTGCCCGACGGTTTCCGCCAGATGGACATACCTACACTGCTCTCAAGTCAGGAATATTTCGGAGCCGACCGCCTCTATCTGCTTGAGGAACCGCACATGCGCAACAACTACAAAGGCAACAACTACATGGGTGCGGGCTACATTGCGGCTATGCTTCCGTTCGGAAAGCTCAACATATATGCAGGTCTTCGCTATGAGTACGACCACATGGAACTCATATCAAACACCCGCGACTACGAGGAGAGTCCGTTCAGCCACAACTACGAATACAACGACATCTTCCCCTCGATAAACACTACCTATAAATTCAACGACAAGCATCAGCTGCGCCTCTCATACGGAAAGACGGTCAACCGTCCTGAGTTCCGCGAGATGTCTCCATCAGTATTCTACGACTTCGACCTCGCTTCGAGTGTCCAGGGTAACACTGACCTCAAGCCGTGCTACATACAGAACGTCGATCTGCGATACGAGTTCTATCCTTCGAAAGGTGAGGTTATATCAATCGCAGCATTCTATAAATACTTCGACTCACCCATTGAGTGGACTTACATCGTGACCGGAGGAACCAACCTTCTCTACTCTTACAAGAACGCTCAGCTCGCCAACAACTACGGTATTGAGCTCGACATACGCAAGAACCTCGGCTTCATCGGCCTGAAAGACTTCAGCTGGTCGTTCAACGGAGCACTGATAAAGAGTAAGGTTAAGTTTGAGAAGGGCGCAAGAGAAGAGAACCGCCCCATGCAGGGACAGTCGCCTTATCTGGTCAACACCGGCATATTCTACAACAATGACAAGATGCAGCTCGACATAGCAGTGCTCTACAACCGCATCGGAAAACGCATAATCGGTGTGGGACGCAGCGAAGGCACCACGAGCGGAAACGAGGCACTGCGCGTGCCTGACAGCTATGAGATGCCGCGCGACGTGATAGACCTGTCGGCATCAAAGCGCTTCGGAAAGCATTGGGAGGTGAAAATCAATGTGCGCGACCTGCTCGCCCAGAAGGTATATTACAAGCAGTTTGCCAACGTACACTACGAGGACGGACGCCACAAAGAGGTTGAACAGGTGACACGTGCCTTCAAACCGGGACGCAACTTCGGCCTCACAGCCACATACAAATTCTAAAGACAGAACATAAGGAATTATCATTCAAAATATGAAGAGTTATTATTTAAGATATAATCAGATGTTTAACAAAACAAAAAAGATGGAAAATTTTAAATTCTACGGATGCATGGGCATCCTCGCACTGTCGCTCACACTGAGCTCGTGCAGCAATGACGATGACGCAACAACAACCGGTCCTACAGACATTACATGGACTCAGGACGGCGGACTGAACGCCTGCAACCACATTCTTTTCACCGCTGATGGCAACAAGAACGTAAGCGACGAGGGAACACAGATCGGTAACGGCGACCAGGAATTCGTATTCACAGGAAAACAGACACTGAAGAAAGGAACCTACATTCTGAAAGGTTGGGTTTACATAGCTAACGGAGCAGAGCTCACCATCGAACCGGGAACAATAATAAAGGGTGACAAGCAGACCAAGGCTGCGCTTATCGCAGAACGTGGCGGTAAGCTCATCGCCCAAGGAACAGCAACATCTCCTATCGTGTTCACATCAGAAGAGGCTAAAGGCAACCGTCGTCCTGGCGACTGGGGTGGAATCATCCTCTGCGGAAAAGCTGAGACAAACGAGGGCGAAAAGCAGATTGAGGGTGGTCCGCGTACAAAATTCGGCGGCAACGACGACGCAGACAACTCTGGTGTTCTGAAGTATGTACGTATAGAGTTCGCCGGATATCCTTTCCAGACCGACCAGGAAATCAACGGTCTTACACTCGGTGCTGTAGGCTCTGGCACGACAATCGACCACGTACAGGTTTCTTACTCTAACGACGATTCATTCGAGTGGTTCGGCGGAACAGTAAACTGCGACCACATCATCGCATACAAAGGATGGGACGATGACTTCGATACCGACAACGGATTCAGCGGAAGAGTACAGTTCGGTCTGTCCGTACGCGACTCTAAGATTGCCGACAAGTCACAGAGCAACGGATTCGAGAGCGACAACAACGCAAACGGTTCCAACAGCGAGCCTCACACATCTGCAGTGTTCTCAAACATCACATTCATCGGTCCTAAAGCCGTTGACGCTTCGTTCCAGAACACAGCCGACTACATCACAGCAGGCAACTACTTCCCCAACAACGGTTCTGGTCTCGGACGTTTCCAGGCAGCCATGCACATACGTCGCGACTCTCACCTCAACTGTTTCAACTCTGTTGCTGTAGGATGGCCTGTAGGTCTTATTCTCGACAACGAGAAAGGTGACACTCAGGGAGCCGCAACATCAGGCGCACTGAAGCTGCACAATATATGGTTTGCCAACATGGACGCTGTAGGAACAGACTTCAACAAGATATATGAAGATGGTCTCTACAACTATGAGACAGGCACTGTTGACAACTCTAAGGAGTCGTTCTCTCACACATTCTTCTCACTGGCAGCAAACAACAACAAGTATTTCGACTCTGCCAACGGATGGTTCGACGCAACAGGATACATACCTGTAGCAGGCAGCCCGCTCATCGGTGCAGCTTCGTTCACAGACGCTCTGCTCAACGGTTGCCTGGCAGTAGATTACATCGGAGCATTCGCAGCCGGCGACAACTGGCTCGACGGATGGACAAACTTTGATCCGCAGAATGCTGATTATTAATCACTGACAGTCTGAAAGACATAAAAACAACCGGTACGGATAAACAGGCAAACAGGCCTTATCCGTACCGGTTTTAGTTTGTTTACAGCATAATATAAAGGCGGCAGACACGTTCAACACAATGGTTTGAACTTTGTCTGCCGCCTTTCTTGTATTCTTTATACCCTGACCGGATTATTTCTTGTCGGCAAGAACCTGCATAATCTTGCCTTCAAGCTCCTCGCAGAGTTCGGGATTATCCTTGAGCAGTGACTTCGTAGCGTCGCGTCCCTGACCCAACTTTGAGTTTCCGTACGAATACCACGAACCACTCTTCTGGATGATTCCGCACTCGACGCCGAGATCTACAATCTCTCCTACCTTCGAGATTCCCTCTCCGAACATTATCTCAAACTCGGCCTTGCGGAATGGAGGTGCCACCTTATTCTTCACAACCTTGACACGCACGAGGTTACCTACCACCTGATCGCCGTCCTTAATACTTGTAACCTTGCGTATGTCGAGGCGAACACTGGCATAGAACTTCAGCGCGTTACCACCCGTAGTGGTCTCAGGATTGCCGAACATGACACCGATCTTCTCACGCAACTGGTTGATGAAGATACACGTTGTGTTGGTCTTGCTGATGGTAGATGTGAGCTTTCTCAGCGCCTGACTCATCAGACGGGCCTGCAATCCCACGTTGTTGTCACCCATATCGCCCTCAATCTCCTTCTTCGGAGTGAGCGCTGCAACGGAGTCAACCACGATTATATCAATAGCCGAAGAACGTATGAGCTGGTCGGCTATTTCGAGAGCCTGCTCACCGTTGTCCGGTTGTGATATCAGAAGATTATCAACATCGACACCCAGTTTGGCGGCATAGAAACGGTCGAAAGCATGTTCTGCATCGATGAAAGCGGCTATACCGCCCGCCTTCTGCGCCTCGGCTATGGCATGGATGGCAAGTGTTGTCTTACCGGAACTCTCCGGACCGTATATCTCTATTATTCGTCCGCGCGGATAGCCCCCCACTCCAAGCGCTGCGTCAAGGGCTATACTGCCTGTCGGGATTACCTCGACGTTCTCTATATGTTCGTCACCAAGTTTCATTATAGACCCCTTTCCGAAGTCTTTCTCTATCTTCGACATTGCCGCCTGAAGAGCTTTCAGCTTGCCATCGCTGACGGCGGCAGCGCCTGTATTTTCCTTTTCCTTTGCCATTTCGGTTTTGTTTTCAATTATTAATGAATGTCACGCCTGTCATGACACAGCCCGAGTCAATAGTCTGCAAGGGCTGTTCACGACAGGCGCGTTATGTCTCAAGCAATAAGAAATGCTGTTTGTCTGTGATCAAAGCTCAAGATCTCCGTTGAAGATCTCGTGCCAAGGCAGTCCCTGTTTGTTGAGCTGCTCCATGAAAGGATCCGGATCGAACTCCTCTACATTCCACACACCGGGACGGCGCCACAGGCCTTTGAAGAACATCATGGCACCTATCATGGCCGGAACACCGGTCGTATAGCTTACGCCCTGCATACCTGTCTCCTCGTAAGCAGCCTTATGTGAGCAGTTGTTATAAACGTAGTAAGTGAGTTCCTTGCCGTCTTTCAGTCCGCGGATGCGGCATCCTATGCTTGTCTGACCCTCATAGTTCTTGCCGAGGTCCTGCGGGTTAGGCAGCACAGCCTTGAGGAACTGTAGCGGAACAATCTTCTTGCCCTCGTAGTCGATCGGCACGATGCTCGCCATGCCGATGTCCTGAATGACACGCAGGTGAGTGAGATACTCCTGTCCGAAAGTCATCCAGAAGCGTGCGCGACGTATGGTAGGATAGTTCTTAACGAGGCTTTCTATCTCCTCATGATGCAGCAGATAGCTCTCCTTCGGTCCTATTTCCGGATATGTGAGCGGCTTGTGTATCTCGAGCGGTTCGGTCTCCACCCACTTGCCGTTCTCCCAATAAAGACCCTTCTGGGTTATCTCGCGTATGTTGATCTCAGGGTTGAAGTTTGTGGCGAAAGCCTTGTGATGGTCGCCTGCATTGCAGTCAACGATGTCAAGATACTGTATCTCGTCGAAATAATGCTTTGCGGCATAAGCCGTGAAGATGCTTGTCACGCCCGGATCGAATCCACATCCCAGGATGGCAGTCAGTCCGGCATCCTCGAAACGTTTCTTGTAAGCCCACTGCCATGAGTATTCGAAGTGAGCCTCATCCTTCGGTTCGTAGTTCGCGGTGTCCAGATAGCTGCATCCGCATGCAAGACAAGCCTCCATGATGGTGAGGTCCTGATAAGGCAGCGCAAGGTTTACCACCAGCTCAGGCTTATAATCATTCATGAGCGCCTTGAGCTGTTCAACGTCGTCGGCGTCCACCTGAGCCGTCTTGATGTTAGGATTGCCTATTGCCTCGACAATCTTGTCGCACTTCGACTTTGTGCGGCTCGCAATCATGAAATCAGTAAACACATCGGCGTTCTGCGCTATCTTGAACGCAGCGACGGTGGCAACGCCTCCCGCGCCAATCATTAACACTTTTCCCATATTTTCTCAGATATTAGTTGTTTTCAAGTATATTATAAATAATGTATATGAATATCGCGCGGCCACGAGCGATCGCAAGGAACACGACACAGGCCGCAGACACGTCATTTCAGTTCGTCAGAACTTATTCCCAGCGCGCTCATGAGCGAATAACCGAGTATCTCCTGCCGGAAATTTCCGCCCGCCATCGGCTGCATTGCAAACATGGTGACACGCTTGTCGTCATCCACATGGCGCATGGCATGGCACAGACAATCGTACAATCCGGGTCTGTCCTCATCCGGCACAACCATAATGCGTTTAGTCTCCTTACCTGCGCAAGCTGCCTCGACAACATCAACGAAGAAGTCGTCGCGGCTGACGATGTCCTCCACCGGACACGCCGAGATGGTGAACTCGCCCAGGTTATCCTTAAACGCCTTGCCGTTGAGCTCGTCTGTAAGATTGCCCGGTGCGAAATTCTCGAGCACACTGCGGTTCTTGTCGTGTATGAGCACCACCTGCACATCGTTGTCTCCCTCGCGCAGTCCGCCGTCGAGAGCAATGCAGTCTATCCACCGCGCCATGTCGGCCTTAGGTATGCGGCGTCCTATCATGCGTTCGAAATTGACTATGAGATTGAAAGCCACGCGGTCGATGTGGTTGGCATCGGCAACGATCACATTCTCACTCCATTTCACGCTTTTGTCTGTCATGTCATTCATGTATGCAAAGATAATGCAAATCGAGGGCAGAACAAAATAAATAAATGAAATGTTTTTATTTATTTTTTATGCAGAGACGCTGCTTATCCCGTCCGTTTCATCTTCCGTCATTGCCATACACATACCGGCAAAACAGCCTGTCATACACCGCCAGACACAAAAAATTTCCACCGGACTCATCTGTCATATTGAAAAAAGCAGTAATTTTGTTTGGCAATTTCATCGCTATCATCATTCACAAATAGCCGGTTTACAACAATGGAAAAGAAACAGACGAACAGCGAAATCGCTTACAAAGAAATCTTTCCCCATAACAAACACATTCGACTATGATATATTGTAACTATTGCGGTCATCCGAACAACGATGGAGACAAATTCTGTGGACATTGTGGAAGACCATTAAGCACATACACAAACAACAATCACACCAACAACAATTCGCAGAGAAAGACAAACAGAGGGAACGGCAGCTCCTGGATAGACTCGATAAACGACTATGTGGGAAATGACAGACCGGCCGAGCTCAACTGGAAAATGCTTTTCTCAGACGTGTTCAAACCGCACACCACTGAGGAGGCAGAAGAAATCTTCATCTGCGGCACCAAGACCACCACACCCGACGCCGACAGCATATCCAAGGACTGGCCCCACCCCTGGCTGTACAGCCGTGTGCTGCTGATGTTCGTCATCACGTTCGTGCTTCTGTGGATATGCGTGAATGTGTTTGGCAATCCCAACACCTTTCCGGGAATGATCGTGATAGGCTCTTTCGCCGTACCGCTGTCCACCATGATCCTGTTCATGGAGGCGAACGTATGGCGCGATGTCAGCATGTACACCGTACTGAAGACATTTTTCATAGGAGGATGCGCCTCGCTGGTGGCCACCCTGCTGCTGTTCTCGTTCTATTCGGTGAACGAGCTGGACTTTTTCGGCGCGTTCATGGTAGGTCTTATCGAGGAGACAGGCAAGGCAGTGATAGTATTCGCCATACTTAGGAAGCTCGGAAAACGCTCCATCCTCACCGGACTTCTCATAGGTGCGTCCGTTGGAGCGGGCTTCGCGGCATTCGAGTCGGCGGGATATGCGCTCAAGCCTTTCATCCAACTGCAGCAGATGACGGGCTTCGCGGCGGCATACGGACAGAACATCGACGGACACGAAATGATGGATGCCATAAACAACACCATACTTCTGCGTGCCGTACTGGCTCCGGGCGGCCATGTGGCATGGGCGGCCATATCGGGCGCGGCGTTCGTGATAACGTCCAAATCTACAGGAGTTTTCGACACGTCGATATTCTCGGACTCCAGGTTTCTGAAGCTTTTCGCCATACCGGTCGTGCTGCATTGCCTGTGGGATTCGCCTCTGTCCGGATGGATTAACAACATATTCCCCTTCGGAGGATACATCGCCCTCATCGTTCTGGTGTGGATAGTGGTGATGATTCTTATAAACATGGGACTGGCTGAGGTAAGCAGAAGAAGATAGTATAATAAAAAAACAGATGGAAGACAGCCGGGATGAAGCACGCCATCTTTACAGTCATAAGGTCTGTCTCGTAAAAACCGCATTATATAACTCACGCTTATGCACATGACGACAATGTGCATAAGCGCCGCGACATGCAGTTGGCTGGAATCTATGGCAACCGTATTCCGGACTCTTCAGTGGAAACTCCGGTGACATGATTACAATTTTTCTTGATTTTATTTTGACAAAATATTTTCGCAAAAGAGGTGTAAATGAATGTTAAATCGCCTATAATATATGACATTTCAGCCATTACCGCCTTTTGATATACCCCATAATGTAGTCCGTAAAAGTTCGTTCCGCTTTCTGATATTGCCCGTTTCGCAGTCTAAAAAAGCCCATTTCATGGTGCGATATGGTGCTTTTCAGCCCCCGAAATGGGCCTTTTCGCATGACGAAATGGTGCTTTTTGCAATGCAATAAAACGCGCCTAAAACACAAGTCATTGATATTCAATATCTTATAAAAACCTCTCATATTTCGCGTATTTGCGCCCGAAGGAAAGTCTGTCCGCAAATACGCGCTTATTTTGGGGGGTATAGTGGAAAACTCGGACAGAAAAACCAAAAACCGCTTACAATCTGAAAGTGGCACAGACCGCTTCATTTCTATATAAGAAAGCGACACGGGGAGGAAAGAAAATTAATCTGAAAATAACCCGTATCGTTTCATTTTGTCATAAGGAAACGACAAGGATAGGAAAGGAATTTGATTTTACAGTCATGCACATCATCTCCTTTCAACAGAAGGAAACAGCCCATATACGGCAGTGAATATGCCATATCACAACAAAGCCAACCGCCACCGGATCTCTACCTGGCAGCCAGAAGCCCGTCAGCGACTCTAATATTGATTTTCACACGACGAACGGATAATCTCTTTTACCCCCACCGACCACTTACACTGCGAGCCGGTTTTCCCGCCCAAGAAAAAGAAAGGGGCACGCCTCACGGCCGCCCCTTTCTAAGGATGAAGAAACATTTTTATGAAAATATTGATTATTTCAGCGCATCTGCTGCCATTTTCAGAATACCCATGACATACTCATCATTAGCATCTTTCGACATGTCCATAAGGGTGTTGCTGCAAAGATTCTTCTCGTCTTTGGACAAAAATTCGCCCTTGTTCTTGCACAGATCGAGCAGACGATTGGCGACAGTAGATTTTATGGCGAGCCCCGTCTGCTCCTTATAAGCGTTGAGATAGACAGAGCGGAGGTTGCCGAAGACAACGAGGAATTCTGAAGAACTGTTCACATGGCTGTATTCAGAATCTCCTTCTTTTATCACATTGCCGTTCTTATATACCACGGTCTTCGTCTTGTCAGTATCATTGTATGTCACGACTGTTCCGTCGGGCAATATCGTGGTGCGATGTATTGTCGTATTGTCTTGCATATTGTTGGATGCCGGATCAAGACTGTAAACCACCGTGATGGAACCTTTGATGTACTTTTCCTTAGACTTCGCCGACTTCTCCTTGCTGTCATACCACACCAGGCCGTACGACCAGCGCCAGTTGGTGTCTGTCAGATTCTTCATGCGTCTGACGTTCAGCACTATGTAGTTGCGGTCTGAGTGGGTTCCGAAAGTTACGGTCTTATCCAGTTTTGCGCCATAACCCACTGCCATTTCGGTATCGTTGCCGCTGTTGGCATTCTTCATCATCACCTTGTAAGCATTGGCACTCTCGGTGATGAATGCGTCGCGCAGCTTCTCCAGCTTGTCTCTGTCGGAGCGTTCGATCATGAAATCAGTAGAGCTGTACAATGCCTTCTTGTTGACATCACTCACAAGCTCCTCCTCTTTTGTTTGCGAGATGATGTGAACAGCGTTTTTGTTGTCGTTCAGAAAATCGTCGATGGCCTTGTCTATGCGCTCCTGGGCGGATGCCGAAAAAGCGGCGGCCATCATTGCCATAGTAATAAACAGTCTGTATGTGGTACTCATAGTCTTGTGATTTTTTATTATTATCGATTGTCAATATATTCTTATACACAACGTTCAATACAACACTTCGTTGTCTGACGCAGCCTCACCGCTCTCCTCTTCGGCGTCATAGTCCACGCCCGCCATCTCAAGAACCTCCACCTCGGTGAGCGTTTCTATGTCGCGGAGCAGCGCCTCGCTCACTGCCTCTATGTCGCGCATCTTTTCTGCAAGAATCTTGTCGGCGGCGGCAATGGAGTCGGCCGGCACGCTGCACTCTATGTTATTCACCTTTGCCAGATAGGTCTTTGGAGGCGCGGGCTTGTAGCGATAGCGGTCTATGCGGCGGCGTACGGGTTTAGGCGCGGGCTGTTCAATGCGCAATATGGTAGTGTCGGCCTCGGCGGTTCCGGTGGTGTCGGCATCAGCCACGGGCGCGGTCATGGCCGTCTGCGGCATGATCTCTGGTGCGGTCATCTCGTTGCGCGGCCACAACATCACGGCCATCACCACCACGGCAGCGGCGGCCGCTGCTCCGAGCCATACACGCAGGGGTCGCCTCATGAGCCTTGCGGCAGGCTTGTCGTCGCCGAGCGGCATGCCTGCATCGAAATATGCGAACATCTCCTTATACTCACGCCACTCCTCCGGCACGTCGTGAGTGCGGTAGTAAGCGGCCAGCCTGTCTTCCTCCTCAATGGTGGTCTGACCATCCATGAAGCGGCGGGTGAGCTGTTTTATGTCTTCAAATTCATTTTTCATAAGAGTAGTCCGTTTATTTTTTTCGTTTTCTTATATCTTCCATCAGTTTTTGTCGTGCCCTTGAGAGAAGCGTCGCCACCGATGTGACTTCAATTCCAAGTATGGCGGCTATCTCTCTGTTTGTCTTCCGTTCCACCTGTCGCAGATGCAGCACCTGATATTCAGACGACGGCAGTCTGTCAAGTTTGCGCCTCAGCCATTCCTCGTTCTCCATCACCTCGAGCCTTGCGTCGGGACCGGGCGAGGTGTCAGCTATCAGCGGCTGTCCGTCTATCGGTATCGTGTGGCGTTGTCTCAGAGTGTTCACGCTCAGGTGGGCGGCTATGCACATTGCCAGAGATTCAACCGAACGGTAGCGATCGAGCTCGTCGCGCATGCCCCAAAGCTTGAGTATGGTGTCCTGCGCCACGTCCTCGGCCTCGTCGGCCGAAAGCCCGTATTTGCGGGCCATGCCAAGCGCTTTGGTCCTTATGTCTGCGACAATATTTTCAAACTCGGTCTGTTCCACTATTTTCCGGTTATGTTTCTTCGTTTTTGTTCTTTTCTCTCCTTCCCATCATCTTATGATGTCGGGAGTGCCGTCAAGAAGTCATCGTCCCCGAAGGGCCTTTTTTCTTCCGGCTTACAATATACAGACACATAAGGTGTCGATTTCTAAACACGTTTAACCTACTTTAACATTATAACCTGTTTATAACTTATTCACATCCGTTTCTCACCATTCCATGACCGCTTCCGGAAAGCCGGAGCCGCAACGGCCGGCAGCGGTTATTCATGGCAAAAGCCGCGCGAGACAGCAACCGTAAACGGATGGAACACCAGTCGCGCATATACCATATATAATAACGCCCGCGCCAATGCGCCATCCGGCGCTCCACATAGTGCCATTTTGTCACACCGTCTGTCAGCCTCCGCTGCCCGTCCGGCGTTTGGCATACCATTTGTTATTATGATAGCGAACGTAAGTTCAAAGATAACATTAATTCAGAATAATAACAAATAAAATATAAAATTATGGGAAAGATTATTGGAATCGACTTAGGTACTACAAACTCTTGCGTTGCCGTATTTGAAGGCAACGAACCTGTAGTAATAGCAAACAGCGAAGGCAAGCGTACCACTCCTTCAGTTGTAGGATTCGTAAAAGACGGTGAGCGCAAGGTGGGCGATCCGGCAAAGCGTCAGGCAATCACCAACCCAAAGAACACCGTTTACTCTATAAAACGTTTCATGGGTGAGACTTACGCACAGAGCCAGAAAGAGGCAGAGCGTGTTCCGTTCAGCGTTGTTAACGAAGGTGGTTATCCACGTGTCGACATCGAAGGACGTAAATATACTCCGCAGGAAATCTCGGCCATGATACTTCAGAAGATGAAGAAGACCGCAGAGGACTATCTGGGTCAGGAAGTTACGGACGCCGTAATCACAGTGCCGGCATACTTCTCAGACTCTCAGCGTCAGGCAACCAAGGAAGCCGGACAGATTGCAGGCCTCAATGTTCGCCGTATCGTGAACGAGCCTACCGCAGCAGCCCTGGCCTACGGTGTCGATAAGGCCAACAAGGATATGAAGATCGCCGTATTCGACCTCGGTGGCGGTACGTTCGATATCTCAATCCTGGAGTTCGGTGGCGGTGTGTTCGAGGTTCTTTCAACCAATGGTGATACTCACCTGGGTGGTGATGACTTCGACCAGGTTATCATCGACTGGCTTGTAAACGGATTCAAGGCTGACGAAGGCATCGACCTGAGCAAGGACCCGATGGCCATGCAGCGTCTGAAAGAGGCAGCCGAGAAAGCCAAGATCGAACTTTCAAGCACGACATCTACAGAAATCAACCTGCCGTACATCTCAGCTGAGGGTGGTGTTCCCAAACACCTCGTCAAGACTCTGACACGTGCTCAGTTCGAGCAGCTGGCTCACGACCTGATACAGGCTTGCCTCGTTCCGTGCCAGAACGCAATGAGAGACGCAAAGCTCACCACATCACAGATAGACGAAGTGATCCTCGTCGGTGGTTCAAGCCGTATACCTGCCGTTCAGACTCTCGTAAAGAACTACTTCGGCAAAGAGCCTTCTAAAGGTGTAAACCCGGATGAGGTCGTTGCAGTAGGTGCTTCCATACAGGGTGCCATCCTGAACAAGGAAGGCGGCGTAGGCGACATCGTATTGCTCGATGTAACTCCTCTGACACTGGGTATCGAGACAATGGGTGGCGTAATGACAAAACTTATCGACGCCAACACCACAATACCTTGCAAGAAGAGCGAAGTGTTCTCAACAGCAGCCGACAACCAGACCGAGGTTACAATCCACGTTCTGCAGGGTGAGCGCCCGATGGCAGCACAGAACAAGAGCATCGGTCAGTTCAACCTCGAAGGCATAGCTCCGGCTCGCCGTGGTGTTCCGCAGATTGAGGTTACATTCGATATCGATGCCAACGGTATCCTGAACGTAAGCGCAAAGGATAAGGCTACCGGCAAGGAGCAGGCAATCCGCATCGAGGCTTCGTCTGGTCTGAGCAAGGAAGAGATAGAGCGCATGAAGGCAGAGGCTGAGCAGAACGCCGAGGCCGACAAGAAAGAGCGTGAGCGTGTGGACAAGATGAACCAGGCAGACTCTATGATCTTCACCACAGAGAACTTCCTGAAGGACAACGCCGACAAGATTCCGGCCGACAAAAAACCGGCCATCGAGTCTGCACTCCAGCAGCTGAAGGATGCTCACAAGAGCGGTGATGTGACTGCAATAGACAACGCCATCAACAACCTGAACACCGTAATGCAGGGCGCAAGCGCACAGATGTACCAGGGTGCAGGCCAGCAGGCTGGCGCAGGTGCAAACGCACAGGCAGGTCAGCAGGCTCAGGACAACAGCACAAAGAGTGATGACAACATCCAGGACGCTGATTTTGAGGAAGTAAAGTAAAGAAATAAAATAATAGAAATGAGGCATAATTTATAATGATTATGCCTCATTTTTTATTTATATATGTCATCTATGAGTAAGGAATTTTCAAGAAAGTCAAAAGAGGATAAACCAGTAGTGGCAATATGCTACGACTTCGATAAGACTTTGTCGCCTGATAACATGCAGGCACAAGGATATATACAATCGGTAGGATATGAAGTCGAGTCTTTTTGGAAAGAGTCGAATGGATTAGCTGAAGAAAACGACATGGATCAAAATTTGGCCTATATGTTTACAATGCTTCGGACCGCACACGGAAGATTTGTATTTAATAGAAAAGCTCTAAGGGATTATGGGGCGCAAGTAAAGTTGTTCCCTGGCGTTGCCACGTGGTTTAAGAGAATGAAAGAATATGGTAGAGATAAAGGTGTAATTGTAGAACATTATATCATATCTTCCGGCTTGAAAGAAATGATTGAGGGGACGAAAGTTGCGAATGAATTCGAAAGAATATATGCCAATTCGTTTTATTATGATAAAGATGGAGTTGCTCAATGGCCGGCACAAGTTATCAATTATACAAGTAAGACACAGTTCCTGTTTAGAATAGAAAAAGGGACATTAGATATAAATGATCCGGGTGTCAATGACTATTTTGAACCAGAAAATATTAGAGTTCCTTTTAGGAATATGATTTATATAGGAGATAGTGATACAGATATTCCATGTATGAAACTTGTTAACTCATATTCAGGACATTCTATTGGAGTCTTCAATCCAGAAACGAATGACAAAAGTAAAGTGTATAAGATGATGAAGGATAACAGAATTAAATATTTTGCACCTGCTGATTATACAGAAAATTCAGAACTGGATAAACTCGTAAAAGCAATTATAGATAGGACTGCTTCAAATGAGAAACTTATGTCCATTCATTATCAGAATAAGAAAGAGCAAACCAATAATGATAAATAACGTGAGTTCAAATAATATTATGAACTGTAATATTACTAAAAATCGACTGATGAATAGTAAATAACATGAGTTCTACGAATTAACGTTAACATATATACACACAAATTCAACCTGTATATGCAATATATTATTCAGTCACAGAAATTGTTATTACATCTACAAATTGAATTCATGTTATATAATATATACCCAAAAGAAATATCTTGAAATAATCCTTTACACTACATACTTCACAGCATATTCATAAACCTCTCCAGGCATTGGGTCTTTCAATAGCCATACTATCTGCATCGGACGGCTACCACTATAACTTTCCAACTTCACTTCTCCCAGATACACGTATCCCATTGTCCTGGTAGGATTATCGGCGGCCTTAGCCTGTTTGCGGACAAAGAGAAGCATCGTTTGTGTCTGTTCTATGTATTTCTGTCCTGTTAAAGATTCCGGACTCACCTTATTTTGCGTTTCCCAATGAAACTTACAACTGCTTTGTGCAAAGTCGTTATAATTGGTGTTTGAGCCGATTTCGCGATCTTTTATGATATCCACAAACATTGCTTCCAACGCTACACCATTCAACACATTACGTTCACATCCCTCCCGGTTTGATGATTTCTTTGTTATATTTGAGGTGCCTATTGCCACTTGTATCTGCGATTTTGTATATACACCGTGCAGTTTCAATGGCATAACATTATTTAAAGAAGAATTGTCATCCTTCTCAAGCGCGTTGCAATGATCCATCAGATATGCTGTGACTTCACACACTTCATCCACGAAAATCTTATCCCCCGACAGGCTGTCAAACATATCTTGCAAGCTGTCGTACACGCCGGCTGCATCATACAAATCGTAATACAGCATCAGTGCCATTTTCTTTTCCTTATCCGTAAGCATAGATTCGCGTATGCGGAACTGACAAGATGAAAGCCTGTGTATGAACGAAAAATAAGAATGAGAGTCCGTTGACAGCCATTTCTTATTCACCGCACGTGACAGTTCAACGTTCATCCCGGACACTGATTTTCCCACTCCGGCAAGATAAAGCAACTCGTTCCACGTCGTACCATTATACAATTTCTCTATTGGGACATGCGTCAGGCGGAGAAAAGAAGACAAAGACAATGGCTCGCTATAATCTTTCGAAAAATGCTGTATCGTGCTTATTATGCGATTCTTACGGAAACCATTGATATATCCTTTTATATTTTCCAGGACATAAGCCTTGGCTTTCTCCTCCAATTGAATCTGACAGTTCAACGGAAGATGAGGAAAATCACGTTCCACTTCCTCCTTGATGCCCAACGACGTACGGCCAATCAGAGCCCTGAAACGATCGGCATAATTAAACTCCGCCCTGCAGTGACCTACAAAATCAAGCACCGTAAGATGTGTCTTACCCTTGACTTTACGAAGTCCTCGACCGAACTGTTGAAGGAATATAGTCAGACTTTCTGTAGGACGAAGAAACAATATTGTGTCTATCTCCGGTATATCGACACCTTCATTAAACATATCGACTACAAAAAGATAATTTATTTTCTTCTGCACAAGACTCTTCACCTTGACATGTCTGTCCTGCGCGTTATCCGTAACGAGATAATCAGACCTCAATCCGGCAAGCGTAAACTTAGCATTCATGTACTTAGCATGCTCACGGTCAACACAGAAACACAAAGCACGCACGTCGCGATAATTAGGCAGATATTCCTCTATCTTTCTGAAGATAATACCAGTGCGCTGGTCGTTTGCCGTATATACTTTCGACAGTTCTGCCGGAACATAATGTCCACGCTCCCAACGCACTTCTGCCAAATCCACTGTATCGGTTATGCCATAATAATGAAATGGCGACAGCAATCTGTTGTTCAACGCAGTGTCGAGACGTATTTCCGCCGAGATACGCCGGCCGAAATACACCGTGATGTCCCTTGCGTCCATTCGTTCAGGAGTGGCCGTAAGTCCAAGAAGAATCTTTGGCTTGAATTTCCTTAGAATCTTCTGATAACTGTCAGCCACAATATGATGAGCCTCATCAAACACAATATAATCGTAGTAGTCTTCGGGAAGCGACAACTGGTCGATACGGTTGTTCAGCAAATCTTTCGAAGCGAACAAGTGACTGTAAGACGCAGCCTCATGCCCGCCGTACCACATATCGCCAAAGTTAGGATCGTTCAGAACAGTCCTGAACGTAGCACACGCCTGTCGGATGATTTCCTCACGATGCACCACAAACAAAAAGTTTGCACGCTTGTTCCTCTCCCTGAACCGCTTATAGTCGAACGCTGCTATCACAGTTTTACCAGTTCCGGTAGCAGCCACAACCAGATTGTTCCAGTTGTTATTATACTTTCTTTCCTTCTCCAACTTGTCCAAGACATCATTCTGATACTCCTTTGCCTGCATCAGGTCGAGCACCGAATAGTCTATTTCCCCACCCTGATTCTCCGACATTCCTAATGCCGTTTTCAGTTTCTCGTCATCACGTCCCGGACAGAATGTCTCAAAGGCTGAGTTTTCCCAATAAGTCTCAAACGTATTGTTCACCATCGACATGATGTGCGGAAGCTCCACCTGCGTTACCTTAATATTCCATTCAAGTCCGTCGGTCAATGCAGCTTTAGAGATATTCGACGAACCGATATATGCCGTGTTGAATTTTGTATCGCGCAGAAATATATACGCCTTTGCATGAAGGCGATCAACATCACTATTATAAGATATTTTTACTTCCGTATTCGGCAATTGCGCGAGGGTTCTTATGGCTCTATACTCAGTAGCAGCCATATATGTAGATGTAATTATCTTCAGCTTCCGACCAGTTTCCGTAAGCCTTTTCAGTTCAGACAACAACAGATTTACACCGCTTTGACGAATAAACGAAACGAGTATCCTCACCTCGTTAGACGACAATATTTCCTTTTTTAGCTCGCTCATCATATTTACCGAATAATTCGAACCCGTGAAAAGCGAACTTTGTGTGAGTGTCGTGATAGGAGTTATCTGTTTTATGTATTTCTGTATATCAGGATAGTCACATGCCGTCTTGTCTATTATACATGTCAGAATAGAGTGACTCGCATCTATCAGGTCGTCCTCATAATGCTCCATCTGAAACTCCCTGCCCAACTTTTTTATAATAGCGTTGACAAGTCTGATGCTCCTCTCCACACCATCCTCAGTATCGACAAGGTCTGTTATGAGCTCCTGGATAATCACATACAGATAACGAGACAAATAGTTTATCGCCTCCTCTTTGCCTATCTCCTTCGTTCCTATATGATATATTTTCCTGTCACAACCGTCCAGCTTACATCTGAAAAGCTGATTTATTATCTGTTCGTATATACCTGTCATATCTGTTTAGGTCACATCAATATTACAAAGGTAATCATAAAACAACATATAATACAATTTTAATTTGATTCTTTATATTTCATATCATATATAGTCATTATAATATCAACATTATTATTTTAATTACATCCTATGATTTTATAAAAATATGATGCATCTATAGCTTTCTTTAATAGGTAAAATAAATATGACATAATTACCAATAAAATATAAACAAACTCACAATGACAAAAATATTATCTATAAAATATAACAATAAATACACATAATATGATGTGTGAAACTTCACAAATACCTTTTTTCCCCCACCCCTCCCGCGCTCCTTTTTCCAAATTCTCTTTAACATTCGCTCACACTTACAATTCCGCATTTAACATTCCGTTTTCTTCATTCCAGCTCTGCGCAATGCGGTTTTTGCGCTTCAGAATGCCCGTTTCGGGCCGTCGGGAGTGGCGGATGCGTGCGGTTGAGTTGCGAAATGGGCCATTTCAGGGTGCAAAACGGGCCATTTCGGAGGGTGATATGGGCCATATCGGAGCATGAAATAGGCTTTATCGGAGAGCGAAATGGGGCATTTTGCGAGACGGAGGATTGGAGGACGAGATGGAGTATTGCGTAAATGGTTGAGGGACAAAGGGTTGAGGATTGTTACGATTTCTGCGTTTTTTCTGACAATTTTGCGTGCGGTGCGCCGGGAGAAGGATTTTCAGAGGTTTCAAGGGGAAATATTTAACCTTGCGGACCGGATTTTTCGTTTTTTTATACTTTATGTGTTAAGTTTTGAAAACATAATCAAAAAAGAGGGACAGAATTGTGAAATTTTGTATAAATAAGCGAAATTCGTTGTAACTTTGCATTGCTTTAAGAAAGGATAATGATGATTAAGGAAAATTCCAAAGTATTTTTGTTGATTTTATTGGGCATGCTGACGGCGTTCGGCCCCTTTGTTACTGATATGTATTTGCCCAGTCTGCCTTCGATGGGCGTGTATTTCTCAACTTCTTCTTCGATGATACAGTTAGGCCTGACAACCAGTATGATAGGTCTGGCTGTGGGACAGATATTCTTCGGTCCGCTGAGCGACCGCTACGGCCGGCGCCTGCCTTTGGTGTCAGCCATGTGGCTGTTCATAGCCTCGACGCTGCTGTGTCTGTTCTCACAGACCATCGAGCAGTTCGTGGCGTTCCGTCTGTTGCAGGGCATTGCCGGCGCGGGAGGCATAGTGATATCGCGTTCGGTGGCCACCGACAAGTATTCAGGCCACGAGCTGGCGAAGATGCTTGCCGTGATAGGAGCCATAAACGGAGTGGCGCCTGTGGCTGCTCCCATTGTGGGAGGCGTGCTGACCGACGCCATAGGATGGAAGGGCATATTCTGGGTTCTGTTCGCTTTGGGTCTGGTGTTGTTGGCCTGCTGCATGCGATTCAGAGAGTCGTTGCCCGTCGAGAACCGCTCGGCTGAGAAATGGAGCGACACTTTCCGCAGCTTCGGAGTGGTGCTGCGCGACCGACGCTACGTGTGCTACGTGCTCCAGATGACGTTTGCGCAGGGCGTATTGTTTGCCAACATTGCCTCGTCGCCGTTCATCATACAGCAGCATTACGGCTTCTCGGCGTTCACCTTCAGTCTGTTCTTCGGCATCAATGCCCTGGCGATAGGTGTCGCCGCCGCGCTGTCGGTGAAGTTCCGCCGCTCGGAAAGCAGCACGCTGGCAGGCTGCTGCGGAATGGTGATGGCCTCAGTGCTGCAATGCTTTGCACTGATGTCCGATTGCAGTTTCTGGGTGTATGAGGCCCTCATGCTGGTCCTGCTGTTCAGCATGGGCATGACGTTCACGTCGAGCACCGCCCTGGCAATGGAGAGCCAGCGCGAGAACTCGGGCACGGCATCGGCGCTCCTTGGCGCGTTCTGCTTCGCCGCAGGCGGAATGGTATCGCCGTTGGTAGGTCTGGGCAACATACTTTCGTCAACGGGAGTGGTATTCCTGGTTTGTTCGTGCTGCTCGCTGCTGTGCATGCTGGTGGCACTTGGACGCCGCGGCACGCGGTTGTATTTCGCATTCAGTGCGGTGCGCAGACACTAAGAAGACATTGCTTACAGACTTATATGCCGTTGATCAGCATCAATACGTGACTGACCACCGGTTTATTGTATATGGCCATGGCGTCAAAATACTGACTGAATTCCAATGACCGATTCGGGTTGAGAAGCCGCGTCGCAATCGTTCATTACCGGCAGTGTGGCAGAACGCCGCCACACGACAGCGGTTGCCGACGAGAGAAAAGAAAAGCCTGCCGCGACAAGAGAGCGTCGCGGCAGGCTTAAACAAATAACGTGTAATATGAAGTCAAATCATTTCACCGCCTCAACCGTATATCCGGCATCCTTCAGCAGCTGGAGCACACCCTTGGTTCCGGGCAGATGGCCTGCGCCTACGACGAAGAATGTGGGTTTGGCAGCCATGATGGCGGGCATCTTCTTAGCCCAGTCGGCGTTGCGGTTGTCTATGAGCTGTGCCAGCTCCTCAGGCGTGCTGTCGCATGTTCCGCCCAGCTTCTTGTCCATTGCAGCCTTCAGTGCGTCGAGGTCCTGGGCATAGAAAGCGTCGGTCATCGACTCCATCATCTGCTCGTAGAACTCCTGATTGTCGAGAAGACACATGAGCTGCTCCACCTGACGCTTGATGTCCGAGCCCTTATAGAGCAGATCTGTCTGGAACGCCAAGGTCTCGAGACCGCCCACAGGCTCGTTGTTGTGCTTTGCCTGAGCCTGGAAATACTGGTCGAATGTGCTCGAAGGGTCATACTCGCCCATGTGCTTCTGCATGAACATGAGCACCTGGAGCTGTGTGGAGAGAGCCGCCGGCGACATCTTACCCATCTGTGCGCCCACCTGCGGATTACTCAGTCCGACGCCCATCATCTGTGTTATTACGGCGTCGAGCTTCTTATACTGCTCTGCCGAGAGGACTGTCTTGAGGCTCTGTCCGTCGGGAAGCATCATTGCGGCCTGCATCACTTTCACACTGTCGGGGTTGGTCATGTCGTCCCAACGCACCTCGCCATACACCTGTTCGGTGTTTGTCAGCGCGTCCTTCACGCCGGCAATCTTGTTCACAAAGCCCACGTTTGCCAGGTGGTGTGTGCCGATGATGTACGAGGGCGCGGTGAGGTCCTTGCCCGATATCTTGTAGAGCAGCTGGGCATTTGCGCCCGCCACTGTGAAGACAGCCACGAGGGCTGCCGCGATGAATCTTTTAATCATAATATAAACTGTTTGGTTTGTAATGTAATGTCATATCACCATATGTGCGCACGCTTCGACTTCGGCACGTACATCTTGTCACTCTTCTTCACGTTGAAGGCGTCGTACCATGCGTCGATGTGAGGCAGTGCACCGTTGACACGAGCCTGGTTGGGTGAGTGCGGATCGACTTTCAGCAGATAGTCGGTCATCTCGTCGCTGGTGTTAGCAGCCCAGACACGTCCCCATGCGAGGAAGAAGCGCTGCTCTGGAGTGAATCCGTCGATCACGGGCAGCTTCTTTGTCTTCATCAGATTGCTGAAGGCGCGGAAGGCGATGTTCAGACCTCCGTTGTCGCCGATGTTCTCACCGAGGGTCAGTTTGCCGTTTATCTTCTTGCCCGGCAGCACCTCGTAGTTGTTGAAATACTCTTCGAGCACCTTCGTACGCTTGTCGTAGTTGGCCTTGTCTGCAGCTGTCCACCAGTTGTTCTGGTTGCCGTTCTTGTCGAACTGGCATCCCTGGTCGTCGAATCCGTGGCTCATCTCGTGGCCTATCACGCAACCGATGGCTCCGTAGTTCACGGCGTCGTCGGCCTCAGGATCGAAGAACGGAGCCTGAAGAATGGCTGCCGGGAAGCATATCTCGTTGGTCGTGGGGTTGTAGTAGGCATTAACTGTCTGCGGAGTCATCTGCCATTCGCTCTTGTCAACAGGCTTGTTCACCTTGCGGTCGATGTAATCCTTGGTCAGGAACGCGGTCACACGGGTGAGGTTGTCGTACAGAGAGAGCGACGGATCAATCTCCAGTCCGGAGTAGTCGCGCCACTTGTCAGGATAACCTATCTTGATGATGAAGTTGCTCAACTTGTCCTTTGCCTGGTCCTTTGTGGCCTGTTCCATCCACGAAGCTTCGTCTATACGCTCGGCAAGTGCGGTCTGCAGATTGTGAACGAGGTCGAGCATGCGCTGCTTGCTGCTCTCAGGGAAGTATTTCTCAACGTAGAGCTTGCCTATGGCCTCGCCCAGAACGCCGCTCACAACACCTACGGCACGCTTCCAGCGCGGACGGTCCTGCTTAACGCCGCTGAGGGTCTGATTGAACTTGAACGACGCTGCGCGGAACTCATCACTGAGACTGTTGGTCGCGCTGCTTATGACTTTTGCTTCGGCATAGGTCTTAAGGTCGTCGAGAGAAGTCTCCTCCAATATCTTCTCAACCTCCTTTATCGGCTCCGGCTGTCCTAAATCCACCTCGGCGAACGGCGGGAAGCCCTGCGCCAGGAATATGTTGCCCCAGTCTATTCCGGGATAGTCGCTTATGAGCTGTGCATAACCAATCTTGTGATAGTTGGCGTTTACGTCGCGCAGTTTCACGTTGTCGTAGCTTGCCTTTGCTATGCGTGTCTCGATGGCGAGGAGCACGTCGGTCTTCTTCTGAGCCGTCTGCTCGTCGTCGCCTACGAGCTGGAACAGGGTCTTGATGTATTCCTTGTAGGCGTTGCGCACCTTAACGGTCTGCTCGTCGTCGTTCAGATAGTAGTCGCGCTCGCCCAGACCTATTCCGCCCTGCGATATTCCTACGATGTTCTGCGACGCATTGCGCTGGTCAGCTCCCACGCTTATGCCGAACATCATTGCGCCCACGCCCTGATAGTCGAGCTGAGCCATGACGAGCTGATACTCTTTCTTGTTCTTTATCGCCTCAACTTTCGCAAGCACAGGTTTCAGAGGTGCGGCTCCCTCACGGTTAAGACGGACGCTGTCCATCATCAGGTTGTAGAGGTCGCCTATCTTCTGTCCGAGTGAACCCTTAGGCTGGCTTTTGGACGAATATTCCTCTATGAGTCCCTTGATGCGCTTCTGATTCTGTTCTTCCAAATCCACGAAGGCACCGTTTGTAGGATGTTCGGCATCGAGGGGATGAGTCTTCAGCCATCCTCCGGCTGCATACTCATAGAAATCCATGCCCGGTTTCACGTTAAGATCCATGTTGGCTTTGTCGATACCCGACGACAGGTTCTGGGCGCATGCGGCCGTCGCAATCATCGAGAACGACACCAATAATGTTTTTGTCTTCATTTTTTATATTATTAATATGTACGTTTTTATATGCTTTACGTCACTTATCTTCTGCAAAATTACACAAATATGCGTATAACAGCCGAATATGACCGTCAAAAATAACATATTATAAGTTTTCGCAATAGTGCTGCCATTCGGCGTCGATATCCTTTATATCGACACCGAGCAGGCGCATGTTGCGGAACATGTCGGGCAGGATGTTCTCCATGAAGTCCTTGCGCCGGGCTTCCATAATGCGGTCGCGCGCTCCGGCAGTGACAAAATATCCCAGTCCGCGTTTGTTGTATATTATACCGTCGCGTGCCAGAAAGTCGTAGGCCTTCACGGCGGTGTTGGTATTCACTTCGAGCTTCACGGCATACTCGCGTACGCTGGGTATGCGCTCGTCGTCGGCATAAACGCCTGCGAGAATGTCGTCGCACAGACGGTCGGCCATCTGTATGTATATTGCTTTATCGTTGCTGAATGTCATATGTTCAAGAGTTTATTGTTGATAACCTGCATTCTTGTGAACAGTCGGAAGGACAGCCATGTAAATGCTACCATGCCTACAAGCATTACCGACATAGATAACCAGACGTTGAATTCGGGAAAGATCAGGTAGATCAGAGCCCTGATAAGCGAATAGATGACGCATGCGAACAGCCAGCCATGACGGCGGAAGAGCGTGCCCATGAAGATGAATACAGACAGATCGAACAGGTCGCCCAGACAGTAGTAGAATATGACGAACAGGCCGGGATTGATGGATGTGCCGGCAAAAATGTCCCTTAATCCTGATTGCGACACGTAGTTGCTGAAGGTAGGACCGAGCTCGTCGAACGCACTGACGCCACGCTGGGCAATGTCGGACAGCGTTGTCAGCAAGGTCACGGCATAGGAACCCATGTGCGACCGGCCAAATATGAGGTGCATGAAAAGCTGCTGAAGCAGGTCGGCCACCACAAACGACACTGCCGACATAAGTATTCCGCCAAGTACAACGAGCACCACACGGCAGACATACTTCTCTGCGTTAGACGCCGGCAGCATCATGTAGGCTATACGCTGTTGTCTGGTCTGCATGTTGCGGAACATCATGCTTCCGCCCATAAGAATGACAAACCAATAGGCACCAAAGAATACGAAGGAGAAACTTCTCGACATTTTGAGCAGCACAGCGCGCTGCGTTTCGGGATTGGACGCATTTGCCATGAATATGGGCTCGCTGCCTATAGACATCATTGTCATGAAAAGGGTCATCAGCAGGGTGATGATTATCGTTGTGCGTATGGCGTAACCCCGTTCCTCCACGAAGCTCCACCTGACGAGACGCATGGTTCTCGATATATTGAAATTGCTCATATTTTCCTTGTTTTTTTACATGTCCGACGTGCGGATCAGATGTTTATCCATTTGTTGTTTATCACATTGGTGCGCTTGAAGAGCCTGTACGACGCCCAGTAATTCAATGCAATGAGTGCCAGTTCCATAGCAATGATGGTACATCTGTCTATTATTGTGAGCGAAACGTCGATATCATAGTTATCTATTCCATGTCCTGCGACAGCAAGGCATATCTGAATGGCCATAATCACAAGCGATGTGAGGATGAACGGATGGCGACGAAAAAATGCGCTGCCAAGGATATAGAAGCTGTGGGTCCACATAATTGCGAGCATCAGAATGATGCCGGCCATAATACGTGAAGGCGACATATAACTTATGAATTTCATCAGATTGCCGCCTCCGAACACCGAGTCGTCACACCACAGACTTATGAAACTGGTGGTGGCGTCCCACCCCATGAGCATATTGAACAGCACTCTGAAATAGTCGGCTGCAAAAAACGACACTATCAGCACAACAGGCCAGCCTATCGTAACGTAAGTCCAGCGCGAGAGATATTTCTCCAGATTCGACGCAGGATGCATCAGAAACGAGATTGCCTGCTTCTTGTGACGTGTGTTGGCAAACATGGTGCTCGCTCCGAAATAAAGACACGTGAATCCCACCATGAAGCCGGACACGCTAAAGGCCATTGCCATTGCGAGGTCATTCTCACTTCCGTTTCCGGTTGAGAAAGTAACCATACTGAGCACGAACTCCTCGCACAGGAAGAACGCGATGGTCATAATAATACCCATGCGCAGCAGATTGCCTTTTGTATTTTCAAACGTCCATAAGAGCATCTTATGGAAACGGTTCCATTCAAACGATTTCATGATCATTTTCTCCTTTCTTTTTCTTGTCGGTTCATTTAATCATTCCCTTTGTCACGGCATTGAAGAGCAGCTCCAGGTTCACCGGCGTCTCCTCATGACGGCCGCGGTGTGCCATGACGGCGTTGCCTTGGATGGAGAACTCTGAATAGATGACGTCGTCGGTGGGTTCGCCCGGACGGCGTGTCTCGAAGACGTACTTGTCGCACACGTCGCCCACGGACGAGTCGAGAGCCACTCCGTTCTCGTCGAATATCACGATGTGGTCGAGCAGCGATTCTACGTCGTGCACCTGGTGGGTGGATATTATCAGCGTGCGGTCTTCGGTCATGTTGTTGGCAACCACCTTGCGGAACTGGCTCTTCGAAGGTATGTCCAGTCCGTTTGTAGGCTCGTCCATGAGCAGCAGGCGTGTGCCGGCGGCAAGGGCGAAACTCATGTATGCCTTCTTCTTCTGGCCCATGGAGAGGGCGTTGAGCTTGAGCGACAGCGGCATCTCAAACTCTTTCAGGCAGTTGAGAAGCACCTCGCGGCTGAACCGCGGATAGAAAGGCTCGTTTATGCGGACATATTCCTCGAGCGTGGTGCGCGGCAGATCGAACTCCTCAGGCACGAGGAATATCTCCTGAAGCATCTCTGCCGTGCGGCGGCGAGCGTCGGTTCCGTCCACCATCACCGTCCCACGCGACGGCTGGAGGAGACCGCTTATGAGATAGAGCATGGTGCTCTTGCCCATTCCGTTCTTGCCGAGCAGGCCGTAGATGCGGTTTTCCTCGAATTTCAGACTGAAGTCTTCGAATACGTTTCTCTTTGTTCCCGGATAACTGAATGTTATGTTGTTTACTGTTATCATGATTTTATCTGTTTTATGTTCTGTGTTTATGTTTCCTTAATAAATGAATTTCCGTGTCACTTTACCAAAGTGTTCTGGGCGATGAGATAATCGGTATGCGGCTGCATGATGAGCATGTTGTCTGCCAGTTCGTAGCCTTTCGCCTCACTGCTCCACTTGTATGTGTTCACCGAAGCCACGTTTCCGAGCACCATGCGGTATTCCGTCTTTTCCTCAGCCATGGCGTAAGCCGACTTGGCGGCGTCCCATCTCTGGAGCTCGAGAGTATATCCGTCGGCCTCATACACGTAGTTCAGTCTGTACGACGGCTGCCACTGCTGAGCCTCAGCGTTCCACCTCAGGGCCTCCTTCGACACCAGACGGTTGTCTGAGTCGTAGAGGAAGCGGTACTGAAGTTTCTGAGAGAGATATTTTTCTGAATTGTCATACACGTTGATTGATGCCACTTTGCCGTTCTGCATTTCGGCATTATAGAGATAACGGCTGTTTTCTGTGCCGAGTGAATTAAGATACATTGCCATTACGGTTGCTGCTGTTATGATTGCGTCCATAGTCTTATAGTTTTTAATTTGTTGTTTATTCTTTTATTGTTTGTTTACTGTTTTAGTGTAATACTTTAATAGTACACTGCAAATGTATGCTATTTTATGATACGACGCAAGCTTTTCGGCGATTTTTTTCAGGAAAAAGTGGAAAACGGTATTTATTTAACGTTTGTTTACTAAAAAGCGAGTCGTACGGCCATAAAAAAGCTATCGAACGGGCAGAAAACGCAGTCTGAGGTGTATTATGACAGAAACAGGAAAAAGGAAAATCGTAGGACGGTAATACACCGGGCGCCGCTCGGCTCGACAAGCGGACATAGCGTGCGGCACAGAATCGACATATAAAAAAACGAAAAACAGAAGCCGCGGATGTTAAATATTCGCCTCGAAAATCCCGAAAAAACCGCGTAAAACCGAGTAAGGAAATATTTTGCGCGAAATATCGCGAAAATAAGGACTTTTGATAAGTCGTTGATATACAGACGCTTGCGTTTTATCGTGATTTAAAAGGCCTCGCACCGGTTTGCGAAAGAGCCCATTTCGTGGTCCGAAATGCACCATTTCGGGTCGCGATAAAGCCTATATCGCACCCTGAAATGGGCTCTTTCGCAATGCAAAAAGGCCCATTTCGTAAATCGGAAGCCGCGCGGACGCTCTGCGGTCAAGGCAAAACGGGCTTTTCGGTAAGCATATATCGTGTGGCATCGCTCCAGATTAAGAAAAATGGAATGTTAAATCAGGAACCTGGAAAGTGAACGGATGTTAAAGAGAATTTGCAAAAACGTGCGCTGCACGGGTGGACGAGACATCGGCTGACATGCGGACAGGAGAACACAGCACGCCACGGTTACAGGTTGTGATGAAGCCAGCGCCCGCGGAAAAGACGCACAAGGAACAGTATGCCGCGGAACGTAAGCTCGAGTGCCATGGCCGTCCACACACCCCGAAGACCATATGTCGGAGCAAGCAAAGCCGCAAGCGACAGACGCACGCACCACATGCTGAACAGATTGATGAGCACAGGTTTCAGTGTGTCGCCGGCTCCCACACATACGCAATAGACCACGATGGAGGCAGCGAACATGGGTTCGGCGAATGCCTCGATGCGCAGACTCTGTGTACCGAGGATGCGTATCTCTTCGACAGGAGTGAGAATACCCATCATCTCGGGGGCGAAAATATACATCACCGCACCCATAACCGCCATGACAGCCATGCCGAGCCCCACGGTCATGTGGGCAAAACTGCGGCACAGGTCGAGCCGCTGCGCACCCTTGGTCTGCCCGACCAACGTCGTGGCAGCGTCGCCGATACCGTAGCCCGGCATGTAACACAGGCTCTCTACTGTTATAGCGAAGGTGTTGGCGGCAATGGCAAAATTGCCCAGCGGAGCCACAATCATGGTACTCACTATCTGTGCACCGCTCATGAGAACCGACTGCAGGGCGATGGGTGTGCCTATCTTCAGGGCGTTGCGCACGTAGCCCAATATCCAGACGAACTTATCGCGGTCGAGCCTCAACGCCAGCATCTTACTGCGCACGATGGCGAAATAGGCCTGCAACGATGCGGCCACAGTCACAGCGAGAGCCGTGCCTACAGCTGCACCGACTACGCCCAGTCCCATGACAAATATAAATATGTAGTTGAAAACAACATCGAGCACACACATCAGCACACTCACTATGCTCGGGATACGCATGTTGCCGGAACACTTGAGCATTGCACCGCAAAGATTGGAAAGCTGGAACGCCGGCACGGCGAGCGAGAAAATGAGAAAATAGAGCGAGGCGTCGTGGGCTATGTCGTCGCCTCCGCCAAGCCAGTAAGGCAACTGACGGTGAACGGCTACGGCCGAGAGCAGCACCAGAAAACTTATGATGGCGGTGCAGATGAGTCCGTGGCGGAACACCTGACGGGCCTTGGCAAAGTCGTTGGAACCTATGAAGTGGGCGGCCTGGACCGAAAATCCGAGCGACGCGGCGTTGGTGATGCTGCCCAACAGCCACGTGGTGCTCTCCACAAGACCAATGGAAGCCGAAGCCTCAGCGCCTATATGGCCCACCATCGAAGCGTCGATGAAGAACATGAGCACCGACGTCACCTGTGCGAGAATAGACGGAATACTCAGTCCTACAATAAGACTGAGTTTCTCGCTTGTGCTCACCGGCCGCCCTTCGCGTATGCCGGCGAGAAGCTCGTCGCTGCTTTTCAATGAAAAAATGCGTTTCAAACCGTATGCAAAGGTAACTCAAAAAATCCGGTAAAACGAAATTTGCCGACACATTATAAAATGATTGCTGCAACATAATAAAATGTTTGCGACGTCCGGACAAGACGACTATAAACACAAAGCGATACGATTGCAGCCATATGATGAGACTATTGCAACGACCAATAAAACGATTGTTACAATAGGACAGAATAACTGCCGGCAACAGGACAAAACGATTGCAGACATAAGAAACAGGCATAAAAAAAGATGAAGTCATGCACATGACCTCACCTCCATTAAGTTTTTAAATCTTTGTTTCCTTTTAATTAAACCTCTTTCTCGTTTTCTATGCTTTCCCTTACTTTAATGGAGGCAAACTCTTATCTTCTTCTCCTCACCTCCATACCTATTGCAGCATATGCTGCAAATAGGGTCATCTCACATGCATCAAAATCTTTCTACCTTTCTTCTACGCTTTCTTCAACTTACCTATTGAACAACCTGAACAACCTTTATAAAACCTATTACAACTAATACCCAAATCAATTATCCTTTATCTTTACCTTTTACTAATACCTTTCTTCCTGATGTTATCCTCAATCTTAACCTTACTGCTAATACCTTTTCTCTAATGTTATCCTTCAATCCTTAACCTTCTAATACCTTTCTTCCTTGTTATCCTCAATCTTTAACCTTAGCGTTATCCTCAATCTCTACCTCTGACCAATACCTTTTCTTACTTACTTTTCGTCTGTGTTATCCTTTTCCAATCTTTACCTCTGCCCTCCCGGACAGTGTCTCTCTCATTTTTCACTACCTATGAAGATTTATTCTCTCAAATCTGTCTCCTGTAATGTCTTTCTATATTACCTTTCCGGTAGATTTCTTTTGACGCTGCAAAATTACAAACGTTTAGAAATTTCCGCAATAGTTTTGCAATATATGTTAGCGAAAAACGCCTTATTTTTGACCTAAATCAAAGATTGTGTGCGCACACAGCGATATTTTTGGCATAAAAAAAGCGGACTTTCGCAAGTCCGCTCATATTTCCAAGTCTGCCGTAAAGCAGAATAAAACGTCGTGTTATTCCTCTATCCATTCGCCGGCCTTACGCGCCTTCGACTCCGGGACATCCACTCCTGCCCTGTAATAGCTCACAAGCGTGATGTCGAACACGAGTGTGGAGTAAGCCGGAATAGATCCGTTGTCAACATTGCCGTAGCCCAACTGATAAGGTATATACACCTTCCAGCGGTCGCCTATGTGCATGTTCATCAGCGCAGTGGTGAATCCGTCCACCGTACCGGACACCGCAAACGTGGTGGGAAGAGCCGTTGCCGGGTTGAAATCGCCGGTGAACGACTTGTCGAACACGTAGCCGTCGGGATAGGATGTTGACGGAAGCAGGCGTCCCTCATAGTGCACCTTCACCGAGTCGGTGTAGAAAGGACAACCCGAACCGGTGCCGTGCTCCAGGACGTTTACCACTATATAATCGGAAGGAGCGGTAGCGCCCGACTCCACCAACGACCACTGACGAATGATCTTCCAGTCCTGATTGCCCTGTGCCGTATCAGCCTTCGCAGTGGTGTACAGGTTGTTGAAGAACTTGTCGTTGGTCGCCTTCCAGTTAGGATATTCCTCAACGTCGCTGTCGTTCTCGCTGCACGACGACAGCAGTCCGACAGGCATGAGCAGTGCCAACAAATATATAATAAGGTGTTTCTTCATTTTTTATTGCAGTTTTTTCAACAGACTGTATATGCTGACCTTATCTTCGATGATGCTGCGCAGATTGTCTATGCTCACGCGCTCCTGCTTCATGGTGTCGCGGAAACGCAGAGTGACGGTGTTGTCCTTGAGAGTGTCGTAATCAACAGTAACGCAATAAGGTGTACCTATGGCGTCCTGGCGACGGTAACGCTTGCCCACTGTGTCCTTCTCGTCGTACTGGCAGTTGAAGTGGAACTTCAGATCGTCGATTATCTTGCGTGCTATCTCAGGCAGTCCGTCCTTCTTCACGAGCGGCATCACGCACAGTTTAACAGGAGCGAGTGCCTCCGGCAGACGGAGCACAACGCGGGTCTCGCCGTTCTCGAGCTTCTCCTCGCAATATGAATGACACATTACAGAGAGGAACATACGGTCGACACCGATGGATGTCTCGATGTCGTACGGAGTATAGCTCTCGTTGGTCTGCGGGTCGAAATACTTGATAGAGTGACCCGAGAACTTCTCATGCTGCGACAGGTCGAAGTCGGTACGGCTGTGGATACCCTCAACCTCCTTGAATCCGAACGGCATCTTGAACTCGATGTCGGTTGCCGCGTTGGCATAGTGAGCCAGCTTCTCGTGGTCGTGGAAACGATAGTTCTCAGCGCCGAAGCCCAGTGCCTGGTGCCACTTCATACGCGTTTCCTTCCAATTCTTGAACCATTCCATCTCTGTTCCCGGCTTAACGAAGAACTGCATCTCCATCTGTTCGAACTCACGCATACGGAAAATGAACTGACGTGCCACAATCTCGTTGCGGAACGCCTTGCCTATCTGCGCGATACCGAACGGTATCTTCATACGTCCGGTCTTCTGCACGTTGAGGTAGTTCACGAATATACCCTGTGCTGTCTCCGGGCGAAGATATATCTTGCTTGTGCTGTCGGCGGTTGATCCCATCTCTGTCGAGAACATCAGATTGAACTGACGCACGTCGGTCCAGTTCTTTGTTCCGCTTATCGGATCTACGATACCCTCGTCGAGAATAATCTGCTTCAGCTCGTTCAGGTCCATGGCGTTCATGGCCACAGTGTAGCGTTCGTGCAGAGCGTCGCGCTTCTTCTGATGCTCGATGACGCGCGGATTGGTCTCGCGGAACTTAGCCTCGTCGAAAGACTCTCCGAAACGTTTGCGCGCCTTCTCCACTTCCTTGTTTATCTTCTCCTCGTATTTTGCTATCTGGTCCTCAATGAGCACGTCTGCACGATAGCGCTTCTTGGAGTCGCGATTGTCAATGAGCGGGTCGTTGAAAGCATCAACGTGTCCTGATGCCTTCCATATTGTAGGGTGCATGAATATGGCAGAGTCGATGCCCACGATATTCTCGTGCAGGAGCACCATGCTCTTCCACCAGTATTCCTTAATATTGTTTTTCAGTTCAACACCATTCTGTCCATAATCATAGACGGCGGCCAGACCGTCGTAGATGTCGCTGCTCGGGAACACAAATCCATATTCCTTGCAATGCGATACGATTTTCTTAAAAACGTCTTCCTGTGCCATTTTTATGTTTGTTTGATTATTTTATCCTTTAAGAATGCAAAGATAACTCTTTTAGTTGGTTTATAAGCCGTTTTAAGGTTAAATGTTATGAAACACGGATTTGCGCGCACGTTTTGTCATTAATATATGGTTTGGCTTGCCATAATTTACTGCCGGCGTCGCGGCAACGCATTTGCCGCCGGTGACAGTCTGCCGACATGCATCGGCATAATCCACACATCAATGCTCCACTGTCTGAGGTCCGGACATAGAAAGATGTTTTTCAAGAAAAAATGAACAACAATTCCACATTCTCCGGAATACGAACACAGCACACGTGTATGGACAAAGTTTGAAACGACACGTATCGTACGACATGATTTATACATCGCTGAAAATATTCTTTTCGATATATACCTGCCTCTCTTATTTTATTTGTAATTTTATAGAGTCAATCGTTTGGTTTGCCACTTTAAATTAGGACTTCAGGTCAAGTGTATTTAATGACACTACAGACATTCGGGAAATTCACATTCATCCGGTATCTTAAAAACGGAATCGGAGGGTTACATAATTGAAGAATCAATATAAATGGGGAATATATCATACATAACAGACTTATTATCAATAATATTAGTGAGCCTGCCACTTATAGTTATAGGTAAGATAATCGGACCGAATACGAATATTAATTTCGGTCGCAGGATTCCCAAAGACGAACTTGAATCACCCAAAGGCATCAAAGCTTTAAAAGTAATAAGATGTACGCTCGTCTCTGCAGGAATTATAACATTATCTGCCGGGCTGTTGTGTATGATATTGAAACAGGCAGAAGCCATGTTCTGGATAATGGTAGCACCCATTACTATAGCCGTGATAATAATTGTCTTAGTACTTTATGAGCTTCACGACAACAAGAGATGGGGATTGGCTATTGTACTGATAGCCATAGGAATAGCCGTAATACCATTGCTCCTCTTACCCATGCCGGCAATCAATAACAAGAACAAAGTACACATAGACAACGACACTCTATTCATAGACGGAGAGTATTCCAGAATCATTCCTCTGTCAGAAATAACCTCGATAGAAGGCGACGCAACTGTTCCGCCAATAAAACTGAGGACCAACGGAACATCTCTCGACTCTTACAAGGTGGGATATTTTCTTACAGATGACGACGTTGAGGTGGTGTTATATTTATACTCAGACAAGCACAGGATATCTCATATCAAAACAAAAAGGAATGAGGATATCTACATAAATCTTAGTGACTCTCAGCTGTCCACGATTTTGTCTTATAAACGAAGAACGACATACCGCCCGGCCTTTCCGTCGTCCGCAAGCTCAAAAGACAGCCCTTTCCATACTGCATCAGTATCACCGGCATATCCCTCGACAGCACTTCCATAATCCGTTTCGTCCCATCCGCCACATTCTCTTACGGTGTCCGCTCAAAAACGGGCACATAGTAAATCCGCATTAAGGCTCGTGTATTCGTCATGCTTTTAGAACATTCACATTTATGCAGATACATATTTAACCAACATCCCTTACATTCATAAGGCCACCGCGCCTTTCTGCATTCTCTCCGGCAGCAGTCCGGCATCATACATTTCGGCTTCGACAACACCGTTCTGCCGGAACTGCGGACGAAAAGCAGAACTGCATAATTATGCAATTTGTGTATAAATATACAATTTCGTACAGACCTCAACTTCACGAGAGTGCCGATGAAATGAAAAAAAATATCTCCGGCCGCAAATACGCGAGTTATGAGCACTTACGGTAAACGGTTGTGGCACAACAGGTTATGCTTTTCCGCAATGCAAAGCCGACTTCGGCGCGTTGCGAAAGAGCCCATTTCAGGTTGCGAAATGGGCTCTTTCGCGTCCCGAAAAGCACCATATCATGCTCCGATAAAGCCCATTTCGCATGCCGATATGGTGCTTTTCGCAAAACGATCATGTCTGAGACGGGTGTATGAATGGGGGTAACCGCATTGCGACAAGAAACAGACACGGGCGAAAAAGCCCATTTCGGAGGTTTCCGATTTTCTATTTTGAGATTTTATTTTGTCAAAATTTTTTACCTCACATTCTGTATATTTATTCATTTTCGGGCACTCACCGAACCGCACGTTCCACGCATCGGGCAACCGCGTCGGCCTCACGCACAGGCGCCGCAACGCCCGTCATAAACGGCTTTTGGGCACAAATCTTTTATAAATAGGAAAAAAATCAGTAACTTTGAAGCAAAATTTGTGACGAAGTAAAATATGAGCGACGAAATAAAGGACAACGAGACGATTGATGAAGAAATGAACAGCGAGAGCGTGAACGGCGAGGACACCGCACCGGAGGAACACTCCGACTACAAGCCCGTGAACCGTTTTGACGCCTCGGCAGTGCATCACCTCAGCGGGATGTACAAGACGTGGTTTCTCGACTACGCCTCATACGTCATTCTCGAACGTGCCGTGCCCCACATAGAGGACGGTCTGAAACCTGTGCAGCGACGCATCCTGCACTCGATGAAGCGCATGGACGACGGACGCTACAACAAGGTGGCGAACATCGTGGGACACACCATGCAGTTTCATCCTCACGGCGACGCGTCAATAGGCGACGCCCTCGTGCAGCTCGGACAGAAAGACCTGCTCATCGACTGTCAGGGAAACTGGGGAAACATTCTGACGGGCGACCGTGCCGCCGCGCCACGTTACATCGAGGCACGACTGTCCAAATTCGCGCTCGACGTGGTGTTCAACCCCAAGACAACCAACTGGCAGCTGAGCTACGACGGCCGCAACCGCGAGCCAATCACGCTGCCCGTGAAGTTTCCTTTGCTTCTGGCACAGGGCGCTGAAGGCATAGCCGTGGGTCTGAGCTCCAAGATTCTGCCGCACAATCTGGTGGAGATCTGCGACGCAGCCATAAGCTATCTGCGCGGCGAGGAGTTCACGCTATATCCCGACTTCCCCACTGGCGGCTCGATAGACGTGAGCAAGTATAACGACGGTCAGCGCGGCGGACAGCTTAAGGTGCGCGCCAAGATTGAGAAGATAGACAACAAGACCATCGTCATAAAGGAGATACCATACAGCAAGACCACCACAACGCTCATCGACTCCATACTGAAAGCCATAGACAAGGGCAAGATAAAGGCGCGCAAGGTGGACGACAACACTGCCGCCGAGGTGGAGATACAGGTGCATCTGGCGCCGGGCGTATCGTCCGACAAGACCATCGACGCGCTGTATGCCTTCTCCGACTGCGAGATAAACCTGTCGCCCAACTGCTGCGTGATAGAGAACAACAAGCCGTGCTTCCTCACCGTGAGCGACGTGCTGCGCCACTCGGTTGACAGCACCATGGGCCTGCTGCGCAAGGAACTCGAGATAAGGCGCGGCGAGCTTTTCGAACAGTTGTTATTCGCTTCGCTCGAACGCATATTCATCGAGGAACGCATCTACAAGGACAAAGGCTTCGAGAACGCGCCCGACATGGACGCCGCCGTGGCTCATGTGGACAAGCGTCTGGAACCGTTCAAGAAGAATCTTGTGCGCGAGGTGACCCGCAACGACATACTGAAGCTCATGGAGATAAAGATGCAACGCATCCTGAAGTTCAACAAGGACAAGGCCGACGAGCTGATAGTGAAGATAAAGGACGAGATAGCAAGCATCGACCACGACCTCGCCCACATGACCGACGTCACCATACGGTGGTTCAATTTCATAAAAGACAAATACGGCAAGGACCATCCGCGCCGCACCGAGATACGCAGCTTCGACACCATCGAGGCCGCGAAAGTGGTGGAGGCGAACGAGAAGCTCTACATCAACAGACAGGAGGGCTTCATTGGTACGGGGCTGAAAAAAGACGAGTTCGTATGCAACTGCTCCGACATAGACGACATAATCGTATTCTACAAGGACGGAAAATACAAGATAATACGCGTGGCCGACAAGATATTCGTAGGCAAGAACGTGATGCACGTGCAGGTGTTCAAGCGCAACGACCACCGCACGACGTACAATGCCGTATATCGCGACGGCAAGAACGGACCGACATACATCAAGCGTTTCAACGTAACCGCAATGACCCGCGACCGCGAGTACGACCTCACTCAGGGCACACCGGGCTCGCGCGTGCTGTACTTCACGGCCAATCCTAACGGCGAGGCGGAGGTGATAAAGGTGACGCTCGAAGTGACCTCGAAGATGAAAAAGATATTCCTGGAGAAGGATTTCTCCGACATCGGCATCAAGTCGCGCACGGCCAAAGGCAACATCCTCACCAAACACACGGTGAACAGAATCAGTCTGAAGAGCCACGGACGCTCCACGCTCGGAGGAAGGAAGGTATGGTTCGACACCGACGTGAACAGACTGAACTACGACGGACGCGGCCGACTGCTCGGAGAGTTCAACGACGGCGACTCAATACTGGTGGTGCTCGACAACAACGAGTTCTATATCTCCAACTTCGACGCCAATAACCACTATGAGGACAACATCAAGATAATAGAGAAATGGGATCCCGACAAAGTGTGGACGGCCGTGCTCTATGACGCCGACAACGACAACTATCCTTACATCAAACGCTTCAACATGGAGGCGACGAAGCGTCACCAGAACTTCCTGGGCGACAACCCGAACAGCCGTCTCGTGCTGCTCACCGACACACCTTATCCTCGCATCCGCGTGACATTCAAGCCTGCGGAGAGCCGCGACGGCAACCCACTGCAGCGTCCGCCTATGGAAATAGACATGGAACAGTTTGTAGGAGTAAAGGGATTCAAGGCCAAAGGCAAGCGCATAAGCACATGGGATGTTGAGAACATCGAGGAGCTCGAGCCTCTGAGAGTGCCCGAGCCCGAGCCTGAAGACGGCTCCGAAGGCACCGACGCTGCCGACGAAGAGCCCGAAAACCTCGATCCTGATGCAGGCAAAAGCCAACAGCAGGTGATAGACGAGATGACTGGACAACTTAATCTGTTCGGAGATGACGACATGTAAGACCATCGTGATGGCCGCGGCAATGCTCACAGCCACCGCGGCATGGGGTCAGAGCGACACCATAACGTCGGACAAGGTGATAACAAACGCCAAGATGATAGGCATCGGGGCGACAAATATTCTCGACACTTATCTGTCGCCCGAGAAATACAGGGGCACTGAGCTGCGCTACATATCGCACACCACACGCGACTCCGAGAGCAGCCGCTGGTCGCGGCAGATAGTGCATCAGGGCGACATAGCCTACACCGACAACCGCTCGGGCAACGGAACGGAGATTGCGGGAGCTTACAACTTCCAATATGCATGGCTATACAACTGGCATTTTCTTGACCGCAAGCTGAACGTGAAGGCGGGAGCAGCCATCGACGCGACCATAGGTTTCATATACAACACGCGCAACGGCAACAATCCGGCACAGGCAAGGGCCATGCTCAACATCACGCCGACAGGCAGCGCCGACTACCGTTTCACCATCGCCGGAAGACCTTTCGCCGCACGCTATGAAGTGGGAGTGCCGCTCTGCGGACTGATGTTCAGTCCCAACTACGGGCAGTCCTACTACGAGATTTTCTCACGCGGAAACTACGACCACAACGTCGTGCCTACGACATTCGTCTGCTCGCCGTCCATAAGACAGATGCTTTCGCTCGACTTCAGCATCGGCCGCACCACGCTGCGGGTGGGTTATCTCTGCGACATACAGCAGGCACGGGTGAACAACCTGAAGTCGCACATCTACACGCACGCCTTTGTCATAGGATTCGTCAAACGCTTCAAACTCATAAAGATACATCCATGAAACGACTGACTTGCTTTTTTCTTTTCATGACGGCAATCGTGCCGTTCCTCACTTCTTGCGTTGACGAGGAGGAGTATGCCGACAATCCGCGCGGCAACTTCGAGGCATTGTGGCGCATGATGGACGAGCACTACTGCTTCTTCGACCTTAAAGGCAAGGAGTACGGACTCGACTGGGACGAGGTTCATAGCCGTTATTCGGTACAGATGAGCGACAATCTGTCGGAGGATCAGTTGTTCGAGATTCTCGGTAACATGCTCGGCGAGCTGCGCGACGGACACGTGAACATGTACTCGGCGTGGGATGTGGCGCGCAACTGGTCGTGGAAGGAGGACTATCCGTCCAACTACAGCGACACGCTCATCAACAAATATCTGGGCACCGACTACCGCATAGCGGCCGGAATGGAGTATCGCGTGCTCGACGACAACATAGGATACATACGCTGCGAGTCGTTCTCCTCGGCGGCGGGCGAAGGCAATCTGGACGAGATAATGCTGTTTCTCGCACCGTGCAACGGCCTCATCATCGACCTGCGCAACAACAGCGGAGGCATGCTTACGGCTTCGGAAAAGCTCGCGGCACGCTTCACCAACAAGGAGATATGCGTGGGCTACATGCAACACAAGACCGGACCGGGACATAATGATTTCTCCGACATGGTGGAACAGCGGCTCAAGCCGAGCACAGGACTGCGCTGGCAAAAGCGCGTAGTGGTACTTACTAACAGGGCTGTGTATAGTGCCGCCAACGAGTTTGTGAAGTATATGAAGTGTTGTCCGGGCGTAACCGTAGTGGGCGACAAGACCGGCGGCGGAGCAGGAATGCCCTACTCGAGCGAGCTCCCCATAGGATGGAGCGTGAGGTTCTCGGCATGTCCCATGTACGACACGGACAAGCAGAGCACCGAGTTCGGCATAGAGCCCGACTATTATGTCTCGCTCGACCAGGCCGACGTGCTGCAAGGAAAGGACACCATAATAGAATACGCGCGCCGATTGCTCAACAACGGCACGAAGACAGACAACAAATGAGCCGCGCAGACACGGTTTCATAATAAACAATAGAGAAACCGCCGTAACACATTAGACAATCATTCACACAACAATAAAACATAAATCAGCATGAAAGCAATTAACACAGAAAAGGCACCGAAAGCCATCGGACCGTACAGCCAGGCCATTGAGGCTGGCGGAATGGTCTTTGTTTCGGGTCAGCTGCCTATCGATCCGGCAACAGGAGTATTTGCCGAGGGCGGCGTGAAAGAACAGACCAGACAGTCGCTCACAAACGCAAAGCACATTCTTGAAGAGGCAGGAACAGACCTGGCACACGTTGTCAAGACAACCGTTTTCCTCTCAGACATGGACAACTTCGCAGCAATGAACGAGGTGTATGCCGAGTTTTTCAGCACACCTTTCCCTGCACGCTCTGCCGTTGCAGTGAAAACACTGCCGAAGAACGCGCTCGTTGAGGTTGAGTGCATCGCAGTGAAATAATCTTACTGACGCAATAAATGCCGGTGCGGACACCCGTATCGGCATTTTTCGTCTGCATAAACGGACACCGGTATGGAATTAAATGTTAGTCAAGCCCTACCAAACCGTTATATGTCCGAAGCGTTTCGATATATTGTCGGCCTGTCTGTCTGCCATCTTTATCGGGGACATGATGGGTTACATTGAACAAAAACAACTGCCGGAATGACTGAAAGAAGAATGAAGATGTCGGACAAACATAGAACATAATACAAAATAACTGCTTGCGGTATGGCGACATATTCATATTAAAAAGCCTCTGACAACCGCACGACAAAAATAAAGGACTGACTGCGAACATGCACAATCAGTCCACGTTATCCCAAAAACAAAGCATTGACTCACGTCAATATATCATCTCGAAGAGTTCTTTATCATTTTTAAGCGACGCATAACCACCGGCAAACGAGAAGCTTCCAGCCGCGTCGATGGCTGCCGCATACTTGCTGTAAGAGTATATTCTGCCGCCCGAGAAAGCAATAGCTCCGTCGGCCTTTACGCCTTTCGGCGAAGCATTTTCCTTCGTTCCGGTGGTCACCACGTTGAGTTCGCCATCCGTAACGCTGATATTCCCGTCGCAGTTGATACCCTTTCCGCCCTCGCCGGTGCTCTTCCGGTTGAGTGTTCCTGCCGTCATCGCGAAGGTAGAACCGCAATTTATGCCGGCGCAACTGCTCGTATCGTTGTTCTCTATGAACGGAACGCCGGAGGTGATGACATTATATTACCGTCGAATCTCACCTCAACGGTGTCAGACACTGTCATGTTCTCCACATAATCATCGTCGTCGTAAGCGACCGCCTCTGCCGGCTTGCCAAGCGAAGTATAACCATACTCCATGCCCTTAGGCACATATCCGGGTTTCTATCCGCCGTTTATTATGCCGCTGAAGTCAGTATAATCGTCCTCGCAAGCCATGAAGACGACAAGCGACAACATTACCATAAACAACCCATACAGCCATCTCAGACATCACAATTTAATCTTATAGCTCAATCCGAGTATATGCTCATCGGGCTCATCATCGTCTTTATCGTTGTTCACATCCTGGTAAAGATAATACAGTCCAACCCTGTGCATCTCCGTGATTTTCCATTCCGCGCCGACGATATATCGTGATTTCTCCAACGACCATGAGTTGTAGAACTCGGCACTGGCGTAAGGTTCTATCTTACATTTCGGAATATCATACTCCACCTTCAGCCTCGAGCGCAGCACATGATGCCTCTTGCTCTTCACATTGTCGTCCTCCCACCACTCGTTGTCGAAGTCGTATCGCTCCGTGGTTTTCTCCGGACGATAGGTGAACTGCCATCTTTCGCGCAGCGACATTTTGAATCGTCCCACGTCAAGGCTGCCCGTCAGCGACACGTTGAAGCGGTGGCGCAGTCCCCAATAAGAAGGTCGCCAGTTGTTATATGTTCCGTCCTCGTGATAAGTTATCTTCTCTTCGTTGTTGTCGTAGAGCAAGGTGTATCCCGCCGAAAGTTTCAATCCGTCCACAATCTTGTAGCTTCCGTCAACACCGAAACTCCACCTGTCGGCCGTTTTTGAGTTGTTGCGGGTTCTGAACTCGCCTTCCACGCCGACGCTCCACTTCTTCCCGAAGTCCTTCTCCGCACCTACCGTTGTCCACACACCGAAATCGTTGTGCTGCGCCCTCACCTCTGCCGGTGCAAAGACAAACAGTGCGAGCAGCGCCACGACCATCCGTACGCACATCAGTGACGTACTTATTTCTTTTCTCTTATCCATTCCTAAGCAGACAATTTAAGTTCATTGTTTATCGTACTGTTATCTTCATATACCCAGGATTCATAATAAATCTTCACTGTCGCAATATCCCGCAGGCAGTCTTTTTCCCCCACTTCCGCGTTGGCTATGTTCATACCGGTGCGCAGTTTCAGGTCCGTCAGCATATCACCGCAGCGTTCAGGCGTTATGAGCGCTATGCGGTCATACTGTATTAGCTTTTTCGAGATATGCCTGAGCAGCACATAACTCTCAAAGAGCCATGTGGCAATGATGAATATCATGTCCGCAGCTATCAGCCCGATGCAGCTTATCGTCGTAACCGGCACGTTTATCACAGACATCGCTATGATGCAGAACAGACAGGTCTTCTCCCTCACAGGCATCGACACGGTGCGGTAACGGATTATTCCGAATATGGCAAACAGACCGAGCGCAAAGCCCACTTCCAGTCTCACTCCGCCCAAGAGACATATCATGAAGAATATGCTGATGCTTATGAGCATGGATGTGACACAGCTGTCGCGCCTCCGGCTCTCAGGATAATACAGGCAGTGAATCATCATCCACACCATCAACGTGTTGAATGAGAACCTCAACAACATTGCCAGTGAATGGTATCCTTCGACAAAAGGCACGCCAGACAAGTCTAATTCGTACAATTCGTTCATTTATGTTCGGAATGTTTCTCTGTTTTCGAAAATTATTTTTGTATGATAATATCCTGTGTCACGCCTTCGTACGTTCCGAACCTGATATGTCAGCGACAATGCCGGTACGCAATAAAAAAACGCAATCCTATTAATATACTCAGTTTTGTCGCAACCTCTCCATCATGCGCAGACGCCGGATGCAACGGTTATGATGCACCATGAACATATCGCACCTCTCCGTATCGAAATACACTGTGTAGTAGGAATCCATACGCTTGCCCTTTGTCTCATGCACCAGATAATCGTCGTGCGCCATTAAAAGAAATCCGGCAAGCATCTTTTTCGTCGTAATGAACTTCACATTCGTCCTGTTCATCAGGCCTATGCCGCTCATTTCGTAAAGAGTAATAGGTTTGTATGAATTTAGCAATCCGGTCACGGTAACACTTTTGTAATTATTTTGCAAATATAGTGTAATATTCTTTACAACGCAAGTAAAAAATGTTGTTATTGGATTTGATGACCATAATTTATCGTACAACGGATGGAGACAAAGAATGTTATGATTGACATAAAACGCAGTGGCACACCGCAATAAAGTCCCGCTCACACCACGGACACGCCCTGCTCACTACGGCAAAAATAAAATAACCGTAACGAAACATTATATTAAAAAAACGGCAATTAATTCGTGATTGACACAAAAAAAGTGTAACTTTGCAACGATTTTGCGTCCTGTATGACAATGAAGGCAACCATGAGCCGTGCCCACACAGGCACGAACACGGGACTGCAAGACCATTACAACGCGCTTGTGGCGGAATTGGTAGACGCGCCAGACTTAGGATCTGGTGGTTTAGGCCGTGTAGGTTCGAGTCCTATCAGGCGCACACGCATACGCCGGACAATATAATAATAATGTTGTCCGGCGTTTTCTTTTCATATCAGACAAACATATTTTTCATTCATCAAAGATATATCTTAAACAGCCAAGGATATATTCTTCATCCATCAAAGATATATTCTTCAACAGTCAAGGATATATCATTCACCCATCAAGAATATGTTTTTCATCAGTCAAAAATATATCCTTCATTCCGGATAAATATATTTTTCGTCTTCCACACATATATTAATATACGCACGCGGAGCCCTCGCCCGTTTTCCGTAAACATACAGATGAAAGCACGCAACAGCCACCCTCGTGCCACAAACTCAGAAAACCGCGCAAGACGACACGCCGCACATACACAAAAAGACGGCGCACGCAGGTCGTCAAACAACCGCATGCGCCGTCTGTATATTTACGGGCTGAGCGTATGAAGATTATTTCTTCACGTCGCCCACCTTTATAAGATATTCTGCTATCTGCACCGCATTGAGCGCCGCACCCTTGCGTATCTGGTCGCCGCTGAGCCACAGTGTGAGACCGCAATCGTCGGCCAGGTCCTTGCGTACACGTCCTACATACACGTCGTCCTTGCCTGCTGTCTCGAGCGGCATGGGATAGACGAGGTTTGCCGGATCGTCCTTGAGCGTGCATCCCGGTGCTGCGGCGATGGCCTTCTGAGCATCCTCCACGCTGATGGGGCTCTCTGTCTCAATCCACACACTCTCAGAGTGTGAACGGAGCGACGACACACGCACGCATGTTGCCGAGCACTTCACGTCGCTGTGCATTATCTTGCGTGTCTCGTTAAACATCTTCATCTCCTCCTTTGTATATCCGTTCTCGGTGAAGACATCAATCTGCGGAATGACGTTGTAAGCCAGCTGATGCGGGAACTTCTCCACTGTCACGGGCTTGCCCTCGACGAGTTCCTCATACTGCTGCTGCAGTTCGGCCATAGCAGCCGCGCCCGCGCCACTCGCACTCTGATAGCTCGACACGTGTATGCGCTTGATGTGGCTGAGCTTCTCAAGCGGTTTGAGCACCACCACCATCATGATTGTAGTGCAGTTAGGGTTGGCGATGATGCCGCGCGGACGGTTCAGAGCGTCCTCGGCGTTGCACTCGGGCACAACCAAAGGCACGTCGTCGCACATACGGAACGCGCTCGAATTGTCTATCATCACAGCTCCATACTTGGTGATGGTCTCGGCAAACTCTTTCGATGTGCCGCCTCCGGCCGATACGAAAGCTATGTCAACACCCTTGAAGTCGTCGTTATGCTGCAACAGTTTCACTTCGTACTCCTTACCCTTGAAACTGTATTTGCGGCCTGCCGAACGCACTGAGCCGAACAGCAACAGGTCGTCTATCGGAAAATTACGCTCTGCAAGTATGCGCAGGAACTCCTGTCCCACGGCTCCGCTTGCTCCTACAATCGCTACTTTCATACTTTATAATTTTTTGTTGTTATAATTTCCTTTCATTCCGCACCCTCCGGACGCAAGACCGCCACACGGCCATGCCACATTCCGAGGCGCGGTATTGCGACACCGTCATGCCGCCTGTATACGGGAAAAAGCCCCGCGACGCGCAGCCGATGCACGGCCACCGGTTACCGATGGCTCACGACGGGCGACAAGAGAGTCCACCCTCTGCCTCACGGGCGCATGTACATATATTGGTTGCAAAGTTACTACAAAAAAGTGAAATGCGGAAAGATATAGTGATAGAATTGAGTTACAAGGGTTTTGGTTGAAGTGGCGATAATCCGTGAAGCCATTACAATCCCTGCCGAAGCCAAATCCTGACGCCGCTACGTTACTTGTTCGTAACCATGCCCGAAAATGCGACAAACGGGTACGAATAGCGAAACAAGGCTCTAAGGAATAGTGAGTTATCCATAACTCATGCGAAAAATCAGGTTACGGAAAAAGATTGCGCCGTTCCTCCCCGTTTTGCGTACCAACACCGGACTCTTCACCAACTAATTTTGAAACCCAAAAATTAAGGACAATGAAGAGTACATTTTCAGTAATCTACTACCTCAAGCGTCAGGTAGTGAAAAAGGACGGGACAGTTCCCGTCATGGGACGCATCACGGTGGACGGCAGCCAGACACAGTTCAGCTGCAAACTGACTGTCGATCCGAAACTGTGGGACACCAAAGGTGGACGTGTCACGGGCAGAAGCACGGCGGCACTCGAAACGAACCGTATGCTTGACAAGATGCGGGTACGCATCAACAGGCATTATCAGGAAATCATGGAGCGTGACAACTTCGTCACGGCGGAGAAGGTGAAGAACGCCTTTCTCGGACTGGAACACCGCTACCACACGCTGATGCAGGTGTTCCGCCAGCACAACGAGGACTACGAGAAGCAGGTGGAGGCAGGCATGAAAGCCAAAGGCACGCTGCTGAAGTACCGCACCGTTTACAAGCACATGCAAGAGTTCCTCGACATCCGCTACCATGTGAAGGACATCGCCCTAAAAGAGCTTACCCCGGCTTTCATCTCCGACTTCGAGATGTTCCTGCGCACGGACA
>ERZ857521.41-NODE-41-length-176424-cov-5.091927_pt1 | contig 176424 bp, 163 predicted proteins | sample MGYA00519701_ERZ857521 | MGnify/ENA primary metagenome ERZ857521 (study PRJEB31778, sample SAMEA3449346) | human gut metagenome | biome: human gut; feature: human-associated habitat; material: faeces | place: United Kingdom | collected 2010/2012 ...
GGTATGCCCTATTTTTTTCATATGAAGAATGCCGCGCAGTTTTGCCACCACATCGTGAGAAGTAAAACCACGCTCTTTATACACATTAATAATTCCATTCATGTTTGACTACCCCAGCTGTTTTTCAATATGCCCGGTCAGATTATTGATTACATCAAATGCAGAGCCTTTAATGGCACAGCCTGCCGCTCTTACGTGACCGCCGCCACCAAAATAGCGGGCGATAACACTGACATCGACAATCTCATTCGAGCGCATGCTTACCTTAAACTCGCCCGGTTCTCTCTCATCAAGTAAAATTGCCACCTCGACACCCTCTGTCGTTCGCATTTCATCAATAATTCCATCCAGATCCGATGGCTTTGCCTCATACAATTTCATCACATTCCGACGCACAATAGAAAACAAACAGCGCCCATCCATAATGCGGACACTTTCCATCAGACAGCGTCCCATAATTTGAAGCTGTTTATACGTTTTTCGGTAAAAACTGTCATCGATAATCTTGCCAAACGGGATTCCAAAAGCAATCAGCTTTCCGGCAATTTCCATAGTCTCTTTTGTTGTGTTGGAATGTTTAAACACACCGGTATCATGGATGATTCCGGTATAAAGTGCACCGGCAATACCGGCATCTAACTTTTCTTCCTCCATCAAACCATACAAAATCTCACAGGTTGAACTTGCTTCTTTTACAACATTTTCATTGCCAAACTTTGTATTTGTAATGTGATGATCAATATTTAACACATACGGCGTTTTTTCCATCACCTTTTGTGCATCACCAAGACGCTCCTCATCTCCGCAGTCAAGGGAAATAAACAGGTCATAGGAAGGCTTTTCATAAAAAGCATCTTCCTCCTTTAGGTAATCAAAAGCATCCGGTATCTCTTCCACATAAACACAGACCTGTTTGTCCGGATAATTCTTTTTTATGTACCGGAACAATCCCATGCAGGAACCGATACAATCGCCATCCGGGCGCACATGCCCGCCAATGGCAATCGTTTCTGCTTTTTCTATTGCTGACAGCAATTGACTCATTCGCTGTCACCCCCGTCCTCATCACGGTGATTCAACTCGCGGATTTTCTTCGACATCTCCACACCATACTCAATGGAAGTATCCAGAATAAATGTTAATTCCGGTGTATTCCTGAGATTCATACGGTGCGCTAACTGATGTCTGGCGTAAGCGGCACTCTTTTTGAGTCCCTCCATCGTCTTTTCCTTCGCCTCATCATCGCCGAGAACGCTCACATAAATTTTAGCGAATTTCAAATCCGGCGTTACTTCACAAGCCATCACCGAAGTCATCGGATGAATTCGCGGATCTTTAATGTCTTCGCGGATAATCTGGCTCATTTCACGCTGTACTTCGCTGTTAATACGAATATTTTTTACACTGTTTTTTCTCATTTTCCATCTCCGTTCCTAACGATTTGACTATCTCGGAACCTCAACCATCTTGTAGCATTCAATCTGGTCTTCTTCCTGCAAATCATTAAATCCATCAAATACAAGACCACATTCATAACCGGCAGCCACTTCTTTGACATCGTCTTTGAAACGCTTCAAACTTGACAAATCGCCCTCGAAAATCTGCTCGCCCTCACGCGTAATACGTGCACGACATCCGCGCTCAATCTTACCGTCCAAAACGTAAGAACCGGCAATCGTACCAACACCGGAAGCCTTGAATGTCTGACGGACTTCTGCATGAGCAATGACTTTTTCCTCATAAATCGGCTCAAGCATACCTTTCATCGCTGCCTCAACATCTTCGATTGCATCATAAATGACACGATACAAGCGCACATCTACATTTTCTCTGTCTGCTGTCTCTTTTGCTGCATTATCAAGTCGAATGTTAAATCCAATGATAATCGCGTTGGATGCACTTGCCAAACTTACATCGGACTCATTAATCGCACCAACGCCGCCATGAATCACACGTACAGCAACTTCTTCGTTACTTAATTTCACAAGACTCTGTTTTACAGCCTCAACAGAACCCTGCACATCAGCTTTGATAATTAAGTTCAATTCTTTGACATTACCTGCCTGAATCTGACTAAACAGTCCATCTAAAGAAAGTTTCTTCGCTTTTGTTTCCTCCAAAAGTTTATCTTTACCCTGGTCTACATAAGCCTGTGCAATCTGTTTTGCTTCTTTATCATTTTCTGTAGCAACAAAAATTTCCCCGGCACTTGGCACGCCATTCAGACCAAGAATCTCAACCGGTGTCGAAGGTGTTGCCTGTTTTACACGCTCTCCCTTGTGGTCAAGCATCGCACGGACTTTACCATAAGCAGTTCCTACGGCAATATGGTCACCAACGTTTAATGTACCTTTCTGTACCAAAACGGTTGCAACCGGTCCACGTCCTTTATCCAGCTGCGCTTCAATTACAATACCTCTTGCACGGCGTTTTGGATTTGCTTTGAGTTCCAAAACTTCTGCTGTCAGAATAATCATTTCCAAAAGGTTTGAAATACCTTCTTTTGTATGTGCCGATACCGGACAGAAAATCGTACTTCCGCCCCACTCTTCCGGAATCAGTTCATATTCAGACAACTCCTGTTTTACCCGCTCGATGTTTGCGCCTTCTTTATCAATTTTGTTAATTGCTACAATAATTTCTACACCGGCTGCTTTGGCATGGTTAATCGCTTCTACCGTCTGCGGCATAACACCATCATCTGCTGCGACAACAAGCACTGCTACGTCTGTTGACTGTGCACCACGCATACGCATAGAGGTAAATGCCTCATGTCCCGGTGTATCCAAAAATGTAATTTTTTCACCGTTAATGCGGACAACATAAGCACCGATATGCTGTGTAATACCACCCGCCTCATGTTCCGTTACATCGGTTTCACGAATGGCATCCAGAAGGGAAGTCTTACCGTGGTCAACGTGACCCATTACGAAGACAACCGGTGGACGTTTTTTCATCTTGCTTTCGTCCTCTTCTTCCTCTTTCAGAAGTTCCGCTACCATATCTACTTTTTCTTCCAGTTCCGCAATAATATCGAAAGAAAGAGCGATTTCTTCTGCTTCATCAAAAGTGATTTCCTGATTCAGAGAAACCATCTGACCCTGCATAAATAATTTCTTAACCAAAGCTGCCGCCGGCATCTTCATCTTATCTGCCAATTCGCGGATGGTTAAAGATTCCGGAATTGTAATCTGCTTAATATCTTCTTCCGGCTCCTGTTTTACCGGTTCCGGCTTAATGAAAGCTCCCTTACGGTTCGGATCCTTTTTGGAGCGGATTCTGCTCATTTCTTCCTTCGTACTCTTGCGGTAACCACCTGGTTTATTATTTCTATCATCTTTCTTACGGTTTCTCTGACGGGAATTTTTCTGTTCCTGTTTAATTCCGTCAAATCCGCTCTGCGCCTTCTCAAAACGCTCAAACACGCGGTTGTTGTTATTTCCATTACCGTTTCCATTTCGGCGGTTATCTCCGCGTGAATTTTGTCCGTTGTTATTGGCGCGGCGGTCTCTGTCATTTCTGTCGTTTCGGCGGCCGTTGTTATTGCCATTATTCCCGCGGTTATCCGGACGGGAACCATTACCGTTTCCATTTCGGCGGTCTCTATCGTTTCTGTCATTTCTATCGTTTCTGTCATTTCTATCGTTACGTCCCTGACCGTTATTGTTTGGCTTACGGTAATTATCGTTTTTCTTTGGCTGCTGAGGTTTCTGCGAAAAAACTTTTTTCTCTTCCGGCTTCTTCTCTACCGATTTCTTTTCTTCTGGTTTCTTTTCTTCCGGCTTTTTCTCCTCCGGCTTCTTTTCTACCTTAGGTTCTTCTTTCTTTTCTTCCACTTTCTTCTCAACCTTTGGCTCTTCTTTTTTCTCAACCTTTGGCTCCTCTTTAACCGGTGCTTTTACTTTCTCTTTTGGCTCTGCCTTTGCTGCCGCTTTTTTCTTTTTGAAATAATTCATCAAAAATCCAATTGCTTCGTCTTCGATATTGCTGTTTGCACCTTTTACTTCGAATCCGTTCTCATTTAAAAGTGTTACCAAATCGCCACTTTTTATATTTTTGTCCTGCTGCTGTATGCTTCGGGCAATCTCATATATTTTCATTTTTGCCATACTTTGTTACCTCCAAATCTAAATTCTTGCCAATTGCTTTTGCAAATCCACTATTTGTCACCGCTACAGACGCCCGGAATTCCTTTCCGATTGCCTTACCTAGCATTTCTTTGTCCCCAAACTCCACATAAGGAACATGGTAAAAATGACACGAATCTGCAAATTTCTTTTTGGTATTACCGGATGCATCTTTGGCAACTATAACGAGTCTTGCAATCCCCTCACGAATCGATTTCTCCGTCATAAATTCTCCGCTGACCACATCGCCGGCCTTCATCGCCAGTCCTAAAGAACCAAGGACCTTTCTAATCTGTACCATCTTTTAACTGCCTTTCTAACAATAGATACGTTTCTTCTTTTACATTCATTCGGAATGACCGGCTTAGGGCGTTGCTTTTCCATGCTTTTTTCAAACACTCCTCATTCGCACAAAGATACGCTCCTCTGCCATTTTTTCGTCCCGTACGGTCAAGCATAATTTCGCCTTCCTTTGTTTTCACGACACGAATTAAATCCTGTTTATCCCTGCACGCTCTGCAGGCAATACACTGTCTTTGTGGTTTTTTACGCTCCTGCATGCCGCATTCCTCCTTTCCATATCATAAAAGAACTTACGATAAACTTTGTGTTTCGCTCTTAATATCGATTTTGTATCCTGTCAATCGGGCAGCCAGTCTTGCATTCTGACCCTCTTTACCAATGGCAAGAGACAACTGATAATCCGGAACAATGACCTCTGCACTCTTTTCGCTAGGATCAACCGTAACCGATACGACTTTGGATGGGCTGAGAGCATGCTCAATGAAAATGGCCGGATCTTCGTTCCACTCTACAATGTCAATTTTTTCTCCATATAACTCATCAACTACAGCATTGACACGCGCACCGTTCATACCAACACAGGCACCTACGGCATCCACATCAGGATTGTTGCTGTAAACCGCAATCTTAGAACGGGAACCTGCTTCACGGGATACATTTTTAATTTCCACAACACCACTCTGAATTTCAGCAACTTCGGATTCAAACAAACGTTTTACCAGTTCCGGATGTGTACGTGAAATCACAATTCTCGGTCCTCTTGGTGTATCTTTTACTTCTGTTACATAAAGTTTAATTCTGTCATGTGCCTCAAAGTGCTCACTTGGAACCTGCTCCTGTTTGGTAAGTACGGCATCAATTTTGCCAATATTTACATTATAATTTCCATTGTTATAACGCTGTACCATACCGGTTACAATATCATGCTCTTTTTCATAATACTGTTCAAACAGCACTTTTCTTTCTTCTTCACGAATTTTCTGAACAACAACCTGTTTTGCTTTCTGGGCTGCAATACGTCCAAAGTTTTTCGGTGTCACCTCAATACTGACGGTCTCACCAAGTCCGGTTCCCGGATATTTCACCTCTGCCTCTGTCTGAGACATTTCAAGCATGGCATCCTCTACTTCTTCTACGACAACCTTATCCTGATACACATGGAACTCGCCTGTCTCACGGTCTAAATTCACACGGATATTATCCGCTTTTCCATACTCATTTTTGCATGCTGCCACAAGTGAATTTTCAATAGCCTCAAGCAAAATCTCTTTGCTGATATCCTTTTCTTTCTCAATGGCATTTAATGCCTCAATTAATTCCGGATTTCCTTTCTTTGCTGCTGTCTTTTTCATTTTTTCTATTATCCTCCTATTCAATCATTCTATCGTATGTCTGCAACGACTTAAAAAGTTATATATTTGCGAATCAGCGCAATTTCTTTGACCGGCGTTTCCATCTCTCTGTCATCCATTGAAAGAACAATCGTCTCCGTATCTTCCCGATACTCCTTCAATACACCAACAAATTCTTTGGCTGAATATTTTTTACCTTTTTCTTCCCATGTAACCGGTGAAAACAATTTCATCTCCACATCCTCACCGATGTTTCTCATAAAGTCTTTCGGCTTCTTAAACGGACGCAGTAATCCCGGCGAACTGACTTCCAAAATATAAGATTCCTCAATGAAATCGTCTTTGTCCATCTCATCACTCAGCTCATGATTTACAAGGGTAAGGTCATCAATCGTAATGCCGCCTTCCTTATCAATATAAACCCGAAGATGCCAGCTTCCCGCTTCCTTGACAAATTCCACATCTACCAGTTCAAATTGGTGTTTTTGCAGAATTGGCTCTACTAAAGCCTCTGTCTTTTGTACATAGTCCTGATGTTTACTCAATTCAAAACCTCTTTTCTTTAGCCGGAATGACTTCCGTCTGTATTTGAATCTACACGAAAAGAATGAGTGGACCAAAGTCCACTCATATCAATTAACAGTATCTTCATATAATAAAGTAACACAATTTCCTATGTTTGGCAAGAACTTTTTTATTTTAATGCTTCAATCATTGCCTCATAAGACTTCTTTGGCACATAAGAATATACCGTTTTGTACTTACCGGTTGTCTCGTCCTTAACTCTAACGCTCTTTCTTGTAAAGAACAATGGCTTACAACTGCCGCGCCAGGATGTCTGATCGCTGATTCCCCATACCGTAATGCCGGTAATTCCTTTCGGGCTTATGGTCTTGTCACGGTTTTTCTGAATATCTACAATCTGCTTAATAAAATCTTTCGTAAAGGCAGCTTGGTCAGCATCGGTTTCCTTTTCATTTTTATAAGCATATGTCGGCGTTCTTCCATCCGTATCGTCCGTATCAAAATTAATCGTAATATCAAGTTCCGTAATCTGAACTTCGAGTCCTGCATTAATAAATGCTTTTAATGCATTTCCATATTCTTCGAGAGTCGGACGCTTAATATCCACGTGGCTCTGCATACCGATACCGCCACAGATTTTCGCTTCCTCTCCTTCATTAATATAGGAAATAAGCGCAAGTTCATCGTCTACACTAAAATATGTGTCATAATCATTGTAGAACAAAGTAACTTTATTCTGAACATTTTGCTTCTTCAATTCATCATAAGCATATTCAAACGCTGCTTTTACATACGTAGGCTTCAATCCCATATCACCGTATACACTAACCCATGTTGTCGCTGCGGCAGCATTCGAACGATGAATGTATTCATTTAACACATCCCATGCATATACGATTGAACCAACTTCTCCGGTCAATTCTTTTTCTTTCTGCATCGTATATCGCATTACTGTTCGAACGAAAAACTCAAGACGGGCATTCATCGTTGCTTCATCTACAACCGCCTCGTTATCATCGTAATTCTTCTTAAAAAACCATGTTGGTGTCTGCTGATGCCACATCAGAGTATGTGCACGCATACGGATGTTATGCTGTTTGGCAATTGCAAGTACACCATCAATCGTTTCCAATGTAAGTTCCGGAACTGTGGATTCCTTGTAATCGTCACTAATCACATATCCTTTTGCCTTGGCATCTGCAACAGAAATTGTAGTCTTTTTATTCAGCATGTTATCCGGCTTCATTTCATTTTCCAATGTAAAACTATTGAAATGTTTGTCGACAAATTCCATGGTACTTGCATCCTGCATTTCCTTACGCTTATTCCATGTCTGGTTATAAGTCAAACATGTTCCGACATTGTCAATCACACCTTTAAAAATTTCTTTCATTGCCGGTGTCGTATCCTGTGGTTCGGCAGTTGCGGTTGCCGTCGGTTTAGCTGTCGGCACTTCCGTTGTCTTTGGCGCATTGGAAGGTGATGTTGTCGGCGTATTCACCGGGGTCTTAGTCACTTTAGGTGCTTTCTTTTTCACCGTAATTTTACAAACCAGCTTCTTTGTTTTCTTACCTTTTTTAATTATTGCTGTCAAAGTAGTCTTACCGGCTTTCTTTGCCGTCACTTTCACTGCATATTTACCGCTCTTTTTGAAAGATGCAGTCTTTTTACTTTTTATCTTCCATGATACTTTATACTTCTTGGCATTCTTTACGGTAACCTTTTTTGTTTTTCCCAACCGTAATTGATACGCTCTTTTTTGATAGTTTCGGCTTGGCAGCCGCCTCTGATGTAATCCCCTGTACTCCGGCAAATGAACTAATAACCATTGCCGCTGTGAGAACCTTGGCGAGTACCACCTTTGTTTTTCTCATGATAAGTAATACCTCCTTCGCATGTATTATATCTACGATAATATATTATATATACTGTCAGAGCCAATATAAATGTACTATTATATGAAATTGATGAATTATTCTATTCTAAAAGGGGATGATCTATATAGGATGGCATCAATTCAGAAAAAGTTTGCGCGTCATGGGCGCTCCCGCTTAACAAACTCGCAGAGGTATCGCTATGTAAAATACACATAGCTGATACCTGCGGGTTTGTACCCATTCCTCACAAACTTTTTCTGGATTGATGCATGCTATATAGAGAACATTTCTATTTAGGAAGAATTCTCATAAATTACGTCACTGAGAAGCTCAATATTATAATTTCTAAAAACACAGGTACAGCTCTCATCAAGTCTGGCTTATTCAAATAACCCTTTAATGTCTTTACACGCTTGCTTCTTAGCATTATATAAATTCACCACTTCAACCATACTTTCGCAGCAAACTTAACTAATACTTTTAAACAACGCATTTTCCACAATTATATAATTTCCTTTATTTTTAAAATTTATAAAATACTCTTTTCCTCCAAAAGACTCATAACGGCCTTCTTTTCCTGTAATATATTCATCATATGAATTAAAAATTTTTACATTTCCACTATACTCATTGTAGGGTACAAACAAATACTTCCCTAACGGGAAATCCTCCCCAACTGTATACTGTCCCTGTGGATAAGCCTTTCCTGACAACCCATACATAATCCTTTTCCCCTTTCTTTTTTTTGTTTGTATAGTTTTCTTTTTAGTATTTTCTTTATTTGCAGAACGATATAATTTAATGAGCTTGTTTCTATTCCACAACACAATATTTCTCGAACATGCTGCTACTATGGTATTTTTACAAAAAAAATTATTTGTCATCAATACACCAACATCTGCGTTGAAATATTTTTTCCCTCGTTCCACTTCAAAAACACTATCCTGCCTCACCATTGATGAATAACTCTTACATTGTATCGCATAGGTTTTACCGTTCTTTTCACACAATATATCTACGCCATGTTTTTCTTCTTTTTTATAATGGTGTATAATTTGAAACTTATTTTTTTGTAATATATCTACACAAAGTTTTTCAAAATCTAGCCAAGTCATATTGTCAATTTTTGGCGCTTCTCTATTTGAATTATTGTATGTTCTCATCAAGCCTAATATAATACATATAATAACAATAATCATAAAAAAATATATGATAAATCACTTCCATTCAAAATTACTTATTATGATATATTCTCACTACACTATACAATTTTTAGTAACATCAAAACATGCTTCTTTCTTTTCTATAAAAATGCTTTTCAATGAACTAATTAAATAAAAAACCACTTCTCATCGCATACCAAAGCACTGAAAAGCAAAGAATAATAAAAAAAGCAATTAAGTTATCTTTCGTTAAGTTTTTATAATATTGAACGTCATAACCTTCATTTGCCCTAAATGAACTATAGCATTTGAAACCAATTGTCCAAGCAAGCGGAACAAGTGCCAGTAGATAATATTCTTCAACCAATATTCCAATCAGACTAACAACATTGGTTACTGCCGCTAACATATTTGCAATGAATGAGTTTTTTAATCCTTTTGATTTAGAGATTATATAACCACAATGCGGACAACTCTCTGCCGTATCACTTACCTGACCCTTACACTCCGGGCATTTAATCAAAGCCATGAATAATCCCTCCTCTCTTTGAATAACAAAATAATATTACCATGATTTTACATTTATGTCTATACTCGATAAACTTAAGAATCAGAATAAAGCAAAAAAAGAAAGGTCTCCTGACCTTTCTCCAAAAGAAAAATTTCAATATGTTTAATAAAGTAAAAAGTAGTCCGTAGGGGAATCGAACCCCTGTTTCTGCCGTGAGAGGGCAGCGTCTTAGCCGCTTGACCAACGGACCATCAACAATTGCTATCATACTACAGACGACAACAAATTGCAAGTACTTTTTTTTATTTTTTTTCATCTTTTTTGTTCTTTCTAATTTTGGGCAAATAATGAATATTCTGTTTCGGACAAATCATAGTACATTTCAGGCAGCTAATACACTCTCCGTCCCGCAATGGATTTTCCTGCAATTTTATTGATACCGGGCAGTTTTTTCTGCATGCCTGACAGCCATTTAGACAGCTTCTCCCCCTCCTTAGGCGGAAAAATGGAAACTGTGGCAATAGTGAAAAGACAGCACCCATTGGACATAAAAACTGACAAAAGAAACGTTCTTTTACTGCCATCCCTGCCACAATAAAAACAAGCAAAAGAATGGCACACAAATTAGAAACAGCCGAAAAATTCCCAGCACGCAGCAATGAAAATATTGTCCATGGACTATTTTCATTCAACAAATTTTCTTTTTCCAAAAAACACAGGCATATAATCCCAAACAGCAATACATATTTTATCTTTTGTAAAATCAGGGCAAAACGCTCTGGAATTTCAGGGATTTTTTTCTTTGTTTTTCTTTGCAGCCATGATGACACACAATAAATCCAGTCTCCAATTGCTCCAAATGCACACATAAAACCGCAAAAAAAGCGCCCAAAAAACATAGTAAACAAACATAATAATAAAAGTATTATAGAAAAGTCGTTTAATACAAGCGGAGTACCCTTTCCCATGGAAACAAAAATATTTTTAATTCCTAAAAATGCCTGCGAAAACAACGCCGGAAAATAAATAAAACATATTCCTTGAATGACAATCCGTATCCACTGTAATTTCTTAATTTTTTTCATTTGCTTCCTCCAATGCCTGTTTTGCTGCATTTATAATTCCCCGCGAAGAATAGGTAGCTCCAGATACCACATCCACCTCTGCGCTCTGCTTTTTTATAATATCGTCCAACAGGGTGGCTGCCATATTCCAATACTCTTTTGTCTCCTGCTTTGCAGAAATTACGGTTATTGACTTAATTTTATTACTTTGAATTATAACTTTAAGCTTAACCGGTCCTCCAAAACCTTCTGCTTCTCCGTAATAAACACCATTTTTCCACTTTGTCGGCAATTTCTTTTCGTTTTCCATTTTCAGCTGTTTGTAATCATCTCTTTTCTTTTGATTTCCCAGTGCTATCCACTGATAACCAAAAAGTACAGCTAAAACAAGAAACAAATTCATCCACTTTATTACTTTTGTCTTCACTGTGTTCTCGCCTCCGCTAATGCCAATCGGTATAAAGTAAGAAATGCATGAGACGAGCAGGTAGCCCCTGTCACCACAAGTGCATCATCTTTTTGCGCACCTATTAATTGATTTAATAAGCCCATACTTTTTCTTGTGCCATTTAATGCCCGATTTGTATAAAACTTGTTTGTGATGTCTGAAATTTCCACGTTTTCAAAGCCCGCAAATGCATTTTCTTTAAAAACAACATCTGCAGACAATCGATAACTTGAAAATTCACCATCCTCATCCGGCAAAACCTCCGTTGTCTCTGAATAACTTCCATTTTTTAATGGCTGTAATGGAGCATAGGACGGTTCGGGCGTCGGTACTAATGTTTCTTCCGGCTTAGGAGAATTAACAATCGGAGTCTCACTTGGTTCCACGCTATTTTTCTTATCATCCGTATTCGCAGCCAGCAAAAGAGCCTGTCTGTATAAATTACAGATTGCCTGTGACGAACAAGTTGCACCGGATACTGCTGAAATCCCTTCAACTTTCTGCTTTTGCAAAATCTGATTAACAACGCCCTGTTCTTTTTTTGTTCCATTTGCTGCCTTTATGTAATACGGCTGGTTTTCTTCACAATCCGACGAAAAATTATTGATCGATACACAGCGTCCTTCACGGAACACAACCACTGCCTGCATTGTATACGGTTCAAACTCCATGTCCTCATCCGGACTGCAAATTGTTTTCACCAAATAACTTCCATCTTTGATTTGACCGACAGAAATATTTTCTGTGGAATCCGGTAAAATCGGTGATTTCGTAGCTTTCGGTCTGGAATTTTTTTCCTCTTTTTTTCCAATCGCTTTCGCATATGCATTCTGATAAGCCGCCCATACCGCTTGCGACGAATAGGTAGCCCCTGAAATAACATCTACATTTTTATTTTGGCTCTTTAAAATTCTTCTGACCATCCCTTTCCACGCCTTCTTCATATAAGAAACATTTTCTTTTGTTTTATTATGCAGAATTTTCATCTTGTAAAGTGCTGCAACTTTTCCATTTTTAAATTTAGCCTTTAGAGAAATCCCATAACCAAACTTTTCACATTCCGCCGTCCCGGTATAGACACCATCCTTTGGAATTCCTTTTAGCGACATAACCTTATTTTGTCTCTGTTCTTTTTTATCTGTTTTGTGCGCTGCTATTTTTACTGATGATTTTTCTTTTTTCCCTCCCGCTTTTCTAAGCGCATTCTGAACAGCCTGCAAAATTCCGGATGAAGAAAAGGTTGCTCCACTTATCGTATCCACATCCGTTGACTGACTGCTTAAAATCAAGGAAATTACTTTCTTTGCTTTTGAATAATATGCCGGTGTCTCTTTTTCATGTGAAACTACATCAATGCTCTTTATTTTTCCCTTAAGGATTCGCACCTTCACAACAATCAAACCACCGAAGCCTTTTGCACTTCCTGTATATTCTCCATCATGCAGCCCCTTTTGTTTTACCTTCTTTGCCGTTATTTTCTTGACGTCATTTTGCTTTTTCTCTTTTGCATCCGCCACTTTTTCTAAATTTCCTGCCGGAGCATTTCCGCTAAGTGACGGAAATATCGGTTGATTACAAAGCAAACCAAAAGCGGCAAATACTGCCACACAAACTGCCGGGGAAAAAAAGAGCAGACTTTTCCATTTATTATTCATCTCTTACCACCTCATAATCAAAATCCGATGTAAATATTTTTTCAATACCTTCACTAATCACAATTGTTCCATCCTTAAGCAATAAAACAAAATCAAATTGTTCTTTGTGTTTTTTCCAATATTGTACCGCCTTTTCTTTTCCCATAATAAACAGAGAAGTTGACAAGCCATCCGCAAGTGTTCCATCCTTGCTTACAATGGTTGCACTAATCACACCATGATTCGCTGGTTTTCCGGTTGCCGGGTCTAAAATATGATGATACGTTTTCCCATTCTTTTCAAAATAACGCTCATATCCACCAGAAGTAATTACAGCCATATTTCCAGTTTTAAGTACTCCAAGATAGTCTCCCGAAAGTGGCGAATTACTTGGATTTTCTATTGCTATCTTCCACTTGCCTCCATCTTCTTTTGTTCCATATGTCTGCACATTTCCACCCAGTGAAAGAACCCCGCCTGTCAACTGATATTCTTTAAAAATCTGCGTTAAACGATTTGATGTATACCCCTTTGCAATTCCACCTAAATCAATTTCCATTTCTTCCGGCAAAGCAACCAAATTGGTTTTATTGTTCCACTCAATTTTAGAGGCTTCGATATTCTTTAATAAATGATTTATTGTTTTGTCGGATGGAACTTTATATTTTTTTGTCGTAAATCCCCATTCTTTCATCAATGGATAAATGGAAATATCAAATACGCCATTCGTGTCTTGATATAATTCTATGGATTTTGCAATTAACTGAGCCGTATCTTCCGATACAATCTCACTTCCATTCTCGTTTAAAATTGCAATCTCACTTTCATTTTTTCCTGTACTAAGAAGATTGTCCAAGCGTTCAATTTCCGATACTGCCTTTGTTGCAGCTTCCTCTGCCTTTTCTCCATATGTGGTAATCGTCATATAGGTATCCATAGCAAAGATTTCTTTCGTTGCTTTTTTGCTTTGTTTTTCTTTTTGTCCGCTTTGCTCTCCACAGCCACACAAACACAAAAGTACAAGCAAAAGAACCATCACTGTTTTTTTCATCCTAATAATCTTCCTTTCTATCTTCCTTTGTACAGCAAACAAGGGAGACTACACTTTGGTAGTCTCCCCAGACTGTAGACAAAGTCCACGACAAATGTCGTGGATTTTTCTCGTATTAAAGCACTGAAAAGTGCGATTTTTTAGCGACTTTTCGGTGCTTTTTTGGTATAATAGAAGTATAAAATACTAGGTGGTGATTTCATATGATGACTGAAAATGCTGATAAAAAGAGAGAACAAATTCATTTGTTATGTATGGATGAAATGGTTCCTAAGGATCATCTTCTTCGAATTATCGATAAAGCAATCGATTGGACTTTCATTTATAATTTAGTGAAAGACAAATATTCGCACGATACCGGTCGGCCCAGCATGGATCCTGTGACATTGATTAAAATACCTCTCATTCAGTATCTGTATGGAATCAAGAGCATGCGTCAGACAGTAAAAGAAATTGAAGTAAACGTTGCATATCGATGGTTTCTTGGTCTTGATATGACAGATAAAGTTCCACACTTTTCAACCTTTGGAAAGAATTATACAAGACGATTCAAAGATACCGACTTATTTGAGCAGATTTTTTCTCATATTTTAGAAGAATGCTACAAGTTTAAATTGGTTGACCCAACAGAGATTTTTGTAGATGCTACTCATGTAAAAGCCCGTGCAAACAGTAGAAAAATGCAAAAACGAATTGCTAAGGTAGAAGCTCTTTTTTATGAAGATATGTTAAAAACTGAAATTAATAAAGATCGACAAGAGCATCACAAAAAACCATTAAAAGATAAAGACGATAATAATCACCCTCCTTTGTCTGGCGGAGGAACTTCAAATGAAAAAACAATAAAATCTAGTACCACTGATCCGGAAAGTGGTTGGTTTCGTAAAGGTGAACATAAACATGTTTTTGCATACGCCGTTGAAACCGCTTGTGATAAAAATGGATGGATTCTAGGTTATACAGTCAGCCCTGGAAACTTACATGACAGCAGAACATTTAAAGGATTATATGATAAAATTAAAAATATTGGAATAAAAACACTTGTTGCAGATGCCGGATATAAAACTCCAGCAATAGCAAAGCTTCTTATAGATGATGGAGTTACACCACTTTTTCCGTACAAGCGTCCAATGACCAAAGAGGGATTCTTTAAAAAATACGAATACGCTTATGACGAATACTATGATTGCTATATTTGCCCAAACAATCAAGTTTTGAAATATAGTACAACCAATCGTGATGGATATCGTGAATATAAAAGCTGTGGAAATGTATGCGAAAATTGTTCATATTTATCTCAATGTACAGAAAGCAAAAATCATGTGAAACTGATAACACGACATATATGGGAAAATTATATGGAGCAATGTGAAGATGTTCGTCATACTTTGGGAATGAAAAAATTATATGAGCAAAGAAAGGAAACCATTGAACGAATCTTTGGAACAGCAAAGGAGAATCATGGTTTTCGTTATACACAGATGTATGGTAAGGTTCGAATGGAAATGAAGGTCGGGCTTACCTTTGCCTGCATGAATCTAAAAAAACTAGCAATGATGCTTCAAAAAAGCGGTAGGAAAGGCTGCTTAATATCGACTTTTTTATCATTTTGGGCGAACAATTGCTGCAAACAGAGAAAAATGGTGCTAGGACAACAGTCCTAGCACCACTTTGTCTACAGTCTGGGGAGACTACACTTTGGTAGTCTCCCCGGGCATCCATTTAAGGATTATTTTTTTACTTTTACCTTCTTTACGCTTGACCATTTGCCAACCGACTTTTTGCCCGATTCTGTTTTTACGGCACGTACTTGAATATAATAAGTCTTTCCTGCCTTTAATTTCTTAATTACTGCTTTTTGAACATTCTTCACCGATTTCGTTTTCGATTTTTTCATGTTCTTTTTCAGTGAATAACGAACTTCATATCCAGTTGCTCCATTTACTTTTTTCCATGTAATTTGAGCTGTTTTCTTTTTCTTAGAAACTGCCTTCTTGATTTTTACAACTGCCGGTTTTGATACACTCGTTTTACCCGTATCCTTTTTCGCTGAATCGTTTTTCTTGTCAGGTGAATTTGTCGGGACCGGTGTTGCCGTTGGTACCGGCGTCGCTGTATTGGATGGTGTTTTTTTAACCTTTTCCAAAGCATCCACCGCTGCTTTCAAATGAGTATAAGCCTCATTTACCATGGATTCATAGTGAGCACTTTTTGCGAGTTCTTCCTCTGCTTCTGCCAGTTCTCCCTCTACTTCTTTCCATGAAGCAGTTGTATAATCAGTAGCATTCATTTTCTTGACAGAATCAACCAATGCCTGTAATGCGGAAGTATCTACGGCCTCCGAAGGCGTTACATTTTCAGAAATTCCATCTTTTGTTACCTCAACGTCATAACTTGCATCTTCATAGCCAAGTCCATAAATCGTTACATTCCAATATCCGGTTCCGTCTGTTCCACTTGGCAGTTCGGAACGATATGACTCAGTAAGTCCAAGTTGAATTCCCATTGATTTGTGCATCCAGTTATCAGCTGCAAATTTTGTACCATAAGAAGCAATTGCTTTTGTACGAGTACTGTCTGTACCGTAATAGGTCCATTTTACAGCCTGCATTCTTGAGCCAAGTGGTCCATAGCCTTCATTTGCTGCCGCACCGTCTTCACTGTTTATATCAACACGAAGAAATTCTCCATAACTTCCTTTCTTCTTTTCATCAGTCACAACGGATGCCACTGTCTTTGATGCCTTAGCAAGCGAAACATCTTTTACACCGGAATCGGTTCCTGTTTTTCTCTTTCCGAATGTATAACTTCCATCGGCCTGCTTTGCAGCAATTTTCAAACCATTGGTGTTCTCTGTTACCGATGCTGTTTCTTCATAAGAAGACAAAGCATTTTCAGAATAACCGCCAACCAGTTTTTCGCCATTTTCCACAACTTTATATTTGCTCTTGAAGTCTTGTAAATCTGCTGTTTTAACCGCTACCGGTACATATTTAATTCCGGTCACCGTGTAATTTACAACTTTTGTTGTTGAAGCATCAGGAAGTGTCATAACTCCTTTTGCATATCCAATCTTCTGACCATCTGTCGTATAAAAACTCTGGTTTTTATCTTTATCTTGCTCCCAATAAGACACCGGATAATTTTGTCCATTATCTGCCGTAATTACGGCGTCGCACTGGAAACTTCCTCGATGCAGGCCATGATTCGTTGTCGCACGGGATACCGCATCAAACGCCCCCTTATCCAATTCACCACGGGCATCTTCTGTTTCATTGGAATCTGTCATATTTTTTCCATCTTTCAAATAAACATCTTCCGCAGCCCAATACTCTGCCCAATTAAGATCTGCATACAAATAAGTATATGACTCATCTGCCGCTGCACTTTTCGATGTTGTTACTTTATCAAAAGGTCCAACACCAAACAACATAGCTGCCGCTAATCCGCATGCTGTCATTTTCTTTGCCAGCAAAACAATTTGTTTACGCATAATTTATCCTCCATTTAATTCGTAACAACTAACTGTTGTTCGTATTTTCTAACGTAACAAATTATAAATTTGACATCCTGTTCTGTCAATGCTATTTTCCACTATTGATAATTCTTTTCGACTTGGTTCTCTATTGACAATTCTCCCCTCTGCAAATATACTAAAAAGGCGGCAAAAGCCGCCTTACATTTATTATAATTAAGAAAGAAGGGATACGATGCGTTCTTCCAACGACCGCGAATCAGCCACTTACACACGCAGTGCTCTCATCTGCTTTGTCTGTGTGGGCATCTGTCTGTATTTTGATATACAGAAATACACAAAAACCGGCTTTACCTTTGACCGGGAATTTTTCATATCACTCGTCTTTTATGTTTTGCTGACCGTCCTTGGTATCCGCTCCATCCTCAAAGGACGGAAGTTGAAAAAGGACGAATAGTTATCACATAAAATCTAACAATGACATCTGGTCGCTGAGCGGGAGGTCGCCGAGCATTCCCATCTCCCGCATCTTATCCACAATCGTTCCGCTGACTTTACTGCGGGTTTTAAAGTTTTCACATGAAGTAAATGGACCATCTTTTGCGGCTTCCACAACACCTTCTGCCGCCTTATCCCCCATACCATCAATTGTATTTAATGCCGGCATAAGTTTCCCGTCAATAATTTGGAAATGTTTCGCCTTTGCCTGAAATATATCTATCGGCATAAATTCATAGCCTCTGGCATACATTTCCTGAACAATTTTCATATCGCCATACGCTGCTTCTTCTTTGGGAGACAGCTGCTTTGCGGACAAACGCTTTTTGTAGTCTTTCATCGTCGTCTCTAACCGCTCTCTTCCCTGACACATCAACTCATAGTCAAATGCTTTTGCGCGAATGCTGAAGAAAGCCGCATAATAAGCAAGTGGATAATACACCTTAAAATATGCGATACGAAATGCCATCATGACATAGGCAACCGCATGAGCTTTCGGGAACATGTACTTAATCTTTCCACAGGATTCAATGTACCAATCCGGTACTCCCGCCTGTTTCATTGTCTCCTTCCATTCTTCCCACTGTGGCACTTTTCCTTTCGCCACCAGTCCTTTACGAACTTTTTCCATGATATTAAATGCCATGCCGTCTTCCACGCCTGTGTGTATTAAATACGTCATAATATCATCACGCGTACAGATTGCGGTAGACAGTGTACAGTCACCTCTTGCAATGTAATACTGCGCATTATTAAGCCACACATCCGTACCATGTGACAAACCGGAAATACGCACAAGGTCAGAGAAGTTTTTCGGTTTCGTATCACGAAGCATCTGCATAACAAATTCCGTACCAAACTCTGGCACACCAAGGCTTCCCAAATCCAGTCCCATCAAATCATCCGGCGTAACACCCAGTGCCGATGTATTGTTAAACAACGACAACACCTGCTCATCATCGAGCGGAATATTTAAGGCACTGACACCGGTCAAATCCTCAAGCATCTTAATAATGGTAGGATCATCGTGTCCGAGTATGTCAAGTTTTAACAGGTTATGGTCAATCTTATGATAATCAAAATGCGTTGTAATAATGGATGTTGTCTGGTCATTTGCCGGATGCTGCACCGGTGTAAACGTGTCAATTGACCATCCCATTGGAAGTACAACAATTCCTCCCGGATGCTGTCCGGTCGTACGGCGCACGCCAACACAGCCCTCCAACAGACGCTCAATTTCCACCGTCCGCTTAGGAATTCCTTTCTCCTCAAAATAATTTTTCACATAACCGTATGCCGTCTTATCCGCAAGCGTACCTACCGTACCGGCACGGAATGTCTGTCCGGCACCAAAAATAACTTCCGTATATGCATGGGCTTTACTCTGGTATTCACCGGAAAAGTTCAAATCAATATCCGGCTCTTTATCCCCGTAAAATCCAAGGAATGTTTCAAACGGTATGTCATGTCCATCGCGCACAAGTTCTGCCCCGCAATTCGGACATTTCTTCGGCGGCATATCAAATCCGGAACTGCCGGCAAACGCTTTTACCTCGTCCGAATCAAAATCCGAATAATGGCATTTTTCGCAGTAATAATGTGCCGGAAGCGGATTTACCTCTGTGATACCGGACATTGTAGCAACGAAAGAAGAACCAACGGAACCACGCGAACCAACAAGATACCCATCCTCATTCGATTTCCACACAAGCTTCTGTGCAATAATATACATTACGGCAAATCCGTTGGAAATAATGGAGTTTAACTCCCTCTCCAGCCGCTCCGAAACCTGCACCGGTAAATTTTCCCCGTACATACTGTGCGCCTTATTGTAACAAATATCACGAAGCTCCTGATCGGAATTTTCAATAACCGGCGGACATTTATCCGGAAATACCGGCGATATCTTCTCAATCTGATCGGCAATCAAATTCGTATTCGTTATAACAACTTCTTCTGCTTTTTCCTCTCCTAAGTAGGAAAATTCCGAGAGCATCTCCTCAGTTGTTCTAAAATAAAGTGGCGGCTGTTTACCATCATCCATCTTTTTACCGGCAAGCAGAATTGTACGGTAAATATCATCCTCCGGGTCAAGGAAATGGACATCACAGGTAGCGCAGACAGGCTTGTTATATTTTTCGCCAAGCCTTACAATCCGGCGATTCATTTCCTTTAAATCATCCCATGTATTGATGTTTGCGTAGGCACCTTTTTCCTTGTCAAACATAAATTCATTGTTGCCAATCGGCTGAATTTCCAGATAATCATAGAAATCCACCAATTCTTCAATTCTCTCCTCGTCTGCATCATCTAACAGTGCACGGTACAGTTCGCCCGCCTCACATGCCGAACCAAGAATCAATCCTTCCCTATATTTCATTAACTGACTCTTTGGAATACGTGGACGTCTGGCATAATAATCCAAATGTGCCATTGATACCAGATGATACAAATTCACACGTCCAACTTCATTTTTTGCAAGAATAATCGCATGATAACTCGGCTTTTTCTTAATGATTTCCGGTGCCGAATGCGTCCTCTCATATAACGCCTTCAAATCTGTAATGCCCTGTTTTTCTAACATTCGGATCATTTTCTCAAAAATTTCCGCAGTTGCCTCAGCATCTTCGACCGCGCGATGGTGATTCACAAGTGAAATCTTCATCGTCTTTGCCACATTATCAAGCGTATATTTCGCCAGATGTGGAAATAACACACGTGCCACACCAACCGTATCTACAACCGTATAATGAATATCTCTGCCCTGCTCGGCTCCTTTTTTGCAGATAAAACTATAGTCAAATCCGGCATTGTGGGCAACTAATACACACCCCTTGCAAAAGTCAAGGAATTCCGGAAGTATCGTCTCGATTTTTGGCGCATCACTTACCATGTCATCCGTAATACTTGTCACGTCAGTAATTCTCGGTGGAATTGCTACCTCCGGATTTACAAATGTACTGAAGCGGTCCGTGATTTTTCCCTTTTCCACTTTTACCGCACCAATTTCAATAATGCGGTTTCTCGTTGGCGAAAAACCGGTTGTTTCCAAGTCAAAGACAACAAACGAATCCTGCAAAGTCTGCCCTTCTTCATTGACAACGGTATCGTCCAAATCGTCTACTAAGTATGCCTCACAGCCATAAATCACCTTAAAATTATCATCTTTAATGGCATGGTCGGCATCCGCAAAAGACTGAACAACACCATGGTCAGTAATTGCAATGGCAGGGTGTCCCCACTCCTGTGCTCTTGTTACCAATTTCTGACAGTCTACCACCGCATCCATATCACTCATCTGCGTATGTGCATGAAGTTCCACACGTTTTACCGGCGCCTCGTCTTTTCTGCCAACGCGGAAATCATCAATTTCTTTGGCACCATCTATGTTTTTAATGACAAGTTCCTTTGAATAATCATCAAAAGAAGCATGCCCTTTTACTTTTACATAATTTCCGCCCTTTATAAACTCAGAAAGAGACAATTCCTCTGCCTTTGTTTTTTTCACAAACATAAGACAGCGAATCGTATCGGTAAAATCCGTAATAGCAAAAGAAATTATCAATTTTTCACCATTACTGAATTCTCGTTCTTCCACACTTCGAATCATACCGGCGATAACGACTTCTCCAATTTCGTCCACAATATCGCTGATTGGCATAACTGCCCCTTCCACATTGGAGCCAAAAAACACACTGGGGTCTCTTGTCTTTTTTTTCTTTGCCACATATGTTTTCTTTTTTTGTATCTTGCGCGCCTCTTCCACCGCTTCTTCATTTTCTTTCTCTTCTTTTTTTCGTACTACTGTATAAACTTCCGGCTCCTTGTTAATCTTTCGCTCCTTCTTCTCATAGCGAAAAGAAATGTCCACTTCCTGACCGAAACTGCGTTTTAATCGTTTGGATAAAAATTCTTTAATTTCCTTACTTTTTTCATGACACAAAAAATCATCGTCACAGGTTAAAACAATCGAGTTTCCATCCACTTCAAATGGATGGCTGCAAAACTTCATATGTTCAATTGTGTCATGTTCTTTTAACTCTTCTTTTAAAATTTCTTCGCATTTTTCCACCAGTTCATCCACCTCATAAGACGCTGCAAACGGGTAATACATCTCTAACTTTGGCTGCACTCCCATTTTACGGAACACCTGCGAATACAAAGCATGCTCCATCGTATGTATCGTTCGTCTGTGAAGCAGCTGGTCACTTTGACAGTAAATAAAGGCCAGCATCTTCGTACGCGATGCGCTGACCTTCTCCACCATAGTTCCTGAAAAATAATTATATAAGGAGTCCTCGATTGATAATTCCGGAAATGCTTCAAAAAAATGTACCACAAAAATCAACCCTTTCTCAATCTTTCCAGTGTAAAAGTTCCTGCCGCAAAGTTTCTAATAACTCGCTTTCCGGCACTTTCTTTACAATTTCGCCCTTCTTAATTAATAAACCTTCACCAATTCCTCCGGCAATCCCGATATCGGCTTCCTTTGCCTCACCCGGACCATTTACTGCACAGCCCATAACGGCAACTTTGATATCCAAATCAAAATCTTTCACCATTTCTTCTACTTTACCGGCCAATGAAATCAAATCAATCTGGGTACGTCCGCAGGTCGGACAGGATACAACCTGTACACCACCTTTATAAAGTCCTAATGTCTGCAAAATCAGTTTAGCTGCCTGCACCTCTTTCACAGGGTCTCCGGTAAGAGAAACACGGACGGTATCGCCAATTCCCTGATACAAAATTGTACCAAGACCAACTGCCGATTTAATGCTTCCCGAATACACCGTTCCCGATTCCGTAATTCCTACATGCAGTGGAAAATCCGTCTGCTTTGCCAGTTCTTCATGCGCCCTGATACACATTAAAACGTCGGAGGACTTGATGCTGATTACAAGATTATCATATCCCATGTCCGTAATTATGGACACCTTGTCAAGTGCACTTTCAACCAGCCCCCGTGCCGTGACGCCACCATATTTCTCAACCAGATTTTTTTCCAGAGAGCCACTGTTTACGCCTACACGAATTGGCACCTGACGCTCTTTACAGCAGTCAACAACTGCCTTTATTCTCTCATTGCTGCCAATGTTTCCCGGATTAATTCTTATTTTATCTGCACCGTGTTCCACCGCCGCAATGGCAAGGCGGTAATCAAAATGAATGTCCGCCACCAAAGGAATGTGAATCTGTTTTTTTATCTCTTCCAAAGATTTTGCCGCTTCCATGGTCGGAATGGCACAGCGGATAATTTCACAGCCTGCCTTCTCCAGCTGCAAAATCTGAGATACCGTTGCTTTCACATCTTCTGTTTTCGTATTTGTCATAGACTGAATGGCAATCGGATTTGTGCCGCCGATTGTCACTTTTCCAATCTGAATTTCCTTTGTTTTATGACGCATTCTTTTCAACCCCTTTTACTAGAACAAATTGATAATATCATGCCCAAGAATGACCACCATTAACAGCATCAAGAGCATAAAACCTGCCATATTAACATAGCCCTCATATTTTGGATTCATCGGTTTTCTGCGAATCCACTCAATAATCAAAAACAGTAACCGTCCGCCATCCAATGCCGGAATCGGAAGTAAATTCATAACGCCAAGGTTGGCAGATAACATACTACACCAGAAAATCATGCTCATAACCATCATACCCGGTCCGCCGCCATTGTCTTTGTCACCACTGGCTTCGATGTTTTTGCCCATCGTTGATACAATGCCGACCGGTCCTGACACATCACTTGCCTTAAAGCGTTTTGTCGCCAGTCCCTGCAGACTCTTTACAACCGTTTCAATCCAATACTTCATTTCATAAGTGGAATACTTCAAGGTGCCAAGGACGCCTACTTTTTCCCATTTTCCGTGATTAATTCCGATGCGGTAATTTTCATTTCCACTTGCATCTTTCATAAGTTCCGGTTTCATGACAATCGTTTTTTCCTGACCGTCACGCTCTACAACCATCGTCACATCTTCGTCCTTAGGAAAGCCATAATAAGCAGTATACAGACTGATATCACCGTCAATTGTCATCGTTTTCCCATTGATTTCTTTGACTACATCACCAACCTGCAAACCACTCTTTTGTGCCGGCGTGTTGTCTGCCACAACCGTAATCTGCGGACTTTGATATCCCATTACCGCAGTCAGTATAACAGAAAATATAAATGCTAAAATGAAGTTAAAAAATGGTCCCGCAAAAATAATTGCCATCCGCGCATAAACGGATTTTCTGCTAAAGGAAGAATCATCTTCGATGTCCTCTTCTTCACCTAACATCATACAGGAACCGCCAAAAGGAAGCAGTTTCCAAGAATAAATTGTCTGTCCATTATACTCCGGGTGTTCTTCTAAAAACGCGGAGGATTTCAAAAACATGATTTTTCTTCCCTCACTTGTTTTCACCCATGAAATTAAACGCGGCCCCATACCAAGCGAAAACTCTAAAACTTTCACCTTATTCCATTTTGCCACGATAAAATGTCCAAATTCATGAAATAAAATAATTACACTAAAAACTAAAATTGCCAAAAAAATGATCCATGCACTCATCTGCTTACATTCCTCCAATCTTTATTTAAACGTTCATATGTTTCCCTTTCGGTTTCTAAAATCTGAGACAAATCAGGATGCTTAATTACCCGATGTTTACTCATAGCATATTCTATCATATCATAAATTTGAAAAAAAGCGATATCTTTCTTTAAAAATCTCGCAACTGCATACTCATTCGCCGCATTCATCGCAGTCAGCATACTGCCGCCAATCCGGCTTGCCTCCACAGCAATTGGTATTCCCCGCAGAACATCCGTATTTGGTTTTTCAAATTGAATATTCGCTAATGCCTCAAAATTAAGCCTTTCTCCGCCCAAATAATTGCGCTCCGGATAATATAGGGCATACTGAATCGGAAGCCTCATGTCCGGTGTTCCAAGCTGCGCCATCACAGCACCGTCAACAAAGCCTACCATGGAATGAATCACGCTTTTAGGCTGAACCAACACATGAATTTTATCAATATCCACATCAAACAGCCACTTTGCCTCAATCATTTCCAGACCTTTATTTATCATCGTCGCTGAATCAATTGTAATTTTTGCCCCCATGCTCCAGTTCGGATGCATAAGTGCCTGTTCTACCGTTACTTTTTCCAGTTCCTCTTTCGTACCGTGGCGGAACGGCCCGCCGGACGCTGTCAGAAAAAGAGTTTCAATCTGTGACTTTTTCTCACCGTTTAAACACTGGAAAATAGCGGAATGTTCACTGTCTACCGGAAGAATTGACACGCCGTATTCTTTAGCAAGCGGCATAATGATATGTCCTGCCGTCACCAATGTTTCTTTATTGGCAAGGGCAATATCCTTTCCCGCACGGATTGCCTCCATGACCGGTCGAAGTCCAATCATGCCAACCATCGCAGCAACTACCACATCTACATTTGGCAGAGTAGAAACCGCAACAAAGCCATCCATTCCGTATAAAATCTCACAGGAATGATTCGGCAGCAATTTTCTTAACTCTTCCGCCTTTTCTTCATTTTTCATAACGGCATAAGACGGACAGAAACGCTGAATCAATTCTGCCATTTTTTCTACACTCTCACTCGCCGTCAGAGCAACCACTTCAAAATCGTCCGAATTCTGTGAAATAACATCCAACGTCTGTGTTCCAATGGAACCAGTCGCTCCAAGAATCGTTACTCTTTTCAATTTCAATTCCTCCCAATCAGCCAAGATTCATTGTAAGGGCTAATAAATAATAAACAAAAGGTGCTACAAATATTACACTGTCGAACCGGTCTAATACGCCGCCATGTCCGGGAATTATCTTTCCATAATCCTTGATTTCATAATTTCTTTTAATCGCAGAGGCTGTTAAATCACCAACCTGCGAAATCAACGCTCCAATCACTGTAACCAACGGAAATACGATATATGGATTTGCTGTAAAAGCGGCATATTCCGGAAAGAAAAAGGCATAGCAAAAACCAAGCAGTCCGGCACCGACAACACCACCAATGCAGCCCTCAACCGTCTTTTTCGGACTCAGTTCTGAGAAATGATGTTTTCCAATCAGAACACCGGTCACATAAGCAAATGTGTCAGAGCCCCAGGCAGAAATTATAATCAGCCATACTAACCAGTTTCCGGCAACTAAATCTCTCGTTCTTGCAATATAACTGAACAAAACACTTACATACAAAAAAACAAACACTGCTTTCGTAATATCTTCAATTCGTAACTTTGGATAAGAAAATACATAAATCACTAACAGGGCAAGCATCATAAATATGAGCAGTCCCAACAACAGCCAGTCAATTCCTCCATAGATACAAAGCATGCCATAATATACCGCAGTCGCCACATACGTCACCACTGCCAGAGAAGATTTTTCCATCTGAAGTACACGCAGCAGTTCATATAAACCAAGAAGCGATAAAACAGCGAGCGCAAAAAGCAGAAAATAACCTCCCTGAACAAAGAAGAAAATTGCGGCAAGCACTAAGATAATCCCACTGATTAAACGAGTAAAAAACATGATTTGCTCCTCCTAAACTCCTCCAAAGCGACGGTCTCTTTTGTTATAATAATCAATCGCTTTTTGTAATTCTTTTTTATTAAAATCCGGCCACAAAACATCCGTAAAATAGAATTCGGTATAAGCAAGCTGCCAAAGCATAAAGTTAGAAAGTCTTTCTTCCCCACTTGTGCGAATCAACAAATCCGGATCCGGAAGACCTTTGGTGTCCAAATATCCGGCAAACATTTCCTCGCTGATATCCTCAGGCTTTACTTTACCGTCTTTAACATCCGCCGTCATCGTTCTCATTGCACGTGTCATTTCATCCCGGCTCCCATAGTTTAAGGCAACCTGAAAATGAAGTCCGGTATTATCTTTCGTTGCTTCTTCTAGTTCTTTGATACTCTGTTTCATGTCCTCTTCTAACGGAGTAATATCACCAATTACACGAACGCACATATTATTTTTTTTACTTCTCTTAATGCAGTCTTTCAAATACTGTCTGAGAAGTTTCATCAGCGCATTAACCTCATCCTGTGGCCGTTTCCAATTCTCCGTAGAAAACGCATATACGGTAAGATAATTTATCCCAAGATTATAGGCATCCTCACAAATCTGCTCCACGGTTTTACTTCCGGCAACATGCCCTGCTTTACGTGGCAGCAATCGTTTTTTTGCCCATCTTCCGTTACCATCCAAAATAATGGCAACATGGTTTGGCGCATTTAATTCTGAACGTTCCATAAAAATTCCTCCATCTTCTAAAAAAAGGAAGGACAGACAAGACTCCTGCAAAGCAGGAACAGGCTGTCCTAATATCCGGCACATGTGCACCGAAACTCCTTCTATACGGTCATTACTTCTGTTGATTTTGCATCAATTGCCTGATCAATTTTCTTTACATACTCATCGGTAAGTTTCTGAATCTTATCTTCTAACTGTTTCTGGTCGTCTTCTGAAATCTCGTTTGCCTTTGCTTCTTTTTTCACAGCATCATTGGCATCTCTACGAATGTTTCGGATGGCAACCTTAGCTTCCTCACCTTTTTTCTTGACATCTTTTACCAGTTCTTTACGACGTTCCTCCGTAAGTTCCGGAAATACCAGACGAATCACTTTTCCATCGTTTGCCGGTGTAAGTCCCAAATCAGAAGCCAAAATTGCTTTCTCGATATCCTTAATAAGACCGGCATCCCACGGCTGAATCTGAATCATGCGGGCTTCCGGTACGGAAATATTGGCAACGCCCTGCAAGGAAGTCGGTGTTCCATAATAATCTACCTGAATACGATCCAAAATTCTTGGATTTGCACGTCCGGCACGAATTGCACCATATTCTTCTTCCAGATTAGCAAGTGACTTTTTCATCTTCTCTTCATATTGATTTAATTCCATGACTGTTTAACCTCCATTAATCCACAGTAATAATCGTACCGTTGCTCTTTCCTGCTACGGCGTTTGCAATACTGTTTTCTTCATTCAGACCAAAAATCAGCATTGGCATTTTATTTTCCAGACAAAGCACGGCGGCCGCCAAATCTACAACACCGAGTTTGTTGTCAACAATATCTGCCATCTGCATTGAATCATACTTTTTCGCATCCGGATTTACTGCCGGGTCGGAATCATATACACCATCAATGGATTTCGCTGCGAGAATAATATCGGCATCAATTTCAATCGCACGAAGTGCCGTTGCGGTATCGGTTGAAAAATACGGATGTCCGGTTCCACCGGCAAAGAATACTACCATTCCTTTGCCAAGATATTTGTTGACGCGGTCTTTGGAAAATAACTTCGTAAAAGAACCACAGGAAAATGGTGTTAATACTTGTGTCATAAGTCCTACGGAACGACAGATTTCTGACATATAAATGCAGTTCATAACCGTAGCCATCATACCAATCTGGTCTGCTTTGGTGCGGTCTATCGTCTCACTGGAACGTCCGCGCCAGAAGTTTCCGCCACCGATTACAATGGCAACTTCCGTTCCGGCATCCACCAAATCTTTAATCTGTTTTGCAACCGGTACACAGGTTGCCTCGTCAAAACCGGTCCCCTTGTCTCCTGCCAAAGCCTCACCGCTTAATTTCAATAATACTCTTTTATATTTGCTCATTGCGAAATAGCCTCCTGTTATATTTCTTATTCAAAGAATGAATCCAAATCCACATCGGCATATGCCAAAGAGCAATGTCCATCAATAACAGCTCCACTGTTAATCTGAATGGATTTTGCTTTAATATCACCTTTCACTACCGCTGTAGAATCCACGATAACAGGACCATTTACTTCAATGTTTCCTTTTACTGCACCGGCAACCAGTACGGAAGTGCAGCTAATACTACCGATTACGACTGTTCCTACGTCAATTTTTACAATACCACGGCTGTTAATATCACCTTCCAGTCTTGGTGTATTCACATAAATTTCGGAAGCAATTGTATTACCTGCTACTTTACCGGTAATTGTTAATTTTCCCTCACATTCTACATCACCTTCAATGGTACCTTTTACAACGAGAGATGTATCGGATTTTATGCCACCGTTAATGGTTGTTCCTTTCGTAATTACGGTAACTTCCTGTGCATCATCTTCCACCTCTTCCACCGTTGTATTATCAATGCTTGCTTCTTCCATTGCTTCTTCCATTACTTCTTCGTTCATGACGTCTTCCTCCTCGTAATCTTCAACCGGTTCTTCAATTTCCTCCGGCTCATCTACTACTTCTTCCACCGGTGCTTCCACAGGTTCCTCTATTACTTCTTCCGGCTCTGCAGCCACCGCAATTTCATTTTCTTCCGTCTCACTATTTTCAACAACTAATTCCGGAACCTCTTCTGTCGGTTCTTCCGGCGGAAAATCGGTTGTCAATTCACTCATCGGAACTGTCTCTTTTGTTTTCTCATCATCCACTGTCAGATTTTCATCCAGACTCTCTGTCAACTCATTCACGGACTGAGCAATATCCTCTTTTAAGTCCTTAAAAAAACTCATTTTCCTTCCTCCTGATTTCCATTGTTGTGCTGAATGAGTATCATCGACTCATCCACCGGCAACAATTCATAATTTTTAGCTTTAATTTGTTTTATAATAGATGGCAGTGCTTTTACCGTCATCGGTTTGTCTGCCACATCATACATAAGTACAACTGCTGTATCATATGCATCAACGCCCTGCATAACGCCGGTTACCACTTGTTCTTTTGTGGCATTTGCATTATTGATATCAGGACTGATAACATTCCAGTCTAAATACAGATAATGGTTTTTCTTTAACACATCAATAAAATTCTGGATTGAAAGTGATGTATTCTGCGTACTGCTTCCTCCCGGAAAACGATAAAACTTCGTGTGTACTCCGGTTGCTTCATATAAGCAACGGTTGATTTGCTTTAAATCTTTCTCAAAAGCCTCTTTAGAATCATAAATCACATCCTGAATGTGTGAATAAGAATGCATTGCTAACGTGTGGCCTTCTTTTACAATCCGCTGATATATTTTCTTCGACGAAGCGTCCTCTTTTCCTGTCACAAAAAAAGTTGCTTTCACATGGTTCTTTTTCAGTATATCCAAAATTTTCCCCGTCTGACTTCCCGGACCATCATCAAAAGTCAGATAAACCTTTTTTGTAGTTGTATCATCCGTTGGTTTTATCGTTGGCTCGGCAGTCGACGCTTTTTTTGGCGCTTTCGTTGTCTTCACCTCTTTTTCCTGTGCTTTAACAACACCCGAATCCGACACCTTGGTAATCGTCTCAATCTGCTTTTCCAGTGAATGAACCTTCACTAATAAAAACAAACACATTATCGTAGGCAGTAACAAAAGTACAATAGCTGTCCCTACAATAATTTTCTTAATTCGCTTTACCCTTTTCTTCCGATAAGCAGCCTCCGCTGCATGAACTGTATTTCCTGTCACCTAACAGCGACCTCCTTATCCTTCCATTTCTCGCAGCACGTTATCTAATTTCTTTTTCTTCTTATCGCGCTTATACTCATACAATTTACCATCTGCCGCATTCACGCAGTCCTCTAAGTCTCTCTCCTTTTCGGATTCCAAAAGACAGTAACCAACACTTGCCTTTACCAGATACGGTAGTTCACTCTCTTCATTAAAGTCTGCCAGATACCCATTAAAATCCTTTACAAACTGCTCTGCCATATCTTCTGTATAACCAATTCCAACGACATTATATTCATCGCCGCCGACACGGGCACAAGCATCTTCTTTTCCTGCCACTGCCTGCATCGCCTCACCAATTGTCCGCAGTGCCAAATCTCCATTCATATGTCCAAAACGGTCATTGACCACTTTCAGATTATCCATATCAATAGCAAATATTACAAATGACTTCTTCTCCTTTTTCGCCCTTTTATATTTTTCAAGGGAAACGGAATCAAATCCTCTCCGGTTGTATAAACCGGTCAGTGCATCATGGACATATAAATTGTTCAATTCCTGAAGAAGTCCCTGATTTTTCTGTTTAATGCGAATCATCTCTAGCGCATTGCCAAGAATTGCAAGCCAGTTATTAAATGTCTTATTTGTGCTGTAATTGTCCTCATAAGACACAGCCAGGTAACCATAAGAAAACTGGTTGTTATGAATCGGGAAGAAATAATAAATCATCGGTTTATCTTCTGATACATCTTTTGGCAAAAGACGTGAAGTTTCAAATACATCAAACACACAGGCTCTTTTATGAAACAAACCGCCAACAACTTTACTCTTCTTAGCAAAGCCGTTTGCCGGAGAACAGTATTTCGGATACTGCTCACCGCGTCCTTCACCTAAGCAGATAAAAAAACTGTCAATATGGTCATTCGCACCTATACGGAGTGACTTTTCAATGCCGTCCACATGATCAAGATCTGACAAATCAATAAACATATATGTGTTACTCTGATTTGACTCCATAATACTCTGGTATTCATTCATCTGACGAACACGTTTGGCTAACATCGACTGCATATTAAATGTCTCACAGCCACAGGAATTACGGAAAATAACTTCGGAATTCACATAACTTTTCTGCGGTACTGTTTCGCCACGCCACATGGCTTCAATAAGCCCAACCGCCTGTTTCACCATATCATGAACCGGCACAGAAACTGTCGTAATCGGTGGGAGGGTAATCGAAGATTCCCATATATTGTCAAAGCCGGAAACGGCAATGTCATCCGGCACCAGAAAACCTTTAGCAATCAGTTCATTCATTAAAGAACTTGCCATATAATCATTTGCACACACAATTACTTCCGGTTTTTCAGCCAGTTCCATCGTAAAGTAATCGGCTGCTTCTTTCGCTTTCTTCGTCCAATAATCCCCTTCATATACCATGCGTTCATCAAATGGAATCCCACGGTTTGCCAAAGCCCGTTTATAATCAGCCAGTCTCGTAATCGTATCCGGATGGTCAAACGGTCCCGACATAAATGCAATTTTCGTTTTATGGTGTTCATCCACAAAATGATACACCAAATCTTCTATACGGTGTTCTTGATTCACTAGCACCGCTGGGTAATCCTTTAAGTCATGACGCAGTGTAACAACCGGGCAGTCACATTTTTTCTCAATACTGTCAACTACATAATCAAGCGCCGGTTTATTCGCCAAAGTATCGTGGCATAAAATAATAGCATCCAATTCCTCAAACGGAATCAAGTGAACAATATTTGCTTCTCCTCTGCCATTTCTTGTTATTTCGGTTCCATAGCACGAAAAAAATGTAAAATACGCCAAATTATAATCTGCCTCTTTTGCATACATCGACAACGTCTGGCAGATTTGTTCCTGATAATGTGATGACACATCACAAAGAATTACACCAATCGTTTTTCTCCCATTTTCAAACATATGGCTTCTCCTTTCCGTACTTTGCACACACTTATTCATATTATATCATATTATAAAAATATTTCCACATGTTTTTTTCTCATTTGTCTACACTTACGCTGTCTGTTTTTGTGAAATCAGGGACTGTTTTTGCGAGCTTTTCTGCCGCCTCTTTAATTTCATCCGAGAAATCCATATACCACTGCCGCGTTTCCAAAACATACGCTCTCCGAAACGCCTCATCCGTACAAAAAGCGGTTCTCAAATTATGTAACCGGTCAGCCGCTTTCACAACAAATGCAATTGGGTTTGTGCGGATTCCTGCCACATATTCAGCCATGACATATCCTTCCTGTTTTGTCAAAAGGCGCACCGCTTCTAACACCCGCGCACCACCAAGATCAAAAATCTCCTCTTCGGTCGCATCGGTGTCCTCTAACAAATCATGAAATAAAGCTGTAATCTGGTAGTCCATCCCATAGCCTTGATTTCTCACGATTTCCGCCACCGCTAAAGGATGCATAATATACGGTTCGCCGCCAATGCGGAACTGCCCCTTATGTTTTTCTGTTGCAAAAGCCTCAGCTTTTTGGTATCGTTCCTTCTCATCCATGCGCTTTTTATTCATGCCCCTCATTTATAATGTATGATATATATAAATTGTAGCATATTTGCCGGAATAGTTCAATGATAGGTGGATGTTTTTTGTTTCCGTAGTTTAGAAAGAAAAGTTTGCGATTCGTGGGCACTCCCGTTAAACAAACGCGTAAGGGTATCGGCGTGCCAAATACGCACGCTTGATACCCACGTGTTTGTACCCACTCATCACAAACTTTTCTTTCTAAATTACAGGAAGCAAAAAGACATCATCGTCTACATCTTAGCAAACAATGATGTCTTATTATTTCAATCAAATATTGAACTAAAAAATGCTATATTCTCTTGCCTTATCTGTACCAAGAAATATTTCTTAGTTACCCATCTGAGCGGCAACTTCTGCTGCGAAGTCTTCTTCTTTCTTCTCAAGGCCTTCACCGGTCTCGAAACGAACGAAGCTCTTAAGTGTCAGGTTGCATCCAACTGCTTTTGCAACAGATTCTACATACTTAGCAACGGTCTCTTTGTTCTCAGCTTTTACATAAACCTGCTCGGTCAGACATACTTCTTTCAACTCTTTGTTCAAACGTCCGATAATCATTTTCTCAATGATGTTATCCGGTTTGTTTGCATTCTTAGGGTCGTTTTTCGCCTGAGCAAGAAGAACTGCTTTTTCTCTCTCTTTGTATTCATCGGATACATCATCGGATGAAAGATACTGAGGATTCATAGCAGCAATCTGCATTGCTACGTTTTTCAAGCACTCAACTACTTCTGCTCCGGTGTTATCTGTCTCAGCAGCAATCAAAACACCGATTTTACCGCCCGCGTGAATGTAATCAACAACAATACCATTGTCGCAGGTTACTTTCTCAAAACGACGGATATTCATGTTCTCACCGATGGTAGCAACCATAGAAGCAAGCTCTTCTTTTACTGTCTTAGAAGAATCGCCAGCCCATGGCTCAGCCAAAAAGGCATCGATATCAGCAGCAGAGGAAGCATTTACCTGATCTGCTACAGCAGCAACGAAATCCTGGAATTTTTCATTCTTTGCTACAAAGTCAGTCTCGCTGTTTACTTCAACGATAGCAGCTTTCTTGCCATCTTCACTGATGTTTGTCTTAACAATACCCTCAGCAGCGATACGTCCGGCTTTTTTCTCTGCCTTTGCAAGACCATTCTCGCGAAGCCATTCAACAGCCTTGTCCATATCACCATCTGTATTTGTAAGTGCCTTCTTACAATCCATCATGCCGGCACCTGTTTTTTCTCTTAACTCTTTTACCATTGATGCTGAAATAGCCATTTTAAAATCCTACCTTTCTCTTTCTTACTCTGCTTCTGCCTCAGATGCTTCTTCTGTCTCTTCTGCTAAAGACTCGCCCTGATTTGCTTCAATAACAGCGTCTGCCATCTTAGAAACAATCAATTTAACGGCACGAATTGCATCATCGTTACCAGGAATTACATAATCAAGTTCTTCCGGATCACAGTTTGTATCTACAATACCAATCAAAGGAATACCAAGGATGTGTGCTTCCTGAATACAAATTCTCTCTTTTTTCGGATCTACTACAAAGATTGCATCCGGGATATCTTTCATATCTTTGATACCACCAAGGTTCTTCTCAAGTTTTGCCCATTCTTTCTTAAGGTTAATAACCTCTTTCTTTGGCAGAACATCGAAAGTTCCATCTTCTGACATTTTCTCGATTGCTTTTAATCTCTTAATACGAGTCTGGATTGTCTCGAAGTTTGTAAGCATACCACCGAGCCATCTCTCGTTTACATAGTACATACCGCAGCGCTCTGCTTCTGCTTTAATAGAATCCTGAGCCTGCTTTTTGGTACCTACGAAAAGGATTTTTCCACCTTCTGCTGCAATATCTTTTACTGCATTGTAAGCTTCATCTACTTTACCTACAGATTTCTGAAGATCAATGATATAAATACCATTTCTCTCTGTGTAGATGTACTCAGCCATTTTAGGGTTCCATCTTCTTGTCTGATGTCCAAAATGAACACCTGCTTCCAGTAACTGTTTCATTGAAATAACACTCATTATTTCGTACCTCCATTTGGTTTTTTCTTCCATTCGCTTCTTCTTTTTGTTACACTGTCTTTGCAAAAAAAGACAGCACCATAGCAAAAATCGGCGAATGTGATTTTTTCAATCCGATTTATAATATCATAAACCGAACAAAATTGCAAGTATTATTTTCCACCGGTAATAATCCGCGCAACTTCTTCCTGCGATGCGCCAACCGGTATTTTATAATCGCCGGCAATTAATTTTTTTGCCAAACCGCTTTTTTCTAAATAATGGTCAAATTTATCGGAATCCTTAATAAAACCAGCCTCTTTTAATTCACGGGAAACAGAACTTGACAAAAGACCGCTCCGCACTGTAAAGGAACGTGTTTTCCCACTTGGTTTCTGTGTTTCTTTTGGCTCTTTTGTTGCTTTCTGTGCAGCCGTAGAATCCGGCGTTTTCGTACGAACTGTTTTTTTAGACTGTACTGCCACTGCTTGTCCCGTCGCTGCCTGTGAAGGCGCAGCTGACGGCTGTATCAGCGTATCCGGTGTTTTTTCCGGAAACTGCATACCAAGTTCTTTAGCCTGTTTAATAATTGAATTTTCGCTGTTTTGTCCGCGGTAACTAATACACAATAACAGTGTTGCAAGTAAAACACCCACGCCAAGTCCACGGAGGAAATACCTCATCTTCATTTGTTATCCCCCCCATAAAGTGCAAGAACAAGTTTTACTTCACCCTGTCCGATATTTAGTTGTTTTGATATTTCTAAAACAGATTTTCCCTGTTTGTGTAATTCCTTAATCTTTTCATTTACATTTCCCTGCCCTGCCACTGACATTTCAGGTTTGGATGTTTCATTTTTTACTGCCTTTTTTGGCTCTGCTTTTTTTACCGTTTTTTTCTTTTCTGCTTCTTGTGCATTTGCAGTCAGACGTGAAATCGCTGTCTGGGAAGCCGTGACCGGATTTAAATCCATCCGATTTGAAACCGCCGGTTCCGATGCCATACGTGTTTCAGCCATGGATTCTTTCTTCACCGGTTTCGACATAAATTCTTTCAATTCTTTTTCTTTTTCACTCAACATGTTGTACATAAAGACAACTTCCTGATGGTTGGCATCAATTTTTTCCAAAATCTGCTGTGAAAACTCATCCACCGCCATGATTTTATCATTGCACAAACGATTCATCCGTTCCTCAGTCGTATCCACTAATTCATCCTGTCTCTCGGATAAAATTTCTCCGACACGTTCTTTGATTTTTTCTTCTTCTCTCTCTGTCCAAAGTTCGGAACTTAAGCTTTCCTTTTCCCCCTCTGCATAACTGCTATTCTTTTTTGCCACAAAGCAGCTTACACACAGGCAGATAAAGCCAATAATAATCAATATGATTTCTATCGCTGTCATAATCCATCCTTCTTCTTAAATCGTAATATCAAAACTTCCGGTTGAACGAGGTGCTAATCGTTCCTTTTTTTCCTGTTTTTGTTTCTTTTTTGAGGAATTTTTCGCACCTGTCCCTTTTCCGTTTCCTTTCTTATCGTAATCCTTTGTTTCGCTTTCCTGCGTTTCTACTGTTTGTCTTCTTTCACGCCTTACTTCCTGCTGAAACTGAATACCATTCTGGTCATAAATATGCTGATTCTGATTCAGTTCACGGCCCTGTGCATCTGCCGCATTCAGCGTTCTTGGCGCCATAGTAACTGCATCAATTGAACCCATCGACATAGAAAACGCCTCCTTTTTTCTTACAATCCAACAATCCGTACATCTGCACCGTCTCTTACAAAGCGGCAGTGGGAAACCTGCTCGTGCTGAATTTTACTGACATCCTTTACGGTAATATCAATCCCTGAATACACGGCTCCTTCCACCCGGATACAGGAATGTTTATTTTTTTCAATCCTTACTAAAAGTTTTTCTCTTTCTTCGCGCAATTCTCGAATCTGTTTCACAAGAAGCGGCTTATTTACCGTTGCCTGTTTCAAATAATTCATCTGTTCCGGCAGCACCTCCTGATTAGACGCTAACTGCCCCTTGACCCGATTTACAACTTCATCAATTTTCCGAAGCGTCTCTTCCTTATTTTCCACTTCTTCCTTGATTTCATTCGCACGAATAATCAGTTCTTTCTCTGAAATAATCTTGATTTTCGTTGAAGCACCCATTGTCGAGCCAAGTGTTGTCGCATGAACATCAGCATAAGTTGATAAACTTCCGCCGTTAATCAAGCCTTTTTTTCCTAATATATCAACATTTTCCTGACATTCCACATCACTGTGCAAAATGGCATCGGCTTTGAGCATGCCTTTACATCGAACCTTACAGTTTTCCAAAAATTTTGCAGTAATATTACCTTCTGCCTGAAGCATACCACGGTCCATCCCCTGCATGCCTCGTTTGAGAACAATATTACCACCGGAAACAAGCGTTGCGCCTTCCACAACACCATTCACAATAATATCGCCCTCGGCTTTAACAGCAAATCCGGTTGTGACATTTCCTGTCACTTCTACCGTTCCCTTATAATCAATATCTCCGGTTGATGAATCAACATTTGCGGGAACCCGGTAAACATCAGAAACCATAACCATATCATCAACTAAGGTTACATGCCCGGAAACCTTCGAATATATTGTACACTTATCCTCTGAAATCCGTATATTCCGTCCAAAACGAAGCGCACGGTTTCGCACTTTTTTCGGCATCATTGGTTTACCTAACACGGATACACCCGCTTTTCCACGATACGCCGGCGTAAGTGTCGCAAGTTTATCTCCTTCTTTGACCGACTTAATATTTCCCAATTGATGAAAATCAACGCTGCCATCTTCATTTAATTTCGGACGGGCAGTCGTATTTATATCAAAATAATACTTGATTTTTGCACTGTATCCCTGAACCGGCATCGTTGCCTCAGCAATCAGATAGTCCTTTTCATAGGCATGATTCTGTAAAAAATGTTCAATCGCTTTTTTGCGGATTCCATGACGGACACCTGCCATCTGCAAATCCGAGACAATATCATCTTCTGTCAGGCTTGCGCCCCCTGTAGTCGGCGGATAAAATCGTGCAAATGCACGCTCTCCATTTGGCGTGATGGTAACAATACATTTTTCGCTTTCCGGTATAATTTCTCCTTCATACAGCATAAACATCGAATCGAATTCTTTACGCTTTAAATACTGGTCAAGTGCCACCTGGTCATAATCCGGAAACGAAATGGCATCTAAATATTTCATTACCATCTCCGGCGAAATATCCACTTCACCTTCTTCCGGTGCAAAAATTTTCAGCCACATTCTTCCATCTTCTGCTACTACCTGAAAATAACCATTTGCCGCCATAAGTATCCTCCTATTTCTAATTAGAACAAACTAAGTAAATCAACGGAGTCCCCTAACTGCTCCTTAATTTTTTTCAATGCTTTTGTATGAAGCTGGGAAACTCTCGACTCCGAAACACTCAATATCTGACTAATCTCTTTTAATGTCAATTCTTCGTAGTAATATAATGTGATGACATTCTGCTCTTTTTCTGTCAGTTTTTTGATGGCTTCCACTAGCATTTCCTTCAATTCCTGCTTTTGGATCGCATGATCGGGCTGCTGAAATTTTGCTCCCATCGTCTCCAGACGCCCTTCGTTTCCCTGTTCCAGATAATCATCTAAGGAAATCAAATTGGTAAATTCCGCCTCTGCCTTCCAGTTCTCATATTCTTCCACGGAGATTCCCAATTCATTTGCAATCTCATCGCCTTTCGCCGTTCTTCCACGTTCTGCTTCAATTTTCGCCGCAGCCGCATCCATTTTTTTCTGCTTCTGTCTAAGTGTCCTTGGAATCCAGTCCATCTTTCGGATTTCATCCAAAATTGCACCTCGAATTCTCAAACTGGCATATGTTTCAAATTTTACATTTTTTGCCATGTCATACTTATCAATGGCATCAATTAAACCAAAAATTCCATATCCTACCAAGTCATCATACTCTACCGTATACCCCAAGTACATACTCAGCCTGCCTGCCACTAAATTTACAACACCGGCATATTCAAGAATAAGCTGCTCGCGTAATTGTGGGGTCTTTTTCTTATGATACTGTTCCCACAAGCGGTTTCGTTCTGTTTCCCTCATCCACTATGTCCTTTCCTAGGTCATGCCTGCTCCGTTTGTTCTGTCTGATCCACCTGTTTTTCTGCTTCTTCCTTTTCTCTTTCTTCCGCCTCCTGCTGCTCCTTCAAAAGACGAGCCTGCTCTTCAGCTTCCTGACGTTTTTTTTCTGCCTCAATCATAGCCAGATGCTCTGCCTGCACTTTTCCAACAATCTGCGCCGCAATCTGCCCAATGATATAAAAAAGAAGTAAAACAATAACTAACGTAATTAAACTATTTAAAACAGGCCACCTTTGTACCACACATAAAACACAACACACAAGGCCGGCAGCCAACATAATAAAAGCAGGTATATAACGATTTTTCATATCCTACACCTCGTCAAATCACATATTCATTTACACCAGCCACCGAAATATGCAGCAACTCACATTCCGGGTCAAATACAATCGTGCGGCTGAAATCTTTTCCGGAATCATCCGCCACAATTGGAATATTCTTTTCCTGTAAAAATTTCCTGACTGCCTGATTGTTGTGATGTCCAACATTCAGCAGTTCATTATCCGAATGATGCGCAAACATTTTAGCACCGCCTGCAATTTTAGCACGCAGATTTTCTTTCAATCCTCCGCGTGCTAAAAGTTCATGATACATATCTAAAAGACATGTGTCTGCAAACTTCATTCGGTTTTGATTATGAGTAATCTTTGTGCTGTCCGGAAGCATAATATGTGCCATTCCACACAACTTTGTTTTCGTGTCATAGATTACGACCCCCATACACGAACCAAGTCCTAACGTCGAAATTTTATCCGGCGGTGCACATAACTTATAGTCAGCCATTCCAACACGAATCATCTCACTCATACTTCTTTCTTTTCCTCAATTACCGCATTCATATCCAATAAAGAAATGAGTTCCTCTCCTTTTTTGCCAATCCCGGCAAGGAAAGATGCTTTTTCCTCTTCCAGCTTAAATGCTGGTTTCTCGATAGAAGCCGGATTGATATTTACCACTTCCTGCACTTCATCGACAATTACACCAATCAATGACTGATCCTGCATACGGATAATAATGATTCTCGTTGCGGACTGACAGACATCATCCTCTAATCCGAAACGTCTGCGCAGACTCATAATCGGAACCACTTCACCACGCAGATTAATCACACCAATATAATATGACTGTGACTTTGGAACTCTTGTCATATGCTGCATTCTTACGATATTATCCACACAGGAAATATCAATTCCATATTTTTCATTTCCTAATTTGACAACAATATACTGAATTTCATCCATTGTTGTTTCCATTCCATTCATCAAATCTTCCATGTCGACACCCCCTACATTAATGTGTTTGTATCTAAGATTAACGCTACTTCACCATCACCAAGAATCGTTGCTCCACTAAAGAGTTTATCACAGGTGATGTGATGTCCAAGCGACTTAATAACGGTTTCCTGTTGTCCAATCAATTCGTCAATCACAAGACCAACCTGCTGTTCTGCCTTCTGCATAATGACAACAATCAGAGATTCCGGATCATTTTCAACCGGCTCCATATCCAAAATATCATGCAGACGAAGAATCGGAATGACACGTCCACGAAGATTAATAACTTCTTTGGATTGTACTAAACTGATATCTTCTTTTGCAATATCCTCAATTCCATTGATGCTGCCAAGCGGAATCGCATATTTTTCTTCTCCGACTTTCACCATCAAAGCCTGAATAATTGCCAATGTCAAAGGAAGAGAAATCGTAAAGGTACTTCCCTCACCGGCAACGGTCTTTGCTGTAATATTACCACCAAGTGCCTCAATTTTAGTTTTTACAACGTCAAGACCAACGCCTCGTCCGGAAACATCAGTAATCTTTTCTGCTGTTGAAAAACTTGGCTGGAACAACAAATCAATAAAGTCTTTGTCTGTCATCGTCTCTGCCTGTTTTTCTGTAATAGAGCCTTTTTCAATTGCTTTCTGACGTACACGGTCAATGTCAATTCCGGCACCATCATCGCGTACTTCAATAACAACATTGTTACCATCCTGGTAAGCATCCAAAAAGATGGAACCAACCTCCGGTTTACCAAGACGTACACGCTCTTCATTGCTCTCCAAACCATGGTCAGCCGAGTTACGAAGCAAATGCATAAGCGGATCACCGATTTCATCAATTACGGTACGGTCAAGTTCAGTCTCTTCACCAGTCATGTACAATTCCATTTTCTTATTTAATTTACGATTCAAATCACGAATCATACGTGGGAATCGATTAACAACACTCTCAATTGGCACCATGCGGACCTTCATAACGGATTCATGCAGGTTTGTTGTCACTCGCTCTAAGTACTCAATCTGTTCATGGAATGCCTGTGCATTTGCCATCTGTCCTGACGGAGAGGCAGCACCTGCCGACACAAGTCCATTCTTTGCAATAATCAGCTCGCTGACAAGATTCATCAGAACATCCAGTTTATCAATATCGACACGAACGGAACGACTGCCCACTTTCCCTTTGGAAGCCGATGCTTTCTTTGGCTTTTCTTTGGCATCCGGTTTTGCTGTTTCTTTCTTTTCCTGTGCCGGTTTTACATCATTTGATGGACCTGCCGCAGGTGCATCCGGAATCTCAATATCATCGATGTAAACCTCTGCGATTTCCGATACATTCATAACAAGTTTTTTGATATTTTCTTTCGTATCACTTGATGCAAAAATCCAGCTGAAATCAAAATCAAATTCTTCATCCTCAATCTGCTCTGTCGAAGGTACGGATTTAATCAACTCACCTTTATTTTCAACAGATTTGAATACAAGGAAAGCTCTGGCAGATTTCAAAATACAAGTTTTTTGCAGATATACGGTAATTCCATACACGTTCTTTCCTTCTGCTCTTGCTGAATTGATTGCTGTCGCTTCATATTCGGAAATCGGAATCTGCTTAAATTTGCATTTTTCATCCGATGCACTTTCCTGTTTATTTTCTGCTTTCTCTTCCTTTGCGGGAGTTTCTTCTTTTTTTACCTCTTTTTGCGCCGGAGCAGCTGCACCGTCGCCACTCTGTTCCTCTAACAGAGCATTCAAATCATTAATAATATCTTCGTTGTCTTCAGTTCCTTCATTTCCCTCAGAGGAAATAACAGCCAGATAAGACTCCAATGCATCCAGTCCTCGGAATAATACATCAATCAGCTTTTCATTCACTTTCATGTTTCCATTGCGGATTTCAGAAAATACATTTTCCAAATCATGGGTCAGACGCTGCATACGAACAAAGCCCATTGTACCGGACATTCCTTTCAGCGTATGTGCCGCACGGAAAATCTCATTGATTGTATCTTCATTCTCCGGCTCCTTCTCCAAGACCAGAACATGCTCATTCAAACTCTGTAAATGCTCTTTTGTCTCATCGATAAACAAATCTAAATATTGACTCGTATCCATCTTTTCACACTCCTATATGTTTTATCATGGTGTCTGCCACATCTTCGAGTGGCACGACTTCATTTACAATTCCCGCCTGTACTACTGCGCGCGGCATACCATATACCACGCAGGTGTCTTCATTCTGCGCTACAACCTGAATGTCCTTGCTTTTTTTCAATGCACGGATTCCTTTGCAGCCATCGCTTCCCATCCCGGTCAAAACACCACAGACAATGTGTTCCACCGAACAAGAAACCAGTGATTCAAAAAAGATATCCGCACACGGCTTTAATCCCCCTCTTGCCGGCTTATCATTTTCCGACAAAATCAGATTTCCCTGTGCATCTTCTATGACTTCACACTGCTTGCCGCCCTGCGCAATATAAACCGTGCCCTTTTTCAGGCAGTCACCATCCTCAGCCTCCTTAACGTCGAGATTACTAATCTCATTCAAGCGAGCTGCTAATGACTTCGTAAATCCTGCCGGCATATGCTGGACAACGACTAACGGTAATGGAAAATCCTTTGGAAAATACGGAATTACCGACTGTAATGCCCTCGGTCCTCCGGTTGAAGAAGCAATCACTGCCAAACCGCCGCTTCCCCTGCCACTTTTTGGCACCTTCTTTTTTGCGGTTTTCTTCACCTTCTTCTCGGTCTGACTTTCCACATTTTTTGATTGGCTCTGAACCTGTAACTGCTGTTCTAAAATTGACTGCTCAACCTTTTTAGGAAGAGGCAGCTTACACGCCATATAGGTTCTCAGTAATACCTTTTTTCGGAATTCCTGATACCCCCCGCCAATGGAACCATTTGGTTTTTTAACAAAATCAAACGCACCAAGTGCCAATGCTTCAATGGTTTCATCAGCGCTCTGGCTGGCAATTGAACTTACAATCAATACCGGAATCTGAATTCGATATTTGTTTAGTTCCTTAAGGAGCTGTACGCCATCCATCTTCGGCATATTAATATCAACCAAAAGAATGTCCGGACGACATCCCCCCTGTAAAACATTAAGCGCTTCAAGTCCGTTATTCGCTGTCTTTTCGACAATCAGTTGTTCATCATCATTTATTATATCAGAAAGGACCCTTCTCATAAGTGCAGAGTCATCAACAATCAATACTTTTTTCATCTGTGACATCTACTCCTTTCTCATCCTTCTTCGCTGCTCTTCAAAAACGTACTTAATTACCGTTTCACGTTCTTTCTCATTAATATCCAAAAATTCGCCCCTTGTCTCATAGGCAACACGGCTTCCCTCAAAATGAACGCAGGATACTACCTTCATATACAAAGAAAGTGGAACAATTCCACTTTGTAGCGAAAGTGGAAGGACAATTTCCACTAAATCCTCTTTTTTACATTCTACATTACCATGAAAACGAATTCCGCCTCCACTTAAATCTGAAATGGTACCTTCTTCCCACAAAATTTCATCTTTCTCATTGTCCTGCTCCGCTTCATTTTTCTTTTCAAACTGCTCTTTTGGAACAATCCGGTAACGAATTGGGAACAAACAATCCAAACGATAAAATTTTCTCCTCTGAAACTTTTTCAATGGTGTCAAAAAGATAACATCCATCACATACATACGATTTTCTGTGTAACGCTTCTTAATCCGTGCTGTACACTGATACAACCCAGAGTTTGTAAAAAAACACAGATGATAATCGTCATCAATTTCCAATGGAATTACTTTCCCCTCGCTAATGGGCATTGCGATTTTGGCGGTTCTGTCCCCGTCAAAATCCAACAACTGACTGCCATATTTTTTATCTGACACCTTTCGCCCGATTGCACTTTTTATATGCATCAGTTCAATCCGGTCTCCAATCGCAAATGCAACTTTCACGGGGTTCCTCCTTTCTATCGCCGATTAAATTTCATACGAATTACATTTGAAAATAACTGCTTAATACCAACAGTACGTGGTTTTTCTTTCTCCATATCAAGTAAAGAAAGTGCAATCTTTTCCACAGACTGCGAAGCCAGTGCATCCGGGTCTGCTACGCTAAGTGGTTTCTGATGCATGACTGCTCTCTGCATATTTACATCATAAGGAATTGCCCCCAGATAATCAATATCTATGTCTAAAAACTTATTAACAACAACACCTAATTTCTGGAACAATTCATCCGCTTCTTTTTTTCCACGTACCTGATTGGCAATCATCTTAACAACCGTTTTTTCCGGCATATACGAAGAATTGCGGTTCAACGCTTTTAATAACGCATAGGCATCCGTAATGGACGTCGGCTCCGGCGTAGCCACCAAAAGCACTTCTTCGCTGGCTGCCACAAACTCAAGCACCGAATCTCCGATTCCGGCACCGGTATCCACAATAATTACATCTGCCTGTTTGTCTAACTCTTCCATTTTCTGAATCAGCCAGAAAACCTGTTCACGATTCAGATTTGCCATCTCATTGATGCCGGAACCGCCGGAAAGAAAACCGATACCTTCCGGTCCATAAGTCATTACATCTTGTATGCTTTTTCCTCGAAACATCAAATCTGCCAAATTATACTTTGGGCGAATACCAAGCATAATCTCAATGTTTGCCAAACCAAAGTCAGCATCCAGTACAACCACTCTCTTGCCGAGTCTGTGAAGCTGAATTGCCAGATTTACAGAAAAACTTGTTTTACCGACGCCACCTTTGCCGGATGTAACCGTAATAACTCTTGCTGTTCGTTTTTTTTCATCAATTTCCTGCTTTTTAATTATATTTCGTAAGCTTTCTGCCTGATCCATTCCACACCTTCCTTTCTCGCCATAGAATTAGTTCGTATGATTATCACTTAGTAATTTTTTTGCCACTCTCTGCGGATCCATCTCGCCAATGTCTTCCGGAACATTTTGTCCCCACGTTACATAAGACAATGGACAATTTGTTTTCACTCTCATATTCAACATGATTCCCGCCGAAGACGTTTCGTCAAGTTTCGTAAAAATAAGACTAAAATCCGTAAGCGCCGAGTAGACTGACGCAATCTTTTGTAAGTCACTGTATTTTGTACCTGCATTTAGTACCAGATAAACCTGTCTTTCATTCACCGGAATCTGCTCAAGCAATGCCCGGATGTCTTTCATCTGCTCTTTGCTTTTATGAGAACGTCCGGCAGTATCAATCAAGCAGACATCATACTGCTTAAGTTTTTCAAGATTATCCCCCAATTCTTGAGGACTGTAAATCACCTCAAGCGGGACGGATAAAATATTTGCATAAGTCTTTAACTGTTCCACCGCTGCAATGCGGTAAGTATCTGCTGTTACGAGTGCAATTTTTGCATGCTTCTCTAATTTTAATTTCGAAGCAATTTTAGCAATGGTTGTTGTTTTTCCTACTCCGGTTGAACCAAGGAAAAAGATAAATTTCGTCTTTTCATTTTCTTCTGACTTAATGCTGTAAGGCTGCCCTAACATCAAAATGATCTTCTGGTAAATATTTGCCAGAATCTGGTCTAACGGTGCATTTTTAGCAAGCGAACGATTCACCTCATCCATAATGGATTTTGCAATTTCTTCATCCACTTCATTCTGAACTAACTGCTGATATATCAACTCTTTATAGGCCTTTGTTTTTTCATCCTCCTCATCCTCTTCTTTGGATTCAGGAACCTCTTTTGGCTCTACGTTCTCTTTTGGCTCCGAAACCGGTATTTCGAGTGTTTTCTCAACTTTCTCGGTCATACCTTCTTTCTGCATCATCTGTTTCTCCAAAAGAGCTTGCAGCATACTAATACGTTCTTCTAAACTGCTGTTATCCGGTGCATCTGTCTTTTTCTCTGTTTCTGAAAATTTGCCTGCTTCAACCGGCCGCTTCTCTTTTGCCGCTTCCTCTTGTGAGTACAGTGGCGTCTCATCCAATGCTGCTGTCACCTCAACCTTTCCGCGGACAAATAACTTCGCAAGACCTTTTGGTTTTACCTTCTTAATATTCATGACAATGGCATTATTCCCCAATTCGTTTTTTGCCATTTCAATTGCATCTTTTTCTGATTTTGCTAAAAACTTTTTGATAATCACTCTACCGTCACCATCCCAACTGATTGTAATTCAACATCGGAATCAATTTCATTATATGACAACACATGCAGATTCCTAAATTGTTCTTGCGTTAATTTTTTCAGGTACATACGAACAATCGGCGAAGTAATAATAATCGGCGTTCGTCCCAGTTCCTCTAATTTGTCTGTCTCTTCCCGTAAAGAAGTCATCAGTCGGTTTGTATAATCCGGGTCAAGTGCCAGATAAGCACCCTGTTCGGTCTGTTTCACCGAATCCATAATAACCTGCTCTACGTTCGGATCCAATGTCACAACGCTGGTTGTTTCATTGTTATTAAAATACTGATTTGAAATTGCACGTTTCAAACTCTGTCTGACATACTCCGTCAATACATCCGTATCATGCGTTGTCGGCGCATAATCGGCTAACGTTTCAAAAATTGTAACCAAATCTCTTATGGAAATGCCTTCTGCCAAAAGATTCTGTAACACCTTTTGGATTTCTCCAACATTTAACAATTTTGGAACCAGTTCTGATACCAGCGTCTCGTTTGCCTCCTTCACATTCTCAATCAAGTTGTGTACATCCTGTCTGGTGAGAAGTTCATCCAGATGTGATCGGATAATTTCCATCAAATGTGTTGCAATAATTGATGGCGGATCAACTACGGTATAACCAAGGGATTCTGCCCGCTCACGCTGACTTTCCGTAATCCAAATTGCCGGCAGATGGTACGACGGTTCAAACGTCGGAATACCGGAAATTTCTTCTTCTACATAACCCGGATTCATCGCCATGTAGTGGTCAAACAAAATTTCTCCCTCACTGACCGGCACGCCTTTTATCTTAATCAGATACTGATTTGGATTGAGCTGTATGTTATCACGTAGTCGAATCATTGGAACAACACAGCCAAGCTCTAATGCAATCTGTCTTCGTATCATAACCACACGGTCTAGCAAGTCACCGCCCTGGTTGACATCGGCAAGTGGAATAATTCCATAACCAAATTCCAGTTCAATGGCATCCACCTGCAACAGTGAACTGACATTTTCCGGTCTCCTGATTTCCTCTGCGGATTCCTCTTCTTCCGAAACTGCCTCGTCTGTCTCTGTCATCTCCAATTGATTTGCTATCATTCTTGCCGTCAGTAAAAACATAATTCCATAGGCACAAAATACCAACATGTTCAGTGGCGTAAACAAACCTAAGCCAATCAAGGCAATACCAACAATATTAAGTACTTTCGGCGTAGAAAAAAGCTGCCTTCTCAAAATATTGCCAACATCCGCTTCTTTGGAACCTTTCGTTACCAAAATACCGGTGGATAATGAAATCATAAGGGATGGAATCTGGCTTACCAGACCATCACCAATTGTCAAAATCGAATATCTCTGAACCGCTGCATTAATGTCCATGCCATTCATCAGAACACCAATCGCAATACCACCAACGAAGTTCAAAACCGTAATTACTAAGCCCGCCGTCGCATCTCCCTTGACGTACTTTGTAGCACCATCCATGGAACCAAAGAAAGCCGATTCCTGTTGAATCTTTTCGCGGCGTTCTTTTGCCTCCTCATCCGTTATGGCACCTGTATTCAAATCAGCATCAATTGCCATCTGTTTACCGGGCATCGCATCCAGTGTAAAACGCGCTGTTACCTCTGACACACGCTCGGAACCTTTGTTGATAACGAGTAACTGCATGATAACCAATACAAAGAACACAATAGCACCAACAACTAAGTTACCACCACCGACAAAGTTACCAAATGTATCAACTACATTACCGGCATCTGCCTTCAGCAAAATATTTCTTGTAGAACTGACATTCAACGACAATCGAAATAACGTCGTCAAAAGCAGTAACGTCGGAAATGCCGACATATCAAGAGGCTCTTTAGAAAACAATGCATTAAACAAAATAATCATAGAAAGTGCAATATTTAATGCAAATAACAAGTCCAGCAAAAAGAGCGGAACCGGAATAATTAAGCATAAAATAGGTACTAAGATAAATGCACCTAACACCATATCTTCGCGACGCATTGCTTTTCCTCCTTTACGTTTTTTCTATCAAAATCAACTTACTTTTCCTTGTAATCCATATACATAAGCTAAAATCTCTGCAACCATCTGGTACAATTCCGGCGGAATCTGCTCTCCCAATTCTACATTGTGATACAACATTCTCGCCAGAGGCTTATTTTCTACAATTTCAATCTTATTTTCCTTTGCTACTTCACGAATACGGCCAGCCAGATAATCCGCACCCTTTGCCACAACAATTGGTGCCTCAGCTACTTCCTTATCGTATTTCAGCGCAACCGCTAAGTGAGTCGGGTTTGTGATAACTACATCCGCCTCCGGCAGTTCCTGCATCATACGTCGTCTTGACGCCTCTTGCATCTTTCTTCGAATCTGGCCTTTAATCTGTGGATTTCCTTCCGTATTTTTATATTCGTCTTTGACTTCCTGTTTCGTCATTTTCATGTCATTGTTAAACTTGCGTTTCTGGTACATCCAGTCCACAAAAGCAATGACAAAGAAAACAGCCGTAATCTGAAAGGCAATATTTAACACGGTACTAACAATCAGGCTAACCGCTGACCAGATATCAAGCTGATAAATGTTGACAATCATGCCCCATTCATCTTTTAGCGCCTGATATACCACGTAGAACAAAATTCCTACTTTAACAACCGCCTTAATCAATTCAAATATTTTATCTTTTGAAAACATCCGCTTAAAACCGCTGATTGGATTAATTTTATTCGGTTTTGGCTGTAACGGCTTTAATGTAACTTTCCATTTAACCTGAACAACATTTACAACAAATGCGCCAATCATCGCAAGTGCTAAAATCGGCAGTAACGTAATGGTAATCTCCTTGAAGCCAAACTGAAGCAAACCATCCGCACGCTTAACGGTAAATACATCCGTTGCATAGTCGTTGATATTTCCATAATAAAACTGAAACATGTCATACAACCGCTTCATCATAAAACCGCCGAACACTTTTAAGCATCCAAATAATACAAGCAATAAAACTGCCGTGTTCAAATCCTGGCTCTTTGGAGCCTGTCCTTCTTCTCGTGCCTTATCCAGCTTTTTGGGTGTCGCGGGTTCTGTTTTTTCACCGCCCTCACCGTCTTTGGCAAAAAGCTGAAGGTTATAGGAATATACCAAATAATCACCTGCCAACTCATCCGACTTTTCACTTCGGTGTAAACAAATGAATCACCTGTGTGATTACGTCCTTCATTTCACCAAAAATGTAATCTGAAACCATCGGAAAACTCTGTATCACAATTACCAAAACAGCCAGTCCTGCCAGCACCTTAATCTGCATACCAACCACAAACATGTTCATCTGTGGTGCTGCCTTAGCAAGTACACCAAGCACAACATTAATCAGCAGCATACAACAGAAAACCGGCAGTACAATACGCACCGCAATGATAAAATAATTCGCAATAAAATCAACCACGATGTTTTTCAGTGAAACGGTGTCAAACACCGCTTTTCCAACATTGAAATAGGAAAAAGAATCCACAATTGCCCGAATGATGTAATAATGCATATTGGTAACAACTAACATGAGCATAAGCAGATAATTGTACAAACTTCCGGTTACGGAAAACTGCATATTCACCATCGGGTCAAACATATTTGCCATGGATAATCCCATTTCCATATCCATCAACTGTCCCGCCAGGTTAATAATGTAAAAACACATACTGCACATCAATCCAAGAACCACACCAATCATAGATTCTTTCAAAACGAGTGCTGAATATCCAAACACCCCGGAATACGTCAAATCGACAACCGGAGTGACCTGAATCACCACTAAGGACATAAAAACGCTCATTGCCGCACGAATCCGCATCGGCACAGACGAATAACTAAAAAATGGTGCTGTCATAATAAACCCGGAAACTCTCATCAAAATCAAGAGATAAAACTCCAGGTGTTCGAGCGTAAATGTCATTCTCAGCCTCCTGCATAAAGAGCAAATTTTTCACACAGTTTTGTAAAAAGTTCCACGCAATTGTTCATAATCCATCCACCACATATAAGCATTGTAATGAATATTGCCAATAGTTTCGGAACAAAGGTTAAAGTCTGCTCCTGAATGGAAGTAACTGTCTGAAAAATACTAATTACCAGTCCAACAATCAGGGAAACTAACAACAACGGAGCACTACATTTAATGATACACCAAATCATATCGACTGTCACATCAAGTACATCTGCATCTGTCATCTAATCGCCCCCTGTCAGTAAAAGGTTTTGACCAACTGTCCAATCACGAGATTCCAGCCATCTGCTAAGACAAACAATAATATCTTAAACGGCATCGAAATCGTCGTCGGCGGCAGCATCATCATACCCATCGACATAAGTGTCGATGCCACTACCATATCAATTACGATAAACGGCAAGTATATCAAAAAGCCGATAATAAACGCAATTCGTAATTCACTTATCATAAACGCCGGTATCAGAACAAGAGTCGGTATCTCATCTTCTTTTTCAATGGAAACATCATTGCTCTGTTTCTCAATTTCCATAAACAAGCGGATATCCTTCCGGTTCGTCTGCTCAAACATAAATTTGCGGATTGGTTTGAGTCCGGCATTTAATGCTTCTTCCTGAGTAAGTTTCCCCTTATCATATGGCTGAATACAATCTTTATTTATCTGCGTCATAACAGGTGCCATAATAAAAAGGGTCAAAAACAACGCAATTCCAATCAATACCTGATTAGGTGGTGAAGTCTGCGTTCCCAATGCCGAACGGACAAAATGAAGAACGACAATAATTCTTGTAAAGGAAGTTACCATAACAAGCAAAAACGGTGCTAACGACAACAATGTCAACACCAAAATCATCTTCATACTTGCCGATAAGCTGGAACTTCCGGCATTGGAAGTAATATTAAACTGAAAATCCTGCGGAGAGTCCGGGTCCTGCACTTCTCCTTTGGAACTGCCACTTGCTTCGCTTATATCTGATTTTGAACTAACCGGTGCCGCATGCACATAAATTGTGGCACTACAAAAAAAGGTTAATATACAAAGCATGGCTAACAGAATTACAACTCGTACAGATACTTGATGTGCTTTCTTCTGTGTCTTCATAAATACCAACCTTTTCTAATTTTCTTTCTTATTTTTGTTCAACTTGTCAAGCAGTTCTTTAAACGAAACTTTCTGACCATTACGAACTTCTTCTGAAAAATCCAGTTGAGCTTCATCCAATGGTGTTAAAAAGGTAATCTGATCCTTTGTAACACCAATGGAATAATATTTCTTGCCTAACTGAATAATCTGAATGTATTTCCCATTCGTAATTTTAAACGTCTCAATCACCTTAATATTACGTGACTGGCTCTGTATCATCCCAGATTTTGCAATCCATTTTGTCACATAATACGTCCCGGCAAGGACAAGGACAAAGACAACAACAACAGCGGTCAACTGTAAAATATTCTCAAGCATTAGCCAATAGCCTTCTTAACAGCCTCTAATACACGATCTGCCTGGAAAGGTTTTACAATAAAATCCTTTGCACCAGACTGAATGGATTCGATAACCATTGCCTGCTGACCCATAGCGGAACACATAATAACCGTAGCATTCGCATCAGCTTCTTTAATCTTTTTCAGAGCCTGAATACCATCCATCTCCGGCATTGTGATATCCATCATTACAAGGTCCGGTTTTGTTTCGTTGTATTTCTCGACAGCTTTGAGTCCATTCTCTGCTTCCCCTGCGACATCATATCCATTCTTTGTCAGAATATCTTTGATCATGACTCTCATAAATGCTGCGTCATCACAAATTAATACACTCTTTGCCATTATAACTTTCCTCCATTTTATTCTTTAATAATTTCGGTTACACGAATACCGAAACTTTCCTCAATCACAACAACCTCGCCCTTGGCAACAAATTTTCCATTTACAAGAACATCAATTGGCTCCCCTGCCAACTTATCCAATTCAATGATTGTTCCCGGTGCAAAATCCAGTATATCTTTTATCGATTTGCTGGTTCTTCCAAGTTCCACGGTAACTTCCAATGGAACATCCATAATCAAATCAATGTTTTCCGGTGCAATTCCGTCAAGCTGAGGTGCCTGAGCAAAATTTTGGAACTGTGCCGGCTGTATATTAATATCCTGTGGTGGAACAGCATACATTGGCTGCTGCATTCCTGCCATAGGTTGTTGTTGTGGATTTGCAAAATTTTGTGGCACTGCCTGTGGCTGTGGCGCCGGTGCTGCCGGCTGTGCCTGTGGCTGCGGTGTTGGTGTTGGTTCCGGTACCGGCTGCGATGCCGGTTCTACGGCAACTGCCTGGCTTGCAGGAGCGTTCTCAGCCGAATCACCACCTGTCTTACCAACAAACTGCTGATAAATCAATCTGGCAAATTCGATTGGGTACAACTGCATAATCTCACTGTCAACCAAATCACCAATTTCCATTCGGAAAGAAACCCGTGCAAATAACTGCCCGGACAAATCACCAAGAGCAGCCTCATCTAATCCCTCTCCAAAATCAACTCTCGTAGCAGTCGGCGGACTAATATCCACCTTTTCATTAATCATGGATGACATCGATGTCGCTGCCGAACCCATCATCTGATTCATCGCTTCACAAATAGCACTCAAATGTAAATCACTTAATTCGGTGTCATCGACGTTGGTTCCGTCACCGCCCATCATAAGGTCAGTAATTACCTTTACATCCCTTTCTTTCAATATTAATAAATTTTTACCTTGTAAGCCCGTCTTATAAGATATGTAAATGAAAACAACCGGAGCCTCGCACTGTGCAGACAATTCCTCTAGTGTCGTGTAGGAAACAGTAGGAGTTGTAATATCAACCCGGTTATTAACCAAAATCGACAACGTCGTTGCCGCCGTCCCCATACTTATATTTGAAATTTCACCTAACGCATCCGATTCTTCCGGAGTCAGCTTCTCGGCTTTCGAAATATCGCTTGATGTCTGTACGGCATCCGATGCTGCTTCTTCTGAAGTGCTATCCGCATCCACATTGCCTAATAACGCATTAATCTCTTCCTGCGATAACATTCCGTCCATTGCACTACTCCTCTCTGTAAATTGATTTTATTTTTACTGCATAGGAATCTTCATAAGCTCCCGGGATTGCAGAAAATTTCTTTATGTTGCCAACATAAACATCCAATTCATCTTCCAGCCTCGTGTTTACTTTTATAATATCCCCCGGCTGCAAATGAATGAAGTCATTCACCGATATCGCGCTTCGTCCCATAATCGCACGAACCGGAATCTGAGCTCTCTGTAATGATTCTTCCAGGTAATCTCTATATGTACCGTCTCCGGTTGCTACAGAAGTGGAGTACCAGTATTTAGTGTTCACCTTATCAATCACCGGCTCTAATACCGCATATGGAATACAAACATTCATAAGTCCCTCTACTTCACCAATTTTAATGCTCATCGTAACAATCGATGTCATCTCATTTGGTGTAACAAACTGAGCAAACTGCGAGTTTGTCTCAATCCTCTCAAGCATCGGCTCCAACACCTGAACAGTATGCCACGGTTCCACTAAAAGGTTTGTGCAAACTACCATAATGCGTTCAATAATTGTCAATTCTATTTCCGTAAATTCGCGATTTTTCTCCAACGGCTTTCCACCGCCTCCAAGCATTCGGTCAACAATAGCAAACCCAATTTCCGTTGACACTTCCATAATAATGTTACCATCAAGTGGCGCAAAATTTACAACACCTAGTATAACCGGATTTGACAAGGAATTGGAAAACTCCTGATAAGTAACCGCCTCCGAATGCATCACTTCAACCTGTACGTTCTTACGAAGATATACTGGCAGATTTGTGGAAAGAAGTCTGGCATAATGCTCAAAAATAAATTCAAGCGTTCGCAGATGCTCTTTTGAGAACTTGGATGGTCTCGCAAAATCATAATCCTTAATCTGTCGATCATCCGTCTCACCCGCCTCATCTGGGTCAAATTCACCACTATTAAGCGCGGATAACAAATTATCTATCTCATTCTGCGACAATACGTCACCCATTTGTTCTCACCTCTTTTCTCACACTGTTGTTTATTATATCATATTTCCTTCATAAACTAAAGTCTTTTTTTCGATTCTTACAATCAGGCAATCAATGGATCTTTTAACGAAATCTCAACAACTGCCTTTGTATTGTATTTTTCCTGAATTTTCTTCACAATTTCAGAACGAACCTTTACCAAGTCTAATGTTGTAGCTGTATAACTTCCAAGTGTTTCTTTCACAATATCATCTACATAAATATCATTGGTCTGAATCGATTCACTCACCTTTTTATAATCATCGGCTTTGCTGTTAAAAGAAATTGTAAAACCGGCAAGCTGCGCATAATGGTTGCTGTCGTCACCGGCATCTTTTTTTAGGTTAATATTTACTGCCGAATCATAAGTTTTCGTATAAGCCACCAAATCATCAATTGTATAGTCCTGCTCTTCGGAATTTGGGTCATCAATATTTAAATCAATCACCGATGCCACTTTATCAACCAGAGCAGCTGTCTTATTTGAGGCAGGTACAATAGAAAAGACAAGTACAATCCCCAATACAAGATTCACAATTGATACCGCCATAACAATAATGGTCAATATATTCTTCTTCATAAGAAATTCCTCCATTTACTTACTTGTATAAATCTTAATCTCAACACGCCGGTTCTGAGCGCGTCCTTTTCTTGTTTTATTGGATGCCACCGGCTCATACTCACCCATACCGGAAATCTCAATTTCCGTCTCCTTTGGCTTCATATGTTTTTTATTTACCAAATATTCAAACACCGTATTCGCACGTGCTGTTGAAAGCATCATATTGTTCTTGTATCTGCCGGAAATTGGAACATTATCCGTGTGTCCTTCAATTTTGATCCGATGGTCTGCATATCGCTTCAAAATATCTCCGACTTTGCTCATCAAAGGCACCATGTTTTTCTTAAACTCAATATCGCCGGATTCAAAAAGCAGTGCACCATTTAATGAAATTTGAACAAATTGATATTTTTTATCCATATTAATGTTAATCTGATCTTCCACGTTCTGATGTTCTGCATCCTGTGCGAGTTCTTTGTACAATTTTTCTGCCTTTTCCTTTTGTTCCTGCTGTTGTTTTTTTAAAAATTCCTCTTCTGCTTTGGCTTTATCATTCATCGGCTTTTCTCCGGTTGACTGGTTGCCCTGCTCAGATTTGTTACCATCCTGCTTATCAACCTGTTCTTCCGATTTCTGATTGTCCTCTCCGGAATTTTCATATTCGTTAAAATACTCCGAAATCGAAACGAGTTGATCGGTTCCACTTGATACAAATGCACCTTCCCCAACAGCAGCACCGCCACCATCAAAGATATTAATCCGCTCCGTCATGGATGTTACTAACTGTTCGTACTTATCAGCATCGACAGTCGACATTGAAAACAAAAGGACGAAAAAACAAAGCAAAAGATTCATCAGGTCGGCAAAGGTATTAATCCATCCGGCGCTAATACCCTCCTGTTCCGCCTTCTTTTTCTTTCGGGCCATTAAGCGTCACCACCTTGTCCGCTGCCTTTATTACCACCACCAAGAACTTCTTCTCTCTCACTAGGTGCAAGGAAAGATTTCAGTTTTTCCTCAATCACACGTGGATTTTCACCTGCCTGAATAGAAAGAATTCCTTCGCAGATAACTTCCTTCATCATAATTTCTTTCTGGTTTTTCGCACGCAGTTTTGTTGCAATCGGGATACTGATCCAATTGGCAATCAGCGAACCATATAAAGTAGTAACCAACGCAACCGCCATGTTCGGTCCAATTGAACTTGGATCATCCAAACGTTTTAACATGTTAATCAATCCAATCAAAGTACCAATCATTCCCCATGCAGGACCCATAGCGGCCAAGTTATCCCAGAAGCTGTAAATTTTGCTATGTCTCTGCTCAATGCAATCAAGTTCTGTCTCTAGAATACTTGATACCAATTCCTGATCCGTGCCATCAACAATCAACATAATTCCCTTCTTCAGGAAATCATCATCTATGTCACTGGCTGCCTCTTCTAACTGCAAAAGCCCTTCTTTACGAGCTACGTTTGCCAAATCAATAATTTTATGTATCGTCTCCCCCTCGCTGGATTCCTGTACTTTGATTGTCAAAAGGAATGACTTTAAGCAGTTTATAAGTTCTCCAATGCTGCCGGACATCGTCAGCATACACATCAAACATCCAACAATAACAATCAAAAAGGACGGATAATCCCAAAAGTTTCCCAATGCAGCAAATCCTAAGTCACCAGAAACAATACCATATACTACGGCTCCCGCACATCCTACGAGGCCTATAATTGTAGCTATATCCAAAACGACACCACCTAACTGTTACATGTTATTTCTTTCTCGTATAATTTTACTAGATTTTTCACTTCTTGTCTACTTTCTTTTACAATTATTTTTTTTCCCGTTGTTAAAGTTATCACCGTATCCGGTGTTTCCTCTACCATTTCAATCAAATGGTTATTAACGGTAAGTAATGAACCATTCATTCTTGTCACATCAATCATAAAACCCTCCTTACTTGTAAAAGCACACTGACCCATCCGCATAATTCATGCGGATGGGTCAATATGCCTAATCATTATCGTTTCAGATTAATGAGTTCCTCAAGCATTGTATCAGATGTAGTAATAACACGGGAGTTTGCCTGAAAACCACGTTGTGTCGTAATCATATTAGTAAACTCGGTTGCCAGATCAACATCGGACATTTCCAAAGCTCCGACTGAGAATTTACCAACTTCTGAAATATCCACACCAATTCCATCAAAATCACCGGAGTTCAAGGTTGCTGCATACATGCTGTTACCAACCGCCTCTAAGCCGGATGGATTAGCAAATGTTGCCACTGCGATCTGTCCTAACAATTTTTTGTCACCGTTACTGTATAAACCATAAATCATACCATCGGTCTGAATTTTGAAACCATTTAAAGTTCCTGCCGCATTACCGGCTCCATCCCCGTTGTTATTGCTGTCACCACGGTTTGGTTTTACTTTACAGGTTTTATTGCTCGCATACATCGTCAAATCCGAGAAGTTAACATCCACACCACTGGTTGGATACGAATTTCCGGTATCACTTAAGTTTAAGTTCAGCACCTTGCCATCAGCACTACTTACACTGGTAAATGCACCGGTTACCGGATTAAAGGTAAGTGTTGGCCAGTCTGTATCCGCAGGGAATGTAATGTCACCGCTGCTTGGATCTACCTTGTAATTTGTACCGCCAAGGTCTAATGAATTAAAGTTAATTTTCTGCTCAGTAGATACATAATTACCGGTCGCATCATCTTTCTTTTTCAAAATAGATTTACCATCTGCACCAAGAACATCATGAAGACGAACGCTGTATGTATTTGGCGCATCCGCACTCGTCTGGATAATACTGAGTTTTGCTGTACACAAATTACCTAAATTATCATAAAAGCTGACTGCCATTGGGTAACCGGCTCCATCTGCACTATAAGCAACTAAAGGGTCTTTTTGGTCTACATTTCCGGAAAGGGAAACTTTTGTTGTCGCATTTGGGTCGGAATAAGCATTCTCACCACCCATAAGATTCAAGGTGGATACAGTATCTTTACGGATTTCTCCGTTCTCATCAACACCCCATCCAAGAACAGAAGCACCATTTGTTGTACAATATAAAGTACCATTTGCATCAATATCCAGCGCCCCGGATTTTGTGAAATATGTATTTCCATTGCTTCTTACAATCAAAAACGCATCACCGTTAATCATAAGATCCATGCCGCGATCGGTACGCTGCGTTGCTCCGGTACCACTTAAGTCCACGCTAATTGCTGCCACGTTAGAACCAAGACCAATCTGCACCGCGTTCGTTCCTGCTGTGCCGGTTGTTGCGTTCGGACCGGATGCATTCTGTGTTGTCTGATAAAATACATCGGTAAAGTTTACTGTACTTCCACGGAAACCAACCGTATTTACGTTTGAAATGTTATTACCAATTACGTCCATCTTTGTCTGATGAACTTTCAATCCGGATACACCGGAATACAATGATCTCATCATAATGAATCACCCTCCAATTTTACTATCGTTATGCTCTCTCTGTCAGTCAAGAGCATGTATGCTTCCTGTTAAGGGCCAGCATATATTTGTTTTCAGTTAATTATCGCTCCATCGATATTGGTAAATACAGCATTTTTTGTGTCATTTACCGCAGTAATCACCAGATTATTCTTCACATTCACAATAAACGCAAAATCGTCAACCATAACTAAGGACTCTTTCATTCCTTTTGCTTTCGCCTTACAGGTTGCCTCTAACAGTCTTTCTTTCTGATCTGCCGACATATCAATCTGTCTGGTTTCTAATCGCTTTGACGCATGTTTGGAAAATAAGATTTCATCAAACGATGCCGTATTTGTCTGCACGGTCTGTTTTTTTACCTGTCTCTGTGAATCTGTTGTCTGCATCCGGTGACGAATCTGTTCCATGGATGTAAAACTATTCGTTACATTCATAGCACCCGACCTCCTTGTCACACTTATTCAGCCTCTGTCTTCTCTGTTTCTTCAGCTTTTTCGGTGTCTTTATTCGCATCCGAAGAATCCTTATCTCCGTTTGGAATACCACTTCGTACTACTTTGATACATACCTTATCTTTGACTGTTGTTTTAAGCGGATCATCAAAGTAAAAGCCTAAATAATAATCACCCGGCTCTAATTCACTGAAAGCTTCCGGGGAAATGGTTACCGTTCCATTATCGTACTTTAGATACTTGGAATCTATGTACTGACCGTTTAGCACAACTGCCACACTGCTTGCCTCATATCCTTTACTTCCTAAATCAATAGAAACATCAATAAGGGATGGGTTTGAAAGATCATATGTCTTCGTTTGTGCTGTAACGCTTGGCAAATACTCTTTAATAGCATAATAACTATCCATTACCTGTACCAAATCGTCTAAGTCATACGAATTTCCATCAACAACCAACATAGCCTTGCCATTCTTCATTTCGACACAATCTACCGTTCCGCGTACTTCTTTGTAAGTTCCCGCAGAATCAGTTGTCTGTACAATAACTTCTTTGCCAACCAAACTGTACGCACTTGTATTTGACATCGTAGAACTCATATTGGTCATCTGTTCAAGCGCAGAGAACTGTGCTAACTGAGAAATAAACTGTGTATCATCCTGTGGATTTAACGGATCCTGATTCTGAAGCTGAGTCACAAGAAGTTTTAAAAACTCATCTTTACCAAGTTCACTTGAACCTCTTTGATTAACTTTACGCTCAGTTGTTCCATACGTTAAATCTTCCAACGCTGTCGTCAAATCACTTGTACTGCTTACTGCCATCTTCTCACTTCCTTTCTAAGCCGTATAATCGACCATACTATTAACGTCACGCCGTTCAGACGCTGTCGTCAAATCTTCATTCTTTTCCTCATCCGAAAAACTTTCATTCGGACGGAATTTGCGGTTTCCGCTCTGTTTGGAACCGGTCTGCTCTTGTCCTTCGCCGTCCTTTTTCAGTCCAAACTCAGCGACTGTCACTTCTACCTCATCCACTTTAAGTCCCTGCTCGTTAAAAGCTTCTTTTAAGTGAATCATCTGACTTTCAAGTGCTTCTTTTGCCATCTGGTTTTCTACAACCATCGTCGCTGTCGCAATTCCTGCGCTTGCTGCCACCGTGATATTGACACGGCCTAGGCTTGCCGGATTTAAGCGAAGTTCCATACTGGTCGTTTCCGGCATTACACGGATGCGAACCTGTCGAACAACCTGCTCCACAATCTGATTCATCGTCTGTGTTACACTCTGCCCCTTCATGCCACTTGATTTTTCAAGTGCTTGTGAAAGACGGTCTGCAAACGTTTCCGCCATCGTAGCATGGGTAGGAACCAATGAATCATCGCCCTGCGACATCTCACTGTCATCACGCATGGACATATCCTGCTGTGAATCTTTTTGCAAATTTGAAGAATTTGCATCTTCCACTATTGCGGTCATGGTATTCTGCACTGTTCCTGTCTGGTTTAACGTATCTTTCATAGTGTCCGTTTCACTTGCCGCCTGCAATGTATCCACTGCCTGCTTTAACAGTTCCAGCATCGCCTCTGCCTTAAGAGAAGCAAGTTCTTCCTTCGTTACACCGAGCGTGTCACACACAAAATCAGTAAGTGCATCAGTCACTTCTGAAAGTTCTGTATTCAACGCATCATTAGTTAAAAATGCACTCGCATCTTCTACGCCATGCACACCGAGAACCAGCTGTTTAAGCGCATCCGCATTTACTGCCATAATACCACTCTCACTGTCACAAAGGATGAGTGATTCCGGCTGTAAATCGAGTGAATTTAAGATATCCTGTAACTCATCGTTTGTAAGTCCAAACAAATCCTGTAGTAAAACCGTTACCTGCGAAGCAAGAACAACGGTAACTTCTTCGATATCCAGTTCGTCATCCGCCATCTGATTTACTGTCAGCGAATCCTGCGTATCGTTTGAAGCCGCTGTGTCGGATTTTGTACTGATAGCTTTTGATTTCTGATAACGGTTTGCCGCTAACTCTTTTTTCGCCATGCGATTATCTACTCTATCATCCGGTACAAAACCATCCATGGTCTTTTTTGTCTGCTGCTTATTTCCCTGACTGCTCATTACGGCCTCAAACAAGGTACCTTTTGCCTTTTCGCTTTTCTCAGCAACTGCTGCAGCAGCCTTTGGCAGAACATTTGAAATTCCCTGCATCGTCATTTCATTTCCCTCCTTTCTTCTTAAAAATCTACTACAAATTTTATATCGGCATTTACCTGTCTTTTCTTTAGTTTTTATTTGTTTTTCATCGCCGTCATCTTCGTCGTAACCTGAGCTGCCGTCGTTGGTTTCATGTTCTGCAAAATCAAAGCACTTTTCGAAGTCTGCATACTGTCAAGTATCTTTGCAACCAAAGTTAAATCATTGGTCATCTCGGACAAAATTGCTGCTGCGCTGGCAGGTTCCATTTTGCCGTATGCATCCGCCTGATCCTTGATTTCCTGCGAATACTCATAATCCTTGCAGACTTCCTTATAAATTTTTTCTGCATTGTCCGGCTCTATTTCTTCATAGTATTTTTTAAACTCTTCCGTATCCGGTGCCTTATCGTTATAAACGACGTTTTTATCAAACTCCTGCACACGTTTTGCAAACGCACTCTGTTCCTGCTCAAATTTCTTTAATCGGTTAATTTCCGCCTGCAGATCGGACACTTCACTCTGGTTGGCACTGCCGGCATTTTTATTTGCTGCGAGCTGGCCCTCAAGCTCTTTAATTCTCGCATTTGCCTCCGTCAGATTATCATATTCTTTACTTGTCGATGTATCACTCTGATTCTGTGCCGGTTCCGGCAAAATCATATTCACAACTGGAACATCTTTCAAAACCGGATATAACACTTCACTTCCGAAATTTCCCACATCCAGTTTAATCAGCACACCAAAAATAGCAAGCCATATCACAACAATCACAAGCACAATCAGTACCGTAACGATTTTGCTTCCTGTACTTTCATCTGTCGACACCTTATTTTCCTTATTCTTATCTTTTTTTGCCATGACAAATCTCCTTTCACTCGAATTTCTCTGCACCATAGCGGTAGCTCACAAGCTCATCCACTTCTTTTTGCTCTTTTTGATTTTCTTCCGCTACAAATTTTTCAAAAGCCTTTTCTTTTAACTTTTCAAAAGTCTTTCTTTCCTTCATTGCTTCATTGAGATGTTCTCTTGCCACCTCAACTTCTTTTTCTTTCTGCTTTACGACTAATATCTGCTGTCGCAAATACATTCGAAAAATCTCAACGTCATCTTCCCTTCTCCTTATCTGCCCGACTTTCAGATTTTCAAGCATTGCTTCTTTCAACGTCTGCTTTCCTGCTTCCAGTCTGTTTTCACACTGTTTTTGCATAAGCAGTGCCTCCTGAAGGGAACGGTTCGCCTGCGCAAAATTATTTTTCGCCTGCTCTTCAAGCTTTTCTTTCATGTTCAAAATATTCTGCATGGAAAAAATAAATCGTGCCATCGTTCACCCTCTCTATCCTTCCTCTACGGAACCCTCTTCAAAAATATCCCGCATCATCTGAATAATGTCATCAAATAAAAATTTTTCATCGGTTCCTTGACGAAGGAATTCATTAACGGCATCAATTTTTTCTATCGCGAAGTCAATTTCCTTATTGGAACCGGGGCGGTAAGCACCGATATTTATCAAATCTTCTGCATCCCGGTAAACCGCCAGTATATTTTTCATCTTTCCGGCTAATTTCTTATGTTCTTTGGACGCCACAACACTCATAACACGGGATATACTCGCTAAAACATCAATTGCAGGATAATGATTTCTCTGTGCCATGGAACGCGACAGAACAATATGTCCGTCTAAAATACCACGCGCCGTATCGGCAATCGGCTCGTTAAAATCATCACCATCAACCAAGACCGCATACAATCCGGTAATGGAACCTTTATCTGAATTTCCGGCACGCTCTAGCAATTTCGGCATTTCCGCATATACACTTGGCGGATACCCGCGCGAAACCGGTGGTTCTCCGGAAGCCAGTCCGATTTCTCTCTGTGCCATGGAAAAACGGGTCAGGTTATCCATCATAAGCAAAACATCTTTCCCCTGATCCCGGAAATATTCCGCAACCGCCGTCGCCGTCTTCGCCGCCTTATTACGAATCAAAGCCGGTTTATCCGAGGTTGCTACTACGACAACCGAGCGTTTCATACCTTCTTCGCCTAAATCCCGCTCAATAAATTCACGAACCTCACGTCCGCGCTCTCCAATCAGTGCAATCACATTAATATCTGCTTTCGTATTTCTCGCAAACATACCCATCAGCGTGCTTTTCCCGACACCACTACCGGCAAAAATACCAATTCTCTGTCCCTTTCCAACGGTAATCAAGCCGTCTACCGCTTTTACACCAAGCGGCAGAACATCCGCTATCATCTCTCTGGTAAGCGGGTCAGGTGGTGTCGCTTCTACTGAATACCGCGGACAATTTTCCGATAACTCAAGTTCTGTCATCGGTTCTCCTACACCATTTAATGTGCAGCCAAGAAGTTCCTCGCCAACTGCAACCTGCAAAGGTGCTCCGGTATTTTCCACCCAGCTTCCAAGTCCGACACCTTCGACATCATCATATGGCATCAAAAGAACCCTGTCATCACGAAAGCCAACTACTTCCGCTTTTACGGGTTCTGTTCGGTTGTTTGAACGAATCAAACACAAATCATTCAATTTTGCACTTGGCCCGATGGACTCAATCGTAAGACCAACCACTTTAGCAACTTTTCCTAACTGACTGGTGTAACTTTTGTCCATGAGCACATTGTATTTTTCAAAATTAATGAGTGCCATAGTTCTACCTTCTTTGCGCGAGTACATATTTACACAAGCATGCGTAGTGTACGAACCATATTATCAAGCTGCGTCCGAAAACCGCAGTCAATCATCTGATTATCTGTCTCTATAATACAATCTCCTTCGGAAAGGCTTTTTTCTTCCTGCACCTCTATTGTACCGGTAATTCCAGCCTTTTCCACCAAAGCATCCTTTTCCCCTTCCACATACAAAAGGTCATCCGATGCTACACGGATAATATAGTGTTTTGCCGGTTCCATATCCGCAATTCCACTGCGAATCAAATGTAAAATAACATCTTTTCTGTCTGTCAAAATCACACCGGATAATTTACGAATCAGATTGCATAAAACATCAACATAGCGTCCTTCGGTTTCCGCTAACATCTGCTGATATTCCTGCTCTTTTTTTAACTGCTGACCGGAAAGTTCATCTTTCTGCGCCTGAATCTCCTCCTGCGCCTGCAAAAGACCTTCCTCATACCCTCTGGTAATTCCTTCCTGTCTGCCTTCTTCCAAAATCTGATTTTTCCGATTATTTGCCTGTTCGACAATCTCATTTGCCTGTTGTCTTGCCTCGGCAATAGCTGCCGCTGCCTCTTCTTCGGCTTTCTGTATTTTCTCTTCAATTACCTCATCGTAATTGGTTACCGGAAGTCCTTCCTGAAAAGATTCATCACCGGTCTCCTCCTGTGCTCTCTCTTTTTCTTCTTTGGCAACCTCCTCAAAGGTCTTCATTACCACTTTCTTTTTTGCATCAAGCGGCTGAAACTTCTCTTCCTCCGATTCATAACAAATCACTTTTGCTTCTTTCCCCTGCATATTCACATAGGGATATTTGATGAGATTAGACAATGATCTCGTCACCTCCACCACGGGAAATTACAATTTCAGCAGAATCCTCCAGTTTGCGGATAATATTTACAATCTTCTGCTGAGCCTCTTCGACGTCTTTCAATCGAACCGGTCCCATGTATTCCATATCTTCTTTAATCATATCAACAAGTCTTGTGGACATGTTGTTAAAGATTACATTCTGTACCTCTTCGTTTGCATTCTTAAGTGCAACAGCAAGTTCGCTGTTCTCCACTTCTCTAAGCACACGCTGAATCGAGCGGTCGTCCAGCATAAGAATATCCTCGAACACAAACATCTTTTTTCGGATCTCGTCGGCAAGTTCCGGTTCCTCGATTTCCAAGTTTTCCATAATGTGTTTCTCGGTACCACGGTCTACTGTATTCAATACTTCGACCACCGAATCCACACCACCGACAATTGTGTAATCCTGACTGACAAGTGATGCCAGTTTCTGCTCTAATATATTTTCCACTTCTTTGATGACATCCGGTGAAGTACGATCCATCATCGCAATACGTTTTGCTACATCTGTCTGCTTATCCGGTGTAAGAGAACTGATAATGCCGGCCGCCTGCTGTGGGGACAAATACGACAAAATCAACGCAATCGTCTGCGGATGCTCGTCCTGAATAAAGTTCAAAATCTGAGAAGCTTCTGTCTTGCGGATAAACTCGAACGGACGAACCTGTAACGACGCCGTCAACTTGCCAAGAACTTCCTGTGCTTTGCTCTCACCAAGAGCTTTCTGCAACAAGTCTTTTGCATATCCAATACCACCCTCGGCAATGTACTGCTGGGCAAGACATACCTCATAGAACTCATTCAAAACCTGTTCTTTTTGAGCCGGTGTCACACTTCTGGTATTGGCAATTTCCAGTGTGAGCTGTTCAATCTCATCTTCTTTTAAATGTTTAAATACGACAGCCGCCTTCTCCGGTCCTAACGTAATGAGGAGAATTGCCGCCTTCTGAATCCCATCCATTTCACTATAGGATGATGCTGAATTTCCTGCCATTACATCGCCCCCCAATCTTCATTAATCCAGTTACGCAAAAGCAAAGCTACCGCTTCCGGATTTTCGTCTACAAATTTTTCTATCATGATGCGGGTGTCGGATTTGTCTTCCAGTTCGATTTCTTCCAATGTCTGCGCATTATCCTGCGTTGTAGCGAGCAAATCTTCCACGGAAAGCTCCGGCTCCATCTCGGTAACCTCAACCGGTGAAGTACCTTTAATAATAACAAAGATTAACAAACCGGCAATCAAAACCGTGAGAATCACCATCAGGTAATTTGTTACATTATCTCCAAATGAACTTGCTTCTTTTGCCTCAAATACCGGTTTTTCCACTACACGAATCTGAATGTTATTTTCAGTAATACCGGTAGCGGCAGCCACAAGCTGTGACAAATCGGTTGGCACCTGCTGTTCCGTCACATTGCTGTTTGCATCCACATACTCATCAAATGTCATATTATCAAGAGCACCCTGTGACTCTAAAGTCTCTTCTTTCACCACACGGTAATGTGTCAGCACAATTGCAATAGAGGACTCATCCTTCTTTACTGCACCAATTTCATGTTCAATATTCTGAACGGTTTTATTCGGCAGATAGTCATATTTATTTAATATCGTTTCCGATGAACTATCTCCGTTATCGGTAATCATCGTGTCAGTAACATCACCATTCGAATCGGTTCCAGGCACGCCGCCGGAAGAGGAGGCTCCTGTTGATTTATACTCGTAGGAACTGCCATACAAGCCCTGATCCTGTCCCTCATTTGTTGTATATGTAGTAACCAGTTCCGTTAATTTGTTCATGTCGAACACAATATTATTCTTAGAAACTTCAACATCATCATAACCTGCTTTTGTCAAGAGGTCACGCACATATTTAGCGAAGTTATTTTTCAGTTTATCACGGTAATCTTCGGTACTGCTGATTGTTCCTCCAAGTCCGGCATCCTGCTGTCCGTTAAACAAAAGATTTCCTTTTGTATCGGTGAGGACAATATGATCCGGTTTGGTGCTTCCTACTGCATTGGCAAGATAATAAGCAATCGCATCTGCGGTATCACTGTCCATGGTTTTGCTGCCCGCCATTTTAAATGATACGCTCACCGAAGTATCCTGCTTGTCCGCATAAATCGTACCATCATCTTTCGGACGGTTGATATAAACAGTCGCATCTTCCACACCATCAAAATTCAAAAGTCCCTTGCGAATTGACGACTGCAAAGCCAGTGTTGCTTTAGTCTGCTTTTCATCCGAAGATGTCGTCATGTCTGACTGAAGTGCTTTTTCCCATGTCATTTCATCATCCGTAATCTGATTTTCCCCCATCAGTAAAACGGCATCTGAATACTGCGACTGCTCCACCTTAAATGTTGTATTTCCGTTGTTATCCGATTCTTTTACATAATCAAGTCCAGCCCCCTGCAGTGCCGTATCAAACGTCGTAGCAGTTTCACCACTTAACGTAGCAACGTCGGTATACACCGGGCGGGTCATAAAATAAGCAAGCAAAACAATCGCAACCAAAATTGCGCATGCTACACAAATTATAATTGTTTTCTGTTTTGATGTATACTTATTCCAAAACTCAAGAATTTTGTCCTTGAGCGCAATCAATTGTTCCATCATTGTTTTCTATCGCTCCTCAACGCCTTTGTCAGTTAAATCTGCATATTCATAATCGAACGATATGCTTCTACTGCTGTGTTTTTTACTGCTACCGTATATTGCAGTGATACATTTGCTTTCTGCTGAGCAACCATCAAATCATGAAGACTGTTGCTCTGTCCCATTGCATACTTTACTTCTTCTACTTCTGCTGCATTGGAATAATCTTCCGTCTGTTGCACTAAATTCATCGCTGAATTTAACAAACTGTCAAAGCTTGCTGTGCCGCTTCCTTTTGATTTTTCCGTCTGTAAACTATTATCTGCGTATTTACTGATATTTTCAATGCCACTAATTGCAGACAAACTAGCAATATCCATTTAGGTTTCCTCCATTCACAATTAACTCTGTCCAATATCAAGTGCCTTAAGAGCCATCCCTTTTGTCGAATTCATTACCGTAACATTTGCTTCAAAAGCCCTTGTCGCATCAATCATATTTGTCATCTCGGTCACGGTATTTACATTCGGATACGTCACGTATCCATCTTCATCCGCATCCGGATGGGAAGGGTCATATACTTTACTTCCTTCGGAATTATCTTCCACTATTTTACTTGCCTTAACACCTTTTCCAATATTATGACGGTTTGCCATGCTAAGACTTTCACTAAAACTCGGATAACTTTTCTCCTCAAAAAGAACTGTCTTCCTCTTATATGGTTTGCCATCTTTTCCACGAGTCGTGTTTACATTGGCAATATTTTCCGAAATTGTATCCATTCGAAGCTGCTGCGCCGTCATACCGGTAGCGCTCACATCCAAAGCCCCAAATACTGACATAGTCATTCCTCCTTAATCGATTTATGAAGTCTTTAACGCTGATTTCATCCGTGAAAATTCCTGACTGATCGAATTCATCAACGTATAATACTTAATCTGGTTTTTTGCCAGTTCCACGTTTTCTGTCGATACATCTACGTTGTTTCCGTCACTCCGATAACTAAGCCCCGGCTGTTCATTATACACCGTTGCATTTAAATCATTCAAATCAAGATTTGCCACCGTCTCATCTAATGAATCTGTTCCTGCCACCGCATTCGACAAATATGTCTCAAACTGTACATCTTTTCTTTTGTAACCCGGCGTGTCTGCATTTGCGATATTATTTGCCAGCACATCATTTCTTGTCCAGCTCGCATCCGCTGCCTTATCTAACACATTGATGTAATTGTATGCATTGGATAAAACCATCGTAGCACTTCCTTTCTTATTTCTTTATTTCTAGAAAAACGCAAACGGCATTATGACTTCCCATCACAATTCCCTTTGCGTTTACGAATTCCATTTCTCACGATAATAACTGTTAAACTCGGTATAGACAATATCATTCAGAACCTTAATGTGCGTTCCTTTCACTCCGGATGACTTTGTCTTGATTAAGCCAGCGCTCTCTAATTTTCGCAAAGCATTGACAATAACAGTCCTTGTAATGCCAATTTTTCCGGCAAGCTTGCTCGTCACAAGGGTACCATCCTCTCCCCCCATTGCATGGAATACGTAACTGACCGCTTTCTGCTCAAGTGGCGTAAGCGTCGTCAAGGCAGAAGAGAAATTACTCTTCTTATGCTGCTCAATATCTGATTCCTCTTGAATGGACCTCATAATTTCAAGTCCTACCACAGTCGTGCTATATTCACTTAAAATAATGTCCTCAATCGAAAATGCTTTCTGACACCGGCACAGAAACAACGTTCCCAGCCTCTCGCCACCAATACTAATCGGTGTAATCAGTGCCTCAACTCCCTGTCTTTCTTCTTTGGAAAAACCAAGAGTCTCCAGATTCACATTTTCTTTTGTTGACAGCACATTAAGGAAACGTTCATTTAACATCGTCTCGATATAACTGCCCCGTTTACTCTGAAAACTCGGAATCATCCCGTCATCATTCACATAAGTTCCCAACAACTTTCCCTTACTGCTGATTATGTACGCATTTGCTAAAAGCATCTGTCCCAGCACAAAACAAATATCCGCAAATGCCACCTTAGATGAATGTTTGTCGTTGAGGAGACGGTTTATTTTTCGAGTCTTATCCAATAATTGAATACTCATATTGCTTGTCCCCCATGGAACAATATTATCACAATTTCACCTTATTGACAAGCATTATGTCGTCTGTTTTTTATTTCTGCAAATGTCAAGTAGTTCTGCAAATTTAATTTTGATTTTTTTGTTCATTAAAATCATCATAAAGCAGACCTATTGAATTTAAAATATGGCAACATAAAAAGGCTGTCAACTTCAACCGGCAGCCTAATTAGTTATTCACTCCCACATTAGTGCAGGAGTACCGCTTCTGGTTCTCCACGAATCTTTTCCAGTGCGCTTTCACCATCGAAAATCATCCTGGGATAATTATTCATCCATTCCTGTATCTTTTTGATGTCCGCTGTTCTAACATCATCCAAAACAGTCCCCTTGGGATGCCAACGCCGAATCAGTTTATTATTGTTTTCATTTGATCCTCTCTCCCAGCTGCTGTATGCATGACAATAGAAAATCTGTGTTCGATCTTTTTTATTTCTCCTGGAACGCTTTAATCCGTCAAAATCCGCAAACTCCGTTCCATTATCTACGGTTATCGTTTTAAATAGCTGGCGGAATCCTTTCTCCGTATACTTTCGCTCCAGCTTGTCAAGAATACGGACTACTTCTGCAGCCGTATGTTCTTTTAAAACCTCCACAATCTCATATCGGGTTTTTCTTTCTGTCAATACAAGAAAGGATTGTTTTGACTTTCCTTGCGCTCCCACCACCGTATCCATTTCCCAGTGTCCTATTTCATTCCTGTATCGGATATCTTTAGGTCGCATTTCAATACTGGTACCTGCGTTTTTTCTTTTTTGCACTCGTTGCTTTTTCTGTTTCTTCCTTGTTTTGTGATAGGGACAGTCTGCCATTGTCACATTCAGAAACAAGTCTTTTTTGATGTAATTGTATAAGGTGGTTAAACATATCTGTGTCTCAAATTTAAGATTTCTCTTTTTTATGATTGCTAAAATAGCTGCTGGAGAATATCTTTTTTGAATTATCATATCTTCCACGAAGTGAACAAACTTCCAATCATTCCCCACTTTTAAAGGACGTCCTTTTTCTTTTTGTTTTTCCTCTGCCCTGTTTTGTGCCAAATCCGGACTATATATTGTACGCTCAGACCAATCACTGCTATTTCTCTTTACTGTCTTTCCCCTTTTTAGTTCCCGGTATATGGTACTCTGATGTACTCCAATCTGTTCTGCTATCTCTTTTACCGTGTGTTTTGCATTCCATAGAGCCTCAATTTGTAACCTGTTGTTCCAATTTAAATTCTTGTATTTCCCCATATCATCACCCTTTTATGTAAATAGAGACGAGGTTTATTTCCTCGTCTCTATTTATTTCGTATTCTTATTTCATAATAAATTCGTTACATCCTTCTGTTAATGGCATTGCCGTAAATTCAATCCTCTGCGCCTTTTGACTTCCATTTGGTACCATGCTTTCAAAGATACCGTAATCTCTTCCGGCTTTCACATAAAGCACCAAACCACTTGCTTTCATGATGGAACATGTTCTCATTGTATTCCATTTGTCTGCTTTATCATATATGCTGATTTCAGAACCTGGTAAAAAAGCACCTGTAAGCGCATTTTGTCTTTTTATCACAACTTTTGCGTATTTGCTTTTGTAATTTCTCCATTCTTTCATTTCATTAGCTGTTGAAGATGAAAAGACCGCTATATCTGCACCTGCGTACTGAACAATTGCACCACACTTCCAAGTTTCACTTACCATATTTCTATAATGACCGGCACTTTTTTTCCATGCTTTCATTGCATCAGTTAAATCAGAATGAGTTGCCAAATTCTCCAGTATCCAATGGCAATCTTTTTCCACATACATAATATCTGCCAAATCACCAAAATATGCACTACAATCACGATCCATATTTTCATGCATATCAAACCCACTTGTTTTCAATCGGTACAAACCATATTCATACATTTCATCCGACCATTCAAGCGTTTTCGCTCCAGCCTGTTTCCGATATTTATTCTGCAAAGCAAAAGCCTTCTTTGCTTTCTTCTTAGCAGCTTTACTGTTTGCTATCTGCAGATAATTAGTAACCTTAACTTTGTATTTAAAAGTTTTGCGTTTTTTATTAGCCAAATAAGCCTTAACGGTAACTGTGGTTTGCCCCAGTTTTTTTCCATCAATCTGTATATAAGCACCCAAATTGACATCTTTCTTCAATTTTGCTTTTGCTATCTTCTTTTTACTATATTTAACCTTAATCTTTTTTAACTTAAGTTTTCGGAAAGTAAAACACTGGTTTCTCCCCTTAATGATAGTAACCTTTTCTGTTTTCACTTTCTTCTTTGCCAGAATTTCCACCGGTGAAGCTAAAACAATTGCCCCCAGCATTACGAAAGTCACTGCTAATAATTTCCCTACTGTTTTCCTCATATCAATCCCTCCTCATTTATTAATATACCGCCGTCCTTATTTTAAAATGATTTCGTTAATACCATCTGTTAATGGTATTGCAGTAAAACTAACTCTCTGCGCCTTTTGGCTTCCATCCGGCACCATACTTTCAAAAATACCGTAAATTCTTTCAGCTTTTACATAAAGCACTAAACCACTTTCCTTCCTTACCTCATAGGCTTTCATCGTATTCCACTTATCTGCCTTATCATATATGCTGATTTCTGAGCCGGGAAGAAAAGCACCTGTAAGAACATTCTGCCTTTTGATAACCACCTTCGCATAATGACTTTTATAATTTCGCCATTCTTTCATTTCATTAGCGGTTGAAGACGAAAACACTGCTATTTGAGTGTTATCATATTGAACAATTGCACCACACTTCCAATAATCTTCTATCATGGTTCGATAATGCCCCTTGCTTTCTCTCCAATCCTTTACAGCATCTGATGGATTAGAATTACCTATTGCTAGATTTTCACTCATCCAATGGCAATCTTTTTCAACATACATAATATCTGCCAAATCACCAAAATATGCACTGCAATCACGCTTATTATTTTTATGTGAATCAAACCCACTTGTTTTCAATCGGTACAAACCATATTCATACATTTCATCCGACCATTCAAGCGTTTTCGCTCCAGCCTGTTTCCGATATTTATTCTGCAAAGCAAAAGCCTTCTTTGCTTTCTTCTTAGCAGCTTTACTGTTTGCTATCTGCAGATAATTAGTAACCTTAACTTTGTATTTAAAAGTTTTGCGTTTTTTATTAGCCAAATAAGCCTTAACGGTAACTGTGGTTTGCCCCAGTTTTTTTCCATCAATCTGTATATAAGCACCCAAATTGACATCTTTCTTCAATTTTGCTTTTGCTATCTTCTTTTTACTATATTTAACCTTAATCTTTTTTAACTTAAGTTTTCGGAAAGTAAAACACTGGTTTCTCCCCTTAATGATAGTAACCTTTTCTGTTTTCACTTTCTTCTTTGCCAGAATTTCCACCGGTGAAGCTAAAACAATTGCCCCCAGCATTACGAAAGTCACTGCTAATAATTTCCCTACTGTTTTCCTCATATCAATCCCTCCACATCTATTAATTCTCTCGAATTGTTATACCACTACTATCTTCGCTAACTAGTCGAATACAATAATCCATCATCAACTGAAAAAACACCTGCGATAATGTGCAGCCCTGCTCTGCCGCTACTTGTTTCAACTGTTCCTTTTGTTCCTCATCGAGATAGACAGAATACAAACTTCCACGTACTACATAATCCGGATGATTCTTTTCCGTAATTCTTAATCTATCATCAATGTGATGATTGCCAGAAAGGAAAGTACGAATTGCCCGTCGAACAAAAACCACCTTTGTTATCTCTTCTCTTTCCGTCAGGTACTTTGCAAGTTCCGCCACATCTTTTGATAGATAAGATGTGAAATATTTCTTCTTACCACTCATAGTTTATCCCTCCATTCCCTTAGGGGTCATTTCTGACCCCCTATCAGTTTTTCCAACTGCTGGATATGAAAATGATACTTTTCTTGGTCCTGTCCGTCAAGTGTAATTTCTTTTTCTTTTATTGCAGAAAGGATATTTTTTATGTCTTTCTTAAACTCCGACTGGGTAAGAATAAACTCTTTATTTGCCTGAGTTGAAATGTCTGCAGGAGTAACTTTTTCTCCTTGTTCCGCTGCTTTAGCAATACTGTCCTGTTCTTTGTCAGAAAGTTCTTTTGCCGCTTTTGCAGCGGCAGACACGGATATTTTCCCCTGCAGTAACGCATCCTTCAACTTTTCACTTCCACTGTTATGTACCGCCTCATAGTTATTAATCTGTCCACGGCTCATTCCGGTTGTCTGTGCTAAAATATCTCTGGTTTTTTCTCCCTTAATACCAACCTGCTTTTCATTTCCTTCGTTATCGACTCCGTTAATATATTCAATTCCCTTCGAGCGGAGTTCTTCAATAATTTTTTTCCACTCCTGAATCTCCATATAACGGTCACCGTCAGTATAAGCTCGCTGCTCCCGGTTGCTTGTAATAATAGCATATCTCTCTTTATTCTCCGGACTTAAATCAAGTTTAACATCCTCTGCCCCTTTTATCACACATGGAATCAAAGTATCTTCTGTCCAGTCTGGAACACCGGCATCCGCAATCAGCTTATCAATTGCCGTTAATCGCCTTTCGCCTCCCAGCAGTCGATATCCTGTTTCTGTTTCCATTACGTGCACTGGTTGAAGCAATCCATATTGTTTAATGGATTCTGCTAATGATTCAATACCTGATATACTGTAGTGGTTGTTAGGATTCTTTTGTATCTGATCACGTGGAATATTTACCACATCCATCACTACTGCACCTTTCGATATATCACTTAATAATCCGGCTCCAACTTTAAATTTTTCTTTTACTACTACATCCTTATTTTCTTCCTGCTCTACATCCTTTATTGAGGGCATCTTAAATTTTCCTGCCATAGTTTTTCCTCACTTTCTATTCTGGGGGTCATTTCTGACCCCTAATTTTCTTTTAGTCTTTCTGATATAATAACCAAAATTAGTATCCCCATAACCAATAATAACATGTCTTTCCAAGGAACCAATTCTTCTCCTACCCTTGGTTCCATGTACATTAGTTTTCCTATCATTGGAACTATAAAAATAGTGATTCCACAAAAAACAGATAATCCCGCCGTCTCTAAAAATATCTTTCTCGTCTTTTTTTTTAGAGAAAGTATTAGAGAAAGTATAAGCATTAGGCTGGAAAAACAAATTAATCCACTGCCTATTACCTTTGTTATTGGCAATATATTTTCCATCATTTTTTCAATATTACTCATTTGTTATCAGCCTTTCCCCAAAATCAACTCTGTCAGTGCCAGGTAATCCTGCGTTGCCTTACATTTATTTTTCCCCTTGTCATATGCCAGCAATGGTATCTGTACCAAACTGCTTTCCTCAAGATTCTTAGAGGTGCTAATACTTACCGGCAAAATGTAATCTGCAAACATTTCACTTAACAATTCATATACACTCTTTGATACATTCTTTCTACCATTCCACTGGGTAAAAAACATACCGCCCATTTTTAATTTTGCATTATATTCCGATACCGCCTCAAACAAATTCATAATAATCGCTACGCCCAACAGTGAGCCTCCATCACACCGAAGCGGTACATACATTTCATCCGCAGCCACTAAGCCGTTTACATTAATAATGGATACGGATGGACTACTGTCTATTATACAATAGTCATATTCCTCTTGTACACCCCTTAAATATCTTTGTAACCGAAACTGCTGTGGGGTCTTAACGTCTGCTTTCATGAGTTCTTCTGCCTCGGATAAGGTCAGGTAACTCGGTATAATGTCAAGATTCTCATACACGGTATGTTGAATGCATTCGTGTATGTCCTCCACTCTGTTCAGCAACAAATCCTCCACCGATTTTTCCAACCTCTCACAAGTGCCTTTATAAATGTTGTAGAAAAGTTTCACAAAGTCAACTCTGCTATACATTGTCGTACTATTCATCTGAGGGTCTAAATCAATTAACAATACCTTTTTGTTATATTTAGTTGCCATCATATGAGCTATTGTTGTTACCGATGCTGTCTTGCCTACGCCGCCTTTGTTATTTAAGAATATTATTGTTTTCATTGCGTTCTCCTTTCTTGTATTTCATTTGATATATATAGTATATATCATTTTCATTATATTGTCAAGCCTTTATGCAATTCTTTTATTCCAAACTGTTTTCAATCATCCGATCATGTTCTCTTTGCAGTTTGGTCTTTTCCCATTCAGATTTTAAACCTTTTTTCATTTTACTAATTGCTGTAGTCATCGAGACTCCTATTTTTATTTGTGGTCTTCCTGAATGATTGGAATTTATTTTTTTTAATATTTCAGACGCATACTCGTTTCCTTGCCCACTTGCCAGATTCAACCAATCTTTAGCAGTCTTTACATCCCTTTTCACACCCTCGCCTCTCAAATAAGATAATCCAATCGCCATTGATGCAAAAGTATTACCTTCACTCGATGCTTGCTTCAGGTACATTAATCCCTTTTTAGGATTATATAACGGATTTCCTTTTGATTCGTCCAAATATATTTTTCCTAAATAATAATGTGAATACACATCATCAACTTTTTGAAACAACTTAGCAGCGTTCGTATAATTTTGTTTTTCATAATCAATTTTCGCCATTTGATATGTAGCTCGATTATTTCCCTCTTTTGCAGACTTTTCAAACCAATGATATGCTTTTGTATCATTTTTCAATCCATATTTTTCATCATAATATACTTTCCCAAGTTGATAAGTTGCAAATTGAGAATCCTTTTTCGCAGCCAGTTTCAAATAATAAATTGCCTCTTGAATGTTCTGCTTTCCATTATTCTCATTCAAATATATTTTCCCAAGTTGATACGCAGCCAAAGCATTTTCATTTTCTGCAGCCTCTTTATAATAATCAATTGCTTTCTCCAAATCATAACACTCTTTACTTTTATCAGCATAGATTTTTCCTAATTGATATGCAGCCATCATATTTCCCTTTTCATACGCTTTTTGCATATGTTCAATTCCCTTGTCAAGACTATAATATTGAGACTGTTCATTCAAATAAATTTTTCCTAACTTATAGCTTATATATTCATTTCCATTTTTTTCTGCCTGTTTGTACCATTTAACTGCTAATTCTATGTCCTTGCAATTATACTTTTCTGATGAGTAAATGTTTCCTAATGCATACATGGACCAAATATTATCTGTCTTTTCAGCCACTTCTTTTAATGTCTCAATTATTTCTGGTATCCTGTTCACATCCCCTCTTTTCAAATATAGCATTGCTAATTTATTTTTTGAATAAATATTGCCAGCCCCCGCAGATATACTTAAATACTCCTCTGCAATTTTTTCATCCTTTTCTACACCTTTTCCTTCTAAATACATACAGCCAATGCGATACTCTAAATTGTCACTGGGGCTCTTTTTTTCCATGGTTGCAAATCCCGCAAAAGCCTGTTTGTAATATTCATGCATTTTACTTTCGCTTTCAACTATTTTCCCTGTATCTATCATGGATGCTGCTTGATAAGCAGCATACGCATTTTGATTTGCGCATTCTGAAAAATATTGATATGCAAGTTCATAATTCTGTTCCATTCCCTGTCCGGCATATGCCATTTTCCCTAACATATATTTTGAAAATATACTTCCACTCGTTTCAAACATTTCATACGCTTTTTCAAAATTTTGTTCAGTTCCTAAACCATAGTAATACATCTTTCCTACTCGATATGGAAGATATTCTTTCATAAATTTATTGTTTCCATGTGCTTCTTTTTCCTCTATATTAAGGAACCCTTGCAAGGTTTTAGCATAATATTTTTCTGCCATTTCAATATTGATTTCTGTTCCTCTTCCAAACCGATACACATCTCCCAATTCATATGACGCCAATATATTACCTTCCATATCCTCGTGTTTCAATAATAAAATAGCTTTTTCATACTCTGGTTTCTTCTTATAGATATATTTTTTTGCCAACTTATATTGTTTTGACCATTCTATATTAAAACCATTTTCAGGAATACTATTAAAAATATATTTATCTTCTTCCCATCGAAAATATTGTTCTACTTCATTAAGATTTGAATATTGAGACGATATGATATCTTTCGTATTGTAATGTTCAAAATATTTTTTTTCTTTTTCTGCCAAATCATCTGATTTGAATTGGGGGTCAGAAATGACCCCTAACTCATTTTCATCTTGTTCATACCATTGCACATAGTCTTCTGAAATTGTCTTATCTTTATATTCTTTATCAAATGCGCGTATCTCCTTTAAAATAGCATTTCCCATTCTCGAATACATATCGTCCATCTTTCCTTTGGCATAATCAGAATCCCCACCATAAGCTTCCCTGTATTTTTCCGTCTGTTCCTCAATCATCTTTTGGAACTGCTTGAATTCTTCTTTATGATATTTTTCAATATAGCATAAAGTGATTTCATCAATTTGTGGTTTTAAGGAATGCATAATAGGATTATTATAATTCCACATATTCCGATTACAGTCCGGCATATTTTTATGTAGTTCTAAAAACATCCGGCATAACTCTTTATCCTTAACCAGTGGATGTTCTCTTTTTTGTTTTAGTATGCTGTCCCGAAGTATACTGTTTATTTTTAAGTTGTTCTCTCTTTCGTTTATTATTTGATTTACTACCTCTCTCTTGCAGGTATCAATACTGCTTTGCTTGAATTTCCCTTTATATTCTTCCTTCACTACTGGCTGTCCGTCTGAATCTAAGATGGGTTCCTTTACCGTCTTACCGTTCACTTCACGATTTTTGTATTGGATATACTTTTTCTTTTCCCGCATTGGTTCCGGCTCAACAGTAGCGACATGCACATGGATATTGTCTGTATTATAATGTATGGCAGCACTCCAAACAGCATTTTCTAATCCTTCTTTTTCAAGCATCTTATGTACAGCGGAACGAGTAATCCCCTTCACCCTTTCTTCATCCAGCACTTTATCTTTTGAAGAATATAATCCGTTTTTCTCTAGCCACTTATTATCAAACGAGATTACCGTCTGCCACATCAGACTGTCTTTACTCTGTGCCTGCTTAAAAATATCCTTAAGTTTAGTTTTTTCTTCCATTGTTTGAACATCCCCTGTTTCCGTAAAAAGCCCAGTGCTTTTCTCCGGATTTCCCATGTAATCTTGATACAGATTATACTTTGATGTATTGTTACTTCTCGCCGCCTCTTCCCTATCCACATAATCAATGTAAGAGGAAAATGCTTTTGAACTGCTTTTACAAAACTTCGTTACAACTACAACGCCGGCCTTTACATAAGTCATTTTTTGCCTCCTTTTCCCAAGGGGTCATTTCTGACCCCTTGTTTATTGCAATGGTTCTTCTATCACTTAGGGGTCATTTCTGACCCCCTGTTCACCGCAATGGTTCTTCTATCATTTAGGGGTCATTTCTGACCCCCTGTTCACCGCAATGGTTCTTCTATCATTTAGGGGTCATTTCTGACCCCTAAGTAATTTACCGTTCTCTCCCCTTCTGTTTATGTTTTACCGGAGGATGTTTTTGATTGTATTGCTGAAACATATTCTGCAAATTTTCCTGCCCTTTCTCCAATGGATTTATTTCCACATTTTTCTCATTCCTCCGTTGCTCTCCATCCTTTACCTCCGGAAGCAAGTCATGAACCTTATTCAGTTCACCATAATCCAATCTGTTAATGCACTCTTGGAACCATAAATTTTCCTTTTGAAACAATTTTATATCTCGAACAACCTCAATTCTTGTTTTATTTTCTAGTGAATGATAAACACTACCCTGTCTATGCTCATATTCATTTGAAATCATAAAATTTTCAATATCCTTATAAGCGCTGGTATATGTTTTTCCGGTTGCTTTTGTATATACATCCTTGAGTTTATTGGTATCCAAATCAAATGCAATCTGAACCCGTTTACTCATATAACTTCTTGCCTTCCTTTTTTTCAATTTTTTCGGTTGTTTTTATAATATCTTCTTCAAGTTCGCCATCTTCCCAAAATTCCCATCTTTTAATAATATTACGAAACCATTCTGTTTCCTGGCACACCATAATTGCATTTCCAAACCTCGCCAATTCGGTTGAGCAAGTCACTCCGACATAATGACCATCTCTTTTCTTTTTAATTTCCGGCACATCATGAATCTCATCAAGATAAGCATTTATCTTGTTAATATCAAGATTTCTCTCTTTTATTTTCTTCTCATCAAACTCAATAATTTCTTCAAACATAATTTGTTATCTCTCCTTTTTTCCTAGGGGGTCATTTCTGACCCCCTGCTATCATTTTGCCTTTTCAACTTAGGGGTCAGAAATGACCCCCTATTATTTTTTCCAAGATTTCCGTGTTGGTTGCAATCACATCCGCAGCCTGTTCCAACCTCTCTGCCAGTACATTTACCAGATCTGCATACTTTTTATCCAAATCAATAACATCTTGCACCACCGCACATCTTGATACTATTTTTTTCAAATATTCATTTCTGCTAAGATGCTGCTTTCTTGCCAATTCATCCAGTTTTGTGACAACCACAGGATCTACATTTCTTATTTTTATTTCCATTCTATCACCATTTTCCCAAAATTTCATCAGGGGGTCAGAAATGACCCCTAACCATATTACTGCGCTTCTTTGCTTTTTCTTTCGTCACTTTTTTGTTTAAAATGCGCTATCTTTTTTTTCAATTCGTCCTTGCTTTCTTTAATAACCGGGTGCGTGATTTCTCCCACCCGATAACAGTTTTTTGCGTTAAAAAGCCAAAGCAAAGTGTTAAGCACATCCATCATCATGATTGTGTTCTGTTCTGCCGTCTGCACTCCCCAGCGGATTCGCTCTTTCGGCAGATAGTTTTCCTCAAGCTCTTTACGCACAGCCACCGCCAGTTCTTCAAATCCCTGCTCATGCTTATGTATCAAATAGGACACTGTTTGTCCATCCGATTTAAACCCATATTTTTTCTTTATAGAATTTAATAATGTAACATCCTCTTCCGATAAGTGAATACACTTTTGTTTCATAATCCCTCTCCTTTCTTGCTATATATATTATGTTACTTTTTATCCTCTTGAATGTCAAGAAAAACCTATATCAGAGAGATATTTTTTCTTGCTTTTTATGTAAAAATCCATCTATCACTTAGATATAATTTAGCCTGATAGTGTCCCCACGGAAATGTTCGGCTTTGCCGAACCCCCACAGCAATGTGGGGTCAATTTCCCCTTATGCTCTTTAATCTCTCTCTCGTTTTATCGCCTGAGAGAGATTCGTAGTAGGACTGTTGAGCTTTGTGTGATAACCGGTGCAGTTTTTTTGTGTGTTAAGTTGTTGGCAACTTGGTAAAGTTGTCAATGACTTATCCATCAAAAAATCCGGTTATCCATCGAAATCAACAGTCGTATTAATTTTTCTTTTTGATTGGGTGAAGCCCAATCCGATAAAAAGAAAAAATCCATTCGGACACTTGTGTCCTTACTCTCTCCCTGGGAGGGGGCAGGGAGAGGGAGACACGCCTGCGTGTCGGCAGAGGGTCGGAATGGTACCAGAAAAAATAAAAACAGAAAACGATACCGCCCCAACTTAGACAAGGAACTCCTGCAGCGAATAACCAGTCATCGCAATCAGAATCTGATTCTTTGCATCAAATTCAACTTCCGAAATACTATCTTCAAAACAGGAAATTACACTCTTTCCTATTTCACGAACTGAATTATCTTCTTCCGTCAGTGCTTCTAAAATACGATTTCCCAGCAAATCATAATCCATATGCTTTAATTTTTCACATTCTTCTGTATAACAAAATGAACTTTCACACATAAAAATCACCTCACTTTTCAAAATAACCATATTCTTTAAAGCTGCAATATCCTTTACCAATAATTATAAAATCAAGAAACTGAATTCCCATCATTTCTGATGCCATAACCAGTTTTCTAAAAACTGAAAAATCATCTTTGGAAGCTGCCACCGAACCACTGGGATGATTATGGACAAGAATCATTCCAGATGCACCACAAAGCAGTAAACGAAGAAAAACTTCTCTGGAACATAACAGTGATGCGTTTACGCTTCCATGTGAGATTTCAAAAAAGCCTATCGGTTTCATTGCGGAATTTACCGCCAGCATATGAACATATTCTTCTGCTTTACATTCCAAAAAGAAAAATTGATTTAAAACTTTTACAAGAACATCTGGACTGGTTATGGTTACTTCTTCTTGTAAAGAAAATGTATTCATTTGAATTAGTATCGGCATCCGATCACCGTTTAATCTTACATCATATTGCCCTACTACCATATTCGCTCACTCCTTTATTTCAAAAGAGGAAGGAACTTTTGTTCCCTCCTCTAATCTGCTATTAATTCAAAAATTGACTTATCGTTCCATCCTTCCAAATGTATACACTATCTGTCAATTTATCTTCCAATGCAACTGCAGTTGCATTAATCTCTTTCACCATGCCGACAAAAGTAAGCAAGTCCGATTCCGATTGGAACGAAACACAAAGACACTCGTGAATCGAACTTGGCAGGATGGCAAAGCAATTTCCCAACTCCGGAACTAATGATGAGAAATTGGATGCATCCAATAAGACACCGGCACCATTAATCTTAGACGTATTAGTTATCGCAATCATTGATATATCCGTATCCGGATTACATTCAGGAACAGGAACTCCCATGCTCTTCATAACCTCACGTATATCCATGAATTGTATCTGAGCTTGAAGATTCCGCTTTGCAGCCTCAATCATTTCATCTTTGTCTACGTCCATGTTTTCTAATAAACAATCTGTTATTGTTATGGACGCAAGTTCCGATTCAATTTCCGAATGTATCGGAATATAAAAAGAAAAGGCTAAATCCATCTCGTGCCGATACACTATATGATTTTTCTTCAATTGAGCTATATTGTCATCAGAATAGACACGAGGAAGTACTTTCTGTAACAAATACTCACGATTTAAGAAGTCAGAGACTTCAATATTACAACCATGTTTTTCATAGCAATGACGAAGTTCCTCTACAATTTCCTCATCCGGCCGATTCCAAAAATCATCATCCAGGTAAAGAATTGGAGAACTGTTGTATTTTGCGCTCTGCAATACCAGTCCCCTTTTTACCTGATTATTTTTAAACCTTTCCTGCAATGCTACTGAAAATTCATCTTTCTCCAATAAAGTGTTCAATTCGTTAATTCGTTCTGTTAATGTCATCATAATGAACTCCTTTCTGCGCCATGCGCTCAAAAAATAAAAAGTCCGGGATTTAATTAATCCCAGACTCTGTATTTACCATTAATTGTTGTTACAGTGCCAATAATTGCACTTAAAGCATCCCCCCAGGTGATTGCCTGTTTGGCCGCTTTCTGTTCCTTCATCCATTTTCGGAAATAAGGAAACTGTTGTCTGGAAGTCGTATCAAACACAAACTCCAGTTGCTTTTCAAAACCGTCATCCCGACATCGTTCCATATATTGCAGATGTTCTTCTGAACAGTCAATTGCTGTTATGGTAACTACTCCGTGTGAAAGTTTTACGGATGTAATTTCAATCGTCATTGCTGCAGTCCTCCTTTTTGTCATGTTTATTCAGTTTTCAAGGTTCAAAAGCAACTCTTTGTTGCTGATTTTCGTACATCACAGGTTATACATCTAAAACAAGGGGCAAGGCGTAGCCGGTACGCCGTTAGGGCAACCCTTGTTTTAGATGTATGTTCTGTGATAGAAACATCCGGCAAACAAGAGTTTTTGAATCAGGAAAACAAATATGACAAAAGAAGGACTGCTGCGATACGCCCAGGGCAACTTGCTTTTCTTCCCACCGGGGAGATGTCACCGGACATTTCGCCCTGCGAACCGGTGACAGAGAGGGATAAGAAAAAAGCACTCATTCTTCCATAATTTTTTCTGAAAGAAAGAGTGCTTTTTGTCCTTTTCCATAAATTCATTGAATATAATAGTTGAAACTACTACGGAAATCCGTTATAATGTACTTAACAAGAGAACCGATGACTAGAACACACCTAGCCGCCGGAAACCAAAACAATAAAAAGTAGTGCCTTAGTTTACCAGACCGAGGGCACTACTTTTTGCGTAATATGTAAACAACAAGAGTTATTACCGCACAAAGCATCATTACAAATTGAAATAAATCCGATATTGTAACCATCGTACCAGCCCCTTTCATAATCTCGACAGCTGATATGATCGCCCCATCAGTTCCCCTGTGAAGCACACTATAGTTCGCAGAGAAATTTCCAACCAACCTAAAGGTATGAGAGAATTATAACAATCTTATTGTCTTTCGTCAATTTTGATTTTACTTCGATTATACCAACGAAACGTTCTATATGCGCAATATATTATTGAAGCCAAAATTATAATACTTCCCAGCAAAAGATTAATTGGACTATCATATTTAACTATGACGAAAAAAAAGAACATCGGCATTACAATGGAAAGCATTGGTGCCTGATGATTGAATGCCGCCAAAAAAATTTCACTCTTTTTTCCCATTAATTTTTTACATTTAACTATGCAGTACCATATTAAAGTTGCAGCTAAATACACTATAAAAGTAACTATATCATTATCTTTAGTCCCCAACTGTAAAACACGGCAAATCATGGTCGCTATCATTATCACATATGCAAGCAAACAAAACCAATTTTCCTGTAATAACCACTCTCGTCCATTTTTTTTGTAGCACTCTGTAATTTTATTGCATTTTTTTCTTAATTTGTCCAAATTTGAACATTTATAATACTTTGTTATCTCCTCACTTACCACCTTTGAAAAATCCGTATGCGTCAAAGAAATAGTTTCCAATGAGGTTCTAGATTTGATATTATAATCAATTTTTTCAACATCAGTAATACTAATTATTGGAAATTCTTTTAATATTATTTTTTGCGTTTTAGGTCTGTTATCTTTTTTTTTGAACATTTTAATCATCCTTCCCTCGCTATTCTAATTAGGCTTATCTGCCTTTCAAAGTATACGCTTGCTTCCTATAATTTCAAGTCTTTTTCTTTTTTACTGTATCAATTCCCTTATTCCTAGAGACAACTTTTAAGTACACTTTCCTTACTGACAAGCTGGCAAGAATTATTAGTTTGATATATTCACATCTAGAAAATTAAATTTTATAGATAAGAAAGACTGTATAGAAAGATTAGAAATAATATGCTCCCTTTATAAATCCGCCATTCTTCCCATAAATCAAGGGTATTCGCGATTTTTTTAGGGGAAATATATTAGACTCCATTTATGCACATATATCATATAATTTAGACCACCTCTGATTTACCGGGGAAATATATTAGACCATCTTCTATTTTTATACACTTTTTTAGACCGCATAATAAAAAGAAATCCGGAGTTTTTTCTTCTCCGGGAACGCTTTTGTATTGATTTCTTCGTACATTATACTTTTATCTGGCCAGAATCTATCATTTTCCCCCTAGCTAAAAATCTGATTCCATCACAAGTAACCCTATGCTTTTAGCATAAGGCCAATGTCTTGCGTACTAATTTATGAACATATTTATAACTCAGTTTCCGGTCTTTTGGTTTTGATTCATCCGGAATGCTTTCTCTCACCGCTTTCTCCAGCACATCAAATATATTATATCCTGAGTCATGTGCAATGCCTCTGTACTGTTTAATCAATTTAGCTGTTTCAGCTAACGCCTCTTGATTATATTTTCTTATCTTATTTCGTCTAAGAAGAGCTGATGCAAAAAATTCATGTTCCTGTTTTTCCTGTTCTCCCTGCTTCTGGTTAAATACACTCCTTTTATAAGTTATGTAATAAATCCCTTTCACAATTCCCACAGAAAAGAAAGCGCGCAGACTATGTAAATAAGACCGTACCATCCTTTTTGTTACCCCAAGCAAGGTACAGAACTTTTTATAAAAGTTACCGGTACCAATACGATAAGAACTGCTATTATCGTGAGTACAGTGTAAGAAGTAGAGCAGCAACCATTTTTCTTTTGCTTTTAATTGTTTGAACTGTTTTTTGTGGAATATAGTTCTGCTCAAATCGATATATCCTTCGCAGCCTGCTTTAAAAGCATCAGCACCGGTAAAGTCGTTCCCCAATATCAAAAAATCATAATCGATATCAGAAGTACGGCTTATTTTCACAATCCCCTTACGCTCCAGTCCATGCATAGCAGTATAAAAGGACTGCTTACACATCCCGGTTGCCCTGCATACATCCTGATTATGTACCCCGGCCACAAATCCATTTAGTCTTTGATATTTTGCAATATACAAAAACAAGTCCATTTCTGTCGAAGTCAAATTTTTAAGTTTGTCAATTAAACTGTATTTTATCCTCATATAATTTCCCTCTTGACTTTTATAGTAAATAATATATAATGTAGTTATCCCGACCGGTATAAATAGTACCGGCTAAGAGGCACTTCCTCATAGGTGCCTCTTTTTTATGCCTGTAATCTTGTATTACTAATTAAATGGCAGTCCCTCTTCAACTCCGTCTGGAATATTCATGAAGTCATTTGATGCCTCACCAGGTTCTGGTGCACCCCCTGAAGTCTGTCCGCTTCCTTTTCGCTCTGCAAATTCGATTTCTTCAGCGATAATCTGTACACTGTAAACCTTTTCTCCGTTTTTATTCGTGTAGTTGTCATTCTGAACGCGGCCACTTACCAGCATACGGGAACCTTTACGGAAATACTTTTCGATAAACTCTGCCTGCTTACCAAATGCAGTGCAGTTAAAATAATCAACTTCCGTATCTCCCTGCTTTGCAAAACGCCGATTAATTGCCAGGCTAAATCTGGCAATAGCCAGCGCATTTTCTCCCTGCGTGTAGCGGATCTCCGGGTCGCGGGTCAGATTCCCCATTAAAATAATTTTGTTCATTACATATCCTCCTAATTTTCTGTGGTTAGTGATTCTTGCAGCACGCCTTGTAACAAACGGCGATTACCACTATTAGAATCACAGGTACTTAAAGTTACTATTGAATCATCCGGTTTAATTTTTTCTTTTTTTCGGATGTTTCTTGCCTTTTTTAATTCTTTTACATAAGCCTCAAATCCGAGTTCATTATTTGCCTGATAGCGTTCCAATATGTCTGTATCGTCCGCAATCATATATGCAACTATTCGGTACTTCAAAATCTTTTGTGGCATATAAATGTAAAATTCTTTATGTGTTTTAAAAAAATCTTCATTCTCAAATCTTCGTAAAGTACCAAACATAGAACCATTAATCATGTTATGTCCGTAAAGCACTGTTAAACGGTCCGATAAATCTTTTCTGTTTGCTCTTCTGGTATAGATACAACCGGCAAACGAATAGTTTTTCTTAATATCATGGTGCAGATAAAAGTCATCATCTTTTCCAGTCGATGCTTGTAATATGGGATAATCAATATTGGTCCCAGGCACCCGAATCCATGCATATACATCTGCATTTGTTGCCAACAATTTGTCCCAATCAACCGGGGTCATTATTTTTTCTTTTTTGGGGCTTTTGTTCTCCGGTACAGTCTTAATAAAAGAGCTCATATCGCCTCCGGTGTCCATTACGATAACGGCGCATCTTACGAAACATACTAATGCAGTTACTATCAGTAACATCCCAGTTATTTTCCATCCTTTCATCCGTTTCATCTTCGCATCCCCTTTATAACAGTCTCAAAAACTCCTGCCACACCTGCAGTCCTTGCCGTATTAACAGACTTCTGGAGTCTGGATAAATCAGCGCAGTTAATCCAATCAACGCCAGGATAAAAACCAGAATTGCTATAATTAGTCGTGCGCCACCAAGCATTGTTTTCAATAGAAATTTGATTGTGTTAGTTTTCTCGACCACAACAACATCCTCTTCAATGTCATAGCGTTCCTTCAGGCTTTCCTGATGTTCTTTTTCCCTTTCCTCCTGTTTCATCTGCTCTACCAGTTGATTTTTGAATTTTCTTTTTGCCATAGTAGCGTTGATTCCTTTCTTTGTATTTATTAATCCAGTTGGTCTTAAAATCATCTTCGTATTTCTGCCAGAAGGCATAACTGTTCTCGCATTGAAAATATTCAATAGCCTTACTATATTGGCACATTTGCTCCGTCACATAACACCATATCTCGTCTGCCCTTATAAAGTACAATGTCCGCTTTCCTCGCACTTCTACGACTGCATGAAACACATCTTTGGATATCAGGTATCGTACATTGTAAGCAGATAATCCTAGCAAATAAGCTGTCTGCTGCAGCGTCAGATATTCAATCATACTGTCTTCCACAATACGATTTGTCGTGTTAAATTTTTTAGGCTGCAGTTTCCAAAAAGCCCATTTACTGGATGCCTCAAAATACTGTTTGGCTAAATCATATTTTTTCAATTGCTCATTCACAAAAAGAGCCAATGCGGACACTTTTACCATCCGGTTGCCACGGTTCAATTCAGTCTTAATCTTGCCTGTTTTTATGTAATACTCAAATGTTTGTTTTGTCACACCAATCAAATACGCAGCCTGTTTTAATAGTAAATATTCGTCCCTCATGTTGCATTGCTCCTCGTTGTTTTATCTATCGTTCCAGCCCAGTCATCATCTTTATTGGCTGCCTGACCTTTGGGGCATCTTTCCAGATGCCAGTATCCTTTGTCTTATCCTTCACCATGGAAAAAATATCAGTCTTGTCTTTTCCATGGTTTTCAAAAATATTAATGTTGTGCGCCTCCGGCGAATCCGCTTCCTTTGTGTGTTCTGATTTCTTTGGCACACTGACCTTTTCATCTTTTTCTAAGCGCCTAAAATTAGCAATGGCGTTTTGTACAACCACATCAACTGTCCCATGATCGTACGTGCCGTAGTACACCTTGTGCTTCTTTAACAGCGATTTTATTTCCTTATCCTTTTGCTTGCTTTCCTGTAAATCATGGATTCTTCCCTCTGTCTGAAATTGGCTATCATCTCTTTTCATGAAAAATGAAAAATTCTGATATTGTCCGCTTAATTCAGACACCATTCTTTCATATTCCGGTGTTAGCTGCCGGTTATAAACCGTGTTCAAAAGAATGGGGGAATCCGTAACAATAAAGTCGGTTTTACCCACAAGCCTGTCCATCCGATGGACTTGCTCTTTTAAAATTTCAAATTGATGTTCTTTTGAACCATCTAACATTTCAAAGTTCTTATCATAAACAAGCTCTTTTGCATATTCTTGTACATATTCAGCATTAAATCCCTGCTTTTTTAATTCTGCACATATATTCATACAGGATGTTGTTTTGCCAGATCCCGGACCACCAAATGCATTAATAACAATGGTTCTCCTGTCTGTTTTTAAATTCTGCAGTTTTTCTTTATGCTTTTTCGCATATTCCGTGTACTCGTTTTCTTTTACTGCTCCATCCTTTAATCGGGAACAAAGCATATCATTCCAATCATACCCACTCTTATCCGGCATATCTCTTTTCAACGCGATGTTCTTTCCGGAAAGAGATTCTTCTAATTGTTTTGCAGCTTTGAGACCACCTGCATCATGATCCATCCCAAGATAGATCTCTTTAATCTGCTTATTGTTATGTAAAACACTCTCAATACTTTCCTGTTTCTGTGTGCCGGCAAGCGCAAGATAGTTAAAATCATGATAGTTCTTACCCTCTTTTTTCAAAAGTGTCATTTTACTCATAATATCGATCACAGATTCACCAATAAATAATTTATCTGCCTGATTGTCTACATAAAATCCTTTGCTGTAGTCACTGCCTCTCACATCAGCCACAAAACGCTTGTATGTATTTGTACCGCGTATACATCCAAAGACCGGCTTTCCTTCCTTGTCTCTTGACACAAAAACACAATTATTTCTGTCATCCTGATAAAGCATCTGTCTTTTAACAAACTCATTAATGACACTACCATCAATCTGCCTTGTTTTACCCAAATAGGCATATACATTCCGCATATGAGCCGCTTTCTTTGGCAACTTATCCTTAAGGTTTTCTTTTTCTTTTTTTTCAGGATGTTTTTGCTTTGTTGCTGCAACTGGTTTAACTTCTAATTCTTGATTTCCAACAGCTGCTTCAAATACTGTTTCCCGCCCCCCTGCCATATCATATAAATGGTTGTAGGCTTCTGATTTATCCATATCTCCAAACGCTATGCAGGCATCAATGACACTTCCATTTTTCCCGCGAGAGTTCCAATAAAAACAGTTCTTCTGTAAGTCTATTCTCACTGAATCATGCTCTTTCAGAGAATAGTATTTTTGACCAACTCGTACCGGAGAATATCCCAATGACTGGCACACATCCACAACCGATATGTGTTCTTTCAGCCAATCTGTCATCAGTTCCGACTCTTCATTTGTATAAAATCTCTTTTTCGCTACTGCTCTTCCTGCAGTTTTAGTTTCTTCTTTCTCCGGCTTTTTTACTTCCTTTTTTTCTTCTCGCACATAATGATGTAAAATTTCCTTTTCCTTCAGGCTTTCCAAGGCTTTATCAAATGCCTGGTTGATTGCCTCTCGCTCTTTGCCCTGCGGACTGGTTGGAATCTGTACGGTATTACCATCTTGAACATCCAGTGCAATCATTTCTGAATGTCCGACCAAATAATCGGAAGTATTTGCCGGCAACTTGTCATGAACATAGGAAGCAAATGCTCTGGCAAACAATTCCACATCACTTCGCCAATAGCCCTGGTCTGTTTTACTAAACGCAGTGTCTAACTTTTCTGCGTTCTTATAGTATTCTGTTCGTTCATTATTCTTATATTTAATCGTATCCATAAGTTCTTTAAAGGGAGCTTTTCCCTGCCGGATTTCTAAGTAAGAAGCACCGGTAGCCATAGACGAATCCATATCATATGCCCGTGCTACATATAAATCCAACGCATGCCCCCACTCATGAGCCAAAGAACCGGCACCACGCATCTTAGTTAGATTAATCACATTTGCACTAGGTTCAAAATGAGCCAGTGCAGAACCGCTTCCACGTGCGCCATAAGCAATTGCTAATTTGCCCCCAAGAGCAATATCTTCATCTTTAATATTTAACGCCTTCGCTAAATCCTTAAAAGCGTCAAATGACATATTCAGATTTGTCTGTCTGTCATTATTATTGTTCCAATTTCCAAATTCACCGGCGCGGAAACCAAAAGTGTTCATCATATCATCACCGGTTATATCCATACCACCACGATAATCCTCTGCAGTCGGTCTTATATGCTCTAACTGAGGTGGCTTTAAGCGTGTTTTACGCTTTGTTTTTTTCTTTTTTTCAGGATTCTGTTCTTTGCCGATTTTCAACGCTTCCTTTACAGCCGCATCACGGTCCTGTAAATTTACAGCCACTATCTCACGATCATTTTTCTGAAGCACAAAATAAGTGTCATTTTGCCATGCTGACAAGTCCGTCATTCCTGCCTCTTGAAAATTGTAAATATAAGTTGAGCAACCACTCTCATGAATGACCAAACGCTCCTTACCTTCTCTATATTCCTCTTTCGTTACATTCTGTCCATCATAGCGATAAAAAGAAAAATTGGAAAGTATCTTTTCATCCTCAGAGAACAAAAACTGCTTGTTTTCCAACTCTCGCCGGAACTGATATAGTCCAAGTCTGCCTCCTAAATCTGTTGCTTTTATCAGTTTACGATTAAAGCAATTAGTATCCGGCAAATTCTCACTTTTAATTTCATCGTAAAACCGGGCGCATTCACTCATCGATGTTAGTGACATAGCCTTTTCATAAAAACGATTTACGGTTACTAAATAATCCTTCTGCGCTGTATTAATAATATCTTTCCTTTGTTCTGCAGAAGCCAAATAAGGTACCGCTGCCAAAGGCTTAGTAGGAAGCGAATCTCTTACCTTTTTTATAAAAAATATAACTTCTCTGTCTTTTCCTTCTTCCAGCATTTTTTTATAATCCGGAAGCGGAAATGCTTCTTTTTTAGTAATGTATTTTTCTTTCTCCATATCGTTCCAATCAAGAATATCTCCATAACGAAGTTCTCGATTTAGAGCATACAAATCTTTCCTTGCACCGCCAATTTTTTCTCCAAAATCTTCAATTTTCTTCTCAGCCATACTCATACCCCTTTCTAATCCAACAAACGAAATACCCAACTTCCGGTTTCATCTATAATTTCAATCAAATCCTTCTTTTCTTCATCCATAATTATGGATTCCGATTCCAGATGCCAGCGAAAATCCGGGTCAAAACATACAAAGTCGGCCGCAATCCAATCATTTTTATCTGTAATATACAGATTCCCAACCATTAAATCTGACATTGTTTCAAGTAAATTTTGAACTTGTATATCCGGTGATGTAACCAGATATACATTTTCGTATTTTCTCTCCATCCGAGTTATCTCCTTTTCCCAAATAGTCTTTTTTTCTTTTTTGTCGGCTTATTATCTCTGTCTTTTTCGTCTTCCAGAGATAGTATACTTCCATAGGTTTGCATGTCACCGGAAAATACAAAGGGGTCTCTGGCTTCTTTAGCAAAAAATGTAACTTCTGCTTTTTCACCCATAAGCTCTTTTATATCCTCCTGCTCCCCAGAAGTTACAAAATTGTAAATATAGAAAACATTGTTGTAAAAATTATTTTTGATTACATCATATGTTTTCTCAAATTCTCCGCCTGGCTTACTTCCAACTACAAATATCTGTCGTTCTTTCTCCAAGAAAGAAATCTTATTAAAACCATTTTCTCCGGCTACACCGTAATCAAAAATAAGATAGTCATAGTCCAAATTGAGAACTTCCTGCAGTTTGTCTGTTCTGTAGTACATATCCGTATTTGCATAACTTACAAGACCAATATCCTCATCCACAGTCACCTGTTCATATGCATCTTTAACAGCCTCTACAAAATTACTGGCGTTCATTTGGAAATAGGCAGCTTTTCTCCCGATAAACTGCAAATATTTAACAATCTGCAATGCCTGCGTAGTCGTTCCCATTCTTTTAATACAACCGGCCACTCCAATTCCAATCGTTCTAGTCTTTTTCTTTTCCCCGGACTCCTCTTCTATATCCTCGTCCTCTTCTTCAAATGAAAATCCACGTTTTTCTTTGTAACCAAAATTTTCATAATATCCGGTAAGACAGTATTCTAAATCTTCCTTCTGGTCTCCCAGATAAATGGAAAATATAAAATTTTTCACTCCGGCATCCCAAAGCATACGACAAACGGTACTTTGGGGTGAATACCCGGCCGCGAATATGATTGTTTTAATTTTCAAAGCATCTTCAATCCGATTAATCCAGTGAACCAATTCCTTTGCTTCATCTGCATACTGTTCAATATCATAAATAACTACCGTTGCCTCATCATTAAATCTTAATATTGCTTCTGCCTGGTCTTTGATATGTAATGCCTCGTCAATATATTCAACCTTTTCTCCGGTTTCTTCAGTAAAAAAACCTTTTTCCTTTTTCCCGACAAACAACAGCATAATTAGCACCTCCAATTCTTATTGCGTCATCTGTTTCTTAATCAATTCAATCCTCGCTCTTTTTTCCTGCAGCTGAACTTCATAGGACTGTAGTTCATCCTGATTTGATGTAATTTCAGATTGAATTTCTGTAATCTTATCTGTCTGCTCTGCTTTCATCTCGTCAGTCTGCCAACTTTCTTCACTTTGCAAACGATTAATTTCCTCCTGCATACGCTGATTTTTTTCTGTAAGTGATTTCTTTTTCTGTTCCAGCGTCCTGATTTCTTCCTGATAGGTTTCTGTATCTTGCTCTAAGCGCAACAGTTGGTATCCTTTTCTATCTCTTTTTTTCAAAATTTTTACACGCTTTACAGCATTTACATTTGTATATAGCCTCAAAGTATTGTCACCATCCTGTTCTCCCATCATATCGAGTCTCAAAGAGATTTCGCCAAAATCATCTGCTACATTTTCAATTCGCAGGATAATCCAGTCGCTATCCTCAATTATCTTTACAACCTTTAACTGGTCGTTATTTCGCGTAAGTGCAGAATAGCGATAATGATTTTTTCCATCGAAAGATTGATTATCCATATCAATTTCCACTTCCATTACCTTCCCAGTCTCACAATATTCCCATCTTCTAATCTGGAGTGTTCGCTCGCTCCACTGCACATTTTCTCTAAGCGGTGTTAGCAGGCTGGCCGACAGATTTGCCGGCATCCATGAAGAGGAAGAAAAGAAAAATATATAGCCGGCGATGAAAAAAAACACAACCCCAAACAAAGCAAGATTTCCTTTTCTTTTTGTCATTTCATAATTCTTTTTCAAAATTTACCGCTCCCTTCCAAAATCTTTTTCCTTAACATGGACTTTTCCTTTCAAAACCTGTTCATACAATTCTTCATTAATGAAATCTTCGTTTACCTTTACTGTGCGAAGATTTTTTTGTTCTAACGCCCTCATCTCTTGCTGCATATTCGGAGTAACTTTTCCTACGACATATGCCATATCTGCCCGGTTCATATCTTCTACAACTGCCACTGAGTGGCCAAATGCTGTTTTTGCTCTTTCTACCACTCGTTCTCTCGCTGTTCTGTCGCAGCATATAAATAACTTTTTCATCGTATCAATCTCCCTTCTCGTATTACCATGGCTCAAAACGCCATGTCTTTTTATTCATGTTATAAATCGCATCAAACTTTACTACTTTTTTATTTACCGTCATGTAACAGGGGATTGTCATTGTATGTTCCGTATAATTAATGGTTATCTCTCCCATGTCTTTGACCTTCTTTGCTCCGGCATATCCAAATGCGTTTTGAAATATCTGAATCTGCTTTTCAAATTCCGTAGCACTTACTTGTAATTGCTGTAATATCTCGGCTCGTATTTCGACCAAAGCAGTGCTTTTTTTATCTTCTTCGGTTTCTGCATCTGCCGGTGGTTTCGGAGTAATTGTTACCACACTGGTTGGAATCGGTGTTGCAGATGGAATTGCTGCCGTAGCAGATGTTTGTGCCGGTTCTTTTTTTTCTTTTTTACCGAAAAATTCCACCCCTGCAAACACACCAAAAATCAATATTGCAATAAGAATAAGGACAATTCCTTTTTTTCTTCGTTCCATTATTTCCTGCCTCCCTTAATTATTTGTATAAGTAAAATGCATCGGATCAAAGTAAGCTGCCGACCAGTCTCCGCCCCAGTAAAAGCCATGTTTTTTCCATACAGCAACTACCTTTTTGGTTACTGCCATTTTGTCTTTCCCGGGCTTATACGGCCATCCGGTATAAGTAGCTCCATTATGCTCCCAGTTCACATCAATTACCGAACCATACGAATGGTACGATTGTTTATTTTTATTGGACGCCATGTTTCGCCAATTATAGCCAGCAGTACAAGCTGGACTGATTGGAAACTTAAGTTTTGCCATTTCCTCAAAGACCGCCGTGATTTCTTGTGCCAGTTTTTTGTGAACGGTCAAGGTCATTTTGCTTTTTTGTTTTTTTGTCGTATAGATTGACACTTCAATCTGAGTTAAATATGGCTGCATATCAAGTTCCGTTTTCGGTGTTCCTTTCGGAAACAGCCACTTCATACGCTCCGCTACCGGTATCTTCACTGGGTCTCCTGTGCTTTCATCACTGCTACTACCAGATGCCATGCTGTAATACCTGAGCACGTGCGCTGTGTAATACTGGTCTCCATATCGCCATGGCCCTAACTGCTCTGCCCGGATACCGGAATTGCGTTTTCCTCCGCTTTTCTGTTTTGCAAAGGAAAAGGTATTTTGTTGTGTCCATTTTCCATCTTTTTTTATGGCATAATCAATATATGCACCACCAAAGTTATAGCCCTGCAGGGCCAATTTTATATGTAGGATATCACTGGGTGAGGTACACCCGGCTTTTTTTATCATCGCGCTTAAATATGCAACTCCCTGCTTAATACTTTCTGCCGTGGATAAGGTATTTGGTGGTAGCCCCTTACTTTCCGAGGCCTGAAAAACATCGTTGCCATTTCCCCCACTTTCCTGCTGCATGACCGCCAGAAACAAATCAATATAAGCCTCCATCTTATGTTTTTCAGTTTCTTTTAATACTTGATTACGGTATGCTTCTACTTCCTCTGATAGGAGCAACGAGACCGAAACGCTTACGCTGTCATCTCCACTGTTTCCGCCCTCTTCTTCCTCTCCACCTCCTAAAACTACTGTCACTACACTTGTAACAGTCACTGGGAGGATTAAAATCACGGAAAGCAATAAGATACCAATACTTAAGATGGTATATAATGTTTTTTTCATCACATACCTCCTTGAAATATAGCCTCTTCATCTGCCGGAAGATGAACTTTAAATTCAATATTGCGGTCTGATGCTATCGCTAAGATGTTTTCGCCAACATCCAGTTTGGAGATTCTTGCTATCTGCGATGATGTTAATTCGCCATCAAAAATTTTTTCAAGCAAGGAGGAAACATTGGAGTCCTGATGAAAAATAAACTTATATTGAGTAAGTTCAAATACTGTTTTCATCCTGTCTACATCTTTATCCGCCGTTCCCTCTGGAACATAATCTCGCACCGATTGGCTTGCCAATCCGATTCCTCCGAAGTATTTTCTTGCTTCACGGAGATAAACGGTAATCATTTCCAATGCATGAGGTTTTTTAGTATTAACCCAGCGATGACTCTCATCAATCAAAATCAGCGTATGTATAATATCCCAGTCATCCAGTGTTTTATCATAAAGACCTTTCATCATTAATTTGCCGTTAGTGACACAGTTGTCCCAACAGAGGGAAACCATATCAAACAGTAAAGCATCAAAAACTTCCGGCTTCATATCCTTTATTGTGGATATATCGAAAGTTACTATCTGCTCGTCAACAATATTATTAATCGTCGTATAACCATTGAAAAGATTTCCATAAGTATAAACAATACTACTAATCACCTTACGAATCTTATCCAGTAATATTAAGTTATTCTCCACGAGCACCAGTTCAACATCTTTGTATGTACCGGCTTGTATTTTATCAATTCTATCGTTAATAAAATTAAGCATATCTTCAAATATTGGATATTCCTTCGCTGGAAGTCCTGTAACCGGACGAGTCAGTTTCCCCTTCTTTAATTCCCATCCCCACTTTTTATATAGCTGCCTGAGCAATTCTTCAAATTCAATAATTTCCTGTGTGGTGTAATCACCCGCCACTAGAAATTTGTAAATCGTGCTTACTTTTGAGATATGCATGGTAAAGGACACCACATCATCATCCCCGCCTCGAAGGATTTCCAATGGATTTAAAATACCATTCGAGCCATCCAGTTTCAGCACCTTTCCGCCCAACACATTAGTCAGCGTAGTAAACTCTCCGGAAATGTCGAATGTGCGAACGAAGTCTCCAACAATACCGGTGTGTAACAATAACTTTTTAAGAAGCGTAGATTTACCGCTTCCCATTGTTCCGCAGCACAGGAAGTTGTAGTAAAGTCTGCTTTGTGACTTAAGAAACAAATTAAAAAGCACATCACCACCACAAGGTGTTTTGCCTAAAAACAAACCGTTCTCATCCGATAAATGAGAATAGTGAAACGGATTACCGGTTGCTATCGCACTACTGGTGAGCGGTTGTCCATATACAAAAAATCTTTCGTTCTCCTGCCTTGCATACGATTTAAACATGCTTGTCCATTCAGATTTTGTTTCATTCATAAAAATTGCACCAAGGTAACCATTGCTCTCCAGTTGTGCTTTTATGTCTTTAATTTTTTCTTCTAATTCAGTCCAGGATGAATCCGAAATAAAAATCCTCGAATGAATCAATTTAACCACTTCGCCCAAATTACTTATTTCATCGTACAGCGTTTCTAATTCCTGAAAGCGTTTCTTTGCGTCATAACTTTCCTGAAAATTTTTAGATTCATTGTAACGATAAGTTTGTTCTTTCATGGAACGATTAATATTTTTCTTGACTGTAATAACATCATCCGTTGCTATGTCAATAAAAACCGCGGTATTCGGTATATTACAAATATTAGCCAGCCAATAATCATCTAGTGTCTTCGGATATTCAAAAATATGTAAGCAGGCTTCATAGCCGCCACCAGTGGATATGTATTTGGCATCCATAAAGGTTATTCCACCCTGTGGCTGTATTTTCTCCAACAAATAGGTATCAGTCTGTTGTTCTTTTTTCTTATCCCTAGCCATCGTTTTATCCCCTTTCTTTATGCATTTGTCATAACGCACTTATTCAGTACACGGAAAAGAATTTCTTTCTTTTTTTCATATGAAATCTTTTCAACCAAACCTCCCCTTCCTCTTCCCAAGACGCTGAACATGGTACGAATGTTTTTTTCTAAGCCTTCTTCTGTCTCAGAAAAAATCATATAGTAGTATTCTCTGGTTGTATTATGTTTTTCTAGCCAGACCAACTCATCTAACTTTTTCTGTAACTGCTCCTTAAAAATTGTATTTTTCGTGCTTTTAATTTTGGATTCCAGAAACCTTTTCTGTTTGGAATAATCACACGGAAAATTAATACATACAATCTTAACTGGTTCTGCATACAATCTATACAACTTAGCAAACTTCAGACAATCATACTCCACTTCATCTTCCGAAGAATTAATCAGGTCTTTTGATTGTATTTGCAGCAAATCCATGTAACTGCCATCATCCATGTTGTAGTACCCTTTTTCCGAAATACTACGAATCGTTACAATATCTAATATGGTTTTTCTAACCGATGGCTTTTTTTTCTTTGTTGTCTTCTTCATAGCCGACAGCCTCCTTTCTTCGTTTCTTGTCCAATTCCGTTGCTACATTTTCATTCACAAGGGGATAATAAACCCCCTTGTCTCTCCTAATATACAAGAGCAAGCTCTCCCAATTTCTTCTCTTTTTATTCCAATTACTTTTCATCGTAAGAAAAATGGCACAAACAGCAGAGAAAATGTAAAATGGGATGCGAAGCATCTCATGTACTGTGCTACCAAACAAAAAAGATACAGCACCATAAGTCACTAAAAAGAAAAAATCAAAAAGATACACACTCTTTCCCACTTTGGTTTCACTTTTAATGTCCTGAACTACAATGTGCTTCATTAATTTTTCCTCCCTGCATTATCTCCAAATATATCCTTACTTCCCGGTTTCTTTGGCTCATTATTTTTACTTGATGTATCGCTTCCCGATACCCGGTCAAACATATGTCCTCCCGCTTCAATCGGTTTATTGCCGGCAATATTATTCGTTGAATCCATTGACATTCCTGTTCTTGTGCTGCTTAAGTCTTTTTCCATTTGTTTCATACTGTCGGGACCTATGCCGGCATTTCCTCCTGAAGGAACACCATTGAGCGCATCATTTCTGGTTTGATTATGTCCAATCTGCCCCATTTGGTAACCACCATTCTTCTTACCCTGCTCAGCGGACATAGCCGATGTCGAATTTGGAGATGGACTTCCTGCTCCGGCAAATTCTACATTTTCTTTTTGTTTGCTACTCTCCGGTGTTTGGGAAGATGCTGTCTCTCCATTTCTACCATTTGCAGCCTCTTTTTCTCCGGATTCCAGTACATCGGCATGATTGTTCTGGTTATTAGTTGCATTGTTGTTTTGGTTATTATGATTTGTTGACTTATTATCCATGTTATTGTCATTCGACTGGTTATTGTGCTGATTAAGCGCATTATCTGCACTGGCTGTTGCCGCTCCGGCATCAACCATATCTTGTGCCTGTTCATCCATAGCCGGATTTCCACTAAATGCTTCTTTCGCATTTGGTTTTGAGAAAGCTCTGGACGCGCCATTTTTTACTGCACCTACTCCGGATTTAACAGCACCTGCTGCAGCACCAACTGTACTGGCAGCCATTCGTCCGCCATAAAACAAAGACATCATTTTTCCCATTCCATCACTGGCTCCGATATCTGCTCCTGTCAGTTTTTGAATCAAATTCGGACCATCGATTACTGCAAATGCTAAAAACAACAAAATGATTCCCTTTGCAATACCAGACACATTCCATCCGGATATAAACTTTGTTGCCAGAAGATAAAACTTAATTATGACAGTTGTAAATAGTAATAAGATATAACTGTCTTTCAAGGAATCCAATATCTTCAAAATTTTCTGATTATTGTTAAAATTAGCTGAGTACAAATAAGCTAATAATTGATGTATTACAATCTCATATAAGATACGAATTACCTTATATGACATAAACAAGTAGATGATAATAAGCGATATTAGTTCCATCCACATCACGCCATAATCCACTGTATAACGATAGTAAAATTCATTTAACAAATCTGTCCATGCTACACCGTCATATAATTCATCCAATGAATAGGTAATCTTGTTCTTATCATCACTTTCTGACTGCAAGCCATTTTTCAATATATCCCCTGCATCTCCCTCGAAATCTTCCGGGTCAAGAATTTCCTGAATATCCAGATTTTTAAACTGGCTTTTTGAAAATGTGTCATAAACCTTATCTGCATTTTTCTTGCCCTTTGTTTTCTTATTCAGATTGGCAAGACCAACCGTCTTTTCCAGCCACTTTATATCATGTATATTGTTACCAATCGTGCTGTAGACAACTGCTGAACTCTGTCCACCTAATATCTCACTTCGTACTTCTTTGCTGATAAACTTGTTCATGGTATTAATTACATAGGTACTTGAAGAAACCACAGTTACCGCTATTAGCAAGTTAATAACAATCTTAGGTTTTTTTTCCCACCCAATGCAAAGTAAAATTCCAATCAGCAAAATAGATAAACATACTAAGCCGATGAATACCGGTTTCCACTGATTGATAAATGTTTTTACCGGCTTATACTTTGTAAAATCAATAAACCCAAAGCATGTGTCATAAAGGCCAGCACACACATCCGCTAAAGCCGCAATTCCTTTTGTAATGCCCCAGCCTATAAAGCGGAAGGCACTAGCCACAATTCCATTTTCGTGAAAAAGTCCCGGATTACTCGATAATATTTTAATTACCTGGTCATCTTCCAATGCCAAGGCACGTATCTGGCATGTAAAAAGCGGACATATCAAAAGTGATAAAAATAACACTATCTTTTCCCTTGTTTTTAATCCATATTTCATTCTGTCATTTCCTCCTTTCCCATGTATAACAAATCCATATACTTTTCTTTGGTCTGCTCATCTAAATCTGCTTCACGCAGCATATCCATCACTGTATCAATATTCATGTTCTTTTTTATCGTGCTTCCAAGCACCTCTTTCAAAGCGGCAATCAAATTTTCACTGTTTTCCAGTTCTCCAATTTTTACCGTTTTTTCCTTTTTATCTGGCTTGTCTTCTGTCCTCGTAAAATTGAATAGAGCAAAACTCATACGATAGTCCCAAACTCTTTCCTCAACCTTAATATGGCTTAAATCTTCTTTGTTCACATCACTAATATCCACTTCGTCCGGATTCGGGAAAGTATCAGTAAGGTATTCGTACCGGAACAGCAGCCGTCGTTTATTTTCTAAGCTGTTGAAAATCGGGTGTGGTGTAATCAACCTTCCTTTCAAATCGCGGCGTTTCATAATTCTTTTAATAACACATTCTCCCGGTTTTAGTTCTTCCAGCTCATTGGGATTTAATAAGGGTTTGTCCGCTGTTGTTTCCATGATTGTTTTATTTGCCGACAATCGACTTCCGTTTCGCTGCATATCAACGATTGTCTCATTTCCCAAGTTTGCCGAAATCTGCTTGGTTGTATCATCGTCATCCGAGAGAATGTAAATAGTATTTCCGCAGTTTCCGGAAATCGTTTTGGCATTATCTCCATATAGTTTATTTAGCTGAGCATATGCCTGTATATAAAGGTCAAACGATATATTCCTTCCCAGGCATACCGTTATGATATTTTCCATTGCTTCAATCGCCGGCATATTACCAAATTCATCCGCTATTATTTTAACGCGGTTTTTACAGCGGCCATTCTGCTGTCTGGTAGCCTTTCTTGCCAGCACAAAGTATAATTGCCGGATAAATACCGAGCCTAAGAAATGAGCGGATTTATCATAATCCGGCATTTCAATAAATACAGCAATGGGCTTGTCCCCAAATCCGATATCTTCTAAATTCATTGTTGATTCCGCCGTCATTTTGGCGAAATTTTCGTATGTAAAGATTGTTAATTTCATAAGCATACTAGAGTAGATGCTTGCCTTTGTTCGACTTCCAGCAACTTCCACTCCCAAAAATTTAATCTTTGCCCTGTCCAAAGAAGGGCGCATTTGGAAAAACATATCCAATCCCGTAACATATGGATTATCCGGATTGGTTTGGCTAACCAGTTCTCCAAATAAATTGATGATGGAAAACATATTAATTTTCTGAATATGTTTTTTTCTCTCTTCTCCTGTAGCACCATCAACTTGAATCCATGCAAACACATCTTCAATTACAGCAATCACTAACGCCGACAACAAAGATGTTGGTGAATCTTGCCAAAAGGTATCACCATTTATTGGTTTATCTGGATTAAATATTGAATAACAAAAGCTCTGTACTAAAAGTTCTGCGTTAGCATAATCGCCTGCTTCATACAAATTGATGACCTGATTTAAAGGATCAAACCCCATAGAGTGCTCCGGGTCCACAAGTGACAGCAAATACACATCATATCCTCTTTCTTCCAAAGTTCCTTTGGAAGTTTTATATAGCTCTATTTTCGGGTCAAGTACCACCAGTGATGTCTTCTTTTCCGCTCTGGAGTAGATATCGATGGAAGGTATAACATACATCTCACCTTTACCGGAACGAGTGATTCCGATACATAGGTTGTTCGTCAAATCAGTATCAATAAATAAATGTTTCCCAATGCGGGATACAATCGTACCACCATATCCGGGAAAGACTTTATTCTTCTCCGGGATTCTAATGTATTGTCTTTTGATTTCTTTTGTTGTTGTCCATCTTGCGCAGCCCTTCTGATTTAAATTAAAGCCTTTGGACGAAAACGATGCTCTCATCCGGTAACCCTGCCGGATATTAAATACTAAGCAAAAGCAGCCATAAACCAGGCATATAAAACCATATATATCATGGTATTTATGAATCCTTTCAAAATCCGGAAGGATATTTTTTATGCCTATGTAGTATTCTGGATGACTCCAGTTTCCGGTTCCTAATCCTATATTTACTACAATGTTGAATAAATAATTTATTAACATATACAGCAGCAGGTCTTCCACAATTAAAACAACTAAAATTATTATTCCATTTCCAAAGAATCGCTCCAATCGCAATTCATTATTCTTTCTATTTCTCCCCATAGTTCACTCCTATACAGTGCAAGGGGGAAATTCCCCCCTTCCACAATTATTCCACTTACACCATTATCAAAAACTCCATTGTTTTCCAATGGCCTTGCCTATGTACACACATCCTGCAATAAGCCCTACACCTATAAGAATCTTTGGGCCGTAGGATGATGCAAATTTATGTAATTTTTCACTTGGAATAACAAAACAAAAACCAAGCACAAGACATCCAACAACTGCCATTACATAAGCATATGGTTCTACAGCGGTACAAAAATCAACTATGTTTTTTGCCAATTTTGCCATGACTATCCCCTCCTTCCTTTATCTTTCTTTTTTTTACCAGAATAAATAATATTCCAACAACAGCTGCCAACACCAACACTACTGCTAAAGTTATAAATAACACCGGAGCTTTCTTTGTCTCTTTGGTCTGCTCTAACTGATAATTAGCTTTCGCAGCAACAACATAAGAAATATCCTTACTATCTGTTTCTTTTACTCCTGCATAAGTGCAAGAGTACACATAGTCTGGTTCTTCTGTATGTGTTATACTTCCAGAGTAATTAACCCGGTAGTGTGGTATCTTTTTTCTTACAACGGCTCTTGCCTTCCGGTACAAAGTACCGTTTTTTTTATAACTTTTTCCCTGCCAAACAACTTTTTGAACTTTATACTTATCCGGATTACCACCAACACTTTCAATTAACGCAACTTCATATCCTTTTAAAGGATTTTTGGTGTTTTTCTTAACTTTCAAGTCTTTCCAAATGAAAGTTTCTGCATCATACCCGGAAAACAGAATATCAATATGTGAATAATCCCATGTCTCTGCTGTTTTTTTTGTAGAAGTTTTGACGCAAGGAACAACTACCGTTTCTCCTGTTTTTTTGTCTGTGACAGTTACCATCTTTTGACCCGATGCACTTTGTGCTTCTCCTAACGAATCAAATCCAGAATAAGCGGCCACTGTCTGCTTCCACTTTTTCTTACTTTTTTTTTCTTTTTTGCTGACTCCGGTCAACTTATATGTAACACCGTCTTTCGTTATCTTCTTCTCCGCCTCAAAAGATTCACTTTTCTTCATAGGCTTTGTCTTTTTTATCAATGTTACTTTTTCTTTTACTTTTACCGGATTTTTGCTAACAGTTTCGTATGACACATTCTGCAGCTGATAAGTCTTTCCATCGATAACAATGCTTTTATCAAACGGTTGCTTTTCCTCGTTGAGTGTGACATACTGTTTTTCTTTTTGAATTAACTCCGGAGCTGCCGCCCGGACACCAACGCCGGGCAGCATTACCAAAACTAATACCAATAAAGATAAGATGCTTATAAATCTACTTGTTTTTCTCATATTTTTTCCCTTTCCTCCACAACATGATGCCACCTGTGCCACCACTTAAACCTACTAACAACAACCCAAATATCAGATACAAATATCCTGTCTTCGGTGATGTTTTACTGTCCTTACCTTCCCAAAACTTCTTTGGTGTTTTGGTTGTGATAATTCCCAGTTTTTTATCCACCATGGACACGATCTGCTCATCTTTTGTGTCCTTGATCTGATATGTGACCGGTTTCGCCAATTCATATCCTTCCGGTGCTTCGATTTCCTTAAAGGTGTAGGTTTCCCCTACCTTTAATAATCCGGTAAATATCTTTTTCTTACCTTTTTTTGTAGTAAATTCTGTTACCTTATTTCCCTGACTGTCATATACAGCCATCTTTGCACCACCAAGCAATGTTTCATCACTGCTCTTCTTCTTGAAAGTGACAGTAGTTTTATAGTCCACCATATGAACTACATTGGACTCCTGCAGAACAAAATTTCCATCTGCATTCCGGATTGACACCAGTGTTTTCCCTGGTTCAGTGCTGCTTTCCTGCAACTGAAAAGCGATACTGTCTGCTGTCACATATCCATCTGCCGGTCTTGTCTCTGTTAGTATGTAAGTCTTATGCTGATACAAGCCCCGAAGCGTTCTGTGCTTGTCCGCTGTAAATGCTGTAAGCAAATTCTGATATCCCAAGTCCTGATTTACTTTTACCTCCGTAGTCGTTCCGGATGTCCATGACAGAATCACATTTCCATCTTCATCCGAAATCTGCAAATGACATCCCTCGATTTCTTCACTTCCTGCAACTGAGGTTTTATCCATCTGCACTTCTGTCTGTTTGTTTTTATGTGTCAGCTTCTTTTCAATCACAGCTGTCTTATCATCCTTATACTCTAAATGTACAGGCAATAATGTACTATCCAGATAGTAACCACCCGGCACACTTTCCTCTTTTAGATAATAGTCACCAGAGTTAAGCGTGTTTGTCTCTGCTGTGACTGCACTGCCTGATACAGATACCGCACTACCACTGGCTGCCTCTTTACCATAATTTTCACTCATAAGAGGCAAATCCAAATTAAATACTGCCTGTCCTTTTTCGTCTGTAATAACAGTGCCTAATTTTTCGTCCGCCGACGCAATTTGCTTTCCGTCTGCATTGTAAATGGCATCCTTACTGTATAAGCCAAAGGTTACATCCTTAATTGGCTTAGTAGTTTCTTCGTCTGTCTTTTTTATCTCAACTGCAGTCTTTGCGCGCTCATTGAAAACAGACAATATGCCCTCTGTATTCGTTGCACTGGTAGAGTTAAGAACATATTCTTCATCCTTATTGTTCCAGTTAAATTCAACCGACCAGTCTTTATCCGGAAGCAGGTACCCATAAAGTGTTTTTGTTTCTTTTACCTTGTATTTACCCAAAGGGAGATTTACAGTTACAATTCCATCCTTGACTTCATACCCGGTAATTCCTTTACACTCTTTGGTAAATACTGCTTTTTCACCACTTTTAATTGTTGCAACCAGCTCCCCATCGTCATACCAATTGGTTCCCTGGTTATCCTGTGTTTCAATGTTTCCATCTGCATAGATTTCAAAAGTTGCACCTTTTAACGGTTTTTCTTCATAAATAAATTGACCGTTTTCATATTTGCTAAGCATTTCTCCGGACTTATAAATTTTCAATTTTCCATAGGTATCTTCATTCACGTAATCCAAAGTAATGGTTGCAAAAGAATTTCCCTCTGCATCTTTTTCCATCTTGTAATTATCCGATTTGCTATCTACCACAAACTCAATGAATTTTGTAGTAATATGAAGTCCATTTGCAGAATCCACCTCATAAATCCGATATTTCCCGGAAGATAATCCCTGTGCCGTAAGAACCTCTCCACTGGCATCTGTAACAAATGGATATTCATCGGTACCTACCTTTATCATGGTATTTCCATTGAAAAATGACTGTTCTACTCTTTTCTCTGTACCATCCTTTTCAACTTGATAGATTTGATATTTGGTATTTGCCTTCAATACCGTCTTTTCCGTATTTTTTGATTTCTTTATAATACGCAGATGCGCTTTGAACGGTGCGTTGTTATAAAGCCTTGTATAAACCTTATAATTCAACGCTGCAGAAGTAATATCCATACCAATTTCAATTTCTTCATCTGCAATTTTTTCTGTGTCTACATCTCCTGTTTTTGTCTGATGAATCACATAAGTACCATAAGCTAATGCTTCGGTTGTTTTAGCGTGTCCATTTTCATCGGCTACTAAAATCGCACGCTCATCTTCTTTGCACTCCTCATATTTCTTTCCCTTTTTTGTTATTTCAAAAGTAGCTCCTTTTTCAAAATTGGCAGGTCCTGTTGAACCATCCGTTGTAAATTTATAAATTTCCAGATGACCTTTCTTTTCCGTTTCCTGCACCTCATACGTTTTTGCATTAGGCGTGTACTCCTGTGTTAAACTATTACCATCCACCTGAATCTTTAATACATCCGTAGAGAGTAAGAACCCTTCGGGTGCTCTTTTCTCTTTTAAGTAATATGTTTTCCCAGCTCGTAAATAATCGGTTTCCAACTCGCCATTTTTAATGATATAAAGGTCTTCTGTTTTTTCTTTTCCCTTGCTGTCATACACGGTGGCTGTTTTCGTACAGGCAGCATCATCAAACAATTGATAAACCGCCCCTTCCACACTGGCATCACCATGCGCTTTCTTGTCGTTTGTGTTACTTACTAACTTCTTTACCTTTACTGTCGCTTTTTTGTGATTGTTAATTCCTTTTACATCTTTTATAACATTGTCTGTTATACCACTGACACCATAGTTAAAATCAGAATCATCTGCATCACATATAACGGTTACGCCCTTTGCCAATTCCGGGTCAAGAATCAAATTAGGATTTCCGGTATCCAACTCCTTGATAATGTACTGGTTATTGACTTTATCCAATTTTTCTTTCAGACTTTTTTTCATCAGTTCTTCCGCTGCACTTTGAGTCATCCCGGCACCATGTCTTTGACCTGCTTCATCCATATCGCGTTCAGCTTTTTCTTTTTCAGCAGCTGTCATACCCTTCAGTTCCGTATCTGTGTAAAAGTAAAAAGTTTCTGACTGAATATGGTAGGTATAGCGAATTGTAAATTGTCCATTGCTGTCGGTTGTGGTTTCTACGGTGAAATCAGGGATTTCTTCATCCGTGTTAGAACCCTTATCATTTAGTTTGTAATAATACAACGTATCAATGTCTTTTGCTTCAATTGAAAACTTTGCCCCTGCAACTGGTCTTCCGTCATCGTCCATTTTTGTAAATCGTATCTTTTGGCGATAGTTGGAATTAGTATTTACAGAATGAGGTTTCGTTCTAACTCCTCCAGCCTCCATAAATAATAAAACCTGGCGATGCGAACTTCCTCCGCTATATTTATATTCTTTAAATTTTACTGTCAATGTCCCTGTTTTTTCAAAAATAGCACTGTATAATTGTTCTGTGGTTTTTGAACTATAATATCCTGATGCTTTTTTTATATTTGTAATAATTGTCTTCAATTCACTTTCTGAAGTTTTGCCTTCCTGAATTCCCCAAAGAAGTGCTTGGGCGACAATATACGCTTTATTGCTTCCTTTCATAGTCTGGTCATACCAGTATCCAACATATGCTTTTAATGCTTTCTTTCCTCCATCTGCTGTTGAATACCTGCCAGAGGAATTGACACTATATTCATCTCCCGTGTGGCATGTATAACCTAGGTTCATACAAAAAGCATCATGACTTTCCACTGTCATCTTGTACCAATCTCCAGATTTGGTTTTACTGCCAATCTTTGTGGTACCATGTGTTCCTAAGATATCTAGTTTTACAGGCAGTGTTGCTGCCAGAGATTTCTCTGCTGGAATCTGGCACATACCACCTACTAACCCAATAACCAAAAGGAACGATAGGATTTTTTTTAATCTTCCTTTCATTTGTCAATACATCCTTTCCTACTTACTAATCAATTTCTTTACTTCAATGCATGCTGCGCTTTTTCAGCACTGTATCTCTGTTCTTTTTTTATCCAGCCAAGCTTTCTTTCAACTTGAAGTTGATATGTACTGATACCCAGGTATCTACAAATCTCCATGTGATTTACTTTCTTGTTTAATGCTTCCTCCAACCACACACGCTCTTCAAATGTCAATTTTGCCCTCGGCATTACCTCTTTGCCTCCTTTCATTTTTGTACACTTTTTAGATTTTTCTGCAAAAAAAAGCAAAAAAAATAGCGCGAATACGCGCTTTATAGCTTGTATTCGCACTAAATTATACTATTTATCTCTGTTTTTTATTTCTCTTTCTTTTCAATATAACCGCATGTGTTATCGGCACAGACTAACTTACTGCCTTTTTCCAACATCATGCCGCCACACTTTGGACAGCGTTCATTCGACGGCTTCTGCCAAGTCATCACATCACACTCCGGATTGTTCTCGCAGCCATAATAACGACGGCCTTTCTGGGTCTTTTTAATGACAATCTCGCCGCCGCATTTCGGGCACTTCACACCGATTTTTTCATAATATGGTTTGGTATTTCTGCACTCCGGAAATCCGGGGCACGCCAAAAACTTTCCGTGCGGTCCGTACTTAATTACCATATTGCGTCCACATAATTCACACACGACATCGGTTACTTCATCTTCTATTTTAATCTTTTCGAGTGCTTTTTCTGCATGTGAAACAGCCTTTTCCAAATCCGGATAGAAGTTTCTCACAATGGTCTTCCATATTACCCTCGGCAACACCATCTAGCAAAGCTTCCATCGTCGCTGTAAAGTTTACATCCACAATACTAGGAAATGCACTCACCATAATCTGATTTACAATATCCCCCAAATCCGACAAATACAAATTCTTCTGTTCCTTTGCCACATAGCGGCGTGAAATTAATGTTGAAATTGTTGGCGCATAGGTACTTGGGCGTCCAATTCCTAACTCTTCAAGAGTTTTTACTAAAGAAGCCTCGGTAAAATGCGCCGGCGGCTGCGTAAAATGCTGTTCCGGCAGTAATTCACTTAAAGACAGCACAGAATCCTTTGTTACTTTAGCAAGCACAGCATTTGGCTCTTCTTTATCATCATCCTGCTGGTACACCGACAAAAAGCCCGGAAACACAAGTTTGGAACCGGAACTTGCAAATTGATGTTTTCCTGCCATAATACGAACTGAAATCGTATCGTATTTTGCTGAGTGCATACGGCTTGCCACAAAGCGCTTCCAAATCAGCTGATACAAACGGAACTGGTCTCTCGTTAAAGATTCCTTTACCTGAACCGGTGTCAAATCCACATATGTCGGACGGATTGCTTCGTGCGCATCCTGAATCTTGCCCTTTGTTTTTGACACTGCTGCCTTTTCAATAATATTTTCTTCTCCATATGTTTCACGAATATAATCTTTACAGGCTAAATCCGCTTCTTCCGAGATACGGACCGAATCCGTACGCAGATACGTAATCAGACCAATCGTTCCATGTCCCTTTACCTGCACACCTTCATATAACTGCTGGGCAATCTGCATTGTCTTTCTCGTTGGAAAATTCAAGTGTTTTGCACACTCCTGCTGCAACGTAGACGTTGTAAAAGGAAGAGGTGGCTTCTTGGTGCGCTCACCCTTCTTAATACTGCTTACTTTAAAATCTTCTTTTTCAATTTCTTTGCGGATTTTTTCTGCCTCTTCACCGGAAGCAATTTCACATTTGCCCGGATTACCATAATATTTAGCCACCAATGGCTTTTTTACACCCGGCACTGACAATTTTGCTTCCATCGACCAGTATTCTTTCGGAATAAAGGCATCAATTTCACTTTCCCTGTCAGCAATCAGACGCAGTGTTACCGACTGCACACGGCCGGCACTCAAACCTCTTTTTACCTTCTGCCACAATAACGGGCTGATCGAATAACCAACCAAACGGTCCAAAACACGTCTTGCCTGCTGGGCATCCACTAAATCCATATCAATTTCCCGCGACTGCTTTAACGACTGGCGAACCGCATTTTTTGTAATTTCATTAAAGGTAATCCGGCTTGTCTTTTTCGGGTCTAACTTCAAAGCATGACATAAATGCCAGGAAATTGCCTCTCCCTCACGGTCAGGGTCAGTTGCGAGATAAATTTTATCTGCCTTCTTGACTTCTTTTCGCAGAGAAGCCAATAGCTCACCTTTTCCTCTGATTGTAATATATTTCGGCTCAAAATCATTTTCGAAATCAACACCCATCTGGCTCTTTGGCATATCTCTGACATGACCGTTAGATGCTACGACTTCGTAATTTTTTCCTAAAAATTTTTTAATCGTCTTCGACTTTGCCGGAGACTCTACAATAATAAGATTCTTTGCCATATTACCCTCCATTGCTAATGATAAATGCTCTCTATTTAATGAATCATATTCTTCCAAAAATTTTCACAAACTCTAGCATACACCATTTTAATCGGGCTTTCAAGCAATATTTATATTTTTTTCATAAAAAAATTTCTGCCGACCTCGATGACATATCCTTTTTTCTGAAGTACAATCATGCACTTTAATAACTGTGTCATTGGCAGAGATAACCCTGCTGAAATCTCATCCATATGCATCGTTTTTCCACCGAGAAAAGCAAGGATTTTCTGCTCTGTCTCATTCACATTCCGCGAGCCGTCAGACGTCTTAACTCCATAATAATCCAGTATATCATCCGGTGTCAAAACCGGCACTGCTCCCATACGAATCAGCCGGTTACAACCGACACTTAATTCATCTCCAATCCGTCCGGGGATAACAAATACATCTTTTCCCTGCTCAAGTGCCGCATCTGCTGTAATCAAAGATCCGCTCTTTTCTCTGGCTTCCACAACCAGAATTCCATCCGACAGACCGCTGATAATACGATTTCTCATAGGAAAAAAGACAGGCTTTGCACGAGCATACACCGGAAATTCTGAAATCACTCCTCCATGCCTTACAATACTTTCATACAAATTCTGATGACACGAAGGATAACACCGCATCACACCGGAACCTAAAACAGCATAAGTTTCACCCCCGGCTTCCAATGCCCCCTGGTGCCCCCATCCATCAATTCCAAGAGCCATCCCGCTAATCACAAAAACGCCTGCCACAGCCAGACGATAACTAAACATCCGTGCCATATCCCGTCCGTACGGCGTACAATTTCTCGCCCCGACAACCGCTACAGAAAGTTTTGATGCATCCGGCAGTTTCCCTTTTACAAAAAGCCTCTTTGGCGGGGAATCAATGTGCTTTAGCCGCTCCGGATAAGATTCATGAAAATAGGAATAAAATGATATATGATTCTTCGCCAACTGCTCCCACTCATGCTGCCAGCCTTCCTGCTTATATGCTTTGGCAAAGTAATTCTTTTCACGTGGTTTCATCCACTCTGCTTTTTTAATATCCGTTTCAGAAAGAGAACGCGCCTTATCTATGCTTTTATACCGCTCAAAAAACCTCTGTACAAAAGACAAACCAAGTCTGGAAAGGGAAGTCAGCCAAAACAGATATTTTTCTTCTTCCTTTGTCATATCGTCTCCACCCCCCAGTATTTGCGGTCCACACTGCGAAAACGAACTGCCTCCGTTATATGGCTTTCTAAAATCGTATCACTTTCCTCTAAATCCGCAATTGTCCTCGACACACGCACAATCCGGCAAAGCCGCCTCACGCTCATCTGTTCCTCGTGAAATAAAAATTCTAACAATTCTTTCTCCGCTGTGCCCATGACACAGTATTTTTTCATTGTCTGTGGTGTTAACTCACTATTATAGGAAAAGTTTTCTTTTCGATAGCGTTTCTTTTGTGTCCTGTGTGTCCTCTCCACCCTCTCTCTTATCTGCTTACTTGTCTCTCCTTTTTTCTCATACAGGGAAAATTCCGGCAGCCCTGTTTCTACACATAAATCCATCCGGTCTAACAAAGGTTCACTGATTTTTGCTAAATAGCGCTTGATATCTGCTGTCGTGCATCGACATTTATCCCGGTTTGGATAATAACCGCACCGGCATGGGTTCATCGCCGCCACAAACGAGCAGTCCGATGGATACTCATAACTGCTCCCAACACGTGCAATTGTTACTTTCTGTTCTTCTAACGGCTGTCTGAGCACCTCTAGCGCACTCCTTGAAAATTCCGGAAGTTCATCTAAAAACAAGATTCCTTTTGAAGCCAATGTAATCTCTCCCGGCATTGGAATTCTGCCGCCTCCGGTAAGTGCCGCTGCCGTCGTTGTATGGTGTGGAGCACGAAACGGCCGCTTTTTCAGTACAGACGCATGTTCTCCTAAAAGTCCGCACACACTGTACAATCTCGTCACTTCCACACTTTCTTCCAACGTCATCGGTGGCAGAATCGTTGGAAGTCTTTTCGCAAGCATCGTCTTCCCACTTCCCGGTGGACCAATCATCAAAAGATTATGCCTTCCACTCACTGCAATTTCCGCCGCACGCTTCATCATTTCCTGTCCTTTAATATCGGAAAAATCAAGTCCTTCTTCCTGTGACTCATCCCACTTTTCAAAAGGAATATATACTTTCTTTAGTGAAATTTCTCCCCGTAAAAAACGCAGCGTTTCTGAAAGGCTTTCCACCCCATAAAGAGAAATTCCTTCTAATACGGCAGCTTCTTTTACATTTCCTTTTGGCACAAGAAACTGTCGAAGTCCCTGCTTCTTTCCTTCTAAAACCATAGCTAATACACCATTTACACTCTGTACGGAACCATCTAAACCAAGTTCCCCGATAAACATCGTATCTTTGATACATTCTTTGGATAAATGACCGAATGCGGTCAACAGACAAATTGCAATGGGAAGGTCAAATGTTGTGCCTTCCTTTCTTACATTCGCAGGCGACAGATTCACCGTAATGCGTTTTGCGGGAAAACGAATCCCCATCTGGCGCACAGCAATCCGCACGCGCTCTCTCGCCTCCTTCACGGCAGAGGCTAAAAATCCCACCATATCAAAAACGGGCAGACCATCACTGACATCTGCCTCAATGCGGATTACTCTGGCTTTTGTACCATAGACATCCGCGCCAAACGATTGACTAAACATAAATTCCTCCTAACCTGAGGAACGAACCAAGCACATTGTAACACACAGGTTAGAAGGACGCAAGCCTTTTTTAATTCTTTTGCTGCTTTTCCAACAATTTTTTAATTTCATCCATAAAGGTATTTACATCCTTAAACTCACGATATACCGAGGCAAAACGAACATAGGCAACCGGGTCTAACTGCTGAAGCTTGTCCATCAGAATTTCTCCGATTTTTTTGCTCTCAACTTCCTTTTCTCCGAGATTAAAAACCGCACTTTCCACAGAATCTACCAATTCATTAATCTGGTCAACCGAAATTGGACGCTTAATACATGATCGGAATACACCGCGTTCAATTTTTGAACGGTCATACGGCTCTCTCATCCGGTCTTTCTTTATGACAACAAGAGGAATCGTCTCCAACTTCTCATAAGTCGTAAAACGCTTCCCACATTTTTCACACTGACGACGGCGGCGAATCGAATTATTGTCATCGGCCGGTCTTGAATCAATTACTTTCGTATTTTCTTCTGCACAAAATGGACATTTCATAGTCTTCTCTCCTTCTTTTCACTACTGTAAGTATATCGAATTTTTCGCATGAAGTAAAGACTAGCTTCCACATTTGTTTGTAACGCGCTCCTTATTTACCTCCACAAGAATCAAATCTGTTCCGATTTTACAGATATGGCATATTTCAATGACGTATTCTTCTTCTCTACCCAGCACACCAAAAAATTTGCAGGGGCCCGGAATAATAATATGTGTAATTTTTCCGGTGCACAAATCAAACTCGACGTCTTCTACAAAACCAAGTCTCTCGCCATCACAAATATTAATAACTTCCTTCTCCCTCAAATCACAAATCCGCATAAAAATCTCCTTCTCTTTCTAAAATATTATATGTAACAAACGCATAAATTGTGTTTCATCTGTTCATGATAAAAGAGAGGACATCAATGGACAAAATGGAGGACATACCATGGCACACTACAAGGTAGAAATCTGCGGCATTAATACAAGCAAACTCCCACTTCTGTCAAATGAAGAAAAAAAGACACTATTCGATAAAATAAAAAAGGGTGATAAAAAGGCACGTGAAGCTTACATCCACGGTAATCTCCGTCTCGTGTTAAGCATCATCCAAAGGTTTAATAACAGTACCGAAAATGTAGACGATTTATTTCAGATTGGATGCATTGGTTTAATGAAGGCAATTGATAATTTTGACGTTACACAGAATGTAAAATTTTCAACTTATGCAGTACCGATGATTATTGGCGAGGTACGGCGCTATCTTCGCGACAACAATGCGATTCGTGTGAGCCGTTCTCTCCGTGACACTGCCTACAAAGCTATTTATGCCAAAGAGGCACTGATGAAAAAGCAGGAAACAGAACCAACCTTAGAAGAAATTTCAAAAATGATTGATGTTCCACCAAAAGACATCGTATTTGCACTGGATGCCATCCAAAGTCCGGTCTCCCTGTATGAACCGGTTTACTCCGAAGGCGGGGATACGTTGTATGTCATGGATCAAATCAGTGACAAAAAAAACAAGGAATCCAACTGGGTCGAACATCTCTCCTTAAAAGACGCATTGAGCCATCTGCCGGAACGGGAAAACCACATTATACAACTCCGCTATCTGGAAGGGAAAACACAAATGGAAGTGGCAAACGAAATCCATATTTCTCAGGCACAGGTCTCACGACTGGAAAAAAACGCCCTGAAAATCATGAAAAATCACTTAGAAGCATAAAATAAAGAAGTTCAATTTGATTTAAGATGTGATAACACCTCATGTTAAAATCTCTCACAAATTGAACTTCTTTTTTCATATCCTAAAAGAATATGTTATTTTAGTCTACATACTTCTTTAATGTGCTGCGAATTGCACCTTTTCCGGCAATCAATTCCACAAACATCTTCTCCACTTTCTCACCAAGAGAAACCGAATAGAGGTCTACGGCAAAAATCGATGCATCGCTCAAAATCGGCTGCAATTTATCATGTACATCCGTGTCACCAAAGGAAATTCCAGCGACATGAGCTTTCACTTCATCCAAACGTGGGTCAGGACTCTGTTCAAAAGCGTTTCCTTCGTCATCAATTCCCATCAAATAGCGGCACCAGCCTGCTAATACAAGTGGAATTAACGTAAGGCTCTTTGTATCTAAGTCTTCTCTGTTCTCATAGAACTTAATTGTCTCGCCAAAGCGGATTGGGAGTTTTTGTGACGTATCACAGGCAATTCTCTGTGGCGTATCCGGCATAAATGGATTTGGCAGACGCTTTGTCAATACTGCGTTTGCAAATTCTTTCGGATCAATAACACCCGGATTTACAACAACCGACATTGCTTCCTCATAACACATCTTCTGAATCAACTGAGAAAGTTCTTTATCTTCCATCTCATCATGAATGGAAGTATGTCCTAACATACAGCCATAAATAGCAAGTGCTGTATGCAGCGGGTTCAAGCAGGTACAAACTTTCATTTTTTCTACTTTATCCACCGTTTCACGGTCTGTAAATACAATCCCCGCTTTTTCCAATGGTGGACGTCCATTCGGGAAGTTATCTTCAATAACAAGATAACCGGTTTCCTCTGAGTTAACAAACGGTGCCGTATACGTATTACGGCTTGTAATAATCAAGTCGGTATCTTCAAAACCATCTTTTTCTAGCATTTCTTTTACTTTCTCATCCGGTCTTGGTGTGATTTTATCAATCATCGACCATGGGAAAGATACTTTTTCTTCCATATAGGAAACAAAATCATCATCCACTTTTCCTGCCTGTTTCCAAGCATCTACATATGCCATAACGCCGGCCTTTAACTTGTCTCCATTATGAGAACAGTTATCGGTGCTGACAAGGGCAAGCGGTGTACCATTTTTAACAAAACGTGCATAGCACAGAGAGGCAATGCGTCCCATCAGGTGACTCTGATTTCCCGGACCTGCTAAAAATCCATCCTCTACACCCGGCAGTTTTTCTCCTTTACCATTGACTAATGAATATCCTTTTTCCGTAATGGTAAATGTCACCATCTGAAGAGAAGGATTTTCAAAAATCTCAGTAAGACGTGCATAATCTTCTGGTGCCACCGGGTCAGCAACTAACGATTCCGTTACGCTTCCAACCACGTGTTTCTCAATGGTTCCCTCAGCTTTTAACACAACCGACAAACTCAACCCATCATATGGTTTGTATGCCTTTGTAATAATCTCATGGTCAAAGCTCTCTGCCACAACAACACCGCGGTCATATTCTCCTAAATTCAGCAAATCCTGTAATTTTGCAGCCGGAAATGCACGGAAAATATTACCGGCACCAAAGTGAACCCAGGTCGGGTTTTCCTTTGTTTTTTTCTTTAATTCTTCTCTGTCGTACTTAGGAAGAAGATATCCTTTCTCCTCCCAGACTTTTGTCTCACCATTTTGTAAATCTAATAATTTCATGCCCAGTCACCTCTTATTTATTTTTATGAATTGCTTCCCACAAACCATTCAGATAAGCGACACCAAGAGCACGGTCATACAAACCGTATCCCGGTCTTGCCTGCTCGCCCCAAATCATACGGCCATGATCCGGACGAATGCATCCGTCAAATCCGGTGTCAATCAATGCTTTTACGATTTCATACATATCAAGATTTCCATCGCTTGACAAATGAGATACTTCATGGAACAAATCTTTGTTTTCATACTTAATGTTTCTCAGGTGCGCAAAATGAATTCTCTCTGCAATTTTCGGATTGCGTATAATCTTTGGCAGATCGTTGTTCAAATTACTTCCAAGCGAACCGGTACAGAGTGTAAATCCATTATAAATACTTGGATTCATATCGGCAATTTTCAAAAGATCCTCTTCGCATGTTACAATACGTGGAAGTCCGAATACATCCCAAGCCGGATCGTCCGGGTGAACTGCCATTTTAATTTTGTATTTTTCACAGGTAGGAATAATTCCATCCAAGAAATATTTATAGTTCTCACGCAGTTTGTCTGCATCAACGTCTTTGTATTTCTCAAACAAATCCATAATCTCATCGCGGCGGTTCGGCTCCCAGCCAGGCATTACAAAGCCGCCACTTGCCTTTTCAATGCGGTCAAACATCTCGCTCGCATCGATACCGTCAATAATGGATGAATCATAAGCAAGTGCTGTAGAACCATCTTCCAAAGGCATTGCCAAATCCGTACGTGTCCAGTCAAAGACCGGCATAAAGTTGTAACATACAAGATGAATATCTGCCTTTCCAATAGCTTCCAATGATTTGCAGTAGTTTTCAATCAATTCATCTCTTGTCGGAAGACCAATTTTAATGTCCTCGTGTACGTTGATACTTTCCACACCAACTAACTTCAAACCTTTTGCTTCTACTTCCTGTTTTCTTTTCATGACGTCTTCATACGTCCATGCTTCTCCTGCAGGAATATCATGAAGTGCTGTAATCACACCGGTCACGCCGGGAATCTGGCGAATCTGATCCAGTGTCACACTGTCGTTTCCTTCTCCATACCATCTTAATGTCATGTCCATAATCAATAACCTCTTTTCTTTTTATTATACTTTCTTAGTATGTTACGAATGACCTTGTCTAAATCATCCTATTCATATATTTTTCGGGAAAGTGCATCTTTTACTCCACTCTTCCGGTAAAAATATGTATTTACGCGGTCTCTCCATTCGATTGCATTAGAAAGCTGTCTCTCCATGCGGGAAAGGACTCTCTCGTAGACATCCTCTGCCATCTCCTCTTTCCATGCCTTCCAACTGACAATCATTTCTTCCACTTCGTCAACACCCTCAAAATGCGTGTCGTATATATGCTGAATCAGTGTTTTTCCTGAAGCTAACACTTCATCATAGCGGACATAATGAAAAAATAACAAAAGCTCCTGTGGGCACTGTTTTTTATCTGCATACTTTGTGCACCATGGCTCATTATACTGGGTTGTGTAGCCGGTACCGTTTGGTGTACGGTCAACACCAAGACCATTTCTATCTGCTCTGTGATAAGTTCCCCAGCGGTCATACTCATATCCGTCAATATCCGGTCCGTAATGATAATGTGGTGTCACCATCCAGCCAATGCCAAGCGGAGACGTATACTTTTCATATGTGGACCAGGACTTCATGAGCATCGAAACGACGCCGTCGGAAAGAGATTTAGGAAGGGTAAGTTCTGCCCATTCTTTTGCAATAACCGCCGAATCTTCGGACGGATTCATCGCCATCCTTCCATAGCCGTAAGTGTTTGCCGCTGCTAAATCATTTCCGGTCCAGTTATAGTCATTACCAGTGTTAATAACAGCTGCCATACCGCACAAATGCTGCCCATAAACAGAGCCATCCACTATTTTCTGCACGGTTGAACCCTCGCCCGCAGCATACGTATCAAAGTCAAGAATTTCACGCCACATCGGGAGCAGATAACACAAATCAATCTGCTGTCCGGTGTACTCCTGTGCAATCTCTACTTCCAAAATCATGTTGGTCTTTTTCAAGCCGCCAAATAACGGCGAAACCGGCTCTCGCACCTGAAAATCCATCGGTCCGTTTTTTATCTGTAAAATAACATTGTCATCAAATTTTCCATCTAATTCTATAAAGTTGTCATACGCCGCTCTGGCACGGTCTGTCTTTTTATCACGCCAGTCCTGCCCGCAATTATATACAAAGCAGCGCCATACCAAAATTCCGCCATACGGAGCAAGTGCTCTTCCTAACATATTTGCACCATCCGCATGCGTTCTGCCATACGTAAATGGTCCCGGCCTTCCCTCAGAATCTGCCTTTACCAAAAATCCGCCAAAGTTTGGAATCACTTCATACACATGTGCCACAGCCTTTTTCCACCAGTCTGCAACCATAGGATTTAATGGGTCACAGTCTGTAAAATTATCTAACTCCATCGGTGCGGCAAAATTTACACTTGTATACAATTTAATTCCATATTTTGCAAACAAATCGGCATATTGTTTTACCTGCTGCAAATAACGGTCTGTAATCAGATAAGTCTCATTCTCGTGAACATTGACATTATTGATTACAATCGCATTGATGCCAATCGATGCCATCATTCTCACATACTGCACAATGCGGTCATTCCATATAATCTTATAATCCTTGTAGAAAAAGGATTCACCGGAATATCCTCTCTCAATACTGCCATCCATGTTATCCCAGTGATTCATCATGCGAAGCGGCATTTCCGGTGTATTGTAAACCGGAAGACAATTCATCTGTTTGGTCCGAATTAAACGAAGAAAATGGAACACACCATATAACAGTCCACTCTCCGACTCCCCGGTAATCTGATACCGGCTCTCATCTTTTGTGATAATATATCCGTCTTTTCCTTCTTTTATGGATGAATCCACGGAAAATACCACGCCTGCCTCTTCTTTTGTTACTGGCTGAGGAACTTTTCCTGCCATGTTTTCCATAGCAAGTTTGTATTCACTGACAGCACTTTCTACGATTTCTCCCTCACAGGATTGAAAATATGTCAGCCATTCTTTTTCAACTGTATCTACAGGCTGATAATCCAGCCAGCATTTGCTATAATCCATCTGTTTCTCCTCATATTCTGCAAGTTTTGTATTTTATCAAAAGATTTAAAAATCTCTAATTTTCTATCCTCACTCTTTAAGAAAGGGCTGTGCAAAACAAACCTTCCGCTTATTCTGAACAGCCCCATGAAACTAAATTACCTGTTTCTTTTTGTTATTATTTTGTATGCTCTTTTGCAAACTTGTCATACTCAGCATTAACTTTGCTAATCTTGGTATCCCATTTGGTTGAAAGCTCTTCAATCTTCTTAGCAGGTGTTGTTGCATTTGCATATACAGGATAACAGAAATCACCATAGTCAATTTCACTAATCATTGGCAGATAAGAAGTAGATTTATGCTTCTCCTCTAACATCATACCGATTGTTTCATCTACTGCACGGTCATCTCTGAACTGTGGGTAATACTGCTCAAGAATCTGATCATGAGGAGTATATCCTTCAACAGGCTCTGTGTACAAATCGTAAGCAAATGCAATCTTCTCAGCTTTTTCCTGATCGAAGCAGCTTGGCATAACAACGATGTTGTCGTTTGGCACTGTCTTGTTGGTAGCATCCTTCTGATCCTGATTGTATGGGAACATTACGAATCCCCAGTCATCTTCCATATCAGCGAAAGCGCTAATCTCATAAACTTCGGCAGTCTGCATAGCAGCTTCACCATCACGGAATGCAGCTTTATACCAATCCCATGCTACGTTTTCTGATGGTTTTGGCTTAATATAACCTTTCTTAATCAGGTCTACACCCCAGTTCATAGCATCTTTGAACTCTTTGGATGTAATTGCATCAACGTATTTACCGTCTTTATCACGGGATACAAATGTTGCATTGTTGTTAGCTGCACACATTGGCAGATAGTATTTTGAGAAACTTGCCATAGCATATTGGTCTGTTTTACCATCACCATCGGTATCCTTTGTAAGTTTCTTACAATACTCTTCGAACTTGTCCCATGTCCACTGATTTTTTTTCTGCAAATCATATGGCTCATCTTCCGGAATACCAGCTTCCTTGAAGAGACGTTTGTTGAAGAAAATACCACCACGTGGCTCATTGTCTGGGCTCATACCCCAGATACCATCACCAATGCTCATCAACTCTTTAACGGTTGGATTCCATTTTTCTTCATCGAAATTGAACTCCGGAAGAGTTGACAAATCATACATCAAGCCTTTCATCAAAGGCTCAGAAACAAATTCCTGATACAGATAGTAAAGTTCGTATTTTGGACTACTTGCCATAACGTCATTTACATAATCTGATTTTGCATCTGTATAGGAATAAACAGAATCACGAGTGATTTTGAAATTGTACTTCTCCTGAATACTCTTCCAGTACTCATTCTGCTTTTTACCAAACTCGTCGGTTCTGTCTGCAAGGGTATCCTTTGAAGTGAACCAGTCACCTACTGTGATATCCATGCCACCAAGGTCACTAAATGTTTTCTTGTCTGAAGAAGATGATGTTTTTGCGCCATCGCCTGATGCACTGCCTGCATCATTGGAGGAGCCGCCACATCCAGTAAGAGAACCTACTGCAAGAACAACACAAAGACCCATCGCAATCAGCTTCTGCATGCTTGCTTTCATTTTGTTTTGCCTCCTTATTTAATATATTGTTATACCGGAAAATCCCGGTGATAACCTAAGTCATTACTGCCCGACGACACCTGCCAGAATAGGCAGATGCCAAATAGGGCAAATTATTTTTGTTACATCTTGATACCAGACTGGCTCAAACTTTCTACGAAGCCCTTCTGTGCAAATAAATATACAATAATCAAAGGAATAATTACCAACAATGTACCTGTACCAATCATGGCGGATGCATAAGCGGTCGACGCTTTATCAAGACCTGTGGTTGCTTTCACATAAGAGTTCAGCACCTCAGACAAACGAGCCACCTTGTTTGCCAGAATCGAATAGTTTGGAAGGAACATTCCTGAATAAAAACTATCCGTCCACTGCCATACAAAGGAAAACAGGAAACAGGAAGTAATCATTGGTTTTGCATCCGGCAGCATAATGCGCACGAATGTTTTAACCTTACCACATCCATCTACATAAGCAGCTTCTTCCAATTCCTTCGGAATACCACGGAAGAACTGACGAAGCATGTAAATGTACAAACCATTTTTCAATCCCATACAACCAAGACACATAAATGCATATGGTGCAAAAGAATCCAGTAAGTTCAGCGGCTGCCCCGTTATCAGACTGAATATTCCGAGAATATCAAAGTAACGGAAATTCAAGTACAGGGAAGACTGAATGGTTGAAGGTGGAATTACAATTACAAGTACCACCATCGCAAACCAAAGGTTCTTCAATGGGAATTTATATCTTGCAAAACCATATCCTACCAATGTACAGGAAATAATCTGCAAAATACTTACCAAAAGCGAAATCCACAATGTGTTACCAAGTGCAGCCCAGTAATCCATCAAATCAGCGGCAATCTTAAAATTGTCCAGTGTGAAGTGACGTGGAATTACATTGATTGTCGAATCGTACAAATCACGCTCTTCCATGAAACTGATGGAAATCTTGTTTAACAATGGCTGCAAAATCAAGAAACACAATCCAAACAACAATACAAAACGCACAATTTTGTAAGCAACATTAAATGATACTTTGCGTAACAGATAGCCGTTGGATTTTCTATTACGTTCCCTGAAGGCTTGAAACTTATTCATTTTACTCATAATAATATACCCTCCTAGAAATAATCAACGAAACAATACCCAACGCAACAATTACACACAGGAAATATACCCACGCCATCGCCGACGCTTGACCGTAGTCCATTCGTCCTCCGATACCGATTGCGTCGATGCGATCCATAACTGTGTTGTCTGTCTTCAAGAAGAAGTCAATTACCGTATATACGATATTTACCAAAATCATCGAGCTCACCATTGGAAGTGTAATCTTCCAGAAACTTTCCCAAGCAGTACATCCCTCGATTTTTGCCGCCTCGAACATACTTGGCGAAATCGTCTGCAAAGCAGAAAGGAAAATGATAATCTGGATACCAGAGGCAATCGCAATATCATATACACTGTTAATAATGTCAAATACATAACTAAACATCTGTGACATCGGACTGGAGTCTGATGTAATCAAAATGCTCTCAAGCACACCGGTAATACTTGTGTTATTATTCGTCGCCTCAATCGCATCTTTCATGTCAGCCAAAAGCGTATTTCCGCTTTCCAGACCAACGATAACACCGGATGAAAGAATAACCGGCAGGAAGAATATCGCACGAACTGCTCCTCTTCCTTTGAAGGACTGATTCAACAGTAACGCAATAAAGAAACTGAAAATCAATGTTGCCGGAACGTTTGTCAGCATTTTTACCAACTCAGAAATGAGGTTTGGTACAAACTGCTCATCTACCAAAAATGCCTGGCGGTAATTTTCAAGTCCCGCCCATGTCATGGACAATCCACCTTCAAGTTCTACCGTACTGAAACTCATTCTTAAGGACTGTACTAACGGCACAACCAAGAACAGGATAAAACCGATGATGAATGGTGCAATAAATAAATAGCCTGCAACCGCATTTTTAAATGCTAATGTCTTTTTCTTTTTATTCTTGCGAGCCATTTATTCTTCACCTCCCTTCACAGCTGCGAAATCTCTGGCCGCAATTTCCTGGCCATTGTATTGATAGTTGCTATAGTTGTAGTTTACAACAACTGCTTTTCCGCCTTCGAAGGTTGTCTTATATACGCCATCTGCAATTTTTTCATGCTTATCAATTGCTTTATCGTATGTTCCTTCGAATGTTTCATTAAACTTGTTGTACAGACTCAAAGTATCTTTCTTCCAGTCATCGTAGTTACAAGCATAGTATCTTGTGTACTTACCATCCTGTAAAACACTTGTCTTTTCAGCAATGTAAGTAAAGTATAATCCGGCACCGGACTCAGCGGACTTCAGGATATTCTCCTTCTCATCATCTGCCAGGTTAATTGCACCGCCGGAGTAATTTACTAAACCATGCAATGCCATGGTATAGAATGGAACCTGCTCATCAATGATGTTTACGGCACGGGCATCTAAGTTCATGTCTGTAACGAAGTCTGCGTAAGGTACTGCATACTGGTTACCACTTGTAATCATAACCTTGTTTCCGCCCTGTTTCAGTGACTGTAATTTCTTAACCTGAAGATTCAAAGCTGCTTCACGCGACACTCTGTCTTTTGGATTGTAGTCACCGGCAAGTGTATTACCGATATCTTCCATACCGACATTCTTGCTGCCATAACCATTTACTTTTTCTACATAAGTGTCAACCGCATCCATTGCATACGACGGTTTTACCAAGTAATAACTATCGTAATTATGATAATCGGTGTAATCATCATTTGCCTGGTAAGTAATTGGATCCCAGTTGTAAAGCTCACACTCTTCACGGCTGACAAACTTCGCTGCATTTCTTGTGGAACTGAATCCGTCAAACCATTTGTCTTTGTATACATAGTTAAATGTACCATTCAGATAAAGCTGCATACCATTTGTCTTATCTGCATAAGCAGTCAAATCTTCCAAATCTGAAGAACTTCCCAAACGTCCTACTGTTTTTACTTTAGCAGCAGATGTCTGTTTCACACCGGTATTAAACCATCCGGTATACTTCGCATTGATATTACCAATGCCGGCTTTCTGCAAATCTTCCAAAATTGATTTGGCCTGTGTGTAAGAAGTCAATGACTGAGAGCGGACAACCGGATAACCAAGGATATGCTCGGTATCATCTACGGCACCAATCATCTCAACAGCCAATGCCTGTTTATCACTGTCAACTTTACCAAGACTTGGATATTTCTTCTGAAGATATCCGCGGTACTCTTTTGCCAAATCCGAATAATCGGTTTTATCAGAGAAAATGTATCGCTGGGAAAGTGTTTCATTTGGCAGCCCGTCTTCATAAACACGAACGGTTGTATCCGATTTTGTTGATACATCCATGTTTTCGCCGTGAATCAGACTGTAAATGAATGTACCATAGTTATATCCATTGTTCTTTCCGGAAATATCCGCCTGAACGGTTGCGTAAGAACTTCCCTCTTCGGCTACACAAAGGAATGAACTCTGGGTAGTCTCATTTGCAATGGCAAGCAGTGGGAAATTGGATTTTGTCTCATCGACAATTGTTGTTCGTGCCTGACCATAATCCCAGCCGTAAACATCACTCTGATATCTCTGCTGTCCTGTCTTACCATTGTTGAAGTTAATTTTTCCACCGGTTCCTTCCGGAACAATCATGTAACCTTTTTCATCAACATTCGATGCTCCCATATATGGAAGAACCTGAAGTTTAACAATCGGATAATCTTCGTTATAGGAGATTTCCTTCATCGGTACTTTTACAACCAGCTGGTTATCTTCCAATACATAGTGAACACTAATATCGAAAATTGGTTTTCCTTCGTTACGGGATACTTTGTAATTGCCCATATCTTTTGTACGGTCCTCCAAAGTATATCCTGCTTCTACGAATTTGTCTTCCAACTGCTGAAGACGAGAATCGGTAACCGACTCATCCAAATAATAAATTGGCTCATCCTTCAAGTCAGGGAAAAGTTTTTCACCTTTTGTCAACAGCTGCTTGTCGGTAGAATCATCCGACTTACTAAGTTCCTCATAGTTATAATAAACATAACTTCTGAGTGCTGACTTCTGTGCCGATCTTGACATCTTATCCAAATACTTCTTCATTCTGGACTCTTTGATTGCGACCGGACAAGTGTAGGTTTTTTCAAAATCACCTACGGAATAACTTACTTTAATTTCGTTATCGTTTACTTTCTCGATTTTATAAAACTTATTGTCCCGAATACACTGAGAGTAGTTATCAATCTCTTTCTTCGTATCCGTACTGTTGGAGTAAGTAAGGTTCAAAGTTGAGCTTAACACATCTTTGTAATGTCCATCGGCATTTGCATACTTCTCTACATCCTCAGCAGTCGGATTGGAGCGATATACCTTTCCTGTTGCCTTGTCTGTAACCTCAAGTTGTGTGGAAGAACCACTCACTGAGAGTTTCAATGAATCATTTTCAATTACTACATCTCCGCTGTTATCATACTCATAAGTTTTCATCTCTTTGGTCCCCTCATCGGAATCACCGCAGGCACTAAGAGCGAAACATGCCATAACTGTAATCAGGAGCAAATACAACTTGTTTTTCATTCTGTCATTTCCTCCTTTCATCAATACATTCGGAAAATGGTTTCTTTGTAAATCGAATAGAAATAGGAGAAACCATCACTAATCAAACTGAAGAACAGTACAAGCAAAAATACGATAATCAACATACCTACCGCTGAGAAAATCAAAGATAAAAATGCTTTACCCAGCATGAAGTCATGAATCATCATTACAGATGCGATAATCAGCAATCCACACCAAATCATGGAGAAGTTGCTGAACACAGTGTAAAATGCACCCTCTTCTTCAGTAACAACGTTACTCATAGGAATCAGTATCAACTGAATAATTACATATGGTGTCATTGCATAAGCGGTACCCATCCATATATCTTTTAATGTACCTTTACCATCAAACAAGGTGGTAAGACACCAGTTTGCAACAACATACACAATAAATGGTACAAGGAATGTTGCAATCTCTAAAATCAGGTTTACATTATCCCAGTTTACCGGATTAAACACGAAACTGGTTGCACCTAATTTAATCAGGTTTGTCAAAAGGACCAGAATAACAATTGTATTGGCTGCCGCCATAGACCCTCTCTTTTCATGTGTCAAATCCCAAAAACCATCAAAAGGTCTTACGATACAATGAAGGGCATAACGCAGAGAATCGCGGTAACGAATCCATGCATCTTTATTGGTCAGTCTTTCTTTTATTTTCATCCTTTTTCAACCTCCCTTCTGGCTTTCTTCACAAATCCAACACCAAATCCAAGGAGAATGAGGATTGCAATAATAATCAAGATCGTACCAATGTTCTCCTCAAACCAAACCTCTCGGTAAAGCTTAAATGCTTTAGAATAATTCTTGGCATCAAGTTTTAATTCAAAGTAATCCATTGCCTCTTTATAGTTCTTCTCACGAAGAAGTGCACGGCCGATTCCAATATATGCCTGGTCGTAGTTACCATTATGCTTCAGAACTTTACGCCAGATATTAGCGGATTCATCATAATTACCCTTCTTGTACTCAGCCAGACCATCGTTAATCATTTTACCATAATCAGTCAAAGTGAACTGGGTAATCGTTCCTAACTTCTGATCTGTAACCAAGAGGGAATCACCAATGTCTTCAATTGCCGAAGGATTCATAAACAATCCGGCTTTATAACCATGTCCGCCAAAGGCATACAGCATATTCCCCTGGAAATCATAAGCAAAGATACGGCCTTTTGTATTATCCAGTGCATAATAAACATCATTTGACAAGCAGCAGATATCTACAAACTTGGAAGGTCCTTTCATCTCGCCTTTTTCGGTGTAACGCAAATCACCATATGGATCATTGTAACCGTTACGTACCAAAATGTCAGTTCCCTTTGCATTCAGCTTACGAATCGGTTCAGCCGACTCTACAGCTCCATCAAATGTACTGATTGTTGCATAAATGAAGTCTTCGGAATCCAGACAAAGGTTCGAATACTCTGTTGGAACGAACAAATCCATCTGTGCACGCTGCTCTTTTGTCGCAACCAATTTCCACAAATAAGTAAGGAAATCATAAGTTACTTCACTGGCTCCGACAAATCCCGTAAAGTCTCCGGTGTCATCAAATTCAAGGAAACCTTTGTTTACGTTCTGAACCTGAGCAAAAATACGTTTTGCACCATCCACAACTAACTTCTGTGGAAGGAATTTTGCATCCGTATAGGTTTTGTCATTTGGACGGCCAATTACTTTTACCATATTGCCGTCTGCATCCAAGTGAACAATTTTATTATTACCGGTATCGGCAATGTACATTTGTCCATCATCTGTCGCAAATACATCCTGAGGACCATTCAATTTTACATCTTTTCCCTCAGCATCTTTGTAACCGGTTACCTCTTTTACATAAGTAAACTCATTGTTTTCATATGTAAATTCACAAATACGATTATTTCCTGTATCTGCAACATACATCTTATTTCCGGTTGAGAAAAGACCCTGTGGCTCAGAAAAATTGCCACAATCTTTAAAATCAGAACCGGAAATTACTCGCTCAACCGAATAAGCATCCGGAGACTCACGGTCAACATCCCAGCAATCATAAGTATATGTATAATGTTTACCATCAGAACTATTCGCGAGAACCTCCGCATTGCTTACAAGGAGGGATGCAACGAGTAATAACGCAAATACCGAAGTAAGTCGTTTCATTTTTCTCATTTTCTTTCCTCCTTATCAGTCTTTAATTCCGGAACTAGCCATTGTTTCCAGAATGTTACTCTCTGCCAAAACAAAGATTAAAATCGGCACCATCATAACGACCATTGTCGCAGCGGAACCTACACCGGCACGGGCAACACCACCGGCCATAATCTGCTGCAATGCATATGGCAGCATCTTATATTCTTCCGAGTAGATATACACCTGACCTTTCATGTTCCAAAGGTTTTGTACAGAGAAAATTGTTACTGTCAACCATGCCGGTTTTACGTTTGGCATGACAATCTGAAGGAAGATTCTTCCCTCTTTCGCACCATCAATCTTAGCCGCTTCAATCAATGCATCCGGAATCTGCTCCATAAACTGTTTCATAAGGAACAATCCCATCGGCAGTGCGAACGCCGGCACCATCAGTGCTAAGTACGTATCAATCCATCCAAGCTTACTCATAATAATATAAGTAGGAATCTGCAATACATAAGCATTGAACATGATTGCAGCCTGAATAATCTTGAAAATCTTTTTGCTTCCCGGGAACTCATATTTTGCCAAAACATAAGCAGCCATTGAACCAATAATCAAATGACCTACCGTACCAAGCAATGTAATTAATACCGTGTTAAAGACATAACGGGTAAATGGTACATAGGAGCTTGACATAACAACAAGCAAATCCTGGAAGTTATTAAATGTTGGGTTCTTCACGAAAAACCTCGGTGGATACAGATAAATCTCATCCAGCGGTTTAAATGCACTACTGATGGAGTATACCAACGGAAGTACAAAGAAGATACCAAACAAAATCAGCAAAATGTAAATACCGATATCACCACCGACTGAGCGGTTCGGTTTTCTTCGTTTTAATTTAATTAATTTCATCTTTGCTATACCTCCTATCAAGTTCCAACTTTGCTAAGCAGTGACTGAATTGCCTTATTCAACAATAGCATCACGGCGAACAAAATTGTTGCAATTGCGGAAGCATAACCCATCTCAAATCGTGTAGTACCATAGTCAATCAGATGGGTAACTACGGTACGCGCCGCATAGTCCGTACTAGGGAAACCACAAAGCGCCATCGTCTGATCGGCGACACCAAATGTCTGTGTGATTGCCATTACGGCACCAAACAAAAGCATTGGTTTCATACCAGGCAGTGTGATGTACCAAAGTTCCTGCCAGCGGTTTTTAACACCGTCCACATAACCCGCTTCAAACTGCGAATTATCAATACCTTGAAGTCCGGCCACAAAGGAAAGGAATCCCTGACCAAGACTCATCCACAATACGACGATAATAATAACATTCATCATGTAGGCAGTATCCGTGAGCCACAGAATCGGCTCACTGATAAAACCAAATTTAATCAAAAATGAATTTACATATCCGTATGCATCACCACTAAATAAGATAGACCATACTAAGTATGCCTGACCTGAAATTGTCGGTGCATAGAATACAACTACGGCGAAAGCACGGATATAACGTGGCAGTTCGTTGATAAACCAAGCGAACAAAAATGCCATGATATAACCAAGCGGTCCGGTAATTGCTGCCAGCAAGAATGTATTTTTAACCGCAATCAAGAATACATCATCTGCAAGAAGCAGGTTAATGTAGTTATCTACACCAACGAATCTTGCCGGTTCCAGTACGTTATAGTACGTGAAACTGTAAAATACTGACATCAGCACGGGCAAAATGTAGAATGCAGTAAACACAATCAAATACGGCAGAAGGAAAAGGTAACATGTCTTGGACATCTTAGCTTTCTTCCATGCGATTTTAGCATTGCGCTTTTTAATCTGCATGTATTTTCCCAGAAAATTCATTTTTTCACTCCTCTCTTATTTTTGTTTTGTTTCTTTTTCTTCTTGTTCCAGAGTCTTCAAACCAAACTCTTCACGTTTGTTTGATAACTCCTTATTTATCGTAATAACATAATCAAGAATCGTCTCTCGAGGGTCCTCGTTGTTATTCATGACTTTACGGATTGCGTTTGTGATATGACGTTCTGTGTAATATCCGCCGGCAACCTGCGGAATACCAAATGCCCATTTGTGCTGTTCATCCAGTACAGCGGACTCTTTGCTGCTCCAAGACAAAGTCTTAAAGGTTACATTATTTGCTGTTGCATAACGTGCCGCAGCACCCATAACAGCCTCAAGTTCCCTTGCGTAGGTAGCCTGTGTATCAGCACTTGCCCACCATTTCAAGAAATCCCATGCAATTTCTTTCTTACCACGCTGTTCCGCACCTTTAAGCATCATAGAAGCAGTACCCCATGACTGAACGGAACGGTTGATTGAGCCATCTTCCTGTTTCACACCAGGAAGCATACCGAAGTTCCAAAGACCTTTAATCTCAGGAGCGAATACAGACAATGTATTAAATGTACTGTAATCCGCTACACCGATTGGCATTTCACCGCTTCGGAAACGGTTTGGGAAATCGTACTGTTTAACCAGTTTGTAGTTGGTAAACAATTTGGTATAGAATTCAAATGCCTGAATGCCTTCTGTACTACCAATTGTTGTCTCAATACCCTCATCACGGTACAAGGAACCACCGCGCTGAACAAGCTGTGCATAGTAGTTTGCAAGGTCAGGGTTGGATGCATTGTTAATCTTACGCTCTACCGAAGGAATCGCAAACGACATGCTGTTCTTCTGCAGTTTCGGAAGGACTTTAATTACATCATCCCATGTATTAATCTGTGTCGCATCAATACCGAGTTCATCCATAATATCGGTACGATAGAACAATACGTTGTAGTTTTCTGTCTCCGGCAGACCATACAAACCTTTATGTCCGGTCTTGTCTTTCAGCCAGTAAGACTCATAAGAACTTGCCTGGTACTCAGAAAGTACATCTTTATAATCCGAGAACTGGGTCAAATCCACAGTCGCGCCACGAAGTGCGTAGTTAACAGGCTCTGTCTGCGAAATACAAAGTGCTACATCCGGACCATTACCTGACATAACGGCTGGAAGCATCGCATTTACCGCACCGGCAGAGTTTGTAACTGTATTCGCTGACGCCGCAGCATCAATCAGTTTAACGTTTACTTTAATTTCTTTTCCATATGTTTCTTTTGAAGTCGGAGTAAACTGCTGGTCTACCATGTTCTTCAAAATATTACTCTGGTCACGTCCGGCAGTAATCCATACATCGATAACATCCGGATCATCCGAATCATACACATTACCAAGTGCAGAGGAATCGGAACGGAAAGAGTTAACAAACAATGTGCACTCATGTACAATTCGGTCAAAACTTCCTTCGTTTACTTCTTCAATTGAAGATTTGTCACCGGCAAGAACAATATAGTCAATATCCATCGCCGTTGCACTTAAGTTGTTAATTGATGTACCAAGAGAGGATACATTCTCTTTGAAGTTCGACAACGTCTGAGGGATTTTATCCGGACGGTCAACAAACTCTTCCATCTGTGCAGCCAGCGTCTGCGCTACGGCGATTTCACCACCACGTTCACCGGTATATGCAGTAACTTCATCAACTAAATGATATAAGATTTTGGACTCATCGCCCATTGCCTTAATGATATCCGGATATACTTTTTCAATCTGGTAATCACGGAACTCATCCGGCTCTGTACCTGTCAATACAAGAATCTGACGATAGTACTGATTCATACGGTATACACTTTCAGACAACTGGGAGAGATACTCACCAAGCTCGCCAAGTGTAATTTTCAAACGAATTTTATGTTCTCCAGCAGTGAGGTGGAATTTGTATGCCTCGCCTTTATCATTCTGTAAGCAAAGCATTTCCCAAACATTGCTGTAAGTAAATTGCAGACTAACTACCTCTTTAAAAGGAATTTCTCCGTCAATGTACAAAGAACGGTTTGCGATATAACCACGGTTATATCCCTGACGTCCTTTAATACCGATTACATAATCGCCTTCTTTTTCTACTTTCGTAGTCCATTCCAGCCAGTCACCGGCAACTTTCCACTGTGTACCACCAATTACATTCAAAACCTGTTTGTCTGTATTGTGCTTGGTAACATTTCCTTTTTCATCCTCGTATTCGGTATCGCCCGATGTACGGTCATATGTAGCATATAAAGATGGTGATGAACGTCTGTCCGACTTTTCACCCTGAATCTTCTGAACGTAAGATTTGTCAACGTTATTTGTCTTTCCTTTGTTCTCTGCTGCGTACTCTGCATAGGTAGGAATCTTTTTCATATTACCTACTGTGAATTTACGCATAATCAAACGTTCGTTGACGCCAGTTAAGCGAATCTTATTGACACCCTTCTTTAAATAGAAGTAATACGGATCCATCTCATATCCGGTTGGGTCTTCAAAATAGGAAGAAATCCATCCGCGTGTCGGATCCTCAATCTGGGAAGGACGAATCTCATTTCCCTGGTTATCCTTGGTTGGTTTACCATCATCCGTGTAGACACGTTCGAAGTCAATACCCTCGGCACCATTAAATGGAGTTTCGTATTTACCCGTTTTTTCATTGTAAAGTTCTACCTTGGTCTCAATTGCAATTCCTCGGTCGTCCTTGTCTCCTGTGGAAGGATAATACTCAAGGTTCAAGTTGTAATAACCCTCCTCTTCCACATTAACAGAATACACTGCGCTTTCTCCTTCCGGAATCAACACCGATTCTGATTTTTCATTCTCCGGACCAAGATCATTATGCACAGTGACGTTTTTGGTTGTCTCTTTCTTCACGAAACCGGCAACCGGAATATCATAGGAACCACTTGGTGTATTGGCATCCGTGCGCTTAGCCACATAATCACTGTACTGGCCTTCACGCTGATATTCGCTGCTCATAGTGTCAAAATCCACACCTGCGTACTTGTCGGAGTTGTCACTTACGGAAGAACCTTTTAACTTAAAAAATAGTACAAAAGCGATAATCACCAGTACTACAATCAGGAATGTCCGTAAGCCTTTTTTCTTCATCAACTTTGACATAGCTGTCGCAATCTCCTTTCGTTGTTTCTCTTTTTATGCATTCTGCCAGTGAAATAAGCCATCGGAGCAAAACACATAATGTTTTTTTGTATAATATGTATACAGTTTGTTATAAAGTATATCACCATTTTTGTAACATGTCCATAGTTTTTGATAGTTTTTTTTATGTATTTTTGCTAAAAAATGATTGTTTTTCCCTTGAAAAATGTTTTGTATTTACAAGAGAGAATCCATATAGTAGAATGCAGGTATAAATATTTCACAACTTGGAGGTTTTTATGGACAACAAAAAAAAAGGCATGAATCCGATACTTCCGGGCTTCTACCCGGATCCATCGATTTGCCGTGTAAACGATGATTATTATTTGGTAACTTCAACTTTTGCTTATTTCCCCGGTGTTCCAATCTTTCACAGCCGTGATTTAGTACACTGGAATCAGATTGGTAACATATTGGAAAGAAAAGAACAGCTTCCTTTAGTAAATGCAGAAACAAGTGAGGGTATCTTTGCACCGACACTGCGCTACCACGACGGAACCTTTTACATGATTACAACAAACGTAACACCAACAAATGATATCAATAATTTTATTGTCACTGCAACAGACCCTGCCGGTCCTTGGTCGGATCCATATCCTTTGGATTCTGCCGGCATTGACCCATCTCTCTTCTTTGATGATGATGGCAAATGCTACTACTGTGGTACACAGAACCGCAGAGAAGGCTCCCGCTATTTCGGTGATAATGAAATTTATATTCAGGAATTAGATTTAAATACGATGAAACTTGTCGGCGAAAGTTACCCGGCATGGCATGGTGCTCTCCGCGGCGTAGAATGGCCGGAGGGACCACATATCTACAAGAAAGACGGCTATTACTATCTTTTGATATCCGAGGCCGGAACCGGACACAACCATGCAGTTTCGATTGCCCGCAGTAAAAGCCTGACAGAGCCTTTTACCGGCCATAAGGCAAATCCAATCTTCACACACCGTCATCTTGGCTACCACTATCCGATTGTAAATGTCGGGCATCCGGATATCGTTGAAACCCAGAATGGCGAATGGTGGATGGTATGCTTAGCTTCCCGTCCACGAGGCGGCTACTATAGGAATTTAGGACGCGAAACTTATTTAGTACCATTTATCTGGGAAGATGGATGGCCGGTAATCAATCCGGGAAAAGGTATTTTGGAAGATACTTTCCCAATGCCTAATCTTCCTGCTTATGAAGCGAAAGAAATTCCTGCAAAAGAAGATTTTGACACCGATACGCTTCCACTTCATTTTATGTATTTACGCAATCCGAAAGAGGAAAACTATTCTCTTACGAATCGTCCGGGATATTTAGAAATGAAACTGAATGCTGATACGTTATCCTCAAAAGGAACTCCTTCCTATGTGTGTCAGCGCCAGCTTAGTTTTGATTTTACAGCAGAAACAAAACTTTCGTTTTCTCCTGCTGTAGAAAATGAACAGGCAGGAATCGCCATTTACCAGAGCCAGTCATTTAACTATCAGCTCTTGGCCGGCAAAAAAGAAGACGCCACTGTTCTCTCTCTTGTTAAGACAGAACGTGATGAGGTCACTGTCTTAAAAGAAGAAATACTGGATGCCCTTTATCCTGACCTCACACTTCGCATCACGGAAAATGAACAGGATTTAACCTTTGCTTATTCTGTCGATGGCAAATCTGAGAAAATACTTGCGGATAAAGTAGATGCAAGAATTCTGTCTACTGATGTAGCCGGTGGCTTTGTCGGAAACACCATCGGACTGTATGCAACCTCAAACGGTGAGGAAAGCAGCACCGTCGCAGCATTCGATTACTTCTTGTATGAGGATGATAACAAATAAGATAGTTACTATAAAAAAGAAGTTACAAATCGACTCGAAACAAAAGATTCGCTTTCGCGAATAAAGTTTCTCGCTGATTTGTAACTTCTTTTTTTTAGAAAGTATCTTATTCTATCGACCCTCTAAACGTAAAATCTCTTTTTTCAAACGTTTCATTATCTTCTTTTCCAGACGAGAGATATAGCTTTGGGAGATGCCTAAGAGGTCTGCGACTTCTTTCTGTGTGAGTTCCTGTCCGAGTTTATCGTCGATTCCAAATCTAAGACGGATAATCGTTTGTTCTCGTTCAGATAATGTTTCCAATGCTTTACGCAGTAAACTTCTATCAACTTCTTTTTCAATGTCTTTGTAAATAATATCTTCACTTGTTCCCAAAATGTCCGAGAGCAGCAGTTCGTTTCCATCCCAGTCGACATTTAAAGGTTCATCAATGGATACCTCTAATTTCGTTTTATTATTTCTACGCAGATACATAAGAATTTCATTCTCAATACAGCGTGACGCATAGGTTGCAAGTTTGATGTTTTTCATCGGGTTAAAGGTGTTAATTGCCTTCATCAGACCAATTGTTCCAATCGAGATTAAATCCTCCACGCCGACACCTGTATTATCAAATTTTTTCGCTATGTACACAACAAGGCGAAGGTTATGTTCTACCAGTGTATTTCTCGCTTTGTCGTTCTGCTCTCCCCCCAATTTCTCAATGCAGGCTGCCTCCTCTCCCGGCTCTAACGGCGGCGGCAGAATCTCTGCCCCTCCAATATAATGAATATCACCTCCGCGGTGAAAAAATACACTTTTCCAATCCTGAATCATCCGGAACTGAAACTGTCCCGGCATCGAAATCTTAAGCAGCATACTATGATTTCTCCTTTCCTTTTTCATTATTCAACATATCGGGATGCAGTATCATTTCGTATTCTCCATCCACAGAAACACATTCTTCGCAGACCGCCACCCACGCATCTTCCACAAACTGCCAGTCTCCCCCACATTCAATTTCCAGTCGTTGTGCCCGAAAAGCACAAAGCATTCCCATCTTTTTCCCTACAGAATGGTAGGGAATCATCCGCATCAACGGAGGGTCTTTTCCCTTCCACAATTTTTCCAAAAATTTTTTACTGCCGAGCATAACCGGCTTTTTGCTGATTGCATCGTAAAGTCCATTTCCGGTATCCAAAAGTGCCATTCCTTCGATTTTATTTCCCCGGTCATATATCCGCATCCGGTAAAGATATGACACCCGTTCTTTTTCTTTTTTTAGTTTTGGCATAAAATACCGAAAAAGAAAGAGAACAAAAAGCATAAGCCCTAACATCGATGCCCCGGTAAGCGGGTAATGAAAACTTTTTTGTACCTGAAGCAAAAGCCCCGCCAGAATAAAAGCACATGCATAATAAAGTAAAAGGTGCATCACCGTTCTTGCAGTCGTCATTTTACCAAAAGCAAGCCGGACAAGAAAAACACTAACAAAAAAATAGGACAAAACAAGCAACAGGAGATTTCTGTGCACATGAAACAATACCAAAAGACACGCCATCACAGCTCCTAATATTGACGCAAGGATAAGGCGCCACAACCGAATGGTTTTTTGCATCAATAAACTCTGTGTCAGAAAAACCACCAGATTCATCCCTGTGTTAATCAGAAAGAATACATCTAAGTATAACTTCACTCTCATTGGCATCTTCATCCCCTTTCCGTTTGTGTAGGCTCATTATAGACGATAGACTCTGCAAAGCTTGTCAAACGGCCGCTCCCTTTTCCCATTATTGTCAGCCAAATCATTCTTTCATCTGACATCGTTAGACACAATCCAATCAAGACAGTAGAGTTTCTACATTTCTCACTATCATTGTTTGTCGAAAGGCTTGCATCTGCCGCAAAAATCTTTTACAATAAAAAAAGCGGTTTTAACCGCTGGAATTTGAATAGGAAAGGAACTATCATTATGGCAGAAAAAAATCCCATTGTAACAATCGTGATGAATGACGGCGATGTTATGAAGCTTGAACTTTATCCGGAAGTTGCAGAGAACACAGTAAACAATTTTATTTCTTTGGTAAACAAAGGATTTTATGACGGACTCACCTTTCACCGCATCATTAGTGGTTTTATGATTCAGGGCGGTGACCCGGATGTAACCGGAACCGGCGGTCCCGGTTACAGCATCCCCGGAGAATTCTCTTTAAATGGCTATGACAACTCATTAAGCCATGACCCGGGTGTCATCTCCATGGCACGCTCCCAGCATCCGGACTCCGCCGGAAGCCAGTTTTTTATTATGCATAAGAAGGCCTCTCATCTTGATGGCTCTTATGCCGCTTTTGGTAAAATTATTGAGGGCATGGATGTTGTAGATAAATTAGCCGAAGTTGCTACTGACTGGAGTGATATGCCGCTCACACCGGTTATTATGGAAAAAGTAACAGTAGAAACTTTTGGAGAAGATTATCCGGAGCCAAAAACAGTTTAACAAAAAAAGAAACTGCAGACTCATCCCCCTTTTTAGGAAATGAATTGCAGTTTCTTTTTTTATTTCACGATTTCTCCCATATAATAAAAGCCTTTGCTTTCTACTAATTTTACCGGTAAGATTTCTCCAATCAAGGAAACATCACCCGGAAAATGAACCACCGCATTATTGGATAAGCGTCCGGTTAAAAGTTCTTCGTTCTGTGTATTTATCTCTTCTACCAGAACCGGAACCGTCTCTCCCTCGATACTCTTTGTAATCTCTGCGGAAATCCCCTGCACTTCATGCAGCAATCTGTCAAACCGTTCTTTCACTACTTCTTCCGGCACTTGATTTTCCATTGCAGCCGCCGGCGTACCGGTGCGCTTTGAATAAATAAAGGTGTAGGCACTGTCATAGCGAACTTTTCTTACTACATCTAATGTGTCTTCAAAATCTTCTTCTGTCTCTCCCGGAAATCCAACAATAATATCCGTCGTAAGCGATAGTTTTGGATTCTTTTCCCGAATTCTCTCCACCAAAGAAAGATAGGATTCTTTCGTGTACTTACGGTTCATTTTCTTTAAGATTTCCGTACTTCCCGACTGCAATGGCAAATGCAGATGGGTACATACTTTATCACATTCCGCCATCGCCTCAATCAGCTCATCCGACAAATCCTTCGGATGCGATGTCATAAACCGGATTCTCTTAAGTCCTTCAATTTCATTTACTTGACGCAATAGATTAGCAAACGTGACCGGATTTTCCAAAGTCTTTCCATAAGAATTTACATTTTGTCCAAGTAACATTACCTCTACCACGCCGTCGGCTACAAGACCTTTGATTTCGGAAATAATATCCTCCGGCTCTCTGCTTCTCTCCCGCCCGCGCACATATGGTACAATGCAGTAACTGCAAAAGTTATTACAGCCATACATAATATTGACACCGGTCTTAAATGGATATTTACGTTTTCCCGGTAAATCTTCCACAATCTCTTTGGCTTCCTTCCACACATCCATCACCGGACGCGCTGACTGCACCTGTGTATACAATAACTCTGCCAGTTTATAAATGTTATGTGTACCAAATACCAAATCAACAAACGAATAGCTCTTGCGAATCCGCTCTACCTCATCCGCTTCCTGCATCATGCATCCACAAAGGGCAATCTTCATCGACGGATTTTTCTTTTTATGGTTTTTGAGATAACCAAGCCGTCCATAGATTTTTAAATTAGCATTTTCGCGAACAGTACACGTATTGTATAAAACAAAATCCGCAACCGGTTCCTCTACTTCTTTGTATCCAATATATTCAAGAATTGCTGTCATCTTCTCCGAGTCCTTTGCATTCATCTGACAGCCTAGCGTCTGAATTGACATGGTAAGAGGATGTCCGATTCGCTCTTTCTCTTCCTCTGCCCACTGCCTGCACTTTTTCATAAAATAATACTGTCTCTCCGGTTCTGACTGTGGAGCCTCTCCTTCGATGGAAAGTGCCTCCAGACGTTCATAATCAAACATATTGTTCCTCCATTAGTTCTGTTTTTTACCAAACGTAACAGAAAATGTCTTTTCCTGATAGGATGAACCGGAAGCAATTTTTACAGTGACTTTACCCTGTGTTCCTGCCTCACACTTTGAAAGTTTTTCCTGCAACTGGGAAAGTGTTTTCACGGTCGTTCCATTTAATTTGGTAATAATATATCCTTTCTGCAATCCTGCTTTCTCTGCCGGTGAACCAGCTGAAACTTCTGAAATGTAAATTCCCTGCGGAATTCCATATGCCTGCTCGTATTCGCTTGTCACATCACGGCCGGTAATACCAAGATAAGCCTGATTGTTTGCTGCCACTTCTTTTTGATTCATTAACTCTTCTAAGATTGGCTCTGCAGTTGCCATCGGAATTGCAAATCCCATTCCTTCTACTTCCTCAGAAGCAAATTTGGAAGAATTAATAGCAATTACTTCGCCTTTACTGTTTACTAATGCGCCGCCGCTGTTTCCCGGATTAATTGCTGCGTCTGTCTGAATCAGCTTTACACTGGCGCTGTCTTCGGCGTCAATCTCACGGTCTTTTGCACTAATATAACCAACCGTAACACTCGTTCCATAGCCAAGGGCATTGCCAATTGCAATTGCCTGTTCGCCGACTTTCGTCTTTTTACTGTCGCCAATCGTAGCAATTTTTATATTCTTCTTTGTCGAATCCGACAATTTACTCATATCCACTTCTACAACAGCTAAATCCGTTGATGAATCCGTTCCTTTTACAGTAGCACTCACTTTGCTCTCATCGTTAAAAATAATGGTAACTGAAGTGGCTCCTTCGACAACATGATTGTTTGTCGCAATGTACATTTTGTTATCTTTTTGAGCAATGATAATACCGGATGCACTTCCGGTTCCTTCACTCGTCTGTGCGCCAAACGGCGTATTGGTTGTAGTCTGTGCCGTAACATCAATTGCCACAATCGACGGAAGCACCTGCTCCGAAATCGATGAAACATCGGATATCGATGTACTCTGGTTTGTCGTCACCGTAGTCGTTGCCAGTTTCGCAGAGGCACTATCCTTCACCGTCTCATTCTGGCTGACTAACACATTCTTTCCAATCATTTCCGCTCCCTGAAAAGCGGTTCCAGCGGCTGTTCCAAATAACACAGCAGCTGCTAATATTTTAGCAAATTTTTTCATATTCGCACACATCCTTTCGTCTTTGTTGCTCTTATCATAATATGAAAATGTGTGCGGTTTTTGTTCGCTTTTTGTATGAATTGTGTGTTCTTTTTGACGAAAGTGTGTCTTTTATGCCTCAAAGTTGCCAAGCACACGCATAAAGGCAGATTCCTCTTTCACACCACGAAGTGCATTTTGCACAGCCGCATCGTCTAAGTTTCCCTCCACATCAACAAAGAAGCGGTATTCCCAGTTTCGTCCCGGAATCGGACGCGACTCAATTTGTGTCATGTTGAAATCGTTATAAAGAAAATGGGACAAAATTCGGTACAGTGTACCACTCTGATGCGGTAGTTCAATGCACAGTGCGAGTTTATTGCTCTCTTTTGTGTAAACTTCTTTTGGTCCGATAATAATAAATCTCGTACAGTTGTTCTTCTCCTGCTGAATGGAATCGGCAACAATTTCAAGTCCATATTCTTTGGCTGCACGCCGGCTTGCAATCGCCGCCTGCGTCTTATCTTTATCCTGCGCCACCTTCTTGGCTGCTGCTGCCGTTGAACCATATTCCACACCTTCAAAGAGAGGATGTTCCTTCATAAATTTACGGCTCTGCAACAATCCCTGCGGATGGGAAAATACCGTCTGAATATCTTCTAACTTTGTACCGGGAAGTGCTAAAAGGCACTGGTCAATTTTCATCACGTATTCGCCGACAATGGCATTTTTATAATTCAACAATAAATCATAATTCGTGCTGATACCGCCCGTCGAAGAATTTTCAATTGGCAGGACACCGTAATCTGCCTGTCCGTTTTCAACAGCTTCCATTACGCCCTGAAAACTCTGACAGCTGATCCCCTGTACCGCCTCACCAAACACGTCTTCCATCGCCTGCTGTGTATGGGTGCCCGGCACGCCAAAATAATATACTTTTGCCTGTTCTTTATCAAACGCTTTTTCTGTTTTTTCAAAATCCGTGATATCATCCGTATGCGGCAGAACACCATACTGGTATTTGCGGCTGATGGACATAATCTGACTGAACAGCTCACGAACCGCACGCTCATTGAATTTACCATGACATATTTTCGAAAGACTGTCTAACTTCTGTTCCTCGCGTTCTTTGTCAAATACCGCTTTTCCGGTCTCCATCTTATATTTGGCGACCTCATTGGCAACTTTCATGCGTTCTTCAAACAGTTTGACAATCTGACTGTCAATCTCATCAATCTGCTTTCTTGAAACTTGTAAATCAATCATTTATGTTCCTCCAAATCCTCTAACAGCATACTGACACTCTTACCAAGCACCGGATGTTTTACATACGGAGCAATCTCAGAAAGCGGCTCTAAAACAAACTGTCTTTTATGCATTTCCGAATGTGGTATCGTAAGCGTCTCTGTGTGCATGACACAGTCTCCATACAAAAGAATATCCAAATCAATCGTTCTTGGTCCCCAGTGAATCTTTCTCTCACGTTTTCCCTTCTTCTCAATTTCATGACAGACAGAAAGTAATGCATCCGGCGTCAAAAGTGTCTCAAACCCAATTGCCGCGTTTAAAAATTTATCCTGATCCGTATAACCATATGGCTCCGTTTCAATGATTTCTGAAACCTTTATCTCACGGATTGTCTCTACTTTTTTTAATTCTTCAATCGCCGCCTCTAAATAAGCTTTTCGATCTCCCATATTGGATCCAATCGACAAATATGCCGTTTCCCATCCGCGCGTAATGTTTACACTCACCGTATCCAGAGGAAGTAAAATCGGTGCCCATGGTTTCTTAATCTCTACTTCCACTTTTTTTACAAGGGGAAACTTTAGCAAAATCTTTTTTGCCAGCTGCTCCGCTGCTGCCTCAATCAGACGGTACGTTTCCTTTTCCATCTGCTCTTTAACAAGATAAGAAACTTCTGCATAATTTACCGAATCCGCCAAATTATCACTTTCCCCTGCTGCCCTCGTATCCGTATAAAGAGCAAGAGAAACCAAAAACTTCTGTCCAAGTACATTTTCCTCTTTCATGACACCATGGTGTCCATAGATTTCTAAATCGCGGATTTTAATTACATCCATGACTAGTTCTCCCTTCTGATGGCATCTGTCATGCGAAGGGCACGTACATTTTTCTGCACATCATGCACACGGAAGAACTCGCAGCCTTTCATCGCTCCGATTACACTTGTCGCAATCGTTCCCTCTTCGCGCTCATCAACCGGCAAATCCAATGTAAGTCCAATCACACTTTTTCTCGATGTACCAAGCAATACCGGATATCCCATCGCTCTAATTTCTTCCAAGCGGTTGATAATGGTCAAATTCTGCTCTCTTGTCTTTGCGAAACCAACACCCGGATCAAGCATGATTTTCTCTTTCTTTACTCCATACTTCTCAGCAAGAGAAAGAGAGATTTCCAAATCTTTTTTTACGTCATCCATAAAGTCGTTATATTCCATCGTCTCACGGTTGTGCATTAAGCAGACACAGACATCATACTCAGCTGCCAGTTTGGCACAGCGCTCATCATAACGAAATCCCCAGATATCATTTAACAAATCTGCCCCGGCAGAAAGTGCCGCCTTTGCCACTGCACTTTTATAGGTGTCAATTGAAACCGGCACATCAAACCTTTTTTTCAATGCTTCAATAACCGGCACAACACGGCGGATTTCTTCTTCATCGCCAATCTGAACATGACCGGGTCTTGTCGATTCACCGCCGACATCTAAGATATCCGCTCCTTCTTCTACCATTTTGTCCGCCTGCTTAAGTGCACGCTCTATATCGTTATATTTTCCACCATCTGAAAAAGAGTCCGGTGTCACATTTAAAATGCCCATCACATAGGATTTCTCCCCCAAAGGGAACTCACGGTTTCCTATTTTCATCTTCTTTCATCCTCTCTCTATCCGGCAATCATCTGCATAAACATCTGTGCCAGGTTTTTATCTTTTTCAAATTCTCCTTTTAACGCATACGTCATTGTCTGTGTACCGGGCTTTTGCACCCCGCGCATCGTCATACACATATGCTCTGCCTCAATCATAACCATAACGCCTTTTGGCTGCAGCGACTGCATAACGGCATCTGCAATCTGCTCCGTCAGCTGTTCCTGTATTTGGGCACGTCTAGCAAATACTTCTACCGTTCTTGCCAACTTACTAAGTCCGACTACTTTACCATCCGGTATATACCCAATATGGACTTTGCCATAAAAAGGAAGAAAATGATGTTCACACACCGAATAAAATGTAATATCTTTTTCCACTACCATGTTTCCGGTATCCGCATGAAATGTACGTGACAAATGTTTTTCTGCATCCTGTTCATAGCCGCCAAATAATTGCTCACACATATTTGCAATTCGCTTTGGTGTCTCTGCTAACCCCTCTCTCGTACAATCTTCGCCAATGCCTTCCAAAAATAACTGTACTGCCTTTTCTATTTTCTTATGATCCATAACCGGCACCTCTCAATCTCCTTGCCATTCACTCCATAACCTTTCCCATTGTACCACACGAAACTGTCTTTTAGCAAGGGCAGCAGCCAATATTTTTACTTGTTCTCACAAAAAACAATATCTGCCATTTCACCGTCCACTGCTTTCACCAAATCATCCGGTGAAAGAAGAATCTGGGAACCAAGTCTTCCCCCACTGACAATTACTGTATCCCATTCTCTCGCAGATTCATGAATAACGGTACGGTATTTCTTTTTCATGCCAATGGATGTACAGCCACCCCTGATATAACCGGTAACTGCCTGAATGTCTTTGACATGAACCATCGCAAGCGATTTTTCCCCGACAACATGTGCCGCCTTTTTTAAATCGACCTCTTTGTCTACCGGCAGAACAAAGACATAATATTCTTTGCTTTTTCCCTGCATAACAAGCGTCTTAAACGACTGTGCATACGGCTGTCCCAATTGGTCCGCAATGTGCATGCCATCCACAAACTCATCGCACTCATATGTCTTTACCTCAAACGGTATTTTAAGTTTTTCCAAAATACGCATCGCATTCGTTTTTACTTCTTTTTCTTTTTTTGCCATAATTTCCATCTCTTTTCTAATTTACTGCTAGTTCTTCCAGCGGAGCTCTCCTAATAGGGATAATGAGCCAAACATCACAATAGCATCCCCGCTCTCACACTTTATAATTGCCTTTTTTAAGCCCTTTTCCACAGAGTCTGCGGATTCTGCCGGCACATCCTTTTCTCTCTCCCATACCGCCTTTAAATCGGCTGCAGGCAGACCTCTTGTACCCGGTGCAGGCACCGCCACGATATCGGTTAAGAGCGGACTCATAATCGAAACAATTTTTTCATATTCCTTATCACGAAAGACACCCATCACGCCATGTATCTTTCTGCCCTTTAATAACTCTTTTAATGAATCAGCTAATGCTCTTGCTCCGCTTTCGTTGTGAGCACCATCCACATAAATCAACGGGTCTGTACATACCCGCTCCAGCCGTCCGCGCCAGTACGCCTCTTTTACACCTACCATAATCCGCTCCGGCTCGAGTGGAAATTCTTCTTTGAGACTCCTGCAGACGCCAATTGCCAAACTGGCATTTTTCATCTGATAAATACCGGTCATTCCGGTGCGGTAATTTTCTCCACAGTAGGAAAAGACACATCCATTTTCATCCATCGAAAGAAGGCTCATATCCTCTTCTGACACTTCCGTTAATTCTGCCTGTCTTTTCCGGCACACAGAAGTAATCACAGCCCTTGCTGCAGGTTCTGTCTGAAAACTGATGACCTTTCCTTTTTCTTTGATGATACCGGCTTTCTCTCCGGCAATTTCTGCAATCGTATCACCTAACCACGCCATATGGTCAAGACCAACCGGCGTAATGACTGAGGCAAGCACATGGGAAACCACATTTGTGGCATCCTCGCGTCCCCCCATACCGGCCTCTAAAATAACTACCCGGCACTGCCATCTGCAAAACGCCAAAAAGGAGACTGCCGTCTCCAATTCAAATGTGGTCGGATGCTGCCACCCATCTTTTACCATTTCTTCTGCTGCCTCAGCCACTTCGCCAATCAGCTCCGTAAGCAAATCTTTATCAATGTAGTGGACACCATCCATATCTTCATACTGAATACATTCTTCATAGCAAAATACTGCTGGCGATACATAACGTCCGGTCAGATAGCCGTTTACTCCAAAAATACTGCTTAAATACGCCGCCGTAGAACCTTTTCCATTGGTTCCTGCAATGTGGATAATCTTTAAGTCATCCTGCGGATTTCCCAAACGCCTGCATAATTCCCGCATGCAGGAAAGTCCCGGACGTATACCGGCTTTTGACGCCTCTTTAATATACTGTCTCGCCTCATCATAAGTCATCTTCATCGTGTTCTCATCCTTTGTCTTATTTAAATCTCATCTGACCTTTCTGCTTGTCAATAGCACCGTCTGCCACCGCATTATAAACACCTTTTTCACCGGATGCTTTTCCTGCCATGCGGCTCTGGCAGAGATTACAGTATTTGCCACTTCGGATTGGCACACCACAGGATAAGCAGAAGGCAACCTTATTCGTTGCATCCTCCACGACTTCCACTCGCCCGTCCCGCAGAAATTCCTGTATTTTATGCCGGCTCACACCGGTCTCTCTCGAAATTGTAATTGCATTGCTCGGACCATATGTGTTAATAAAACGCTTCACCTTTCCAAAATCTGTGAGGTACTCTTCCCCACAGGATTCGCAGACATAACAGCCACCGCCTTTATACATCATATGTCCGGAACATTTATCGCAAACGGTGACTGTTTCTTTTGCGAAAACATTTTTTCTCTCTTTCATACCAATCATCCTCTCCTAACGCTATATTTCCCTTTTGTATTTGATTACTAATACTATATCACAACTAACCCTTTTCGGCAAAGAAAAACTGCGAATTGAAAACGTTCTCTTTTTCCAACTCGCAGTTTATAAAAATATCTATGCTTTTATTTTACGGTTCCTGTGGCTCTTCCTCTTTCGAGAACATCCAAGTATCCACTAAAATACCTTTTACACTAAACTTAAAGAAAACTTTATGCTTTCCTATTACGGTTTTAGTAAGTTTGGTCTTGAAATACTGATAATCCTTATTCGCATTTACTGTGATTTCACCAACTTTTTTGTTACTTGCAATTTTGTCAATATAAACAGAGATTGTTCCCTCTGCTGCATCATTTGTTGCACCGGCAATGCTCATCATTACTGATTTTGCACCATCACTGCCAAAATCAACACCTTCTAATCCAACATAGTCACCTTTGTCAATGGAAGAAAGAACACGATTATTTCTTCCATCATTTTTCTCAGGTCCAACAATCGTTGATGTTCCATCTGACCATGCAAAAGTCTCTGCTTCCACTACATCATATGGGTTAAAACTTCCAACCTGAGACACTCCCTCATTTGTCATAGAAGAAGTCAAATCACCATTTTCATCCATGGTTACCAAATCCACACCAGTGGTACGATACCCCTGTGTAATTCCCAAATCGGCTGCCAGCTTCTGCGAATGATAGAACATATAAATTTTATCTCCTATTTGAAGCATGCAGTGGTGATTATTATTTTTATCATTACTTGGTAAACCGGTAAAATAAGATGTTGGGTTTTTCAAAACAACCTTTGCCTCGGACCATGGTCCCATCGGTGAATCCGAAACCATGTAAGCAATGTTCGCTATACCAAGTTCATTTGTCGTCGGCCGTTTCTTGGCACCATCCCAGTTTGTACAATAGCTATAATAATATTTACCGTTAAATTTATTAATTCCGGAATCCTCAAATGGTGCCGGTGCATCGATAACAACCGGATCCTCTTTAAGACTTATCATGTCATCTCCAAGTTTTACGACACGAATACATTTTGGATGTTCTCTGTCTTCTGCTTCACCAATTCCACCAAAATACAAATATCCCTGTCCATCATCATCGACAAATACAGCCGGGTCAAATAACCATGGCACTTCACTTCCGCCGCAGTTTGGAGTATTTCTACTGATTAACTGCTTGCCAATTGGGTCACGCCATGGACCAGTCGGGCTATCTCCCTCCAACACACCAATTCCGCTTCCGTTGTCAGCAAAGTAAATAAAGAACTTGTCTTTGCCGTCAATGTTTTTATAGCATACCGCAGGTGCCCAGCTATTCTTTGACCAAGTTGCCGGACCTTTCTTTCCTGCCACCTGAATAATACCCTCATCACGCCAGTTTACCATATCCTCAGAAGAATAACAGTTTAACGTATTGATATTGGAATAATTGTTATTTGGAATCTTGCCATCCTCACCAATTCTCATGGACTGGCTGTCATTTGTACCATATACATAAACGCGTCCATTATATTCAATTGCATACGGATCCGCCATAAATCGCTGCGCCGCAATCGGGTTATTATTTCCTACTTCTTTTATCGCTTCAGTCAAGCCGTCTGTGTTTACATTTTCCAAGTTTTCTGCTCCTAATTTAAATGAAATAGATTTAATATTGAAAGTAACTTCATCATCCGATTTTGTTCCAAGGAATAACCAGTCTGCTTTTCCTGACGGATTTTGTTCTGTCAAATCAATCGTAATCTTGTCACTGAATGCATTTGGATATACCCAGCTGTCCAGATTGTTATGGTCAATAAAGTATTCTCCCTCTTTATTTCCAAAACTCAAACGAAAACCTGCTGATGCACTTCCTTCAATCGTAATACTTTTAACTTTATTAAGGTTTAATGGACTTTCAAATGCAATCGCATAATATTTCCATCCTGCCTCTACTGTTACACTGCCATCACTGTTTAGTGTATAAGTAGCTCTTGTATCTGCATCTGTTGGTTTCACTTGATCACCTTCCATTTTCAAAATATTCGGATCCGGCGTTGGCGTCGGTACACTTGTTGGTGTAGCCGTCGGTTTTAAAGGTGTAGCCGTTGGCGCAGCATTTGTCGCCTGCGATGTCGACGGTGCTGCCGTATTTGGTTTTGTCTGTGGCTTTGAAGGCGTAACTGCTTTCACTGCCTTAACCGTCACTTTCACCTTTCCAATTACTTTTGTCTTTTTCTTCTTTTTCTCTTTTACCGTAATTACCGCATTACCCTTTTTCTTTGCTGTTACAACACCGGATTTACTAACCGAAGCAACTGCTTTTTTACTACTCTTAAACGTGTACTTTGCTTTCTTTACTTTTCCGGAAATTGCAATTTTCTTTTTCTTTCCTACTTTTAATGATATTTTCTTTGTTTTGAGTTTTGCCTTTTTTGCCGCCTTTGCTACATTGCTGTCAGGAAGTGATATTCCTGTACAAACAAGAGCAAGTGCTGTTGCAAGCGAAAGAACTCTTTTTGTTTTTTTCTGTAACATAAAAAATACCTCCTTCTTTTTTATCTGCTTAAATTGTAGCAAATAGAAGGAGATATTTCCATGATATGTCATGCACTGTTTTTGATATTTCCAGCACTTTTTATTTAATCACACGAACACGAATAACACCGTCAAGCGCCTCTAATTCTTTTACTACTTCGTCTGTTGAATCGGAGCAGATATCAAGAATTGTATACGCGAAGTTTCCACGGCTCTTATTTACCATGTTTTCGATATTGACACCATCTTTGGAGAACAATGTCGTAAACTGGCTCAACATATTCGGTACATTCTTATGCGCAATCGTGATACGTCCTGCTGTCTGGCATACACCGGCGTCGCAGTTTGGATAGTTCACAGAATTTTTGATGTTACCATTTTCCATGAAATCACGAATTTCACTGACTGCCATTTTCGCACAGTTGTCCTCAGACTCCTGCGTGGAAGCACCAAGATGAGGTGTTACGGTTGTATTTGGCAGCTTTACTGTTGTCGGATTTGGGAAATCAACAACGTATTTTGCTACTTTACCGGACTCCAGTGCCACTTTGATGTCGTCTTCGTTCACCAGTGTATCACGGGAGAAGTTAAGAAGAACAACACCGTCTTTCATCTTGTCAAATGCCTCTTTGTTAAACATTCCCTTGGTGGAATCCAAAAGCGGAACATGTACGGTAAGGTAATCACACATCTCATACAATTCCTCATTTGTTTTTACCATCGTTACATCGCGGGACATGTTAAGCGCATGCTCAACGGACAAATAAGGATCACATCCGTAAACATCCATACCGAGACGGTTTGCCGCATTGGCAACTAATACACCAATTGCACCAAGACCGATAATACCAAGTTTCTTTCCTTTAATTTCTGTTCCGGCGAATGCTTTCTTTGCTTTTTCTCCGGATTTTGCAATATTCTCATCGTCTTTGTTATCCTGGCACCATTTGATACCACCTGTAATATCACGGGCAGCCAATAAAAGGGAAGCAATCACTAACTCTTTTACACCATTTGCATTTGCACCCGGTGTATTAAAGACAACAATACCTTTTTCTGCGCATGCATCAAGCGGAATGTTATTTACACCGGCACCTGCACGGGCTACAGCCAACAGAGATTCCGGTAAATCCATGTCGTGCATACCGGCACTGCGAACCAAAATTGCTTCTGCTTCGTTTGTATTTTCCGTAATCTCGTAGTTATCTCCCAACATATCCAGACCGCAGGCTGCAATCGGATTTAAGCAGTTTACTTTGATACTCATTATGCATTCTCCTCCTCAAACTTCTTCATAAACTCAACCAATTTCTCAACACCCTCTTTTGGCATTGCATTGTAAATGCTGGCACGCATACCACCAACGGTACGGTGTCCTTTCAAGTTTTCAAATCCAGCTGCTTTTGCTTCTGCAACAAATTTTGCATCCAAATCTTTATCTCCTGTTACAAATGGTACATTCATCAAAGAACGGTCTTCTTTGCGTACGGTTCCTTTGAACAGTTTGGAAGAATCTAAGAAATCATACAAAACTTTTGCTTTTTCAATGTTTCTCTTCTGCATCTCTTTCAAGCCGCCCATTTTCTTAATCCATTTAAATACTTTGCCGCAAATGTAAATACCGTAAGCAGGCGGTGTATTGTAAAGAGACTGTGCATCGGCATGAATCTTGTACTGAAGCATCGTAGGAACTTTCTCATCCACTTCATCCGGAATCAAATCCTCACGGATAATTACAATAACAACACCGGCAGGTCCGATGTTCTTCTGAACACCACCGTAGATAACGCCGTATTTGCTGACATCTACAGGTTCTGACAAAAAGCAGGAAGACACGTCTGCTACCAATGTCTTTCCTTTGGTATTTGGCAGTGTTTTATATTTTGTACCATAAATGGTATTGTTCTCACAAATATAAACATAATCTGCATCCTCATCAATCGGAAGGTCGGAACAATCCGGAATATAGGAAAATGTCTCATCCTCAGAAGAAGCAATTTTAACTGCTTTTCCATATTTGCAAGCCTCATTATAAGCTTTCTTTGCCCACTGGCCGGTTACGATGTAATCAGCCACGCCGTTTTTCATAAGATTCATCGGAATCATGGCAAACTGCTGGGAAGCGCCGCCCTGAAGGAACAATACTTTGTAATTGTCCGGAATTTCCATCAAATCTCTCAAATCCTGCTCAGCATCTTTGATAATTTTATCATATGCTGCGGAACGATGGCTCATCTCCATAACGGACATTCCTGTTCCCTGATAATCAAGCATCTCATCTGCTGCCTCTTTTAATACCTCTTCCGGCAATACGGCCGGTCCTGCTGAAAAGTTATACACTCTAGCCACTGTTATATCCTCCTTACATAACTGTTAATTAATTCTGAATGCGATTCTCCTGATCTTTCTCATCAAAAGAATCTTCAATCGCTGCTCCCGGAGCAACCATTGGCCATACCTTGTCATCCTGGTTGATTACGACTTCAATCACAACCGGCACCTCTGCTGACAATGCAGTCTTAATCGCATCGTCAATCTCCTCTTTTTTCGTTACACGGATTGCTTTTGCGCCCATTGCTTCTGATACTTTGCAATAGTCTACTTTATCTTCCAAAATGGTCTGAGAATATCTCTTACCATAAAACAAGGTCTGCCACTGTCTTACCATGCCAAGTGCATGGTTATTAAATACTACTTCAATAATCGGAATATTATATCTTGTTGCTGTCGCAATCTCATTCATGTTCATGCGGAAGCATCCGTCTCCTGCGATGTTAATAACCGGTGTGTCAGGCACTCCGACTTTCGCACCGATACAGGCACCAAGACCATATCCCATCGTACCCATTCCGCCGGACGTAATAAAATGTCTCGGAGAGCGGTATTTATAATACTGTGCCGCCCACATCTGGTGCTGGCCGACATCAGTCGTAATAATCGCTTCGTTATCGGTAAGTTCACTGATTCGCTCAATCACATAAGGTCCTGTAAGAGCATCCGTGTGATAAGAAAGCGGCAAAGCTTCTTTTCTCGCCATAACCTTATCAACCCAAGCCTTATGATAGTGCTGCTCCAATTTGCGGTTTAAGATTTCCAAAACTGCCTTTAAATCACCGATAATGGAATAATCCACCGGAATATTTTTATTAATTTCAGCCGGATCAATATCAATATGAACAATTTCTGCACGGTTTGCAAATTTCTTTGCATTTCCCGTAACACGGTCTGAAAATCTGGCACCTAATACAATCAATAAGTCACATTCAGTTACACTTAAGTTTGCTGTCTTTGTACCATGCATACCAAGCATTCCTGTATAATATGGGTCTGTGCCGTCAAATGCACCTTTTCCCATCAAAGTATCCGTTACCGGAGCGTCTACCTTATAGACAAATTCTTTTAATTCTTTCTCTGCGCCGGAAATTACGGCACCACCGCCGACAAAAATCATTGGTCTCTGCGATTTTTTAATTGCATTGACTACGCTTTCGATATCTTTTTCATCAATCGTGTCAACCTGTCTCTGAATCAATTCCGGTGTCTGCGGTGTAAAATCGGTCACTGCAGCCGTTACATCCTTTGTTACATCCACCAAAACGGGACCCGGACGACCGGTCTGTGCAATCTTAAAGGCACGGCGCATAACCGCAGCCAAATCCTTTACATCTTTTACAATAAAACTATGTTTCGTAATCGGCATTGTGACACCGGCAATATCAACCTCCTGGAAGGAATCTTTTCCAAGCATCGGAAGTGTAACATTACAAGTAATCGCAACCATCGGTACAGAATCCATATATGCCGTTGCAATACCGGTAACTAAGTTCGTTGCTCCCGGTCCGCTCGTTGCCATACACACGCCAACTTTTCCTGTTGCTCTGGCATAACCGTCTGCCGCATGGGAAGCTCCCTGCTCATGAGAGGTAAGCACGTGACGGATTCTATCCTGATAACGATATAATTCATCGTACACGTTTAAAATAGAACCTCCCGGATAACCAAAGATGGTATCTACGCCCTGCTCAAGCAGACATTCAATCATAATCTGTGACCCATTTATTTGCATACCTTGCACCTCTTTCTTTTCGTCTGTTTCCCTATTCTCACACGCATCGTATTATTTCAAAATCGCTCCTGTGCTGCCACTTGTTACCATATTGGCATAACGGCGTAAGTAACCGCTTGTCACTTTCGGCTCTCTTGGCTGCCAGTTTTTGCGTCTCTTTTCCATCTCGTCATCCGAAATATCTACCATCAAAGTATTTTCCGGAATGTTAATCTTAATGATGTCTCCTTCTTCTACAAGAGCAATCGGACCACCAACCGCTGCTTCCGGTGAAACATGTCCAATCGAAGCACCACGAGAAGCTCCCGAGAAACGTCCATCCGTAATCAAAGCAACGGAAGAGCCAAGTCCCATACCGGCAATTGCGGAAGTTGGATTGAGCATCTCTCTCATACCTGGACCACCCTTTGGTCCCTCATAGCGGATAACAACAACATCTCCTGCAACAATTTTACCGCCCTTGATAGCAGCAATTGCATCTTCCTCGCAGTCAAAGACACGCGCCGGACCTTCATGAACCATCATTTCCGGTACTACGGCAGAACGTTTTACAACGCCGGAATCCGGTGCCAAGTTACCTTTCAAAACGGCGATGCCACCAGTTTCACTGTATGGATTATCAATTGGACGAATTACTTCCGGATTACGGTTTACTACATGTTCAATGTTCTCACCTACCGTCTTTCCGGTCACAGTCATAAGGTCTGTATAAAGAAGACCCTTCTTATTCAGCTCATTCATTACCGCATAAACACCGCCTGCCTCATTCAACTGTTCCATATAGGTGTGCCCTGCCGGTGCCAGATGACAAAGGTTAGGTGTCTTTGCACTAATTTCATTGGCAATATCAAGATTCAGTTTTACGCCTGCTTCATGAGCAATTGCCGGCAGATGAAGCATCGTATTGGTCGAACATCCAAGTGCCATATCAACTGTCATCGCATTTAAAAATGCTTTCTCACACATAATGTCACGTGGACGGATATTTTTCTTATACATTTCCATAACCTGCATACCGGCATGTTTTGCCAGTTTGATTCGGTCGGAATATACAGCCGGAATTGTACCATTGCCCTGAAGTCCCATACCAATTGCCTCGGTCAGACAGTTCATGGAGTTTGCTGTATACATACCGGAGCAGGAACCACAGGTCGGGCAGGCATGGCTGACATAATCATCCACCTGCTCTTCGGTCATTTTGCCTGCCGCATGAGCACCAACTGCCTCAAACATACTTGAAAGAGAAGTTCTCTGTCCCTGCACATGGCCGGCTAACATTGGACCACCGCTGACAAATACGGTTGGAATATTCACACGTGCCGCAGCCATCAAAAGACCCGGTACGTTTTTATCACAGTTTGGCACCATTACCATCGCATCAAAAGCATGTGCAAGTGCCATACACTCGGTTGAATCCGCAATCAAGTCACGGGTTACCAAAGAATATTTCATTCCCACATGTCCCATCGCAATACCATCACAAACGGCAATTGCCGGGAATACAATTGGTGTACCACCTGCCATAGCGACACCAAGTTTTGCTGCCTCTACAATTTTGTCCAGATTCATATGACCCGGAACAATTTCATTATAAGAGCTGACAATAGCTACAAGCGGCTTTTCCAGCTCTTCTTTTGTCAAACCAAGCGCATTAAACAAAGAACGCTGTGGTGCTGTCTGCATTCCTTTTTTTACTGAATCACTTTTCATCTTGTCGTCCTCCTATTCAATCTCTGCTGCAATGGCATCGCCCATTTCTTTTGTACCAAGCAGAGTCTTACCTTCATCCATAATATCAATCGTACGCATTCCTTTTTTGAGTACAGTCTTGACGGCATTTTCAACCGCATCTGCTTCTTTGGAAAGTCCAAAGGAATAACGTAGTAACATAGCTGCCGATAAAATCGTCGCAATCGGATTTGCCTTATTTTGTCCTGCGATATCCGGTGCTGACCCGTGACTTGGCTCATACATACCAAAGGTTCCCTCACCTAAACTTGCAGAAGAAAGCATTCCTAAAGAACCGGTTACCATACTTGCCTCATCCGACAAAATATCGCCAAACATATTCTCTGTCAAAATGACATCAAACTGTTTTGGATCTCTTACAATCTGCATTGCACAGTTGTCAACCAGCATATTTGTCAATGTCACTTCCGGATAATCCTTGCTGACTTCCTCGACGACTTTGCTCCAAAGTCTGGAAGAATCCAATACGTTTGCTTTATCAACACTGCAGACTTTTTTATTTCTCTTCATCGCAATCTCAAACGCCTGAATGGCAATTCTGCGAATCTCATTTTCATCATATTTTAAAGTGTCCACTGCGGTGCGCACGCCATCAATTTCTTTGGTATAGCGTTCACCGAAGTAAAGACCACCCGTCAACTCACGGGCAAAGATAAAATCAAAACCACCTTCTACAATTTCTTCCTTCAACGGACAAGCGCCGCTCAATTCTTCAAACAGAATTGCCGGACGAAGGTTGCAGAATAAGCCAAGTCCCTTACGAATTTTCAAAAGACCTGCTTCCGGTCTTTTTTCCGGTGGCAATTCATACCAGCTGTCCACTCCGACTCGTCCACCGACCGCACCAAGCAAAATCGAATCACTTTTTCTTGCACGCTCTAAGGTTTCATCAGTCAGAGGCTCGCCGTATGCGTCAATGGAGCAGCCGCCCATTAACAATTCTTCGTATTCAAATGTGTGTCCATATGTATCTGCCACTTTATTCAATACCTTTTTAGCTTCTGCCACAATTTCAGGTCCGATTCCGTCTCCGGGAATCACTGCAATATGGTAGTTCATTCTCTCTCTCATCTCCATTTCGTTTCATAAAAGGGTAAACTTCCCCTCATAATCTCCTAGTATAAAGCAAGATGGGGCTTTATGTCAAGTAAACACGATATGGAAATGTTTTAATTGTTGCTTTATTAGAAAAATCAGACCGGATTTCAACGTCCCTCAGGTTGAAACCCGGTCTGATTTCTCTAACAACAAACTTCAATAACATTACCACTATCTTATCCACAGTTAAAAACTCTAATAACAAGTATTAAAAATTGATTCCAAGCAAATCAATCAAAATTCCTCCAACGACCCCCGCCACATATAAATAACACAAAATACCGACGTTTTGTTTTACGTGTTTGCGGTTCATGCGGCACAAAACAAGTGCGCCGACACCGGCATTGGTAAATAATCCTGCCATCATCGGGCCGGCGCCAATGACTTTCTGTAAATAGAGCTGAGTAATGACTACGGACGACGCACAGTTTGGAACCATGCCAATTGCCCCCGCCAAAATCTCGCCGAGAACCGGACGGTCCATAAGAAATCCGGCTAAAGCATCTTCACCCACACCATCAATAACAGCTTCCAGAACAAGTGTTACCAAAAACAAAAAAATGGTAATGTGAATTGTGTGACGCAGCGCCGAGAAAAAAATCCCCTCATCATCACATTTACAGTGTTCACTCTCACACATTGTATGGATGTTCCGGTATCTCATTTTTCTGCCCCAGATACTGTGATACAAAAAGTCCAAAAGGAAGCCAAAAAGGATTCCCATTACCATTTTAACCGCCAAAATCTTAATGATTGTCCATGCAGGTACTGCCTCAGAAATAAAAATCGGAAGCATTTCGTCAGAAGTAGACAAAAAGACAGCCACCAAAGCGCCCGCCGTAATCAAACCACCGGAATACAGATTTGATGCTGCTGCCGAAAAGCCACACTGTGGCACAATACCTAAAATTCCGCCAAATACCGGTCCTGCTTTTCCGGCACGCAAAATCGCCGCCTGTGTATGACTTCCGGTGCGGTGTTCGAGCCACTCCATTAAAATATAGGTAAGAAAAAGAAACGGGATAAGTTTTAATGTATCCACTCCTGCTTCCATGAAAATATCAAGAAACTCATTCATCGTATTAATTCCTTTCTTTTCGTAGAACTAATTCATTTTTAGTTCACGACCTGATTTTTCCCCTTTTCCTTCCCCTGATTCAAACGCGAATCTGCAAGTGCAATCCGCTCTTTCATTGTCTGTTTTTCATCGCAGTATACAAATCCAAACGTTGCCGTAACTGACACACGCTGACGCTGGTAAGTAAGTACATAGTCCGCAATTTCTTTGCGAATTTTTTCCGTTAAGCGGTACCCGCTTTTTTTATCCATCTTCAGAAGCAGTAACACTTCATCACCGCCCCAACGGCACACTTCACCACGGTTTCTCACTGCCTGGCGGATTAGATAAGAAAGATTAATCAAAAGCTCATCTCCGCAGGAATGACCGTACGTACGGTTTGTCTGTTTGAAATTATCCAAATCCATCTGCACGACACAGTAATCTTTTTCATAACACTCGTATTCCTCAAATATTTCATCCATATTCTGGCGATTTCTCATATTTGTGAGTGCATCGTAATGAACCATAAAATCAAGTTCATCATTCCGCTCCTCCAACACATTTGTCGCACTGCGTATTGCAACAACAAAGTATGCAGAATAAGCCATTAGAAAAATGGTACAGATAGCTACATTAATTGCAAAAATAACAAGCATCTCATGGTTTGACATACCCGGTAATTTATTAATTTCTCCGGCTGACGATGCCGAGTGAACAATCACAAGCAAATCAAAAATACCAAGCACACTTGACGTGACCACACCGATTCGGCTCTTCATATGAATACACGCAATGTAGTAAATAACAGGAATAAGCATAAAACCGTATAAAGAAAAGCCATATCCCCAGCCTAAGCACAGGTTACACAAAAGTACATGTACAAGCACTTCGGCAAATGGTACTAACATCCATCTCTCCATATGCTTCACACGAGAAACCAAAAAAAGCAACAATAAATAGATCGCAACACTTGCAATATTAAACACGTATAAAATTGTTACACCAATACAATAAAAGAAAATACACAATGCCGTATGCATACACAAACTCAGTGCTAACATTAAAGCAAAAAAATGAACACTTTGTTTTTGTTCTGTTTCCCCATTTAACATAGCAAAACCTCCCTTTTCCTTGATTTCCTAAGAAATCAGTAAACTACCAACACAATACCTCATTTCCTTCCTCTGTCACAAGCACCATAATTTCCCACTGTGCCGATGGCATATGATCTTTTGTATAAACTTCCCAGCCATTTTTTGAATCGGTTATAATATCTTCTTTTCCCATATTTACCATAGGCTCAATCGTAAATATCATACCAGGCACTAACAGCATCTCTTCGCCTCGTTTGGAATGATAACCAACCCATGGCTCCTCATGGAACTCAAGTCCGACACCGTGACCGCCAATTTCACGAACCACCGTGTAGCCGTTTGCCGCTGCATGATCATGCACCGCCTGACCCATATCACCAAGGAATCCCCATGGCTTGACCTGTTCTAATCCTTTCTTCACACACTCTCTTGTTACCTGTACAAGACGTTTTTTCTCCGGTGACACCTCACCGATGCAAAACATACGGGAAGAGTCTGAAAAATATCCATTTAAGATTGTCGAACAGTCGACATTCACAATATCACCGGATTTTAATATAACATCTTCCGATGGAAATCCATGGCATACCTGATCATTTACCGAGGTGCAGACACTATACGGAAATCCTTCATAATTTAAAGGTGCCGGGATTCCGCCTCTTTTGGTTGTCATATCATACACAATTTGATCAATTTCTTTGGTATTCATTCCCTCATAAATATGTTCTTCCAGATAATCCAAAATAGCAATGTTAATTTTACAGCTTTCTTTTATTTGTTCAATCTGAGCCGGTGTTTTGATGATGTGGTGAGGCGGCACAATGTGACCTTGCTCACGATAAGATTCAATCTTTGCATCAAAACCGGCGTGACAGACCTTATATTTGCGTCCGCTGCCACACCAGCATGGCTCATTACGTCCAATTTGTTTTGACATTTTTGTCACACTTTCTATTGATTATAATGCTTTTTTTATGGCAGCAAGTAACTCATCATACTCTTCAAAAGCAGGAAGTTCCGGATGGTCCTTCTTAATCTGCTCAGTACTCTTAAATAAGAAACCTGCCTTACTTGCCTGAATCATTCCCAAATCATTATAGCTGTCACCGCTGGCAATCGTTTCATAACCAATCGACTGCAGTGCTTTCACTGTTGTATATTTGGAATTTTCAATTCGCATCTTAAATCCGGTAATCTCACCGTTTTCTGCCACTTCCAGAGAATTGCAGAAAATGGTAGGCCATCCCAGTTTTTCCATAAGCGGAGCCGCAAACTGAGTAAATGTATCACTGATGATAATAACCTGTGTCGTTTTGCGCAGTTCATCCAGAAATTCTTTTGCTCCCGGAATCGGGTCAATCGTAGCAATCGTTTCCTGAATTTCTTTCAGTCCAAGTCCATGCTCTTTCAAAATACCGAGACGCCAATTCATCAGTTTATCATAATCCGGTTCGTCTCTCGTCGTTCTTTTTAACTCCGGGATTCCACTTGCTTTTGCAAAAGCAATCCAAATTTCAGGTACCAGTACGCCCTCTAAGTCCAAACATACAATATTCATTATTCATCCTCCATCTGTATTTATAATTTCACTACTCTACGGATACAAAGTAGTAATAAATCGGCTGTCCGCCATACTGAATCTCGACTTCCATCTCGTCATCAATCCCCTCAATGGCTTTTGCGATTTTTTCTGCATCTTCTTTGGTTCCCTCTTCACCATAATAAATGGTAATGAGTTCCGATTCTTCATCCATCATCTTTTTTAATAAATTAATTGTCGTATCCACTACATCAGTGCCAACTATCTCAATCGTCTTATCGCTCAATCCCATGATATTGCCGGCTTTAATTTCCTTCCCGTCAATTACAGTATCTCTTACCGCATAAGTGACCTGTCCGGATTTCACCTCGGATAGTGCTTCTGTCATCGCCTCTTCATTCTGCTCCGGTGTAAATCCTTCCACAAAGTTAATCATTGCTGCAATTCCCTGCGGAATATTTTTCGTTGGAATTACGTGAACCGCCTTATCCTTTGTCAAATCCTTTGCCTGCTGTGCCGCCAAAATAATATTACCGTTATTTGGCAGAATATAGATGTTTTTCGCAGGAATTTTCTCAATCGCACCAAGAATATCCTCAGTACTCGGATTCATCGTCTGACCGCCTTCAATCACTTCATCCACACCAAGTTCATGGAACAAATCCGTAAGTCCATCTCCGACCGAAACACTGATAAAACCATTTTCTTTAAATTCCACTTTCTTTTCTTCTTGTTTCTGCTGTTTTGCCATCTCGCTGGCATTTTTGATGACACGCTCGTGATGTTCTTCGCGCATATTATCAATTTTCATGCGTGTCAGAGAACCATAGGTAAGCGCTTTCTGAATCGCAAGACCCGGGTCGTTTGTGTGCACATGAATTTTAACAATTTCCTCATCGGCAACACAGACAATCGAATCACCAATGGATTCCAAAAATGCCTTAAATTCCATTTCTTCTTTCCTTCCAAATGGCTTTTCAAGCATAATGATAAACTCGGTGCAGTAGCCAAATTTAATATCCGCCTCAGCAACAACGCCGGCATCTGCTCCCATGCTTGGTTTCTTAACAGGAGTGGCAGCCGGTTCCACATCGATTTTCACTTCCTTGCCAATCAACGCGGTATATGCACCTTCCAACACGGTAACAAGACCCTCTCCACCGGAATCCACAACACCGGCCTCTTTTAACACCGGCAAAAGTTCCGGCGTCTGTTCTAACACATCACGCATATGCATAATTACGCTGTTCATAAACTCTGCAATGTTATCCGTGCGCCCATTTAACTCAATTGCTTTATCTGCACCACCGCGGGCAACTGTAAGAATCGTTCCTTCTTTTGGTTTCATCACTGCTTTATACGCAGATTCTACAGCACGTTCAAAGGCTTTTGTCAAAACATCGACATCCACTTCATCAACCTTTGACACTTCTTTCGTGAATCCACGGAGTAATTGCGACAAAATAACACCAGAGTTTCCTCTCGCGCCACGTAAAGAACCACCGGAAATTGCTTTGCCAAGCGATTTCATATCTGGGTTTTCTAACGCTGCTACTTCTTTTGCCGCAGACATAATAGTCATCGTCATATTGGTTCCTGTATCACCATCCGGTACAGGGAACACATTCAAATCGTTTATTACTTCCTTCTTTGCATCGATTGCATTTGCCCCGGCAAGAAAACACTTTCTTACAAAAGAGGCATCCATCGTTTTTATAATCACAGTTTTCTCCTCCAATTTAACAGGCAAATTAGTTAATCACGCGTACGCCTTCAACGCATACGGTAATTTTTCCAACTTCCATGCCGGTATACTCTTCTACCTTATACTTCACATTATCAACAAGGTTTTGTGCAACCGCAAGAATACTTACTTCGTATGCCACAATAATATGAAGTTCAATCATCAGCTTGCCATCCGCCACACTAACATTCACGCCATGACGCAAGTTGTCCTTTTTCAACAACTTTACAAAGCCATCGCGTACGTTTACGGATGCCATACCAACAACGCCAAAACACTCTACCGCTGCGGAACCGGCATACTTAGCCAATACATCCTCATCTACAAAGATTTTGCCCATTTCGGTATCCATCTGACCTTTCATAGTAACCTCCAATCTGGTATCCCCTAACGGATAACTGCATAATTATTTTTATTTTACACTATTCTATAAAAAAAAGCAAATCCACATACTGCGAAACTTTTCCCATTTTCTGCATAGAATAGTAACAAAGACATCTATGCGGGTATCTTTTATGAAACGCTTAATCGGATTTATTCTGTTTTGGATTGGCATCGGTATGTGCATCATGCTTTTCATGCGGCACAGTCTGCTTGCCATCCTGATTATTATTGCCTGTCTTGTCCTTGGCTATAATCTCTTCACAAGCTGTGACTAAAAAAAGAACACATTCTCCTACTCTAGTATAAGAATGTGTTCTTTTTTTATGATGTACGGGTAAACCGCAACTACGCTCTTTCCACTTTACCAGAACGAAGGCATGAAGTACAAACATACATTTTCTTTGTACCACCGTTCACCTTTACTCTAACAGATTTCAAATTCGATTTCCAAATCTTATTGCTTCTTCTATGAGAGTGGCTGACAGCGTTACCAAAGTGTACGCCTTTTCCACATACTGCACATTTAGCCATGAAAAGCACCTCCTTCTGCTTAAACTTCGCATGTCTCTTCTATATGAAACAAAATATCTCTCACACACGACAACACGAATATTTTAGCAAAATTCCAACTATAATGCAAGCAAAATTTTTATTTTTTTACAAATTTTAAAATTTCCACAATTCTTACGGATTATTCCGCATCTTTTCCCGCATCGTGTGGCTGCTCTTTATTTTTCTTTCCGGCAAATTTGTCAACAAAATCCGGTACCATATCGAGAATCTTTGTGATACCGTCCTGGTTCTTCACATTGACAAGTTTGGACGTTCCGTCTTTAATTACTAACACGGCACTTGGCTGGATTTTACCGCCCATACCGCCGCCACCGTTGTTTTTCTTTTCGGTGTCGTTTGCAAATGCACCGGCAGCAACGCCAAAGCTCACATCCACAAGCGGAAGTACAATGGTTCCATCGTCAAAACGCACAGCGTCTCCCACTACGGTCTTTGTTGTGATAAATGCATCCATCCCCTTAAACAGGGATTCTACTGTGTTTGTAAAATTATTTTCTGACATTTTAAAAAGCCTCCTTTTTTAATCTATGAATCTGTTTCCACATTCGTTTCAATTCTTTATCCTGATACAGTCTCAAAAAGAGCCGTAAAAAATAAATCACCCTTATTCTGCCCTTTACAAAAAAATCAGCAGCCAGTCTTTTTTCCTCAAAGTCCGGTGTAACATAAACACCCTCCTGATAAGCAATCGGGAACAAACTGATAAGACCCGTAACAAGCCCCGTCGATGAAGGGTCGCCGGTTCCAAATGCAAATGTCCCTCTCACCTTTTTCGGTGCGAGATACTTAAGCAGCTCTTTTATTTCCCGATACAACCGTTTCAAAAGTTTCTTGTTTTGTTTCACACACTTCATTATACTGGATAGCCCTTGAAATGAAAAGTTTTTTTTGCTTTTCTTTTTCTTCGCTTTTTTGGTCCTGGAAAAAGTTCTCTTCTTCTTGTCCTTTCTTTGTTTCTTTTTTTCTTCCTGCGCTGCCAAAACCGGCTCGCCTGTTTCTTCTTTGTTATCCTGTAACGGTTCCGGCTCTTTTTCTTTCTCTGATTTCACCACGGTTTTTTTTACCGGTTTTTCATTTCCCATTCTCTTTATCGGAATACCAAACACAGAGAAAACAATCTGCTCCGAATCTTTTTTCTTTTTCACGGCAATAATAGACAAAAGCCAGCTCACCTTAAATGAATACTGGATTTTTTCATGGTTATCCCCTGCTGCCCGGTAGCGCACCGGCACACATAAAACAAGAGCCGTAAATAGTAAAACAAGTCCTAAAAGTATGCCAAGTATAATGAAAATCCATTTGAGTATTAATAAAAAAATCCACATAGGCACACCTCTTTTCTCTGTTACTTTCTACCCGGATAAAACTCCTTCTTGGCAAATACGTTCCTTGGGTTATATTCCGGATTCTCACGATATCCTTTTTCTAAAATCTGCTGCAGGATTTCGACAGCGGCATCATAATCCGAAGTCAGTGCCACTACATACATATCCACATGACGGTAGCGGTGGAAAAACAACTGGCGCGTCTGCATAATCTCAAACAAATTCTTATCATTCTGCGCCAAGGTAAGCACGACGTAACTCTTTTTCCATGGGCGCCGCTTTTCCACCCGTTTTTTGCACCGTTTCGGATTTTTTTCTACGGTTTCATCCATATATAAATTCTGATACCAGTAAATCATATTATGTCCACTCCTGCTCCTCGCGAATCAAGTCTGCTAACATCGTAAGTACCACACATTTTTCTGCCTTGTCCTGACATCCCATCAGATTAACACGGATATAATCAAGTACCTCATCCGAATTTTGGAATGTCAATGGCAGTTTTTCAAGGACAAGTCCCATAATCGCTTTTTTTACCGGTTTTGACACCTGACTCAACTTCTTGGAAAGTTCATTTACTAATTCATCTGTGCATTTTCTCACGTAGGAAAGGTCTGCTTTTTCCTCTTCCTCACCGGATACCGACAAGTCAATAAACAAACTGTCTGACAAAAGATTTGCCACTAATACAAAATCGTGGAATTGTCCGGCAAGACCGGTTTCCATCAATTCTTTCTTATAAGAACTGCGGATTTCATATAAAATCGATTCCAAATGACTGGATTTTTCAACACACTCCTCGATGCTGCCCTCTAACGGCACTAACAGTTCTTCTTTTAACTCTCCTTGTGCCAATGCCTGCCAAACGTTTCTTCCCGCTTTTTCAATCCGACTCATTTTCTCACGGTAAGGAAGAATCAGTGCCATAGCATACACACCATTCACAACATTTTGCACTTCATAATAAAAGTCCGTAATTTCATGAATTTCTTTGGCTGTCTTTTCCAAAAGTGATACCAATTGATTGTATTTCTCGCCCTCTAATGACTCAAAATCGGTCTGTTCAAACGTTTGCAGGGCCTCTAAAATCTCCGGAAACTGATTTTCTTCCTGCTTTGGCTCATACAGCATCGCACTCGTACGCACCATATACAAAAAGCCATCCAGTGCCGATTTATCGCCATCCTGATATAACGTAAGTGCTTCACCAATCCGCTCAAACAGTTTATTCTTTGTCATATGAACCGGAATCTGTCCCATAATCAAACGAATTTTATCAAGCGCCACCTTTTGATCTTTACTGCCAAACAAATACCCTTCTAACATTTTCATGTACTCTTCTTCCTCAAAAGCTGCCAGTTTCTCTGACAATTCTTTCTTGGAAAGATATTTTAATTCCATGCGGTTTAACACATATTCATAACAAATCATGCGGTCCGTGTACGCAGTTAAAACATCCATTTTATCCGTAATTTCATCCCGCAGATGATTCATTTTTTCACCAAGCACCGCGAAATCGCAGGACTCATCCGCCAAACAGCCAATCGCCTGTTTTACCTGCGAGAGCATTTTCTCCTTCTCATCCGCATCTAACACCTGTATTTCATCTTCCAAAAGCGAATACGCAGAAAAAGTCATTTCAAGCGTTCCATAATCCACATATGTTTTTACGGCAATATCCGCATAATGTTTTAAATTTTCCTTTATATTTTTCCCGTTATGAATCTCTTGAATCAGTTTTCTCACGTTTTTATCCTTCTTTCTATCGTTTGTTTAGCTGACAAGCTGCCAGCCTTCCAGCCAGCGCAGTCCATCTCTTGCCATCTGCTCATAGATCGGCTGTCCGGAAAGTACCGGATAAAAAACTAAGAACAGGAAAAAGGCAACTGCCAGATAAACCATACACCATTTAAACCATTTTTTGTCCGCATCCACAAGTTTTACCATACCGTACACAATCATCATGGCGACAAATGGCACACTTGGAAAATAGTGATAGGCAAATGTACAGCGCGGCACTAAAATCCACGGTAATAATTGAACCGCATAGGCAAATACCATAAACAAGGCTTTTTTGTCTCCCCTTGTCACAAGCTGGTAAGCAATATACAAAGCCGACGCCACGCCAAGCACAATAAGGAACGGTCCATATAACTTCCATGAATCACCGCCTCCATTACTTGAAGACTGTTTCACAAACACACTCCACAAAGCAAGGAACACAAAGAATTCACAGCCGATACTCTGAAGCCATTGCGACGTTTTGCTTCCAAGTCTGTTCGAACGCCTTCTTCCAAATGGCAGAAGAATCAATATCAATGCCGGGATTCCTGCCCACCATACAAGCGGATTACCAAAGGCACTGATACCCTCTTTCATACCATCCCGCAAAGTCTGGCAGTAATAATACATCGGTCGTATCATCGTCGGCCACTCATACCAGCTTGACTGCCATGGATGGGTAGCCTCCAGTTTGCTGTGGTATTCATACATAGCATGCTGATTATTCAACATTTTTCCGACCGTCTCAGCCACAGGATTTCCACTGTGGTCGCGAAGTGTATCCACAAGACCGGAAACAAATGTATTTTCCCATTTAAATCCTTCATAATTCTCATCTGTCACTTCGTAGAAGCGCTCGGTGTTATCCTTTGCACTGTCCTCAAACGGAACATAGGAAGCAACATAAATCGTTCCTGCTACAAACACAAAGAAAATCACACAGAAACCAAGGGTTAAAAGAAGTTTCTTCTTAAATACTTCAATAATATGTTTATGCGCAATTCCTTCTGTTTCGCCCGTCGGATTTTTCTTCGCCAGATGGTACTCAAAAATACGCCAGCCCATAATAGCAAAGAAGAACACAGCAAGACCGGCAGACGCATATACTGCCGTCCATTTCGATGCACAGCCAAGTCCCATCATCACCGCACTTAAGCCAAGCGGGATAAAGGTCTTCCACAATTTTGTATCATAAAAACTTGTCTGGCTGTACTGATACATAAAGTAGAACATTGCTATAATAAAGAATGTTCCGTACACATCAATGGTAGCAATTCTTGTCTGCGTAAAATGCATAAAATCAAAAGTAAATAAAAATGTCAACGCACCGGCCGCCCACGTGCGGTTCTTGAACAAACGCCTGCCAAAGAAGTACATAAACGGAATCATCCCGATTCCAAACAGCACACCGATAATTCGCCAGCCAAACGGATTCATGCCAAACATGCGCACACCAAGACTGATAAATACTTTACCAAGAGGCGGATGTGTCCACTCATAATTGCTCATTCCATGCGCAATTTCATAAGCCGTTCTCGCATGATAAATTTCATCAAAATAAGTGCCGCTCCTAAAGGTAATTGCCTTTCGGTATCCATCCTGTTCATCAAACAAGGAATCTCCGCCAATATGGTCACGGATTTTCACCGTATTTCCATTCGTATCCGTCAGTACCAGTTCATTCAAACTTGTATTATCCGAAAGTGTTGTCAAACGGATATAGCGGTACGAATCATTGGCAAAAGAATAAGTATCGGCATTTTGCTGATTTTCCTCTGAAAGTCTGCTAAAGCCATCAGCCTCACCACTGACTACCGTTCCCACTTTCTGATACTGTGGCTCCTCACCATCATTTGCCGATTTTGCCACTTCCACTTCAAACCGCTGATTTGCTTTCTCCGTAGAGTAGCCGCGCAGCATACTAAAGTAACTATCTGCACCCAAATCTAAAGTCACGGTTTCTCCAGCTTTTTCAGCTTTCCAGACAGTCTCCGGCAAATCACTCTGCGGCTCAAAACAATCCTGCTCATCAAACAAATTCTTATATTCAGAAGCATTGACCGGTTTCATCCAGTTTCCGTCTTTGTCAAGAATCACTAATTCATTCAGCATAAAGGTATCAGAAAGCTGTTCTTCATCAACACTTAGGCGGATATAACGATAATCTTTTGCCAGATTATAATCATCCGCGCCCTCTTCCTGAGATTCTTTGTCCCAAGTCTTTAATGCATCCCAACAGAACACACTTGTTGCTCTGACCGTGCCGACCATATCATAGTTTTTCCCATCCTCTGACATTTCAAGTGTCATCATACGGTCTTCCTTCGCTCCAAGGAACGTATAAATCATTCCGATATCTTTTGCTTTACCAAGATCTAACACAATCTCGGAATTACCATTTTCCGGCTGCCAGTAAGTCTCCGGAGCCTTGGTATCACCCAAATCACGAAAAGCGAATACACTGTATAATACAAGAATTCCAAACAATACAATATAATCCCACTTTGTAAATTTAGGCATTCTTCTTGTCGCATGAATATGTTGTTTATAGACTTCTTCCGGTTCTTTCTCTTTCACCTTCGGATTTTTCACAAGATATGGAAGGGTGTTCCTTTTCTTCTTTCCTCCGGATACCTCTTTTAAATCCTCCATAACCGAAACAGAAAAAGAAGCATAAATCAAATAAGCAAACATTAAAATTGTAAGGACTGCCGTAATTCCAATTAACGGTCCGTTTGGTGCCGTATTTTCGTTTTCCTCGACATACGCCCACAAAACATGACCTACATTCAAAAAGTGAATCGCCGAAAATCCCACATAAGTAAAGAATAACTGTTTGGTCGGCTTCACCAAAAAGGCAGCCAACATAAGTACAAGTGCCGGGAATAAATATCTCTCATGCATACGCACTGAGAATAAAAACATATTGGCAAGAAGCACCGCCATGCTTGTAAAATAGCGGGAATTATCATCTTTTAAGCGGAAGAAAATCACGGCACTCAGTGCAACGGATACTAAAATTGCGAGTGTTCCCCACGAGCTTGCTGACACACCTAAAAATGAATTTGCCTGCGGCTGCCAGTTCTGTCCTAACAACGCCCAGAAATTGTATGCATTAATCGTCGCATACGGATACGAGCCCAACGTATTCACATACTGGCTGAACACTTTGTCCACACCAAACGGAAGGGTAAATACAACCATTGCCACAAGAGATAAAACGCCGCCTACTAAATCCCGAAACATTTTTTCTTTTGAAAAATCTTTTAAGAAAACCTGTTCAATAATTGTCCAAATCAAAAGCGGAGCAAACATAATCATCTGCGGTTTGATAAGAACTCCGGCAACAAAAGCAAAATACGCAAAAATACGCTTTTCTTCCATGCACAGATAGCAGACAAGCAACAGGAAAAAGGTAAATACACCATCCACCTGTCCCCATGCCGAAGAATCCAGAACAACGACCGGACTGAGCACGTATGTCGCTGACAAAATAAGAGAAGAACCTTCAGAAAATTTTCTCTTTGCTATCTTATAAAGCAGTGCCCCTGCACCAAGATCAAACAAAATCGGAATCAGTTTAATAACACATCTTCCGGCTCCCGTTGCAACATCCAGATTAAAGATGCTGCGCAGAGCCCCAATGCCCCACAGCATTGCCATATATCCGGGCGGATAATCCGTAAAAGAATCCGAATGATAGAAATTCCAGAATCCATCTTTAAAAATCATATCCGACCACGCACTAAAGCAGGTCATATCCGTTCCATGTCCTTCATACGCTGCCGCAAAAATCAGTTTTACAAGCAGCGCTGCCGCTAATACAAGCAGTAGATTAGTCCATGACTTTTTGCTGTCTTTGCGGTAAATCCGAATTCCTTCTACTTCATAGCGGAATTTTTCAAAATACAAAACAGCAAAAACTGCCACGGTTAAAACCGCTACTAACACTAACATTTGTACACTATTTGTCGCAATACCAAACAATCCCATTTTCCGACTCCTTCCTCCTTTTAATGATGCACATGCTCATGGGTAAATAAATGCTCTGAACAATACTCATAGTTTCCCTCACATTTGGAGCAGTAACGGAACTCTAACTGCGGAGAGTCCACATCCGTTCTGCCACAAATCACACAATGATGCCTTGGTACACTTCCCTGTGTGGGTGCTGTTTTTTTCTTATATTCCATCTTTCTCTTCTTCTGATGGTACGCCTGCTTTGGCGTAAGAGAACCACGTCCCATAAAATAGAAGATAAAAAAGTTTAATAAAAGAACCAAAATCACCGCTGCCGAATAATAATATCCACTCATCAGATAGCGGACAAACATATAGCCATCCATCAAAAGATATACAATACTCAGCCACTTTGCCTTAACCGGAATAATAAAATACACAAGGAACTGTGCATCCGGGAAAGCAAAGGCAAACGCTAAAAACATCGTCTGGTTCAAATCATCCATAATATTGGCGGAAAGCATATAATCCATATAAGCAGTTGCAGCATTTGGCACTAACCCAAGCTGTAAAAACAGATAAAAAATAAAAGTCATGATTACAACCAGTAAAAGTCCCCCAAAATAAAACAAATTAAAGCGGAAAGTTCCCCACATGCGCTCCAGATTTGTTCCAATCGAATAATACACAAAAATCCAGATTGCAAACCACAATAAACTAACCATGCCGGTACCGCCAAACTGTCCGGATGGGCTTAACACAAAGGTAAAAATACGCCAAACCTGTCCATGCAGAATACTTGCAATATCCAAACTCAGATACGAATAATAAAACGTCGGATTCACAAGACTAATCAGAATTCCGACAATATTAACTCCAATGACATACCGCATCAGATTCGGAATGCCAAATTTTCCAAACCGTGTTCTCTCCAATCGGTCTAATAAACTCATAGTTCTTTTTTAACCTCCATTCAACAATTGTCTTTTCCCTATTAAAACAAATCTTTTTTGCGGAACAACAACGCCACAACGCCGGAAATAATAAGCGTTAAAACAATAATGGTAAAAAATCCAAACGGCGAATGTCCAAGTGGAATATTATCAAAGTTCATTCCAAAGAAACTGGCAATCATCGTCGGGATTGATAAAACAATCGTAACCGTTGCCAAGAACTTCATAACAATATTTAAGTTATTGGATATAACAGACGCAAACGCATCCATCATTCCACTTAAAATTCCACTGTATATATTTGCCATTTCAATCGCCTGTTTATTCTCGATAATGACATCTTCCAATAAGTCCTCATCTTCCGGATATTTTTTAACGCGCTCCGTCCGCAGAAGTTTCTCTAAAACGACCTCATTTGAGCGCAGGGAAGTGGTAAAATAAACCAGACTTTTTTCCAGCTCTAAAAGTTCAATCAACTCACTGTTTTTCTGGGAAATATGCAGTTTTTCCTCAATCTGGTCACTTTTTCTGTCAATAATACGCAGATAACGCAGGTAGGAAGCAGCATTGCGATACAAAATCTGGAATACAAAACGAGTCTTTTTGAATGTGTAAAACTCGCGTACTCTACGGTTTACAAATGCTTTCAAAACCGGTGATTCTTCCAGACAAATCGTAATGATATGCTCCTTTGTCATGTAAATACCAAGAGGAATCGTGACATACCGGTCTTTCTCATCAAGCGAAGGAATGTCCACCAAAATCATATTGTATCCATCTTCCAACTCGATACGGGAACGCTCCTCATCATCTAAAGGTGCCCGTAAATCATCCAAATCAATCCCGGTTTCTTCCTCCAAAAAAGCCAATTCTTCCTCATTTGGGTGAATGGCTGATATCCAACAACCCTCTTCTATTTTATCAAGCACCACCATATCGTCTTCTATGGTTTTGTGAATGGAAATCATGCTTGTTCACCTTCCTTTCAAAGACAACGGCGATTCCCCGAAAGCAAGGCATCGCCGAGTCTGACCAATTCCTTTTCATTATAAAGGTTCTAATAACCTTTGTCAAACCTTCTTTGGCACTTCAAAAAGGACATCTGCCGCGATAATAATCTGCTCCGGATTATTCTTTTCAAAAAACTCAGCCATCGTCATACCACACTCATTCAATATCGCTCCAAGGCTTTTTGTTCCATCTGCACGATAGACACAAGACACCTCTTTTTCTTCCTCTGACTGTGCCGTTTGTTCCTCTTCGTATTCCTCATCGTCTGTCTCCTGTTCGGTTGTCTCCACATTTTCCTGCTGCATTCCCCGTCCTGCTATCGGTCCGCTTCCACAGGGCATCGGAATACAGATTTCCTGTCCCGGTCTTAAATTATACACATCCACATAAGGGTTTGCCCGCAGAATAAGTGCGAGCGGAACACGGTAGCGTCTGCTCAGCTGGTAAAGATTATCGCCGGAGCGAATGACATGTATCATTCCATTACAAAAGCGTTGATTCATTTTCAGATTCCTGCCTTTTTTTATTATCCTATTCAAAAGAATGCCATTTGTTCTTTCTAATTTTGTTGCAAAACCATTCTTTTTGTCGTATAATAAGGTTTCGATAATTAGATAACAAAAAATGATTTTAATAGGAAACTTTAGGAGGTACTTATGAAACGAGTAGGTATCGATATTGGTTCAACCACAGTAAAAATTGCTGTGCTGGATGATAACAATAACATACTGTTTTCTGCCTATGAGCGTCACTACGCAAATATTCAGGAAACCTTACGTGCAATTATGGAACGTGCTTACAACGAACTTGGTGACTGTGACATCGCACCGATGATTACCGGTTCCGGTGGTCTTTCCATTTCAAAGCACCTTGATATTCCATTTGTGCAGGAAGTTGTGAGCGTTGCTACTTCCTTAAAAAGTTATGCTCCTCAGACCGATGTCGCCATTGAACTTGGTGGTGAGGATGCAAAAATTATTTACTTTACCGATGGTATTGAGCAGCGAATGAACGGTATCTGCGCCGGTGGTACCGGTTCTTTTATCGATCAAATGGCTACCTTATTAAAAACAGACGCTGCCGGATTAAATACCTATGCAAAAGATTACCATGCTTTATATCCGATTGCCGCACGATGCGGTGTATTTGCAAAGACTGATATTCAGCCTTTAATAAATGAGGGCGCATCGAAACCGGACCTTGCCGCTTCCATTTTCCAGGCTGTCGTAAACCAGACAATCAGTGGTCTTGCCTGCGGAAAACCGATTCGCGGTAACGTTGCTTTTCTCGGCGGTCCGCTGCACTTTTTAACAGAATTAAAACAGGCATTCATCCGCACTCTTAATTTAACCGGGGATGCCATTATTGCACCGGAAAATTCCCATCTTTTTGCTGCAAGCGGAGCAGCCATGAACTCGGAGGGAAAAGGCGCCACAACAATCGGTGCTTTGTTAAAGAAGCTTTCCGGCGAAATTAAAATTGAATTTGAAGTGACTCGTATGGAGCCACTTTTCAAAGATGAAACTGATTACAATGAATTTATCGAAAAACATAACGTACACAGCGTAAAGAAGGGAGATATCTCCACTTACGAAGGAAATGTATTTCTTGGCGTAGATGCCGGTTCAACAACAACTAAAGTAGCTCTTGTCGGCGAAGACGGTTCCCTTCTGTACTCATTCTATGATAATAATAACGGAAGCCCACTGAAGACGACAATTAAAGCAATTAAGGAAATTTATGAACTGCTCCCGGAAAGTGCCACAATTGTGCGTTCCTGTTCAACCGGATACGGCGAAGCACTGATTAAATCCGCTTTGATGTTAGATGAAGGTGAAGTTGAAACCGTTTCCCATTATTACGCTGCTTCTTTCTTTGACCCGGATGTTGATTGTATTCTTGACATCGGCGGTCAGGATATGAAATGTATTAAAATCAAAAATCACTCCGTAGACCAGGTACAGTTAAATGAAGCCTGCTCTTCCGGCTGTGGTTCTTTTATCGAGACGTTTGCGCGCTCGTTAAATTATGAAGTAAAAGATTTTGCAAAACTGGCTCTGTTTGCCGAAAATCCAATTGATTTGGGTTCCCGCTGTACCGTATTTATGAATTCTAAAGTAAAACAGGCACAAAAAGAAGGAGCTACGGTCGCAGATATTTCTGCCGGACTTGCTATTTCCGTTATTAAAAATGCCCTGTTAAAGGTAATTAAATTAACAGACCCGAAAGATCTCGGTAAAAACGTAGTTGTTCAGGGTGGTACTTTCTATAACGATGCGGTATTACGAAGTTTTGAGCGTGTTTCCGGATGTCAGGCAATTCGCCCTGACATTGCCGGTATCATGGGTGCTTTTGGTGCCGCACTGATTGCCCGTGAGCATTACGAAGAGGGAGAAACTTCTTCCATGCTCTCTTTACAGGACATTATCGAGTTAAAATTTGAAAGTTCCATGACAAGATGTAAGGGATGTACCAATCATTGTCTCCTTACAATAAACCGCTTTACCGGTGGCCGTCAGTTTGTGTCCGGTAACCGATGTGAACGTGGTCTTGGCAAAGAAAAGACAAACCGTGACGTTCCAAACCTTTACGCCTATAAAAATAAGCGTCTTTTTGACCACTATAAACCATTATCTGCGGACAAAGCATATCGTGGCAAGGTCGGAATTCCACGCGTGTTAAATATGTATGAGAATTATCCATACTGGTTTACTTTCTTTACGGAACTTGGCTACGAAGTCGTTCTTTCACCGGCTTCCAACCGAAACATTTATTCACTTGGTATCGAATCGATTCCAAGCGAATCGGAATGTTATCCGGCAAAGTTAGCTCATGGACATATCTCATGGCTGTTAAACCAGGGCGTTTCGTACATTTTTTACCCTTGTGTTCCTTACGAGCGCAAAGAATTTGATGAAGCGGGCAACCACTACAACTGCCCAATTGTCACTTCTTATGGAGAAAATATCAAAAATAATGTAGAAGAATTGGCAGATGAATCGATTACCTACCAGAATCCATTCGTCTCCTTTGAAAGCGATAAAATTCTTGCCGATGAGTTAGTACGCTATCTCGGCAAAGAAAATAATATTGATGCCGGCGAGATTCGAAAAGCTGCCCACAAGGCATACGAAGAATTGCAAAAAACAAGAAATGATATCCGCTTAGAGGGCGAACGCGTATTAAAATGGATGGCAGATAACAACAAGCGTGGTATTGTGTTAGCCGGTCGTCCTTACCATATTGACCCGGAAATCAACCACGGTATTCCGGAATTGATTACATCTTACGATATTGCGGTATTATCTGAGGACAGCATTTCCCATTTAGGAAAAGTTGACCGGCCAACGATTGCGATGGATCAGTGGATGTATCATTCCAGACTTTATGCCGCTGCCAGTTTTGTACGCACCCAGAACAATCTGGATATGATTCAGCTTAACTCTTTTGGATGTGGACTTGACGCAGTAACAACCGACCAGGTCAATGATATTTTGACAAGTTCCAATAAAATATGTACGGTTCTTAAAATTGACGAGGTCAACAACTTAGGTGCCGCAAGAATTCGTATCCGTTCGCTTATTTCCGCTGTGAAAGACCGCGAACGCAAAGGAATTAAGTCATCTCCTCAAAATTCAGCCTATAAACGAGTTGAATTTACAAAAGAAATGCGTAAAAGTTACACGATTTTAGCACCACAAATGTCACCAATTCATTTTGACATTTTAATGCCGGCTCTTGCTGCCTGTGGTTATAATCTTGTCCAGCTTCCTACCGGCGTAGGCGAATTGGATTACGGCTTAAAATATGTAAATAATGATGCGTGCTACCCGTCTCTTCTTGTGGTCGGACAGTTTATGAAAGCGTTGTTATCCGGTGAGTACGATTTAAATAAAACTGCTTTAATCATTACTCAGACCGGTGGTGGATGCCGTGCAACGAACTATATCGGCTTTATCCGCCGTGCACTAAAAAAAGCAGGCATGGAACAGATTCCGGTTATCTCATTAAGTGCCGGCGTGGAAACAAACTCCGGCTTTGACATCAATTATCGATTGTTAAAAGCCGCTATTCACAGCTTAATCTACGGTGATTTGTTTATGCGTGTCGTATACCACACCCGCCCTTACGAGAAAGTACCGGGTTCCGTAAACGCTCTTCACGATAAATGGAAAAAAGTCTGTATTGAGGCTGTGAAAAAACCAAAGCAGTCGGAACTTAAGAAAAATATCAAACAAATCGTGAAGGAATTTGATGAAATAGAATTAGATGAAACAAAGAAAAAACCACGTGTTGGAATCGTTGGTGAGATTTTAGTTAAATATCTCCCTGCAGCCAACAATCATGTTGTCGAACTCTTGGAAGCTGAAGGTGCTGAAGCAGTCTGTCCGGATATGCTTGACTTCTTTATGTACAGTGCTTACGATAGTGAATTTAAGGCTGATCATCTTGGCTTTAAGAAAACCAGTAAGTGGCTTGGAAATGCTGCTATCTGGCTGTTAAATCAGTTCCGCAAGCCATACTGCAAAGCACTTGCTGAGAGCAAACGTTTTGAGGCACCACCCGAGATTCACGTACTGGCTAAATATGCAGAGCCTTTCGTATCTAACGGTAACCAGACCGGCGAAGGATGGTTTCTCACAGGTGAAATGATTGAATTGATTCACAGCAATGTACCAAACATCGTTTGTACTCAGCCATTTGGCTGTCTGCCAAACCATGTCGTTGGTAAAGGTGTTATCAAACAGATTCGAAAGGCATTCCCAGATGCCAACATTGTAGCCGTTGACTATGATCCCGGTGCCAGCGAAGTAAACCAGTTAAATCGTATCAAACTGATGTTAGCAACAGCGAATGAGAATTTAAACAAATAAAAAGAATCACAATTTAGGAGTCTGCCAAAAGGCAGGCTCCTCTTTATTTTGTAAGAAATAAGGAGTCTGCCTTAGCAAACTCCTTATTATATTTTGAATCATTTTGTAGATTCTTTTTCATTTACTTCTTAACTTAGTTCATTTTCTTTCTAAATACAATTACTCCGAAAATTGCTAATACAGACAATCCCATAACAATCATTGGGAACAAAAGATTTGTTGTATCTCCTGTCTCCGGTGCAGAATCAGATAATGGTACATCTTCGTCAAGCAAAGTAGTTGTTTTCTTACTTGTTGCTGATGCTTTTGGTGTATCCGGATCTGTCAGCTCTTTACTTGCTCTCGGTGTGTCTTCATCAAAATCAAACAAGTTTGGAGTAGCTGTTGCTGTCACTTCCGGTGTCGGTGTTGCATCATCACCCGGAGTAGCCGTTGGTGTTACCTCCGGTGTAGCCGTTGGTGTTACTTCCGGTGTAGCTGTCGGTGTAGCTGTTGGCGTTGCCGTTGGTGTTGCTGTCGGCGTTGCCGTTGGTGTTGCTGTCGGCGTTGCCGTTGGTGTCGG